>Ga0180215_1001676_pt1 | contig 23804 bp, 22 predicted proteins | sample eDN3rd37CBELigBY_FD_128871 | JGI IMG/M metagenome (GOLD analysis project Ga0180215, IMG submission 128871) | Enriched backyard soil microbial communities from Emeryville, California, USA - eDNA 3rd pass 37_C BE-Lig BY (version 2) (version 2) | ecosystem: Environmental > Terrestrial > Soil >...
ACGGAGGTAACAGGGGTTCGAATCCCCTACGGGTCACCATTATGGACGCTTAGCTCAGCTGGGAGAGCATCTGCCTTACAAGCAGAGGGTCGGCGGTTCGATCCCGTCAGCGTCCATCCTTGATGGTTCCGTCAGCGAGGACAGGAAGTCCGAGTGCCGACGTTACCGCATGGAGGCGGTTGTAGTTAGTCGGCCGTCCACCATTAGAATCTTATATGTTTTATTATCGTCGCGGGGTGGAGCAGCTCGGTAGCTCGTCGGGCTCATAACCCGAAGGCCGCAGGTTCAAATCCTGCCCCCGCAATAGTGTGGAGCTGTGGTGTAGAGGCCTAACATGCCTGCCTGTCACGCAGGAGACCGCGGGTTCGAATCCCGTCAGCTCCGCCATTTATAAACATTTTACTTTATTGTAACTTGTGTTATAATACGTTTTACGGCTCGGTAGCTCAGTCGGTAGAGCAGAGGACTGAAAATCCTCGTGTCGGCGGTTCGATTCCGTCCCGAGCCACCATTAAGATTAATGGTTCATCTGGAATCTCACCGCAAGCGGTTCACCCCTCGAAGCCACAACATAGAGGAGTAACGCTCGGAGCACAAAGCGATTCCGTTCCGAGCCACCATAAAGCTTTTCCTGATAACTGAATATGCCGGTGTAGCTCAATTGGTAGAGCAACTGACTTGTAATCAGTAGGTTGGGGGTTCAAGTCCTCTCGCCGGCACCATTGAAGTTTTAACGCTTCAATATGTGGAGGCTTAGCGAAGTGGCCAAACGCAGCAGACTGTAAATCTGTTCTCGTACGAGTTCGGTGGTTCGAATCCATCAGCCTCCACCATTTCCTAGGGGCATAGTTTAAAGGTAGAACAGCGGTCTCCAAAACCGTTAGTGTGGGTTCAATTCCTGCTGCCCCTGCCAATACTATTCATATGGCGGTCGTGGCGAAGTGGTTAACGCATCGGATTGTGGCTCCGACACTCGTGGGTTCGATTCCCATCGATCGCCCCATATACTATTGGGGATTAGCCAAGCGGTAAGGCAACGGACTTTGACTCCGTCATGCTCAGGTTCGAATCCTGAATCCCCAGCTCTCATTATGCGGACGTGGCTCAGTGGTAGAGCATCGCCTTGCCAAGGCGAGGGTCGCGAGTTCGAATCTCGTCGTCCGCTCCATGTATATATTGGCGCCATAGCCAAGTGGCAAGGCAGAGCTCTGCAAAAGCTTTATCCCCAGTTCGAATCTGGGTGGCGCCTCCACTACATGTACGCGCCGGGGTGGCGGAATTGGCAGACGCACAGGACTTAAAATCCTGCGGTAGGTGACTATCGTACCGGTTCAAGTCCGGTCCTCGGCACCATGTGCCCTTAGCTCAGCTGGATAGAGCGTTTGACTACGAATCAAAAGGTCAGGAGTTCGAATCTCTTAGGGCACGCCATTTTTTTGTTTTTTATATTGTTTTGCCGGTGTGGCGGAATGGCAGACGCGTTCGACTCAAAATCGAATGGGGAGACCCGTGGAGGTTCGAGTCCTCTCACCGGTATCGGACTATTTTAACAAAAGCCTATTAGATATTGATCTAATAGGCTTTTCGTATTTATTATGTCTTTAAACGAAACGGTTTCAGATTCAGACAATATAGGAAAATGATCTTTCCCGAAATCTAACGGTCTCAGGTAACACTAAGTCGCGAAAAAAGGGCCGTACAGAAATCTAACGGTCCCAGTAGACATTAATGTGCGAATTACTCGTGATTTATTGGCCACATTGATGCAATAGTGTCTCTTGAGACCGTTAGAAAAAAAAACAGCCTATATATAGGCGAATAAGGTCTGTGGGGTCCGTTAGCCGTCGAATCGTTGATGCAGCGTCAAGGTAAAGTCCATTGTCGAAGCAGTTCGATAGCCATTCAGCGATCTAGAGAAACTGTGGGGTCCGTTAGCGAGGCAACGTCGAATCGTTGATGCAGCGTCGAGGTAATGTCGATCGTCGAGGTAACGTCGTATCGTCGAAATAACGTCGAACCCTCGAGGAACCATCGAGGCACTGAGTATACGCTAACTAGAACTATCGCTGTGCAGAAGGATAATGAAATAAGATGCCGCCGACCTTTCAACAAGGTTGGCGGCATCTGGTATATGCCGAAGTAATCCCCTTCAATCAAGGCTATATCATCAAGGCTATATCACCAAGGCAGCTATATCATGAAGGCTATATCATCAAGGCGTTAGCGTCACGTGGATATAGTCGATATTCGGTCCTTCTGAGCCGGTTGTGACGAGCTGCAACGAGTTGATCCCGGTATTCATATTCACCTGGATCGTCTTCTCAGCCCATGTATCCCATGATCCAGTTGCGTTGAAGGCGGTATTACTTATCACCTTCGAACCATTCACATAGACGTCGAGATTTCTCGTTCCGCTAGCTAGTGCATATCGGATCTTGACGTACTTCGTACTTGTCGTTGCACAATAGATGTTATTCCACAGGATCGATGCGCCGGAATATGCGTTAAAGTTGGCATATCCAGTGCCTGTATACCCCTGATATAACGTTTCGGCTAATGTGTTGACGAAAGTCGTATCAGACTCGGCTTGATAGATCGTACCATTGCCACCGCCACCGCCGCCGCCATTCAGATCCGCGACGAATGTGGTAACGCTCTGTGCTGGCAGATGAGCCCAGAAATTACTGCCCGTCACTTGTAGATTCGTTCCTTGTTGCAGATTGCCGCTTGAGCTTGTAACCCATCTATTGACGGTGGATACGGAGCCGTTCTGCAGGACGAAGTTCTGATTAACTGCAGAGCCTTTATTCACAGCGACGATCACCATCTTGTTGTCACCCTTGTATGCGGATACATATACATTCGTATCAGGTCTTGGTGTAGCGTCAACACGCTTGTAGCCAGGACGGATGAACTTGGAGAAGTGGGCCATGCTATATCCACGCTTGCTGATCGTGCCATCTTCTCTCATCGGACCATAGCCTCTACGGATATACCACCATACATATGCCTGGAACTCGCCGTCGACCATCGCATGATGCATGTGCTGTGCGACGTCTAGAGCTTCAGGCCAGCGATCACCAGAGTCCATGTCGCTGTTCGGATAGTAGACCTCTGTCATCCACAGCTCTTTGCCAGCACCCTTCTGCTTGAAGAGTGGATAGGAGAAGTTGTTCACGCTAGTGCCGTATAGATGGGCACCCAGGATATCCATGTTAGCAAGGGCTTGAGGATCGTTCAAGATCGGATCAGATATATTCTTGAGATACTGGAATGATTCTGGTGCGATAACTCTAGCATTGATATGATGTGCGTAGTATTTCATGAAGTTGAGGATCTCAACGGGTGTCCACCAAGTCCAGTCATGTGCGTAGTCCGGCTCATTCTGTACCGAGATCGCATACAGATCGACACCGTTATTCGCCATGTAGGTGACGAAGTTATTCAGATGCATCGCATAATCATAATACTTATCAACTCTTAGTCTCTTCGCGTTAGGGTTGCCGTTATGATAGAACGTCTCCACCATACTACTTGGAGGATTCCATGGTGAAGCGAATACTAAGGCACCTAGCTCTTGTGCTCTCTTCGCAGTGGCGACTTGTTGATGCCAGTTATTACTGTTCTCATCGACGAAGATTCTGACGATCGAGAAGCCAAGCTGATTCGGGCCATTGCCGAATGCGGTCTCACGCTGGCCTGCTGTCAGATCGCCGATCCAGGCGGGGTGATTCATCCCACCGAAGCCTCTGATTAGTTGTCGTTCTGCAGCTAGGTTAATGACGGCGTCACTCGCAGCAGATACTTGAGTAGGTGATGGCACCATCATCATGATGGGTAACGACAGGATAATGGCGAGCAATACGATCAGTGATTTCCTTACACGTGCATGTACATGTACCATTACGTAAACATTCCTCCCTAGATAATAGAATACTTGAATGAAAACGCCTACAAAAATACATGAAGTGCTCGTCATGCTGATGTGGTGTAGCTCCAGTCAGATAGTCCTCGTTCGTCTACAACTTATCCAGTCAAACCAACAGCCTCCTTTCATCGCTGCAAGACAGATGCGGCTACCGTGAAGTGGAATTGTCTGTAGTCTTGGCTGGCATACTATATATTGAACCTTGTCCTGCTAGACTACCATGTAGCATGTTGACGGGACGCTTATAGCGACCTTGGCAGCTAGATCGGACAAAGGAACAACCGAATATATGACTGATAAAAAGTTACTGAATAGTAACGAAATTACAACAATAACGATAATAAGTCACCGTGGCGATCGAACGCAGGAAACTGTCGTTAAGACAAGCGCGAAATCGCCATCTAACCATGCTATCAAGAAACAGAGATACTGCGTATGAAGGAATGGTGAGTACTTCTGAGTGTAAGATGGGATCGGGTATAGGAGTTGGATTAGAGAAAGATCGGATGTAGGTTAGTTGGTAGGAATGCTGTCGTTATCACATGCTGCCAGAGATCACATGCTGCGTGGTACTCAGTCACTGTATTGATAATATTCTCCAATAATCCCCATATTCCTTTTAAATTAAAGATAATTTAAGAAAATATTTTTCGAAAAAAAACACATTGACATGAGTGGGTAGGATAGAATCGTCGTTCTGGTAAAATTTAATTTAATCGCTTTTCCATAACTGGGTAACATGGTATAATCTTTGCATCATATTGTCAACTGGCATATGGTGGATCTTTTTGTATGTAGGCGAAGGAACCTCGCGATAGCGTACATCTCATAGATCGTTATCATATAGATACTAGTTTAGTAGGGGTGAATAACAGAACGTGAGTGCCTTTCTTAAAGTGCTCGAGATGAATGTACGCGTCTTTTTTCAATACCGTGCCTCTTTTGGCATATCGCTCGTCATATTCCCGATCGTGCTGATCGTGAATGTGATGCTGTTCGAGAGTCTATATGCGTATTCTGGTAACGATGAGATACGAGGATATTCTCTAACTCAGATGATTTGGTATTTTGCAGCAGTTCCATTCGTCTATGTCTTTATCTATAACTTCGCAGCATCCAGACTCTCGGGTCGCATCCTGGCTGGCGAGCTGACGATGGATTTTTTGCGTCCGCTGCATATCTATTACTACGAATTCGCACATGCGGCGGCCAGTCGAATCATCGGTGTCAGCGTTGAATTTCTACCGACCCTATTTATCTACTCGCTTATTTATTATCCTGATTTTTTGACGTTCGCATCATTTTTTAAGTTTCTGATCGTCGCGATATTTGCGTTTATCCTCATGTTCCAGCTTAATTTTATCGTGGGGTTGACCGCCTTCGTGCTGAAGGAGAATAGTGCGGTATCGGATATTATGAATATTACGCTTGGTTTACTCGGTGGAGCAGCGGTGCCGCTTGATTTTATGCCTGAAGCGGTGCAGCGAGTCGTGCAGTTTCTTCCGTTCCAGTATATCTTCTACGAACCTTTGCAATATTTCTTGAATCAGCCAGACAAAGCAGGCGTAACGCCACTCTTATACACCTTGCTCGTGCAGCTGATATGGATCGCCGCTCTGTATGTGATCAATCGCCTCATATGGGCGTATTTCTCGAAGCAGTTTTGCGCGGCAGGAGGTTAAGCGATGAGAGGTCTTATGGCACTACCCGGATTACTCCGGCTGTTCTTATGGAACTGCAAGCTTGATATATCTCGTAACATGGCTTACCGGTTTAACTTTATCGCAGGTACGTTAATCTCCCTGCTGAACTCGGGTGTCGCTCCGATCGTCCAATATCTCATCTTCACGACGACGAATGGGTATCCCGGTTGGACGGTGCAGCAGCTCATCTTGTTCCAAGGCGTGCTTCTCTTATGGGGGGGAGTGCGGACGATGGTGTTCGGAAGAGTGCTTCCAGAGATGAACTCACTCGTCGGTTCGGGAGAGTTCGATCGTCTGCTCGTTAAGCCGTATCCTCCGATGGGCGTGCTACTTGCGAGCGGCTTCCAGCTTAGCGGCTTCGCTCCGACGATAGCTGGAGTTGTCATCATCGCGATGTCGCTCTCCAGCCTAGATGTCGTATGGCACTGGTGGACGTTACCTCTATTCCTCGTATTGTTGCTCGTCGGTTGCTGCTTGTATGCGGCGTTACTGATCTTGATGTGCTGTATCATCCTTGTTGCTATACAAATGGGTAGGCTCGGGGAGTTGTTCGAGAAGCTGCTATCATTCTCCGACTATCCGATCAGCATCTACCCGAGAATACTAGGAAGATTGTTCAGTATCGCATTACCGTTCGCGATATGGATCAACTTCCCTGCGCAGACACTACTGAACCGTCTTGACGTGACGATGATCTGGGGTGCCATCGTCAGTATCGTGTTGCTGTTCGTGTCTCATGGACTGTGGAAGCTATGTCTTAGTAAATATACTAGTGCTGGAGGCTAAGGACGATGAGTGTACCGATCATACAGATGCATGACGTGAATAAGACGTACAAGGTGTATCACCGTGAGGAGGGATTCCTCGCCAGCTTGCGATCTGTCATTCATCGCGAATATAAGATGCTGACAGCTGTCGATGATATCAACTTGAATATCGAGCTAGGAGAAGTGAGAGGGCTCATCGGACCGAATGGCGCCGGCAAATCTACGACGATCAAGATGCTGTCAGGCATCCTTCATCCAAGCTCAGGAGACATCTCGGTGATGGGTATGATCCCATGGAAGGAACGAGAGCGATATGTGCGTAACCTAGGGGTCGTATTCGGGCAGAAGTCACAGCTATGGTGGGATCTGCCTGCTGTGGATACGTTCGGTCTGCAGAAGGAGATGTACCGGATCCCTACGGCCGCGTTCCGCCAAAGACTGGATTACTTCAGTCGGATGCTGAATATCGAAGAAGTGATGCGCAAGCCGGTACGTCTCTTATCGCTTGGTGAGCGGATGAAGTGTGAGCTGGTCTGTGCGATGCTGCATGAGCCACCACTCATATTCTTAGATGAACCGACGATCGGGCTCGATGTCATCTCGAAGGAGACGATCCGTCAATTCATCAAGCAGGTGAACCGAGACAAGAAGACGACGTTCATCATCACGACGCATGATCTTAGCGACCTAGAGGATCTGTGCGAGCGTGTGACGATCATCAACAAGGGAACGGTCGTATTCGATGATACACTTGAGAAGCTTCGTGTCTATTTCTCACATAAGAAAGTCGTCGACGTCAAATTCACACACCCGGTTACCGAAGATGAGTTGTCCGGATTATCGCTCAAGAGCTTCAACCCGCTGATGGCGACGATCGAATTCACGATGGATGATTCCAGTACGATTCGTCAGGAGCTAGGCCGGATATTAGAGACCCTGCCCGTACAAGATATTAATGTGAACAATATACGGATCGAAGAAGTGATCAAGCAGATCTATCTTGCATAGATGGCTGGTACGAGACGGCTCATATTCGTACTTTCGTTGATGAGTGCCATATGGTACAATTAATGCGGAACAAACACAGATATAGGTCTGTGTTTTTCCTTATTTCGTATACTTATACCCGCGCCAACCTTCGACCTTCACCATACTATAGTCGTATGGATGTTGAAGGGGGAGTTCGCATGATTCGCAGGGCGGTATATCGGACTGATCGTGAGAGCATCGTACGTCTCGTATATCGTGAGCTATGGCCATTCACGAGAAGGACTTTTCCTGGACGCAGATTCTCTCGGAAGGACGTCTTGCAGCGCTTGCGAATTCGACATGTGTTTGTTAAAGTGGGTAAGAACGGCGATATCTTGGGCTTTATCATGGCTGCGACTGTGAGAGGTGGTCTGTTCATCGATCTGTTAGCCGTCGATCGTCAGGTCCAGCATCAAGGGATCGGAGCAACACTGATGTCTGTGATCGAGCGGATGGGTCGGCGTAATGGGCTGACGTATGCGACGCTGTTCGTCGATGATTCGAATATGACCGCGATGCGCTTCTATGAGAAGCTTGGATATGTAAGAAGCGGCTATGTCATCGCGACGAGATGTTATGTCTATCAGAAACCTCTATCATCGATCGGATAAGTCCAACTAAACAGATGGTATTAATCCGGATTCGGGTATGCTTCAACGATGTAAGGTACGACAACGACAGAGTCAAATTAGATTACATATAGGAAAGTGATGAGTGATGGGACAACTAGTTAACGGTAATAACATGAGTGGCGGGGCAGTCTTCTTCATCTTCGGAGCGACGGGAGACCTAGCGAAGCGCAAGCTGTTTCCTGCGATCTTCAGCTTATACCGCGAGGGCAAGCTATCTGAGAAGTTCGCCGTCATCGGTCTCGCGCGCCGACCGAAGACAGATGAACAGTTCCGTGCAGACGTACAGAGTTCGATCGAGGAATTCGCTCGTCATAAGAAGATCGATGATCTCGAATGGACGGCGTTCGCTGAGCACTTCTCATACATGTCTCTCGATATTAACGATCTGGACGGGTTCAGGAAGCTGGACGAGATGACGAGACAGATCGAGGGCAAGTTCGATATAGCGGGTAACCGACTGTTCTATTTGGCGCTCGCACCTGAACACTTCGGAACAGTCGCCGAACATCTGCAAGCTGGCGGCTTACTCGACAGCTCAGGATGGCATCGTCTCGTGATCGAAAAGCCGTTCGGTTATGATGAGCAATCGGCGGCGTTGCTGAATGAAGAGATCAGCCGTGTGTTCAAGGAAGATGAGATCTATCGGATCGACCACTATCTCGGTAAAGAGATGGTACAGAATATCGAAGTGCTTCGTTTCTCTAACGCACTATTCGAACCACTCTGGAACAACAAGTACATCGCGAATGTACAGATCACGATGAGTGAGACAGTGGGTGTGGAAGAACGTGGCGCATACTATGAGAAGTCAGGCACACTTCGGGATATGGTGCAGAACCATATGCTGCAGATGCTGACGATGATCGCCATGGAGCCGCCTAGCCGACTTCATCCAGAAGCGATCCGTGACGAGAAGGTGAAGGTACTTCGTTCGTTGCGTCGCTTCCATACTCGGCAAGAGGTGCATCAGCATGTCGTGCGCGGCCAGTATGTTAAAGGCACGAAGCAAGGCACAGAGTTAGCTGCTTACCGCGATGAACCAGGTGTCAATCCTGCATCGGTAACCGATACGTTCTTCGCGGCTAAACTATACATCGATAATTTCCGTTGGGCGGGCGTTCCATTCTACATTCGGACGGGCAAGCGACTTGCTTCCAAGAGTACAGAGATCGTGATCGAGTTCAAGAACGTACCGGAACGCATGTATTTTGCTGAGAAGAATGACTTGCAACCGAACTTACTCGTGATCCGTGTTAATCCGATGGAGGGCATCTACTTCAAGATGAATGCCAAAAACCCAGGCGGAGACGCAGAACGCGTCGTACCGGTAGCGGTCGACTTCTGCCAAAGCTGCCGCGTCGGATATAATACGCCGGAAGCATATGAAAGATTGCTGCTTGATGCGGTGAGAGGCGATTCGACGTATTTTACCCGTTGGGACGAAGTGTCGCTAGCATGGCAGTTCATCGATAAGATCGCGCATAGCTGGGCAGAAGATAGCAGTGATCTGACCCACTATCCGGCTTCAAGCTGGGGTCCGGCTGAATCACATCAGCTCTTGGCGAAGGACGGATATAAGTGGTGGCCTGTACAAGGTCAAGAAGAAGATGCCGTCATCTGGACAGTCAGCGGATCTGGGTTCTAAGTGGGGCAGCAAAACCGCTAATCTATACGTATAAGAAGGGATCGAACAACGATGCCAGAGTTGGCACAAGAGATCGCGCAGGAAGCGAGCAGACGACGCACATTCGCGATCATCTCACACCCTGACGCAGGCAAGACAACCTTAACAGAGAAGCTGCTCCTCTTCGGTGGCGCTATCCGGTTAGCGGGTACGGTCAAAGGAAGGAAAGCGAATCGCTTCGCGACATCTGACTGGATGGAGATCGAGAAACAGCGTGGTATCTCGGTCACCTCCTCCGTCTTACAATTCGAGTACAAAGGTCATAAGGTGAACATCCTAGATACTCCTGGGCACCAAGACTTCTCAGAAGACACCTATCGGACGCTGACTGCGGCTGACTGTGCGGTCATGTTGATCGATGCTGCGAAAGGCGTCGAGGTTCAGACGAAGAAGCTGTTCCAGGTCTGTAGCAAGCGTGGTATCCCGATCTTCACATTCATCAACAAGCTGGACCGTGAGGGCAGGGATCCATTCGAGCTGCTAGAGGAGCTAGAGCAGGTGCTCGGGATTCGCTCTTATCCGATGAACTGGCCGATCGGTATGGGCCGTAGCTTGTGTGGTGTATATGATCGACATAAGGTGCAGGTCGAGCTGTATCAAGGCGATGATCATGACAAGATTACTGTCGAGAAGGTGGACGGGATCGACGATGAGAAGATCAAGCGGCTCGCAGGCGAGCATCTGTATGAACAAGCACGTGAAGAGCTAGAGCTACTGGAGGTTGCAGGCGATACGTTCGATATGGACAAGGTGTCGAAGGGGGAGCTTACGCCAGTCTTCTTCGGCAGTGCGATCAACAATTTTGGCGTGCAGACGTTCCTCGAAAATTTCCTGCAGCTAGCCCCTGAGCCTACTGATCGGCAGAGCAATGAAGGGCCTGTGCAGCCGACTTGGGATCGATTCTCGGGCTATGTCTTCAAGATTCAGGCGAACATGAATCCTGCGCACCGCGATCGCCTAGCGTTCTTGCGCGTCGTGTCGGGAAAGTTCCAACGGGGTATGACAGTCAAGCATGTGCGTAACGGCAAAGACATCAAGCTGTCCCAGCCACAGCAGTTCTTGGCACAAGACCGTGACATCACAGAGGTGGCCTATCCGGGTGATATCATCGGACTATTCGATCCGGGGATATTCCGCATCGGAGATACGCTGGTAGAGGGAGGACAGTTCGTCTACGACGAACTTCCGACGTTCTCGCCGGAGATCTTCGCGAAGCTGACCGTGAAGAACGCGTTGAAGCATAAGCAGTTCCAGAAGGGACTAGACCAGCTGACGGAAGAAGGAACGGTACAAGTATTCAAGACGATCGGCTTCGAGGACATTATCCTCGGCGTGGTCGGTCAATTGCAATTCGAGGTATTCGAGTACCGGATGAAGCATGAATATAACGTCGATATCTTGCTGCAACGGTTGCCGTATCAGTTCGCTCGTTGGATTACGGGGACGAATGCGGATACGAACAAGTTTCGGGTGAACTCTGTGCTCGTAACGGATAAGGCCGGTCATAAGGTCGCGTTATTCGAGAACGAGTATGCACTTCGTACGGCCATGGAGAAGATGCCCGAGGCGAATTTTTTGGATACCGCGCCCTGATATCCTAACTTCGTATTGAAGTGAAGAGTGAAGCTTAACTGAGCTGATCATGAGCACAAAATAAAGTTGGTCGGGAAACTTGACGTTTCACCGACCAACTTTTATTTTGGGAACCTATTGGACAGCCCCCTTTGTGCTCTACATATGGATGAACCGAATGGAGCTGTGTTACACGTGATCTTCGGCAACCCTCGTTAGCTTGTTGGAAGTCCTTGCTTTAATTCTTTGACGAGCTGAGATTTCACCGATGGATCTAGGTGATCCCACATCACTTCGAATAGAACCCCTAGCCCCGGTAATGCACGTTCATCACCATGCATGGAATCGTTGATGATCTCGAACAATTCCTCTTCATTCCGGTCCTGTACGCGCTTCATTATCGCTTCACGCAAATTCATAGTGATCATACCACGAATCCTCCGCTATACATATTGCCCTTGAAAGCTGAAGTTCTAGAGGCTACTGTAGTAATATGCGCAATATACGCAACGTCTATGTTATAATGATGTTGATTTTTTTGAGCGTGCCAGTCGAAGACGACTGGTTGGAGGAACGATAGAGGGGACGGCATGAATGATGAAAAAACAATTTGCGGTCGTCGGAATGGGCAGATTTGGCTCGAGTGTCGCAACTGCGCTATACCGGTTAGGATATGAGGTTCTAGCGATCGATCGGAATGAAGATCGGATCGAGAGCGTGCTTAATCAGGTGACACATGCTGTACAAGCGGATAGTACAGACGAGGAGGCGCTGCGTGCGATCGGCTTACGGAACTTCGATGTCGTCGTCGTCGCGATCGGCCAAGATATTCAGGCGAGTATCCTGACATCACTGATCTTGAAGGATATGGGCGTGAAGATGCTGGTCGTGAAGGCGCAGACAGAGCTGCATGGTAAGGTGTTAACGAAGATCGGTGTGGATAAGGTGATCTTCCCAGAGCGCGATATGGGGTTGCGTGTCGCCCATCACCTAATATCACCGAACATCCTCGACTATATCGAGCTGTCCGATGATTACAGTATTGTGGAGATCCACGTCACACCGCTAATGATCGGCAAGAACTTGCGTGAACTGGATATTCGCGCGAAGTACGGCTGTAACGTGATGGCGATTAAGCGAAATGAACGCATGAATATCGCACCGCGTGCAGAAGATGTTATCAGAGATGATGATATCTTAGTCGTCGTAGGAAGTAATGAAGATCTGCGCAAATTGGAGATATCGTTCGAGGAGTAGGCTAACGTGGATACAATCGATAAGCTGATTACATCTGTACATAATCCTAAGGTCAAACGATGGACCGAGCTTCTGAGTAAGAAAGGACGCGATGCATCGGGCCAGTATATCGTGGAAGGCATTCATCTCGTCAAGGAAGCATTGCAAGCTGATCTGAACATAGAATGCGTCGTATTCGCGGAGGATAGACCGCTTCCGAACGAGCTCGTAGAAGCAAAGGCTGTAAGTTCGAGCTCATGCGAATGGATCCAAGTGACGAGTCATATCTTAGCTAGATGCACGACGACTCAGACACCGCAGAGCGTATTCGCGGTCGTTAGCAAGCAAGTTCATGACAAGAACCAGCTATGGTCAGCTGAGAGACCACTCGTCGTACTCCTCGATGGTGTTCAGGATCCCGGTAATGTCGGTACGATCATTCGCAGTGCGGAAGCATCAGGCGCGACGGGCATCATCTTAGGCAAGGGCTCGGTCGACCTGTATAATCCGAAGACGGTGCGAGCCGCGATGGGCTCGTTATTCCGCATACCGATCATCGAAGGCGGCGATCTGACCCCATATCTGCAAGAAGCACGTTCCCGCGGGATTCATGTCGTGAGCACAGGACTAGATGCTGCCCGACATTGCTATGAGATGAACTGGGAGCAAGGCATCTGGTTCATCGTCGGCAACGAAGGTGCAGGCGTGTCCAGTGAGGTAGCAACACATGTGGATGAGCTGATCACGATCCCGATGCAAGGTCGTACGGAATCGCTGAATGTGGCGATGGCTACGACGGTGCTCCTCTTCGAGGCGATGCGGCAGCGGGGGTTTGCATAGAACAATAATTCCTGTCCACCCACCTAAGTAAGTGTCCAGGAATAAAGATTAGTGTCTTAGAAACGACCAAAGGCTGGAAATTGATCCGAAGTGATTCCGATCAGGCTCCAGCCTTATTTCTTAACAAAAAAATGGAACGCTCATTATCAATGTAATCCAAAAAAAGAGAAAACTCAAATGTAAGATCACTAGAAGATGCATTTAATGTTATTATGCCATACATTACGGAACCCAAAACATATGGACCATAATAATGCTCCCTAATGTCAAGACACCAAGAAACGATTTCTAAGTTAATTCTCCTTTTCCTTTCGTATTTGGGATTTAGGCAGCACTCAAAAGAGCTCTACCGAAGTACACGTCGTCCGGGCATAGATCATCAATGGATAAATGGGGTCTATAATAATTGTATTCCTGCATATAGCTGCTGATGGCCTTTCTCAGCTGTCTCGGTGTTTAATATTCATGCGTATAAAGCAGAGCTCTCTTCTTATGAGTAGGCTCTAGCTCTTGGCTGCGTAACGTGTGATGGAAGCCTTGAATCAATTGACGTCAATTGAGTAAGCTTGCTTACGGTGCGCTCTGTAGCTCCTCCAGATCAGTGGAGCCGAAGATGAACAGCATGATGATGATGACCAGCATAGCACCATAATTGAATTTTACTCCATCGAATTGTCCCATTCCTTACCTTCCTTTCTTACTCTTCATACGTTTTTGGAATGCATCCACGATATCATCAAGGGTCATGTCTCCATTCTCCTGAAGAAAATCGGCTAGTGCATTCGACTTGTCGTTGCCATTGCCATTGCCATTCGCCAGAAATTGACCTAGCAGGTTCACTTGAATGACCGGTGAGTTACGAAATAACGTCACGGCATCAACCTTTAACTTACCAGATAATAGTAGCGCAGCTGCTACGATCTCTAGATGTTTATCTTTCAGTAGGTCTTCCAGAGTGAATGAGGTAAAAGGAGGTTTCTTATTCGATCTGCCCGAGATCTTAGGCTGCTCACGCGTTCGCGTTTTGCTTCTTCGGCTGTTGGTCTTGCCTTGTCTCACTGCAGACACCTCCTCTAGCTAACGTATGCGAGTTATGAGGGGATGGTGTTGGCGTATGCCGACTGTAGTTCTGTGCATATCCGTTGTTGTGATGGTTAATAAGCGACCGATTATATGCATATACATGTACATCATAGGGTTGGCATTAGATACTCGGGTCATCAGATCACTGCAACATCGGCATGTCAGAGACCGGTATCGGTACAGCCTAGAGGGGGTATGCGACGCGCGATGAGAGGTAGATGGAGAAGCCACCCCGCCAAGCCACTTGGCCGTAAGAAGATATGGCTCATTAGCTTGATCATCATGATCTTCTTCAGCATACAGACATTCGTCTTCATCGAGAAGAATATCAAGCCGCATCTGATGAGTGTGGCAACGTTTCGCATCAAGCAGATGGCGACAGAAGCGATCAACTCGGCGATCACGAACCGTATCGCGAATGCCGTCAACTTCGAGAATCTGGTCGATTGGAAGATGGATACGAATGGCGACATTAGTGGATTTAGTCTGAACTATGCGCAGCATATGAAGATCGCTGCCGATACTGTCCAGCATGTGGAGGAGCTGCTTCATCATCTTAGTGAGTCGCCGGAGAGGGTGCCGATGGGTATGGCGCTTGGAAGCACGCTGTTTGCTTCGTTAGGTCCGGATATTCCGATTCGTTTCAAGCCATTGGGTCATGCTAAGGTGGATCTGAAGACGAGAGAGAAAGATGCGGGCATCAATATGCTGTTAGTCGAGGTATATCTCCAGGTTCATGCTGAAGTGACGATTATCATCCCATTTGATACACAACCAGAGGTGGTCACGACCGACATCCCGATCTCGTATATGCTGGTCGTCGGGGATGTGCCGATGTACTACTTCGATAACAAAGGGAATTCTAAAGGGTTCGGTAACCCGTCAGGGGTTCCGAATATTACACTACCCACGATACCTTCGATCGGCGCAGGGGAATCTCATGGTGAGGTAGGTACAGAAGCACATTAGTTCACACTCGAGATAGAGGTGACAAGAATATAGGAGATGATCATGCCATAGCAAGTAGGAGGTAGCTCGTAAGATTATATCCGTTCTGCTGCTACCTCCGTGCTTTCTCCTCTCGCTCCCAGCGTCTTAGATAAGGGTATGGATCAAAGGACCACTCGGTCAACCCGTTATCTCGATACATCCCATAGTGGAGATGTGGTGGGAACTTGCCTTGTGTACCTGGTTTTCCATAACCCGAGCTCCCGACCCAGCCGAGCGTGTCACCGGGCTCGACGATATCGCCTTCCTTGAACTTCTTATTGAATCCAGATAAATGTGCAAAGTAGTGATATACATTGTTAATATCCCTGATCCCTACTCGCCATCCCCCGTATTTGTTCCAGCCCATCACTTCGATGATCCCGTAGCACGTAGAGCGCACTGGTGTGCCATACGAGGCGAAGATGTCGGTGCCTTCATGGATGCGTCGTCCGCCCCAGCCTCGCGCAGCGCCCCAAGTACTACGATACGAGTAGTTCGAACGCACTGGTACCGGGAATGCGCGCTTGCTCAAGTCCAACGTGTCATATGTTTCATACAATCGCGCGAACTGCTCGACGCGTTGTACACTCCGGGGATTGTGGTAGTGCTCCCACAGTGCTGTGCGCAGTCGATTGTCGCTCGTGCCATATCGTTGCATCTGTTGTGCGAAAGTATATAGAACATCGACCGGCGAAGAGCGATCTGCTGTGCCATCCCCGTCTCCGTCTACTCCAACACCGCCGAAGTATCGGATCGAGAGCGGGTTCGTATCTTCTGCGTCAGGATTAAGAGCGCCGGCCCAAGCTTGAGTGGAATAGTAGATGCTGAGAAGGCTGTCATTTATCGCTTTGCGTGATTTGATCACATTGTTCATCGTCCGCTCATACTGATTAACCGCCGCGAACCAATACCAAGGGATGCCAGTTAAGACACTGAAGTTATCGAACAACACGCGTAGTTCACGCAGTCGATCTTCTTCGGATAGCTTGTTGTCGGCAGTGGTCTGACTATATGCTGTCTTCTGAACTGCAGGTGGGTTGATCGCCCCGAGGACCATGCTGAGGGTTAACAAAGGTACTAAGATTGCCTTGGCTTTCATAACATAATGGCCTCCGTCCGAGAGTTGATGAAGCTAATGATCAGGCATGATGTACAGCGGATGTCCACAACCGTGATGAATCGTCATGACTTGTCATGACGGACTTTCTGAGATTTCTGAGCACCGCAGGATATCCTATATACACGCATATTGTATCTTGTTCCTATGGAGTTCATACATGATCCAAGTGTCGTGCTCATCTAGTCGATATGTGGCATGTTAGCTCGAAAGTGTTATAATAAGACGAGAGGAAAGGTGGATGGAGATGGCGACGAGATCTTTGCAGAGAAAACCGGATTGGCTGAAGATAAAGCTCGTTACTGAGCAAGAAGCAAACCACTTCAAAGAATTAAAACAGATGATGCGATCGAAGACTTTACATACGGTGTGTGAAGAAGCAAAATGCCCGAATATTCATGAGTGCTGGGCGAACCGAACTGCCACGTTCATGATTCTAGGAGATATATGTACTCGTGCCTGTCGATTCTGCGCGGTTAACACAGGCATGCCAACAGAGCTGGACTTACAAGAGCCTGAGAGAGTCGCGGAAGCAGCGGAACAGATGGGATTAAGACATTGTGTCATCACATCCGTCGCTCGAGATGATCTGCAAGATGGTGGAGCAAAAGTGTTCGCGTTGACGATCCGAGCTGTACGAGAGCGGTTGCCGCTATGTGATGTCGAGGTACTGATTCCCGATTTTCAAGGGAATGAGCATTCGCTTCATACCGTGCTTGATGCGAGGCCACATGTTCTGAATCATAACGTGGAGACGGTGGAACGACTATCTGACCGAGTGCGTGCTAAGGCGAAGTATGATCGATCTCTTGAATTACTTGCGCGGTCTAAGGCGTATGCGCCGAAGATTCCGACTAAGTCGAGTATTATGATCGGTGTTGGCGAAGAATGGGACGAGATCCTACGGACGATGGACGATCTACGCGCTGCTCACTGCGATATCTTGACGATCGGCCAGTATCTGCAGCCGACGAAACGTCACCTCTACGTGGAGAGATATTATACACCGGATGAATTCGCTCAGCTCAAGGAAGAGGGTCTCAAACGCGGGTTCAGCCATGTCGAATCAGGTCCGCTCGTAAGAAGTTCTTATCATGCCCGTGAACAGAAGGAAGCTGCTGTACGGACACTTGAAGTAGAGGAAGCATGAAAGGAGAATCAAGGTGATCCAACTTGGGGGCAGAACATTCGAACTAGCCTATGAGAACAAGAATGGTTGGAATTTCGAGGCTTTTCGAGACCGGTACAGCGATGTGCTGGATCGTTATGATTATATCGTGGGCGACTGGGGTTATAATCAGCTTCGTCTTAAAGGTTTCTTCCGCGATGGTAATCCCAAAAGCTCTAAAGAATCATCGATCAAGACGCTTCAGGAGTATATCCAGGAGTATTGTAACTTCGGCTGTGCGTATTTCGTCCTGGAGCGAATCCAAGGCAAGAAGAAAACCTCAGATCTTCATGTCGGGGACCCAGAATACCCGAAGGAAGAGCTGCCTAAGCGACATCAGCAGCCTCATCCGGATCACGCAGATCAAGACGGCGCGACAGGTCAGGGGAGTAAGCGATCGAACGAGCAGCGTGAGGCGAAGGAATCGAAGGAGCGTGATGAGAAGAAATTACGCGAACGCGAATCCAAAGAGAATCGAGCAGCTCGTGAACAGACAGGAGCTCGAGAGCCTAGACAGCCTAGAGGTTCACAGTCATCACGAGACCACAAATCCAAGGAACCCCGCGAAGGAAAGGAATCACCCGAGACCAACAAGGAGCAGACAGAACGGAGAAGGCATCATCATAGGGCAGATCATAACAGGAAAGATCGTAACAAGGGTAATCGCAATAACGAGAATAGAGATAATAGCCATACGAGAAATGCATAAGAGATTATACGGCCGATTCCTGACCGGTGTCCCTGAATGAATAGTGGACAACCGGTTAAGAACCGGCCGTGCTTATCTTCCTAACTTCGGATCGACTGATTATTCTGCATGATGTCCGATGAAAGCGTCACGTACCCGATTCCAAAAAGGAAACGATCGATATCGTGCGAACTTTACCTTATGATCCGCTACGCGTGCTCTTAATGAGTGAAGGGACGCATATTCCTTATGGATATGATCGATCGAAAGCAGCATGCGTTTATTCTCTACAGGGTAGATGTCGCTGTGATGATGTTTAGGCAGTACGATCGAGGAGCCGAGTGTTCGGTATACCCGGTTATTGATCGAAGCAATCTCCGCGATCTGCACCGCTTCGATAGCAGGGTGAAGGATCGCACCACCGAGTGCTTTATTATAAGCGGTACTACCGGACGGTGTCGAGATACAGATCCCATCACCGCGGAACATCTCGAACGTCTGGTCGTTGATGTGGAGCTGAGCTACGAGCGTCGTCTCGATCCCCTTCAACGTAACCTCATTCAACGCGAAGAACGACTCGACACCAGAGTCGGAATGTGTCTCTACTTCCAAGATCGGGTACTCCACGATATGTTTCCGAGAAAGCTCAGAGCTCGCCATACTAGCGATCAAATGATCGATCTCGTTCGGTTTCCAATCTGCGTAGAAGCCGAGATGTCCCGTATGCACACCGACGAATGCAACGCGGTCTATCTGAGTGACATGCTTATGGAAAGCATGGAGCAGGGTTCCGTCACCGCCGATCGACACGACGATGTCCGGTTGATCCTCATCCCATATGAGACCATGCTGTTCTGCTTTCAGGCGGAACGATTCAGATAATCGCCCGGATAGTTCATCTCCGCGGTTATGGATGTAAAACTTCAAGGGTATATACCTCCACTGCTAATGCTCATCGTTATGTATCCATCATAATCAATCATCCTATACAAGACAACAAGAATCATACTACAGCTATAGCTATAACTGCGCCTTACATCCAATTATTGGGGTCTGTTATCTGATAGAAGCTTACGTCCGATATGGATGATCAGTGATAAAGTGACGAGTACGGTTAAGGTGAAGAGAGCGAATAGGATGATGATGTGAGGCTGTAGATATACCGCTGCTAAGGATGGTGGCGAGCTGCCTAGTTCTAGATGGCTCAGCTGAGCCAGTGTCGCAGTGGAATCCGGCCGTAACACTCCCCATAATGTGAACACCATCACCATCGCACATAGACCATGTGCGAAGCGAGCGATTAGGAAAGGACCATATCTCATCCCGGTATGGCTCATCAAGCTGATGATCTGTGCATGAACGGATAATCCTGCCCAAGATAGGATGAAGGCTGCTGTGGCCACTTGATAGACCAGACTGATACCTGAGGCAGAGCCGGCAGACCTTGCACCGAGCGTAACCTCGAATAGACCATTGATGAAAGCATCGGCTAATGTCGAGGGGATGCCTGCTAGCGATAGAAGCCAGGAGATGATCTCGATCATCATCTGGATAACGTTCGTATTCTTCAAGATCTCGATCAACACGGCGAAGAAGACGACCAGACCACCGATCACGAAGATTAGCTTAAGAGCAGTGACAGCTGCATCACGTAGCATCTCGCCGAAGGGTCTCATATGTGCGAGACGTGCGCGATGCATATTGCGCAGGGCACATAGGAGGATGTTGCCATCCTCCATGCCGGTAGGTGGAGTTAGGGGCGTCCCCTTCTCGTAGAACCGCATGAGTAACCCGATGATCACACTCGAGCCATAGTGGGCGACGCTGAGGATCAAGGCGATCTCCGGGTTATAGAAGAAACCTACGGCTACAGCGCCGATCAGGAAGATCGGATCCGATGTAGAGGTGAATGCGACGAGGCGTTCACCTTCAACTCGATTCACCAGTCGTTGATCCCATAGTTGAGAGGTTAGTCTAGCCCCGACAGGATATCCAGATGCAAAGCCCATCGCCATGACGAATCCACCGATCCCTGGAACTCGGAACAATGGCCGCATGAGTGGATCAAGCAACGTACCGAAGAAATGAACGATGCCGAAGCTCAGCAATAATTCAGCAATGATAAAAAAAGGAAACAATGCGGGGAATAATACGTCCCACCAGATACTCACACCAGTAAGAGCGGCTTGCAACGTCTGTTGTGGATAAGCCGTCATGAACACGATGAACATGATCGTGAGTAGTACGGCGCTGATACCAGGCCATATGCGTGCAGCTGACATGTCTTCTACCTCCAGTGTAGCCGGCTATCAATATGTATATGAGCGGAACGGACAAGACATTCAGGGGATTCCTAGGGTTGGCAATATGTGACTTCTAACCTAGATCATAAGATGGTATACTTGGATTATTAATGATCAAGGGGATGATAAACGTGGTAGATCCCTTATACCAAGTGACCTATACGTGTTTGCATTGCGCCGGAGAATATGTATCCTCGAGGGTTAGACCGAGCTTCAAGAAGCCGTATAAGCGTGATGCAGACTTCTGCCTGCATTATCATGAAGTTAACCCCGAGTATTACGTCGTACGTGTCTGTAAGCACTGTGGATTCGCAGCAACAGAGAATTTCACGATGAAGATAACGGATTCGCAGAAGAGGCAGTTCATGAAGATGATCGGAGATGAGTGGCGCGGTCATGATTATGGGTACGAACGCACCTGGAAGGACGCCCTAGAGACGTATAAGCTGGCCTTGCTATGCGCCCAGATCAAAGAGGAATCTAGCAGAGTCATCGCAGGCATCCTGCATCACATCGCATGGATGTACAGATATGAAGAGAATGCTCAGATGGAGCAACGATTCTTGGAGTATACCCTTGATGCTTATACGAACGTATATGAGAGCGGTGAGGACGAACTTAACGATGCCAAGCTGATGTTCATCATGGGAGAGGTTAATCGGCGACTAAGACGACACCATGAGGCAGTTAAGTGGTTCTCACGTGTCGTGAACGATAAGAAGATCATGGATGCGAATATGATCCGCGCGTGCCGGGAGCAGTGGGCTGTCGTGAGGGAAGAGTTGGATGAGATGAAGCAGGAAGACATATCAGCGAGCAGTCTATGACTGCTCGCTGTTTTTTTCTTTATGGGCTAGCTCGGCAAGCTTCTGTAACAGGATATGCTGCGGCATATGCATCAGATGCTCTAAGGGGACATGAAGTTCCTGAGCAAGCTTCTGTGCCGTCTCCGGTGATATCTGCAAAGGTCTCATCAGATAAGCCTCCTTACGCGATGTGACTTCCTATCAAGCTTAATGCGTAAGTGTGAACCTGTCAATCAAACCGCTTCTTCTTCAGGGCTTTCTTCCTTGCGGAAACGGAGAACCTCGATCGTGCGCCGCAGATCTTGGACGATCTCGGACATCTTCTCTGCTTGTGCTAGCATCTCTTCTGCAGAAGAGATCTGCTCGATCATTGATGCGGATACTTGCTCGGTGCCTGCAGCAGACTGTTGTGTGATCGCGGAGATATTCTCCATCGTGCTAGCGATCTTCTGCGTACTCTCAAGCATGCTGCGGCTTTCCTCCGTGAAGCTCTGGATCTGATCCGCGATCGACTTGGTGCTGTCGACGATCGCTGTGAATATACTCGTCGTATCTTGGATGAGCTTATGTTGTCCCGCTACGACAGATTCGTTCTTGTTTATATTCTCGATGGCTTGTTTAATACCGCGCTCGATCGTCTGAACGAGATTGAACACTTCCTTAGCGGATCTAGAAGATTCTTCGGCTAGATTACGTACCTCTTGTGCAACGATCGCAAAGCCTTGGCCATGTTCACCTGCACGAGCTGCTTCGATGGAAGCATTCAGAGACAGGAGGTTCGTCTGGTCCGCTATCTCTGATATCGTACGTGTGATCTTGGAGATGCCAGAGACGGATTGGGCAAGCTCGTTAATCGTATGTGCAACATTCTTCGTCGCTTCCACGTTGTTCTGCATGCCTACAGATTGGCTGTTCATATAATTCCGGCCCTGTTCGACGAGATGGATCGTCATCGTCGAATGGCTATTCATCTCCTGCGTCGATTGTACTAAAGACGTGAGCATATCCTCGATCATCTTCAGGGAGCTGGATATATCGGATACATCTTCGGAGATTTGATTCGCACCGGTTGCTAGTTCATTTGTCGATGTCGAAACTTGCTGCAGTACCTCTTTCAGATTGGCATTCTTATGATAGATATTCTGTCCCGTCTCGGTTACATGATTCGAGAGATTGTTCGTATCTTCGAGGATGCTAGTTAATCTGTCGATCATCTGGTTAAGCGCCTGACCGAGTTCACCGAGGGAGTCTTTGGAGTTGATGCTGACCCTTGAAGTAAAGTCCCCATTCGTAACATTGACCGCCACTTCGGTGATATGGCGGATAGGACGAGTCATCCTGCTCTCTAGGAAGAGGACGAGCGGGTAAGTAATGCCTGCGAGTATGATGACTAACATGATGCCGACAAGAGCCTCTCCGAACGTAATCGATACAAACAGAAGCGCCAACGAGAAGAGTGTGACGATGGTGTAACAGACAAGAAGTAATCTAGTGGACGATGAAAGCGCTTTAATTCGATTGTTCATGTGCATACCCCTTTATGGACTAATATAGGAACATTATACCACCCTGTCCGAATCAGGTCTACGCCAAAATACGTTGTAATACGTGCATATTCAACAAAATTAAGTAAATTTTCAGAAAGGTTTGTAAATTTTTATTGAAACAGGCACAACGAACTAGTATAATAGTACCTGCCTAACATTATTTACATATATTATCTGATTAGTGAGAAAGGAGGGGAATGATGAATATTGAACAAGTGCCTTTGATCAGGCAACTAGACATGGTATTTCGGCAGTTGAATGACGAATTAGCTCATCTTCGTTCTGGTATCATTTTCGTTCATATCCGTAATAATGTTATCGGCAAATTCGGCATTCGACATGATCCGATCCAGGTGAAGGAAGAAGGTTTTATGGCACATGGCAATGGACTAAGCGAGATGCATCGCAAGGCGTTCCGGCAGTTGGCGCTTGATTCGCTGAAGTATAAGAACAACTGGACGCATGGTGAGATTCAGTTCGAGTTTGCATTACAGAACAACACACTCATCGCAAGTGTGCAGTTTGAGTCAAACTACAACATGGCGAATGTGTTCGGCCGTGAGAATCAAGTCAGATTAACGCGAGTGTGAGAAAACCTCTATCGAGACTTCTCACAGATGATCGACCGCGTCAAGCGGAGGGTTTTCTCGCCAATAGGAAAATCACGTCATGGGTTATCGCCTAACGAAGTTAAACTTTCCTATGTGGAGA
>Ga0180215_1001677_pt1 | contig 23795 bp, 17 predicted proteins | sample eDN3rd37CBELigBY_FD_128871 | JGI IMG/M metagenome (GOLD analysis project Ga0180215, IMG submission 128871) | Enriched backyard soil microbial communities from Emeryville, California, USA - eDNA 3rd pass 37_C BE-Lig BY (version 2) (version 2) | ecosystem: Environmental > Terrestrial > Soil >...
CGGACACCTGCCCATCACCGAGTCGACGCCGCTGCGCAATCCGTTCTGGCAGTACTCGCGCGACAAGATCGCGAGCGAGGACCTGCTCGTCGCGGCCTACCGCGAGCGCGGCTTCCCGGTGACCATCATCCGGCCGTCGCACACCTACGACGCGACGAGCGTGCCGCTGCTCGGCGGCTGGACCGCGATCGACCGGATGCGACGCGGCAAGCCCGTCGTGATCCAGGGCGACGGCACGAGCCTCTGGACGCTCACGCACACGCGCGACTTCGCGGTCGCGTTCACCGGGCTCCTCGGCAACGAGCGCGCCGTCGGCGACGCCTTCCACATCACCTCCGACGAAGTGCTGACCTGGGACCAGGTCGGTGCGGCCCTCGCACGCGCGGCCGGCACCGAGTTCCGCCCCGTGCACGTCGCCAGCGAGGCGATCGCCCGCGAGCTGCCCGATGACGGACCCGGCCTGCTGGGCGACAAGGCGCACTCGGTGATCTTCGACAACACGAAGGTGAAGTCGCTGGTACCCGAGTACCGCGCGGTCATCCCGTTCTGGCGCGGGGCGCAGGAGATCGTCGACTGGCACGACGCCGAGGCATCCCGCCGCGAGGTCGACGCCGCCGTGGATGCCGCGTTCGACCGGCTCATCGACCGCTACGGCGCCTGACGCCCGAGCGCACTACTCCCGGATCGCCGCCCCCGTGCGCTCGCGCGCGACCGCCGCACCTGCGAGCTTCGCCTCGCTCGCCTCGGCCGCCGTGAGCGTGCGGTCGTCGGCGCGGAAGCGCAGCGCGAACGTGAGGCTCTTCGACCCCTCGGGCACGCCGGCGCCGCGATAGTCGTCGACGAGCTGCAGCTCCTCGAGCAGCGGTCCGGCGCCCTCCCGCACCGCAGCGGCCACATCGGCCGCCGGCACCGCAGCGTCGACGACGAGCGAGAGGTCCTGCGTGGCGGCGGGATACGTGCCGATGGCGTGGGCCTCGAGACCCGGCTCGGTCAGCGCGATGACCGCGTCGAGATCGAGCTCGACGACGGCGACGACGCGCGGCAGGTCCGATTCCTCGGCGAGGGTCGGCAGCAGCTCGCCGGCGTAGCCGACCGGCTGCCCACCGACACGGAGCTCGGCCGTGCGGCCGGGATGCAGCGCCTGGTGCGAACCCTGCACGACCTCGATCTCGGCGCCGACGGCGAGGCCGACCTGGCGCACGACGTCGAGCGCGTCGACGATGCCCGCGGGCACCGCGGGCTGGCCCGGCTGCTTCGGCACGACGTCACCCACGATGAGCGCGCCGACGTGCCGCGGCTGCGGCGGGATGCCCGCCTGGAGCGCCGCGAGCTCGGCGTCCGTCGGGCGACGGTCGCCGACGGGCAGCTCGGCGCTGCCGTAGGCACGGCCCGGCTCGGGCAGGAACACCAGGCCCAGCTCGAACAGCGAGACGTCGACGAGTCCACGCGAACGGTTGCGCTTCGCGGCGGCGATGAGCCCCGGCAGCAACGACCGGCGCATGAGCGCGGTGGAGGCGTCCAGCGCATTCGCGAGCCGCACGGATGCCACGGGCGAGCCGTCGGCGCTGCCGAAGGTCGCGTTCTCGTCCTCGGTCGCGAACGGGAAGGAGAGCACCTCGGTGGACCCCGCCGCCGCGAGCGTGTCGGCGACGCGACGTCGGATGCGCTGCGAGCGGGTCAGGCCGCGTCCGGGCGGGGCGACGGGCAGCACCGAGGGGATGCGGTGGTACCCGGCGAGTCGAGCCACCTCCTCGGCGAGGTCGGCCTTGCCGGTGAGGTCGGGACGCCACGACGGGGGCACGACCAGGAAGCCGTCGTCGGTGCGCGTGAGCGAGCCGCCGATCTCGGCGAGCGCGTCGTGCACCTCCGCGTCGGTGTATTCGACGCCGATGAGCTTCGTCACGTAGCCGTCGGGCAGCAGGATGGCCTCGCGCTCGCGCGCCTCGTGGATGATGGAGCCGCCCTCGTCGGCGGTGCCGCCCGCGAGGTCGACCATGAGCTGGGCGACGCGCGTCGCCGCGGCGCCGGCGATCTCGGGGTCGACGCCGCGCTCATAGCGCTTCGACGCCTCGCTCGGGAGCTTGTGCCGGCGGGCGGTGCGGGCGATCGACACGGGGTCGAAGTTCGCGGCCTCGATGAGCACGTTGCGCGTGGCATCCGACATCTCGGTCTCGGCGCCGCCCATGACCCCGGCGATGCCGATGGGGCCGCGGTCGTCGGTGATGAGCAGGTCCTCGGGGCTGAGCGTGCGCTCCTTGCCGTCGAGGGTCGTGATCGTCTCGCCGGGCGTCGCACGGCGCACCACGATGCCGCCGCGGAGGAGGTCGAGGTCGTACCCGTGGATCGGCTGGCCGAGCTCGAGCATGACGTAGTTCGTGATGTCGATGAGCACGCCGAGCGAGCGGATGCCGGCGAGCTTCAGCCGCGCGACCATCCACGCCGGCGTCGGGCGGGTGGGGTCGACCTCGCGCACGATGCGGGTCGCGAAGACCGACGAGCCGACGCGGCCGCGGATCGGAGCCTCGTCGCGGATCTCGACCGGGAACCCGTCGGCGACCGACACCGCGGGGCTCGACAGCTCGACCGGGTCGCGGAAGCGCGCGCCGGTCGCGTGGGCGTACTCGCGCGCGACGCCGCGGATCGAGAACGCGTAGCCGCGGTCGGGCGTGACGTTGATCTCGACGGCGGCGTCGTTGAGGCCGAGCAGCGCGATGGCGTCGGTGCCCACGGGCGCGTCGATGCCGAGGGTCGACAGCCGCAGGATGCCCTCGTGGTCGTCGCCCAGCCCGAGCTCGCGCGCCGACGCGATCATGCCGTCGGACACGTGCCCGTAGGTCTTGCGCGCGGCGATGGGGAACGGCCCGGGCAGCACGGCGCCGGGCAGCGTCACCACGACCTTGTCGCCGACGAAGAAGTTGCGGGCGCCGCACACGATGCCGTGCACCGCGTCGCCGCCGTCAGCCGCCGCCTCGCCGTCGGGCGCGACGCGCACCTGGCACCAGCGGATGGTCTTGCCGTTGGACTGCGGCTCCTCGGTGAACTCGAGCACCTCGCCCACGACGATGGGCCCCTGGAGCTCGAACGTGTGCACGTCCTCCTCCTCGAGGCCGACCTTCACCAGGGCGGCGTGCACGTCCTCGGGCGTCGAGCCCGGCACGAGCTCGACGTATTCGGCGAGCCAACTCAGCGGCACTCGCATCGATCAGACCACCATTCCGAACTGCTGGGAGAACCGGATGTCTCCCTCGACCATCTCGCGCATGTCCTGCACGCCGTTGCGGAGCATCAGCCCCCGCTCGATCCCCATGCCGAACGCGAAGCCCGTGTAGACCTCGGGGTCGATGCCCGCGGCCTTCAGCACGTTGGGGTGCACCATGCCGCAGCCGCCCCACTCGATCCAGCGCGGGCCGCCCGCGAACGTGGGGTGCCAGAAGTCGAGCTCGGCACTCGGCTCGGTGAACGGGAAGAAGCTCGGGCGCAGGCGCACCTTCGCCTCGTCGCCGAAGATCGACTTCACGAAGTGGTCGAGGGTGCCGCGCAGGTGCGCCATCGTCAGGCCCTTGTCGACGGCGAGACCCTCGAACTGCATGAAGACGGGCAGGTGCGTGGCGTCGAACTCGTCGGTGCGGTAGACGCGGCCGGGCGCGAGCACGTAGATCGGCACCTCGCGCTCGAGCATCGAGCGCACCTGCACCGGGCTCGTGTGCGTGCGCAGCACGAGGTGCGCCTCGGGCGGGTCCACGAAGAACGTGTCCTGCATGGCGCGCGCCGGGTGGTCGGCGTCGAAGTTCAGCGCGTCGAAGTTGAACCACTCGCTCTCGACCTCGGGGCCCTCGGCGATCTCCCAGCCCATGCCGGTGAAGACCTCGCACACCCGGTCCTGCAGCAGGGCGAGCGGATGCCGCGCGCCGGGCGTGTACCGCGAGGGCAGCGCCGTGACGTCGACCGTCTCGGCCTCGAGCTGTGCGGCCGCTTCGGCCTCGAGGATCTCGGCCTCCCGCACGGCGAACGCCTGGTTCACGCGACCGCGCGCCCCGCCCACCAGCTTGCCGAGGGCGGCCTTCTGGTCGTTCGGCACGTTGCGCAGCTGGGCGTTGAGCTGCGCGAGGGTCGACTTCTCCCCCGTGTGCTCGGCGCGGACGGACTTCAGCGCGGCGGAGTCGCTCGCCGCGGCGATCGCCGCGAGTGCGGCGTCGACGGCCTCCTGCACGGCCTGCTCGGTGATTTCACGGGGCTCGGACACAAGGAACGAGTCTAGCGGGCGGCCGCCGCCGGTCAGCGCGGTGGGGCTTCGGCCTGACGCGCCTCGGCGCTCGCCTCGGCCATGAGCAGACCCTGGTTCGGGTCGGGCTCAGGCGCGCCGCCGGCCTTGCCACCGGTGCGGTACCGGCGGTCACCGCGGCGGGCGAGCCACCGGGCGAACCACGACAGGCTGAGGTTCATCGCGAGGTAGATGAGGAAGGTGACGACCCAGAGCGGGAAGAGGTAGCGGTTGCCGTAGAAGCTCGACAGGTTGTTCATCGTGGTGCGCAGCAGCTCGGGGTAGCCCACGATGAAGCCCAGCGAGGTGTCCTTCAGGAGCACGACGAGCTGCGCCACGATGATCGGCAGCATCTGCCGGAACGCCTGCGGGAACTCGACGAGCATCTTGGACTGGAGGTGCCGCATGCCGAGGCTGAGTGCCGCCTCGCGCTGGCCGCGCGGCAGTGCCGCGAGGCCCGCCCGCAGGGCCTCGCCGATGAGCGCGCCGTTGTAGATCGCGAGCGCGCCCACGACGGCCCAGTAATCGCCCGTCGAGAAGACGAGCAGGATGAACAGCATCATCAGCAGCACGGGCATGCCGCGGAAGAACTCGATCAGCACCGCGGTGGGGATCCGGATCCACGGCGAGCGGGCGCTCCGCATGAGGGAGAGGATGATGCCCAGGATGATGGCGAGGACGGCCGCGACGGCGGCCGCGCGCAGGGTGTTGGCCACACCCTGCCCGATGATGAAGCTCCAGAGCTCGGGGTCGGTGAAGATGTCCCACCGGGACTCGTCGAACATGCCCGGCAGGGTGATGCCGCCCGACTCCTTGGGTGCGTTCAGCACCAGGAACATCCAGAGCAGGCCGCCCGCCACGAGCAGCGCCGTGACGATCGACAGGACGCGCGACAGCGTTCGGGCGCGGGGGCCCGGCGCGTCGAACAGCACGCTGGCGTTGCTCATCGCTGCACCACCCACTTCCGCTCGAGCTGGACGGCGAGCAGCCCCAGCGGCACCGTGATCAACAGGTAGAACGTCGCCACGCCGAGGAGGACCGCGATGACCGCCTGGCCGTTCGCGTTCGCGAGCTCCTTGCCGACGGTGAAGAGCTCCACGACGAAGAAGCCGCCCGCGACCGAGGTGTTCTTGGTGAGGGCGATGAAGACGTTGATGAGAGGCGGGATGGTCATGCGGAACGCCTGCGGGAAGATGATGAGCGACACCGTCTGCCGGAAGCCGAGCCCGACGCTGCGCGCGGCCTCCGCCTGACCGACGGGCACGCCGTTGATGCCCGACCGCAGGGCCTCGGCCACGAACGGGGACGTGTAGACCGCGAGGCCGATCATGGCCGCGATGACGTACGGCAGCCGCGACCCGAGGTACGGCAGCACGAGCGCCGTGAAGATGAGCACCAGCGTGAGCGGCGTGTTCCGCACGATCTCGGTGTAGAACGCCGCAACCGTGCGCAGCGTCGCGACCGGCGAGATGCGCATGGCGGCCACGACCGTGCCGATCACGAGCGCGGCGAGCCCGCTCACGATCAACAGCAGGATGGTCATGCCGAAGCCCTCGAGGTACCTCGGCAGGTTGTCGATGACGACGTCCACGGAATCCCTTCGCCCACGTGGTGGGGACGACCCGGGCCGGCGCTCAGCGCTCGGCCCGGGTCATCCGCCGATCAGTTCTCGTAGCGGTCGACGGCGGGCGGCTCGACGAACGGCAGGACCTTGCCGGCCGTCGCGTTCCACGCCTCCTCGTAGCGGCCGTCCTCGTAGGATGCCTCGAGCACGTCGTTGATCCACATGCGGAACTCGGTGTCGTCCTTCTTCAGGCCGATGCCGTAGGGCTCCTCGGTGAACGGCTTGCCCACGACCTTGAACTCGCCCTCGTTCTGGGCCGCGAGGCCCGCGAGGATCACGTTGTCGGTCGACACGGCGACCACCTGGCCGCTGCGCAGCGGCTCGAGGCAGTTGGTGTACGTGTCGGTGAGCACCGGCTGCGCGCCGATCTCGGCGAGCTTCGCGGCGGGCGTCGAACCCGTGACCGAGCACACCGGCTGGCCCACGAGGTCGTCTTCGCTCTCGATGTCGTCGTTGTCGGCGAGCACGAGGATCGACTGCCCGGCCATGTAGTACGGGCCGGCGAAGGAGATGACTTCCTTGCGCTTGTCGTTGATCGTGTACGTCGCCACGACGATGTCGACCTGGCCGTTCTCGATGAACGGCTCGCGGTTGGCCGAGACGGTCTCGACCCACTCGATGTTCTCCTCATCGATGCCGAGCTCGGACGCGATGATCTTGCCGATCTCGACGTCGAAGCCCTCGGGGTCGCCCGACGGGCCGACGAGGCCGAACAGCGGCTGGTCGAACTTGGTGCCGATGGTGATCTTGCCCGCGTCGGACAGCTTCGCCATGGTGGTGCCCGCCTCGAAGGTCGGAGCCGCCTCGGGGGTCTCCGACGCCTCGCCGCCACCGCTGCCGCCACCGGCGCAGCCGGCGAGTGCGAGAGCCGCCGCGGCGCCCGCTGCAACGAGCGCGAATCTCATCCGTTTCATGTCCCTGCCTCTTCTCTGTGGTGTTCCTTCGCCGCTCGTGGCAGCGCAGGCTGGTCAGTGCTCGAGGATCTTCGAGAGGAAGTCCTTGGCACGGTCGGTCTCGGGGTGGTCGAAGAACTGCGCCGGCGTCGCCTCTTCGACGATGCGGCCGTCGGCCATGAACAGCACGCGGTCGGCCGCCTTGCGGGCGAACCCCATCTCGTGCGTGACCACGATCATCGTCATGCCCTGCTCGGCGAGGCCCACCATGACGTCGAGCACCTCGTTGATCATCTCGGGGTCGAGCGCGCTGGTGGGCTCGTCCATGAGGATGAGCTTCGGGTTCATCGCGAGCGATCGGGCGATCGCCACGCGCTGCTGCTGTCCGCCCGAGAGCTGCGCGGGGAGCTTCTTCGCCTGGTTGGCCACGCCCACCCGCTCGAGGAGCTCCATGGCCTTCGCCTCGGCGTCCTTGCGCGACATGCGCTTCACCCGGATGGGCGCCAGCGTCACGTTCTCGAGCACGCTCTTGTGCGCGAAGAGGTTGAACGACTGGAACACCATGCCGACGTCGGCGCGCAGCTTCGCGAGTGCCGCCCCCTCTTCGGGGAGCCGCTCGCCGTCGATGGTGATCGTGCCCGAGTCGATGGTCTCGAGGCGGTTGATCGCGCGGCAGAGGGTGGACTTGCCGGAGCCGCTGGGACCGATGACGACGACCACCTCGCCACGGTTGACGACGGTGTTGATGTCGTTCAGCACGTGCAGTTCGCCGAAGTGCTTCTCGACGTGATCGATGACCACGAGGGGTTCGCCGCGGCGCACCGAGATGTTGGACGTCGCCGGGGCCGGCTGGGTTGGCTCCATACCCCCAAACTAGGGCTCCGGGCTGCCGCCCGACAAAGTGAGATGCCGGTGGTTACCTATTCGTGATCCGCGCTGCGCTGCGCGAACGCGCTCTCATACAGGCACACGGATGCCGCGGTCGCGAGGTTCATCGATTCGGCGTGCCCGTAGATGGGCACCGTGACCACGCGATCGGCGAGTTCGAGCTGCTCGTCGGGCAGTCCGCGCGCCTCGTTGCCGAACAGCCACGCCGTCGGACGTGCGAGCACCCCGTCGGTGCGCACGGTCAGCAGGTCCTCGCCCTTGACGTCGGCGGCGAGCACCGTGAGCCCCGCGGTGCGGGCCCGCTCGAGCACGTCCTCCAGGTGGCCGCCGACGGCGACGGGCAGGTGGAAGATCGACCCCGTCGAGCTGCGCACGACCTTCGGGTTGTACAGGTCGACGGTGCGCCCGGTGAAGACGACGGCGTCGGCGCCCGCGGCATCCGCAGCTCGGACGATGGTGCCCGCGTTGCCCGGGTCGCGCACCTCCTCGAGGATCGCCACGAGGCGCGGACCCGCCGCGAACACGTCCTTCACCGCGGTCGGGAACTGGTGGCACACGGCCACGAAGCCCTGCGGCGTGACCGTGTCGGCCATCGCGTCGAGGACCTCCTCGGTCACGAACTCGACGTCGACGCCGGCATCGACGGCCGTCTGGGCGATGTCGGTGTACCGCTCCAGCGCCGTCGGCGTGGCGTAGAGCTCCACCACGAGCTGCGGCCGGAAGGTGAGCGCCTCCGCGACGGCCTGCGGCCCCTCGAGCAGGAACAGTCCGCTCTCGACGCGGGCCGGCTTCTTCGCGAGCTTCGCGACCGCGCGGACACGCGGCGACCTCGGGTTCTCGAGCATGCAGCCAGTCTAGGGACGACGCGTGCCCGCCCGCGGACATGCCAACGGCCCGGCACCCGGGGATCTGGGGTGCCGAGCCGTCGGGGGTCGAAGCAGTGGCTTACGCCGCGGTCTTCGGGGCCGAGGTGTCGGCCGGCAGCGCCTGCTTGGCGCTCTCGACGAGGGCCGCGAAGGTCGCGGGCTCGTTCACGGCGAGCTCGGCGAGGATGCGGCGGTCGACCTCGATGCCCGCGAGGCCGAGGCCCTGGATGAAGCGGTTGTAGGTGAGGCCGTTCTGACGCGAGGCCGCGTTGATCCGCTGGATCCACAGGCGACGGAAGTCGCCCTTCTTCTTGCGGCGGTCGTTGTACGAGTAGACGAGCGAGTGGGTGACCTGCTCCTTCGCCTTGCGGTAGAGGCGCGACCGCTGACCGCGGTAGCCCTCGGCGCGCTCGAGGATGACCCGACGCTTCTTGTGGGCGTTGACCGCCCTCTTCACTCTTGCCATGACTCTGTTTCTTCCTTACGGGCCTAATTGCCTATGTACGCTGCCGGCTCAGCGGCCGAGGAGCTTCTTGACGACCTTGGTGTCGGGGGCCGACAGGACCTTGTCCGCGTTCAGGCGACGGGTGCGCACCGAGGACTTGCCCTCGAGGTTGTGGCGCATGCCCGCCTGCTGCTTCTTGAGCTTCCCGGTACCGGTGATCTTGAAGCGCTTCTTGGACCCGGAGTGGGTCTTCTGCTTCGGCATCTCGTGTTTCTCCTTGGTTCTGCCGCCACCGCGGTGGCGGACGGGGGTGCTAGGCCTGGCCCTCGGTGGACTCGGCCGCCTGCGTCTCGGGCTCCGCCGCGGCATCCGCCGCCGGCCGCGCCTTCGCCGCAGCACGCTGTGCATTCGCCTCGGCCTTGGCCTCGGACTTGTTCTTCAGAGGAGCGATGACCATGACCATGTTGCGACCGTCGATCGTCGGGTTGTGCTCGACCGTGCCGTACTCCGCCACGTCTTCCGCGAAGCGCTGCAGGAGGCGGACGCCCATCTCGGGGCGCGACTGCTCGCGGCCGCGGAACAGGATCATCGCCTTGACCTTGTCGCCCGACTTCAGGAAGCCGATGGCGCGCTTCATCTTGGTCTCGTAGTCGTGCTTGTCGATCTTCAGGCGGAACCGGACCTCCTTGAGGATGGTGTTCGCCTGGTTGCGCCGCGCTTCCTTGGCCTTCTGCGCAGCCTCGTACTTGTACTTGCCGTAGTCCATGATCTTGACGACCGGCGGACGCGAGTTGGGCGCGACCTCGACGAGGTCGAGGTCGGCCTCCTGCGCGAGCCGCAGGGCCACCTCGATCTTCACGACGCCGACCTGCTCTCCGCCTGGTCCCACGAGGCGGACCTCGGGAACGCGGATACGGTCATTGGTACGCGGATCGCTGATGCGTGTCTCCTCTGCTCGAGCTCTGGTCTCTGCGGCTCTTCGGGAGACGGATGCCGCCCGACGACGAGAGCGGAAATCCACGCACGACTCCCATGGAAACCGATTCCATGGGGCTCATGCGGCACCCTGGCTACTCGCCCGCCTGACGGCGGACGAGCGGAGTGCAACGACCCGGTAACCTTGGTGAAGCGGTATGCGCGGGTGGGAGAATCTCCACTTTCGTACCGGGGAATGGCCCCGGAGCCCGCAGTAGTCTAGCAGAGGATGTCTGTGAGCAACAGTTCAGACGAGTCCACCGTCGCGCACGAGCAGGAGGCCGTCGCCGACGTCACCCGCGACATCGCCGAGGTCCCCGCCGTCGAGGTCATCACGACCGCCGCCGTGCACCTCATGAGCGCCGCGGCGGTGAAGGTCGGCCTCGCCGACGACCCCGCGTCGCAGACCGACCTCGACGAGGCGCGCAAGCTCATCAACGCCCTGGCGGGCCTCATCACCGCCGGCGCCCCCGAGATCAGCGACATGCACGCCCGCTCGCTGCGCGACGGCCTGCGCTCGCTCCAGCTCGCGTTCCGCGAGGCCTCGGTCATCCCCGACCCCATCGGTCAGGGCCCCGGCGAGAAGTGGACCGGCCCCGTCAGCTAGGTCTCGCACGCCGGTCCCCGCCCGGCGTGCCGCAGTCGGCTTGCCGGGTCCCTCCCACCGGCGGCGAATGAATCGCCGCTCCCAGATCGTCCTGCCTGAGCACACCCGACGGTTGCGGAGCCGCGCAGCGGCGTCTCGAAACCCGGCGCCGCGGGCTACGACGAGACCGCCGCGTGCTCGCGCCGACTCGCCATCCAGGCCCGCCGCCGCGCGAGGAACGGCACCTCTCGCCGGTTGACGCGCGCGGTGATCCGCGCGGTTCGCACCGCGGCGCTGTTGCGGGCCCAGGTCTCGAACGGTCGGGACGAGACGCCCACCTCGAGGCTCGGGTCGAAGCGCACGCGCATGCCGGGCCGGAGGTTGATCGTGAGGTCGAGGTCGTCGGCCACGTCGGCGCGGTCGCGATGCACGTGCGCACGCACCTGGAGCCAGGCCGACGACCGGATCGCGAGATTCGAGCCGTAGAGCACGGCGTGCCCGAGCATCCACGCGACGAATCGGTAGTACATCGGCATGTGGACGTGCTCGGCGTACCACCGCAGGAACGGCGTGCCGCCGTAGAACCTCCCGGGGCCGGACAGCGCATCGAGGTCGGGGTCGTCGGCGAAGGCCCGCTCGAGCCGCTCGACCCAGTCGACCGGCGGGATCGAGTCCGCGTCGAGGCGCCCGAGCACCTCGCCGACCGCGGCATCGAACCCGGCCGAGGTCGCCTGCGGAATGCCCCGACGCGGCTCGGTCACGACGCGCGCACCCGCGGCCCGGGCGACATCCGCGGAATCGTCGGTCGACCCGTTGTCGACGACGACGATCTCGTCGGCGGCGCGCGTCTGCCGCGCGAGCGCGTCGAGGCATTGCGCGAGCATGACGGCGTCGTCGTAGCAGGGGATGACGACCGAGATCGTGAGGGGCATCGGGGCAAGGATACGGCCGGCGCGGCCTCCTCGACAGCGTCACCCCTGGCAGTTCGGGCACCACCACGTGTCGCGGAGCTCCACGTCGTTGCGGCCGAGGCGGCCGTGCTCGATGGGCGTGCCGCAACGCCGGCACGGCTCGCCGCCCCGCCCGTAGACCCAGAGTCGCTCACCCCGTCGGTCGTTGCCCGTCGTCGTGCGCGCGATGCGGTCGCGGTTCGCGACGATCATGCGGCGCGCGACGTCGACGAGCGGCGGTACGTCGACCGTTCCCACGGGGCGGTCGGGTCGGATGCCGCGGACGAAGCACGCCTCGTTGACGTACACGTTGCCGAGGCCGGCCAGGTTGCGCTGCTCCCCCAGCGCCACCGCGACCGGCAGGTCGGGCCGGGACGCGATGCGCTCGACGGCCTCGGTCGCATCCCAGTCAGGGCCCAGCAGGTCGGGTCCGAGGTAGGCCATGCGGTCGGCCTCCTCGCTGGCCGGGAACACCTCGAGCACGCCGAGGTCGAATCCCACCGCGACCGCGTCGGGCACCGTCACGATCGCGCGCGCCTGGAATCCCGGCCGCGTCCAGCGCTGGCCCGGACGGTAGACCCGCCACTCCCCCTCCATCTTCAGGTGGGAATGCACGACCTGGTCGCCGATCCGCATGAGCAGGTGCTTGCCCCGGCTGCCGACCGAGTGCACCGGCTGCCCGGCGAGGTCGACCGTGGCATAGGCGGGCACGCGGAAGTCGGTGCGCTCGACCACGCGGCCGGCCAGCGCCCGGTCGAGCCGGCGGGCGGCCTGGTAGACGGTGTCACCCTCGGGCATCGAACCGGAGCCCTCTCGGCGTCTCGCGGAATCCGGCGGCGCGGAGCGCAGGATCGAGCACGGAGCCGTAGACGTTGCCGCCGTTCACCGTCTCGACGCGCAGTCGCTCGGCCCGGGCGCGACGGAGGGCATCGGCCAGGGCCGTCGCCGAGGCACCGAGCAGCTCGGCATCGTCGGTGAACGCGAGGGCCGTGCGGCCGCCGCGTTCGAGGTACAGCGTCGCCTCGCCGTCGACCATGGTGACGAAGGCGCCCGCCTTGCGAGCCGGGCGATGGGATCCGTCGCCCGGCGGCTCGGGCCACTCGAGCGCCGCACCGAACGGGTTGGCCGGGTCGGTCGCCGCGAGGGCGATCGCACCCGTCGCCGGTTGCGCCCGGAGCCGGTCGACCGCGGCGGTCGTGGCGAACTGGGCCCCGCCCAGCCCGTCGACGAAGTAGCCGCGGCGCACGCGACCCGAGTCCTCGAAGGCCGACAGGGAGCGGTAGGCGAGCGCGAACCCGCCGATGACGCCCTCGGAGACCACCGACCCACGGGTGACCACGCCGTAGCGCTCGAGCAGCGTCTCGCCGAGCGCCTGCGCGCGGGGGGTCGCGGCCGAACTCGCCAGCGGCACGACCGACCAGCGGCCGGCCGCATGCGACGGGTTCGCCGCCGCGCGGGCGGCCCGGTCGGACGTGACGGATGCCGCGAGCGCCCGCCGCGTCAGGGAGCGGCCGCGCATGCGTGCCCGCGGGGCCGGCGCCCGGGTCTTGTGCGCCCCGCCGCCCGCCAGGAGTCCGCGCACCGGCGCGAAGGTGTCGTTCGTCACGAGGCCCGCCCAGACCAGCCGCCAGAGCGCTTCGACGACGGCCTTGTCGTCGTCGGCGCCGACCGCCTCGACGAGCTGGCGGAAGAAGTATCCGCCGCCACCGCCGAGCACGGCCAGCAGCTCCGCCTCGAGCGGGTCGAGCGGCCCGGCCTCGGGCGGCGGCAGCGTGAGGGCGGCGGTCTCGGCGAGGTGCAGGCTGATCCAGCCGTCGTCGCCGGCGAGCGTGCCGGCCCCCGCCCAGAGCACCTCGCCCGAGGCGGTGAGCTCGTCGAGCATGCCGGGGCGGTAGTCGTCGACCCGCGCGGGCAGCACGAACGACTCCCACGCCGATGCGGGCACGCGCACGCCCTCGAGCTGCTCGACGACGGCGGCGACCCCGTCGACGCCGTGCAGGCGGCCGCCGACGTGCTGCCAGTCGGGCAGGAAACGGGCGAACTGGCGCGGCTCGACCGGTTCGACCTCTTCACGGAGCGCTGCGAGCGACCGACGACGGATGCGCCGCAGCACGCCCGCGTCGCACCACTCGAGGCCGGCCCCGCCCGGCAGGAACTCGCCCTCGACGAGACGCCGCTCCCCGGCGAGCCGACCGAGCGCGGCCCGGGCGACGGCCTGGCCGATGCCGAAGCGCTCGGCGACCTGCTGCGTGGTGAACGGACCGTGCGTGCGGGCGAAGCGGCTCACGAGGTCGCCGAGCGGGTCGCGCACGGACTCCTCGAACGCCTCGGGCAGCCCTGGCGGGATCGGCACGCCGAGCGCGTCGCGCAGGCGGGACACGTCTTCGACGGCGACGACCCAGTCGCGGCCGGCGAAACGCACCCGCGCGGCCCGGCGTGCGGCGATGAGCGCCTCGACGGCGGCCGCGGCATCGGTCTCGTCGTCGACGCGCTCGGCGATCTCGTCGGGGGCGAGCGGGCCGAGGCCCTGCAGCAGGTCGACGACGCCCTCGTCGCCCCGCGCGCGCCGCTCGGGGTCGAGCCGCTGCAGCATGCGCTCGGTCTCGACCACGACCTCGGGGTCGAGGAGCTCGCGCAGCTCGACCGTGCCGAGCAGCTCGGCCAGCAGCGCGGGGTCGAGCGAGAGCGCCGCGGCACGCCGCTCGGCGAGCGGGGCGTCGCCCTCGTACATGAACGCGCCGACGTAGCCGAACAGCAGGCTCGCGGCGAACGGGCTCGGCGACTCGGTGCTCACCTCGACGAACCGCAGCTGGCGGCGCTCGATGCGCTCGGCGATGCAGGTGAGCGCCGGCAGGTCGTAGACGTCTTGCAGGCACTCGCGAACGGCTTCGAGCAGGATCGGGAAGTCGGGGTAGTCGCGCGCGACCTCGAGCAGTTGCGAGGCGCGCTGGCGCTGCTGCCACAGCGGCGAGCGACGGCCCGGATTCGTCTTGGGCAGGATGAGCGCGCGCGCGGCGCACTCCCGGAACCGCGACGCGAACAGCGCGGACCCGCCGACGTGCTGGGTGACGATCTGGGCGAGCTCGGCCGGCTCGAACGTGAACAGCTCGGCGCCCGGCGGGTCGTCGCCGGTGTCGGGCATGCGCAGCACGATGCCGTCGTCGCTCGCGACGGCGTTGGCGTCGACCCCGAGCTCCTCCTGCACACGCGCCCCGATCGCCAGCGCCCACGGCGCATGCACGCGCATGCCGTACGGGGAATGCAGCACGATGCGCCAGTCGCCGAGCTCGTCGCGGAAGCGCTCCACGACGAGGTTGGCCCCGTCGGGGACGACCGTGGTCGCCGCGCGCTGGTCGTCGATGAAGGAGACGAGGTTCTTGGCGGCCTTCTCGTCGAGCCCGGCCGCGCGGCTGCGCACGAGGGCGTCGGCGGTCGGCGCACCGGCCAGCTCGGTGATGAAGCCGCCGATCGCCTCGCCGAGCTCGGCCGGACGCCCGATGCCGTCGCCCTTCCAGAACGGCAGCCGGCCGGGCTCGCCCGCGGCGGGCGCCACGAGCACGCGGTCGTGCGTGATCTCCTGGATGCGCCAGCTCGTCGCCCCCAGGGCGAAGACGTCGCCCACGCGGGACTCGTACACCATCTCTTCGTCGAGCTCGCCGACCCGTCGGCCCGGGCCGGCCTCGCCGATCATGAACACGCCGAACATGCCGCGGTCGGGGATCGTGCCGCCGCTCGTCACGGCGAGCCGCTGCGCGCCGCGGCGGCCGACGATGGTGCCGGCGTCGCGATCCCACACGATGCGGGGGCGCAGCTCGCCGAACCGGTCGGACGGGTAGCGGCCGGCCAGCAGGTCGAGCGTCGCGTCGAACGCCGACCGCGGCAGCGCCGCGAACGGCGCCGCCCGACGCACCACCTCGAACCACTCCTCGACGTCCCATTCGTCGAGCGCAGCGGCCGCGATCGTCTGCTGCGCCAGCACGTCGAGCGGATTCGCCGGGATGCGCAGCTCCTCGATCGCACCCGCGATCATGCGCTCGGCCGCGACCGCGGAGTGCAGCACGTCGGCGCGGTGCTTCGGGTAGATGAGCCCCTTCGACACCTCGCCCACCTGGTGGCCCGCGCGACCGATGCGCTGCAGGCCGCTGGCGACCGACGGGGGCGACTCGACCTGCATGACGAGGTCGACCGCGCCCATGTCGATGCCCAGCTCGAGGCTCGAGGTCGCGACCACGCAGCGCAGGCGCCCGGACTTCAGGTCGGCCTCGACGAGGGCGCGCTCCTCCTTGCTCACCGAGCCGTGGTGCGAGCGCGCGATGATCGGCTCGGCGCCGCCGGTGAGGCCGGATGCCCCGGGCATCTCGGAGGGCGGGCGGCCCGCGCGACCGCCGGGCCGGCCGACGGATGCCGCGGCCTCGACCGCCTCGGCGGGCGCGTTGCGCTCCTCCCACAGCTCGTTGAGTCGCGCGGTGAGGCGCTCGGCGAGCCGTCGGGAGTTCGCGAACACGATGGTCGACCGGTGGGCGAGCACCTCGTCGAGGATCGCCTCCTCGACGTGCGGCCACACGGTGCCGGCGCCGGTCTCGCCGGCGAGGTCGGAGAGGTCTTCGACGGGCACGCGCACCTGGAGGTCGAACCGCTTGCCCGACGGCGGCGCCACGATCGCCACGGGCCGGGTGCCGCAGAGGAAGCGCGCCACCTCTTCGTGCGGGCGGACCGTCGCCGAGAGGCCCACGCGCTGCACGGGCCGGCCGACGAGCGCATCGAGCCGCTCGAGCGAGAGGGCGAGGTGGGAGCCGCGCTTGGTGCCCGCCATGGCGTGGATCTCGTCGACGATCACCGTCTCGACGCCGCGCAGGGTCTCGCGCGCGGCCGAGGTGAGCATGAGGAAGAGCGACTCGGGCGTCGTGATGAGGATGTCGGGCGGGTTCGTGACGAGCGCACGGCGATCGGCCGGGGGCGTGTCGCCCGAGCGCACGCCGACCGTGACCTCGGGCACCTCGACGTCGAGGGCCGCCGCGGTGCGCCCGATGCCCACGAGCGGGGCGCGGAGGTTGCGCTCGACGTCGACGCCCAGCGCCTTCAGCGGGGAGAGGTAGACCACGCGGGTGCCACGGGATGCCACGGGCTCGTCGAGCCGCTCGTGATGGAGCCGGTCGATGGCCCACAGGAACGCCGCGAGCGTCTTGCCGGAGCCGGTGGGCGCGACGACGAGGGCGTGATCGCCGCGCGCGATCGCCTGCCAGGCCCCCCGCTGCACCTCGGTAGGCGCGGCGAACGACTCGGTGAACCACGCGCGCGTCGCGGGTGAGAATGCCTCGAGGGCCTCGGCCATCACTCCATTCAACCCGACGCCACCGACATCGCGGCCGGCCCGGGCGGATCCGCCGGTCCACCGCCCGGCGCGCTACCCGCCGGCGCGCACCGCGGCGAGCGCCCGCTCGACGGCCGCGACGGTGCGGCGCGCCTGCGCGGCATCCGTCTGCCAGTTGCTGACCGAGAAGCGCACGACCGCGCGGTCCTGCCAGCGCGAGGTCATGGCGAGCACCTCGCCCTCGTCCCACAGCCGTTCGCTGAGCGCCTCGGTCGCCGTGTCGTCCTCGAGCGCGATGCACACCTGCGTGAAGACCACGTCGTTGAGCACTTCGACCCCGGGCAGTCGGCCGACACCCTCGGCGATCTCGCCGGCGGCATCCGCCAGCCGCTCGACCAGGGCGGCGACGCCGGCGCGACCGAGCGAGCGGATGACCGCCCACGTCGGCACGCCGCGCGCCCGTCGGGAGAGCTCGGGCGCCTTCTCGTGCGGATCGGCTCCGACCTCGGTGGCCTGCAGGTAGCTCGCGTGCATGCTCATCGCGCGGTGCAGCGCGTTGGCGTCGCGCACGATCGCCACGCCGCAGTCGTACGGCACGCTGAGCGTCTTGTGCGCGTCGGTCGACCACGAGTCGGCGCCCTCGATGCCGGCGACCAGGTGCCGGAGCCGCGGCGACGCCCCGGCCCACAGGCCGAACGCGCCGTCGACGTGCACCCACGCCCCCGCGGCGTGCGCCAGGCGGATCGCCGCCGTGAACTCGTCGTAGGCGCCCGAGTGGATGTTGCCCGCCTGCAGGAGCACGATCGCGGGTCCGGTGCCCGCGGCGAGCGTGCGCTCGAGCTCGTCGATGCGGATGCGGCCCTGCTCGTCGCTCGGCACGACGATGGGGCTGCCGAGCCCGAGGTAGCGTGCGGCGAGGTCGTTCGTGCCGTGCCGCTCCTCCCCCGCGATGAACCGCACCTTCGGTCCGCCGGCCATGCCCTCGGACCCGACGTCCCACCCGGCACGGCGCAGCACCTCGTCGCGTGCGGCGGCCAGGCACGTGAACTGCGCCATCGTCGCGCCGGTGACGAACCCGACCTCGCTGCCCGCGGGCAGTCCGAGCAGGTCGACGAGCCACTCGCCCGCCACCTCCTCCACGGCGGCCATCGCGGGAGTGATGACGCGCAGGCCGGAGTTCTGGTCCCACGCCGAAACCATCCAGTCCGCGGCGAGCGCGACCGGCTGCGTGCCGCCGATGACCCACCCGTAGAAGCGCGGCGACCCCATGGCCATGAGCCCGGGTTCGGATGCCTCGGCGAGCAGGTCGAGCACGCCGGCCGCTGCTTGCCCGGTCTCGGGCACGTCGCGCCCGAGCCGGTCCTTGATCTCGTCGGTGCCCATCCTCGGTGGGATCGGCCGCTCGCGGATCGACGAGACCCACGCTCGGGCGTGCCGATCGGCGACGTCGAGCAGCTCGTCGTACGGCGACGGTTCTGGCGTGCGACCGGGGTCGCCGGACTCGACCATGAGACACCTGTCCTCCGCGCGCCTGGCGCGCGCGTTCCGATTCTGCTCCGCTGCGGCGAGGGCGGTCAACGACCCGGATGGGGGCCGTCGGGCGACGTCGGCCGCGGCATCCGGGCGGCTCAGCAGGTGACGTCGCCCGGCGGCACGACCCCGTCGATGAGGTAGGCCTCCACCGTGGCGTCGACGCAGGCGTTGCCCTTGTTGTAGGCCGTGTGCCCGTCGCCGTTGCGGGTCACGAGGATGCCGCTCTCGAGCTGCGACGCGACCGCGACTGCCCACGCGTACGGGGTCGACGGGTCGTTGGTCGTGCCGAGCACGAGGATGGGCGCGGCGCCCGGGGCCGTGATCGGGGCCCGTGGCTGCTCGGCGTGATACGGCCACGAGAGGCACGACAGGTCGCCGAACGTCAGGTAGATGCCGAGGTACGGCGCGAGGTCGTTGAGCTCGCGGGCCTCCTCCTTCATCACGGGCACGTTGTTCTGGTACTCGAAGTCGAGGCAGTTGACCGCCCGCAGGGCCTCCATCTGGTTGGTCGCGTACTCGCCGTCGGGGGTCCGGCCGTAGTAGCCGTCGACCACCGCCAGGGCGGTGTCGGCCTGCACCGCGAGCACGGTGGTGAACACGCGGTCGAGCACGGGCCAGGTCTCGGGGTTGTAGAGCGGCGCCGCGATCGCGATGAGGAGCGACTCGGCGGTGAGCACCCTCCCGTCCTGCGACGGGATGGGCGACTTGCGAACCGCGTCGAGGATGCCGCGCACGTACGCCATGCCGTCGTCGACCGTGCCCTGGAACGGACACGTCGCCGCCGGCATGCAGCTCGCGAGGTACGCGCGCAGCGAGGCCTCCAGGCCCTGGGCCTGTGCCAGCGTCATGGCGGCCTGGCCGAGGCTCGGATCGATCGCCCCGTCGAGCACGAGACGCCCGACCTTGTCGGGGAAGCTCCCGGCGTACACGGTGCCGAGGTAGGCGCCGTAGGAGTATCCGAGGTAGCTCAGCCGCTCCTCGCCGAGGGCGGCGCGCAGCATGTCGAGGTCGCGGGCGGTGCTGAGGGTGTCCACGTTGGCCAGCAGCGGCCCCGTCTTCTCCAGGCAGGCTCGGCCGAACTTGTGCGTGAGCTCGTTCTGGGTGGTGATCCACTCGTCGGAGCCGCGCGAGCCGCGCGGATTCCCGTAGAGGAGCTTGTCGAGGTCGTCGGGCGCGAAGCACGTGACCGGGGTCGAGCGGCCCACGCCCCGGGGGTCGAAGCCGACGATGTCGTAGCGGTCCTGCAGCGTGCCGGTGGCGGTCACGTCGATCGAACGGGCGACCGCGTCGAATCCGGACACTCCGGGGCCGCCCGGGTTCACGAACAGCGTGCCGACCCGGTCGGTGCGCGCCGGCTGCCGGATGAGCGCGAGCTCGATCTCACCGCCCGCCGGATCGTCCCAGTCGAGCGGCGCCCTCGCGGTGGCGCACTGGAACGCCTCGCAGTCCTCCCAGGCGATGACCTGGCCGTAGTACGGCTCCAGCGCGGCGTCGACGTCCTCGCCGGTCGGCGTGGACTCGTCGACCACCGGGAAGAACAGCGAGAGGCCGCATCCGCTCAGCGTCATGGCGATCGCCACCGCTGCGGCGAGCGCGGCGCCCCCCTTCCGCACCCGCGTCATGGGCCTCAGTATCGCCCGGTGCGGCGCCGCCTGCGCGACCCTCGTTCGGGGGGCCCTCGATCGGTCGGCACGATGTCCCCGAATCCGCCGCCGAACTGGGGTTCAAGCGGGCGAATTTGTACCCCGAACCGGGGGTGTCAAGCCGGTTGCCGGGCCTCCGCCGCAGCGGGATACTCGTGACGTTGTGGTACCCGTCGTGCGACGAGACCCGTGGCGCGGCGGCCACAGCTGAGGGGGCTGAGTCGGCGTGGAATCCTTCGTGCTCGGCATCGACATCGGTACGAGCTACACGGCGGCCGCGATCGGTCGACGAGCGGCCGACGGCTCCGTGTCGTTCGAGCCACTGGAACTCGGAACCCGCAAGGCGGCCGTGCCCACCGTCGTCTACCTCGGTCCTGACGGCGAGGTCGTCGTCGGCGAGCCCGCGGAGCGCCGTTCGCTCGAGCAGCCCGATCGGGTGGTTCGCGAGTTCAAGCGCCGCATCGGCGACGAGACCCCCCTCATCGTCGGAGACCTCAGCGTCCCCGCCGAGGACCTCTTCGCCGTGCTCGCGCGGTGGGTCGTCGAGCGGGCCGAGGAGCACGAGGGCTCGGCGCCCGGCGGCATCGCCATCTCGCATCCGGCCTCGTGGGGCGAACATCGGGTCGGTCGCATCCGGGACGCCCTCGCCGGCGTCGGCCTCGCCGGGGCGGACCTGGTGAGCGAGCCCGAGGCGGCGGGCCTGCACTACCTCTCGCACGAGCGGGTCGACGCCGGCGCCATCGTGGCCGTGTACGACCTGGGCGGCGGCACCTTCGACGTGGCGCTCCTGCGCAAGCGCGACGATGACGCGTTCGAGCTCATCGGCGCCCCGACCGGCATCGATCGCCTCGGCGGCGCGGACTTCGACCAGCGGATCTACGACCACGTCCGCGAGCTCGCCTCGGAGGCGTTCGCCGACGCCGACGGATCGGCCCCCGACCAGGCCCTCGCCCTCGCGCGCGTACGCCGGGACTGCACCGAGGCGAAGGAGGCGCTCTCCTTCGACGCCGAAACCGTGGTGCCCGTGCTCCTGCCCACCGGACAGGCCCGCGTGCGCCTCGTGCGCTCGGAGTTCGAGCAGATGATCGACGACGCCCTGCGCTCGACGGTCCGCACGCTGCAGACGGCGATCACCGACGCCGGCCTGGACACGGAGGACGTCAGCGCGGTGCTGCTCATCGGGGGCTCCTCGCGCATTCCCTCGGTCGCCCAGCTGATCTCCGCCGAGCTCGAGCTGCCCGTCGCCGTCGACGCGGACCCCAAGGCGGCGATCAGCCTCGGCGCCGCCGTCGCCGCAGCACGGGCCATGCCCGCCGCCGTGCCCGAGGCATCCACCGACGGATCGCCGAGCGGGACGGCGCCGGCCCCCGTGCCCGCCATCGTGCGCACCGACCCCGAGGCACGTGCCGGCATGTCCATGGGCGTCCGTGCGATCGTGCTGGCCGGCGTCGCGGCCGCGCTCCTCGCACTCCTGATCCCCATCACGCCACTGGCCGCCGGCGACAAGGAGGAGCAGGGCGGAGATCCGGGCGGCGCGGGCGAGTCCGGCACCGGCGTGCCCGCCGGACGCTACGTGGTGGGAGCGGGCCTTCCCACCGGCCAGCTCCCGACCGACGGTTCGTCCGCGGATGCGGGCGACCGCGCGACCGGGTCGGACCCCGAGGGCGATCCCGCGGCCGCACGGCGCGCCGTCTCGGAGACGGACCGTGGGGTGACGGCGCCGTCGTCCTCGTCGTCCTCCGCACCGCAGGACACGGGCTCGTCGACGTCGCCGGAGGGGAACCCGGGCGCGCAGGTCGACCCGAGCCCGTCGCCGAACCCGACACCCGACCCGATCCCGGACCCGACGCCAGACCCCGTGCCGAACCCGGATCCGACGCCGCAGCCGGACCCGGAGCCCACGCCCGACCCCGTCCCCGACCCGCAGCCGGACCCCACGCCGGAACCGATCGCGGACACCCAGCCCTCGCCTGATCCCACGCCGGAGCCCGAGCCGACGCCGACACCGACGGAGCCATGACCCTGACGCACACGGACAGCGCATCGGCAGGGTCGGCGACGATGGAACGCGTCGCCGTCGACGACCTGGCCCGGCGGATCATCGGCGGCTCGCGCCCGGTGCGCGTGGGCATCGTCGGCGCCGGCGGAACGGGCAAGACGGTGCTGCTCGGCGAACTCTCGCAGGCGCTCCGCGCACACGGCCTCCGCGTCGTCGAGGGCGGGCGCGTGAGCGCGCGGGAGGCACCCGAACGCATCGCGGTCCTGGTCGACGACGCCCACGCGCTGACCGACGACGAGACGGACCGGCTGCGCGAGCTGCTCGGCGACGACGGTCCGCACGTCGTCGTCGCGTTCCGCCCGTGGCCCAGGAGCGGCGCGACGGCCGCGCTGGTGGACCGGCTGGAGCGGACCGGCGACGTCCGGTCGCTGCATCCCATGACGAGTGCCGAGATCCGCGAGCGCGGCGCACGGGTGAACGGCACCAGGCCCTCCGCCGAGCGCGCAGCCCGCATCCTGGAGGCCACCCGCGGCAATCCCCGCCTGGTGGACGTGATGCTCGGCGCAGGCCTCGACGAGGAGTGGGACGACGACGGTGCGGGGCCGCTTCCCGACGACGTGCTCGACCGGCTCCGCGTCGAACTCGACCGGCTCGATCCCGACCTGCAGGAGTTCCTGTGCGCGCTGGCGGTCGGGTTCTCGCTCGCCGGACCGGCCTTCGCCACCGCGCCGCGCTTCGCCGGAGCCGACCTCCGATCGCTCGCCGCGGCGGCGCGGGCGTCGGGCCTGGTGGCGGCCGACGCGACGCTCGCTCCGCTCGTCAGGTCGGCGCTCCTCCAGTCGACGCTGCCGCATGACCTCTGGATGCTCCGTCGCGAGCTGCTCGACGCGATGGAGGTCGCGCACGCACCGCTCGGCGACACCGCACTCGTCCTCGCACGCCAGGGGTTCCGCGACGCCCGGGTCGAGTCGGCACTGCGGTCGCGCGCCGACGAGCTGCTGGGCTCGGAACCCGCCGAAGCCAGGAAGCTGTACGAGGCCCTGCTCGAGACGGGCGCCGATGAGGCGGCGATCGCGGGCCGGCTCGCCGTGGCGGCCTGGGGCGCCGGCGACCCGCGTTCGGCGGGTCGGATCGCCGACCGAGCGCTCTCCCGGGGCTCGACGGACGACCTCGCGCTGACGGTCGGCGTCGCTTCGGCGAGCTGGGCCAGGAAGGGGATGCTCCGGCGCAGCGCCGAGGCGGCCCGCACCCTGGCCCGCTCCGATCCCTCGAGCGGCCCGCTCGCCGCCGTGTGCCTCGCGGGCGTCGGGGAGGTCGGCGAAGCCCGCGAGCTGCTCGCAGCGGCGACGTCGGTCGACTATCCGAGGTCATCGCAGGTCGCGCTCAGCCTCATGGCGGAGGGCGTGCTCGATGCGCTCGAGGGATCCGCGGAACGTGCGCTCTCGGCCCTCCTGCAGGCCTCGAGCATCATGAACGACGCCGGCGAGTCGGTGCCGCTTCCCGAGGCGCCCGCCGTGCTCGCGGCGCAGGTGGCCCTGGAGTCGGGGGCGCTCGGCGTCGCGCAGGACGTGCTCGGATCGGCCATCGAGGCCCGGCAGGGAGGACCGGCGATGGCGGCGAGGCTGCGCCTGACACGGGCACTCGTCGCCCTTCGCGCCGACCGGCCGGCACGCGCCCGCGATGATCTCGAGGCCGCGGCCGACGGGTCATCGCTGGGGCTGCGCGATGAACTGCTCGCCCACGCCGTGCGCGTCGGCCTCGCACGGCACACCGACGACCTGGCCGCGCTGCTGAAGGCCTGGAGCGGCGCGCGAGAGGCCA
>Ga0180215_1001680_pt1 | contig 23771 bp, 22 predicted proteins | sample eDN3rd37CBELigBY_FD_128871 | JGI IMG/M metagenome (GOLD analysis project Ga0180215, IMG submission 128871) | Enriched backyard soil microbial communities from Emeryville, California, USA - eDNA 3rd pass 37_C BE-Lig BY (version 2) (version 2) | ecosystem: Environmental > Terrestrial > Soil >...
ATATAGAGGGGCTTTTACATACAAAAAAAGTTTTGAAAAAGTACAAACTTAAACCTTTTTTATTAGTAATCAGATAATACTTTTTTAGTAAAATATTCATATGCATTACACAAAAATAATCATCTGGAGCAGGAGCATTGATGGAGAAGTATCAAAAGCTATTATTAAAAAACATTCGCTCACAATTAGAAAAATGGATGGAACAAAAAAAGGATATTCCCCATCATGAGGTCTATCGTTTCCTTCATTCCATTTCAGGAACAGCTGGAACCATAGGCATGATCGAAATAATGAAGATAGCAAAAGAGTTAATGGTGCAATTAAATGAACAAGCAGCAAAACTCTGGACACTGAAGGAAATTCAAGAATTTATGATACAACTTATCTATTTGTCTTATAATCAAACTTTAGAACTGACACACGAAGATAAGGCGGAAAAACAAGTAAAGGAGGGTCAGCCTTTTATTCTAGTTATTGATGATGAAACATCTATGCTGATGTATATAAAAGAGGAACTTGAAAAAAGCGGCAACGTTGTTATGGTAGCTGCCGATCCAGTAAAAGCCATTTCATCCTTTTATGATATGCGGCCTGATTGCATTATTTTGGATATTCATATGAAAGGAAAAAATGGATTTGAGCTGTTAACTTTTTTAAAGGAAAAACTAAAACAGCTATTTGTCCCTACCATTATGATTAGCGTGGATAACTCGATTGAAAATAGAGTAAAAACATTTGAAATGGGCGCTGATGATTTTATTGCAAAACCGTTTGATATGGAGGAACTCAGAGCTCGGGTCAAACGACATATAGAAAAGAAACGATTAGTAGATAACCTCATATTAACAGATGAATTAACTAGAGTATACAACCGCAAATACATGAAGCACGCATTTGATACCATGTGTTCAATCCTATTAAATCGTCAGGAGCCCTTTTGTCTGGCTATGCTAGATCTTGATCATTTCAAAGTTGTAAATGATTGTTTTGGCCATTTAATGGGTGACCATGTGATACAAACCTTCGCAGCTTTCCTGCAAGAAAAAAGCAGTAAAGATGATATTGTCATACGTTTTGGCGGCGAAGAATTTTTACTTTTAATGCAGGGAGTCTCCGCAGCAGAAGGGAAAGAATTTCTTGAACAACTCATAGTGAAATTTCAAAATCAAACTTTTTACACGAAAACAGATTCTTTTTCTTGTAGCTTTTCTGCTGGAATAGTAGAAGTAAACACAGCAAATGATGATATTGAAAAATGGTTAAGTCTTGCCGATGAGGCTTTGTATAGAGCAAAAGAAGCGGGACGAAGACAAGTCTATATGAACGAAAGTGATATCGAGATATGCTACAAAAAGCCATTGCGCGTAGCCGTTATTGATGATGACCCAATTATGTGCACAATTCTTGAAGAGATGCTTGTTAGATTTTCAAATGAATTGCCCTTTCAGCTAAATGTCAAATCATTTCTAAATGGTACGTTATTTTTATCTGATGAATGGACATATTCAAATGAACCTTATTTGGTTTTACTTGACGGCATCATGCCGGAAATAGATGGACTTGAGGTATTACAGAGTCTTCGGGAATCAACCAGACAGGATCAATATACCGTCTTTATGCTGACGTCTCGAAATAGTCAGAAGGATATAGCAAAGGCATTGGAACTCGGGGCAGACGATTATTTGACTAAACCATTTAAAATGGCAGAATTACAGAAAAGAATTCGCTATTTATGTACTCGAATGAAGTAAAAGGACTAAAACACGTAGTGAAAGGAAGAAAATGTATGGCTCAAAAAATATTATTAGCAGAAGATGAAGATGTACTTCGTATGCTGGTGGTTGATAGTTTAGAAGATGAAGGATATTTAATTGACGAAGCCTGTGATGGAAATGAGGCGCTTAGGTTTGTAATCGATAATGATTATGATTTGATCTTAATGGATTATATGATGCCTGGAATGTCTGGATTAGAAGTCATAAAGGAAATTCGCAAAATGGCTGATAAGGAGCAAGTACCCATCATGATGCTGTCCGCTAAAAGCCAAAAAACAGACCAAGAATTAGTTCTTCAAGAAGGAGCTGATTATTTTATGGCCAAACCATTTAGTCCGCTTGCACTAATAGAAAGAATTGAGGAAATACTACGTGAGGAAAAATAAGAGAAAGCAGAGTATAACAACCCAATATATTAGATTAATTGGAATTTTTGCTTTCGCTTTTATTATTGGGCTTGTCGTTTTACTCGGCTATCAAAAGTATATTCATAATCAGTATGCCGAAACAAATAAACACCTGCAAGAAAAAGAAGCCGCGGCCCATCAGCTTGAGCGCACCTTTAATCAAATATTTTTTGAAATGCGCGGCTATCTAGCCTTTGATAATATCACAATGCGCAATAAAGCACTGCAATTGGAGGATGATACAACAGAATTAATCCTTCTATTAAAAAAGGCAGCAGTAACAGAAGAAGATCTTTTATTTATTTCTGAGGTATCAGACTTTCAAAGCTATTATTTCGAAGTATTTATTCCAGAGCTTTTAACTGCATATGAAACAGAAGCAAATAGCGACAAGAGTATTGCCATGAATATAGCTCAACAAAATGGTACACAGCGAGTGAATGAACTCCAGTCAAGTATGAGTTCGTATACAAATGCCGTCGATTCACATATCCTGGAAAATTTCAAAAAGTATTCGTTAAAACAAACCATTAGTCAATGGTTCTTTGTCGTTTTTCTATTCTTCATGTTAGGTATGCTCGCAACCTTTGTTCGTTTTATGTTTAAACGGCTGGGAACACCGTTATCTGAGCTTGCTGCAGCTGCGGAGGAAATTTCACTAGGAAGAGATATTGTCACCTTTCCACAAAATGATATTCGCGAAGATGAGCTGGGAACACTTTCTCGTGCCTTCGAGAAAATGATTAGGAGTATTCAAGAGAACGAACAAAATCTTGTTGCACAAAACGAGGAGCTTATTGCGCAACAAGACGAGCTCCATGTCCAAAAGGATGAGCTTGAATTCGCACTGAATAAAATACAAGTGAATGAAACAAATTTAAAGAGAAGAAATGATCTAATAAAATCCTTGTCAACCTCACTAAATAAAACAGACGTCCTGCAAAATATTGTTGAGAACTTCAGCAGACTATTGAACGCCGATCACGGCCTAATTGCTACTACAGATTTGAACATTGAATATGCAGCATTTGGTTTATCAGATGAGGAAATAAAGCAATATATTTACCATCAGTATTCGGGAATTATACAGCGGCTATATAAGACCAAACAGGCTTTTACCATTCAAAGAAAATGTACACCAGAAGAAAAAGGATATCATGTATCTGAATTGTACTGTTATGACTTTTATATTCCTGTATTGTCTGCAGACAATGAGCTAGTCGCTCTCATGACCTTTACCCGATTTGCAAACACTTTTACAAAACAAGAGATAGAAGAATATACAGCCATTTCTAAACAGATCTCCCTATCACTTGAAAGAATCCGTCTATTCGAGGAATCAGAGTTTAATCGGTTGCTAACACAAGATATGATTAATACCCTCCATGAAGGAGTGCAGCTAGTTGATGACAAGGGAACCATATTGCAGGAAAATACAATCATACAAAAACTCTTTATAGTTAATCCTATCACAATGGTGAATGAGTCTTTTGAAACGTGGAGTACTAAAATTCTTCCTTCCATTGAAGATGGTGCTGCATTAATGTGTTTTTTGAAAACCATTATTTCAGATGGGACGCCTCAACAAAGTACACATACGTACCATATTACCTCACCGGTTAAACGTGTCATGCAGGTTTATTATGAAGAACTGTACAGGGGTAATAAGAAATATGGAACCTTGTTTGTCCACCGAGACATTACTAAAGAATATGAAGTTGACCAGATGAAGTCAGAATTTGTTAGTACTGTCAGCCATGAGCTTAGAACGCCTTTATCCAGCGTCTTAGGTTTTACAGAGCTAATGTTAAATAAGGACTTAAAGCCTGAGAGGCAGGAAAAATACCTACTCACCATCTATCAGGAAGCAAAGCGTTTAACAGCATTAATCAATGATTTCTTGGATGTTCAAAGAATGGAATCTGGTAAACAAACGTACGAGAAAAAATTTGAAAACCTTTTACCAATCATTCATCAGGTGATTGACATGTACAATGAAAACGAACCTGACCATATTTTTCAGATACAAAAGAAAACAGCTAATACAACTGTATTAGGTGATAATGACAAATTAATCCAAGTATTTAATAACCTTATTAACAACGCAGTCAAATACTCACCAGCAGGTGGAGAAATAAAAGTCGTTCTTTATGAAAAGGAACATTCGCTTTGTATTGACATTATAGACCAGGGGCTAGGGATTCCTGAAGAGGCGCTGCCAAATTTATTTACAAAGTTCTATCGTGTCGATAATTCTGATCGCAGGAAAATTGGTGGTACAGGATTAGGTCTTTCCATTGTACATGAAATTATGAAGGCTCATGAGGGCACTGTCAGTGTCACATCAATACTCAGAAAGGGCAGTAGATTCACATTGACCTTTCCTTTAGTTGAATCGAAAGCAACAGAAGAAAAAGTAAGGAACGATTTCCAATCCTTTTCGTTGGATGACAGCGTTCATGTCATTGTAATTGAGGATGATAAAAATTTAGCCTCTTTATTAACGACAGAACTAGAGGATAATGGATTTCATGTTTTGCAATATATGCAAGGGGATGCAGGAATGGAGGCCATAAAGAAATATAAACCGGATACCATTGTCCTTGATATTATGCTTGATGAATCAGGCATTAATGGTTGGGAAATTCTAGAGCAGGTTAAGCACGATTCTGATTTACAGGATATTCCAATCATTATTTCGTCTGCATTAGAAGAAAAAGAAAAAGGTTTTAAGCTTGGTGCATCAGAATATCTTATCAAACCATATCCGCCACATAAATTATCAAGCACGATTTTGCAAACATTATTAATAAAGGAAAAAAGTGGTCAAATTTTAGTTCCTGCTAAAACGGAGAGTTAAGGGGATCACGCAATAACTAGTCCTTCATTGTAACCCAATGGAGGACTAGTATTTTTTATATGGGAAAATATCTTCCCTTAAACACAAGTGCAAATCTATTAATTTTAGTGATATTTCCCGAATACTTTTAATATAATTCATAGAAAGGAGGGGAGATTCTTGAGCCATAACATTACCGAACCACAATTACTATCTCAATATAGGAGCATGATCCAATTTATTGAAATCACATTTAACGGAGCTCGCTTAGAGCAAACAACGATAAAAATCCCAAGCGAGCTCTTAAAAGGGAAGCACGCAAAGGGATTAGGGGACAAGCTGAAAGCCACCTATCCATTATTTCATGAGGACTTTTCTAACTATTCTAAGCCTGTAAAGGAAAAGGTCGATGCATGTCGGTCATGGTATACAAGGGTCCTATCCAAAAAGTACGGAAGAGTCATGTTTGTTAAAGATAAAGCGGCTTTTGAAAAAGAGGTTCAGACTATCCAATGCCTCATTGAACAATATAAAAAGAAAGTAAGTGATATTTTAAACATCCAAATGGAAGAAACAAAACAGGAATTAATACAGTACTTTACCCCTATTCTAATAGAAGATCCACCTGACCACCTGCTGCACTTAGACAAGGAATCACTTGATGAACAAGAAGTCAGGGATTATATCGAGTGGCTGCTTGGCAAGGAATTTCCCACAGCAGAACAAATCCTAAATCGTGTTGAATTTTACTATGTCTATAAAGATGTCACATACCAAATTCTGCAGGATGACCAGTTTTATCGTGATATCGAAAAAGCTTTTAAAAGAGACCCCATTCATTGGCCGCATCAAAAACAGAAACAGGAAGTATTAAATTTATCCTGAGCATCGAACCTAATCCTAGGAGCAATTCTTCAAACAAGAAGAACTGCTCTTATTTCATTTCGGATAAGATATAAATAACAATAAATATACAAGAATAATAAAAAGGGCTGAGGGAATGATAGTACGTAGTATGTTAAATTTTTTCTAGGGGTGCGTTCCATGTCAGTTATTGTGTATCAGACATTCGAGATGAAACAGGATAAATTTAAGGAAGGTATCGATAATTTAAAAGAGATAAAAAAGTATCGAAATGAGAATTATGATCACAAGGTTGAAATTTTATCTCCAATTTCCGGTGAGGACCATACATATGCACTTCTTGCAACATACGAAGGACTAGCAGAAATGGAATTGCAAAGTAAAAAAATGTCTAATGATGAAGAATACGGAAAGATGATTGGTCAATTTTTTCTAGAAAATATCGTACAAGGCAGCATATACACGACTATATACAGATCACTCAGCGATAAGAAGAACGAGAAAAACAAAGAAAAATAGAACATACTTCACCTTGTATGTTCTTTTTTTATAATATTAATTTAATTCCTCTGCAATACCATCATCTATTTTCCATTGTCCTGAAACAATATCCTTCCAAAACATAAAGTGCAGAGGCTTTCTTTCTTGAGTGTTATTACTTTTATAAATGGTGGCTTTCACATTTATTTGCTGGGAGACAACATCCTCTTTTCCTTCATTCACTGATAAAGATTTCTCATCTAAACGAATAATCATAATCTTTTTTAATTTTTTCTGCAGCAGTTTTTCTTTTTCTCCATTTTCAACAAGCATCTTTATGATCTGTTCATCACCCTGATTTACCGCTACTTCAAATACATTAAGAAGTTGAGATGGACTTATGACATTTAGATAGTCATCAAGTTTGCCGCCTGCCCGTAATATCATTAACTTATGGGACAAATCTTCATGTTTTGAACCATGAGTTGTGCTTCCTAGAAAATGAACACAGAAGTGGCCTGGAAAGCCATTCCTCAAAGCTCCTGCTCCATGTGGCATGCCATGCATTGATGCAGCCAGCATCTGATCATTTGTAACAACAAGAATGGCTCTTCGTTTCCAGCTCCATTTGCCGTTGTAAATTTTCTTCATTATTTTCGTATCCTTATACGTCAAGGGCTGAACATCTGCATGCTTACTCCCGGCACGTCTTTGAACGGTAAATTGCAGCCCTGTCTCCACATCTGTAATGGTGAAAATTGATTTATTTGGAATAATATGATTCACCATTGTCCACGGCAATATTTCTACCGTAAAGCTGTTCGGACTATCTGGATCTTCTAATGTAATCGCATGAGCTTGGACGGAATTTAGAATCAATAATACTGCAAAGACTAAACGGAATAGTTTTCTTTTCATGTTTGAATCGTTCCTTTAATTTTATTAACGCTTCAGGGATAGGATTAACTTAAATTGAAGCACTAGCTATGTATCAGGTGTTACTCTTAATAGAACACCTTTCTATTTTTCTGTCTTCAGGATAATAAATACCTAATAATATTTGGAATTACATAAGGTACAGAACTGGGCAATTCTGATAATCATAAAGGTTAAGAAGCAGGGTAAAATAATCATCTACATCCTTATTCTAAATGCTGCATTATTTATTATTTGAAATGGGGGATTCAGATGCCAAATGTTGAAGTAGGATGCTCAGTAGTAAATTGTGTATTCCATGCAAAAGGGAATATTTGTGGAGCAGATAAAATAAAAATAGACATGGATTTCAACTCAAACTATGATGCAGAATTCTCAAACGAGCTTGGATTTGCTGACGTGAAAGAAGAAGCAAACCATTCAGCCGATACCTGCTGCAAAACCTTTAAACCAAAAGAATAGATATATCGGTGTCAGGCACCCATTATGGACAAATTACACTCTTTTGTCTTTTTGTGGTGCCTGACACCAAAAGTTTTGTTTGTTCACAATCATTCCTCTAATTTGAAGGTAAATATAAAGGAAAATAGTCAATTTATAGCGAATTTATATAATATACTTCATTTCTTTAGAAGGGGAGGGATATGAAATGAGGATATTTCACAGATTTACAAAAACAGATAAAGAGAAAAACACGGAAGGGAAGCTTGGAAAAACAAAAAAGATAAAAGATGAGTTGAAACTAAAACAGGTTGATCAGTTCTTTGGCTATTTATTAACCATCTATAATGAATTTGCTGATAAATATTCAGAAAATGAAGAAGTAAGGCAAGGATTGAAACCACACTCAAAAGAATATTTAAAAAACCTTGAACATGGAATTGCATTAACAAAGAAAGCCCACGATAAAATAAAAGCAATCCCATATGTATACAATATTCCAAAAACAACTCAACAATACATGAAATCCTCGAAAGAACAATTCCTCTTGAATTTAGAAAATTATATTAAGCGGGATGAGACGATTAAAAACAAAAGTGTCGAGGCAATCGAATCTGGATTAATAACAGAAATCTCCGATGAATTTATCATTCCATTTACAGTAAAAGCTCAATTTCATATGGAATCTGCAACAAATTATATGGATCAAGCACGTCAGTCAGTCTAAAACTAAGGGATGGATTAACGATCATGATAGTGATTGGAATTGATTTATCTGGACCTGCCAATCATAAGGACACAGCAATGGCGGTTTTTCAAACAAAGGGGGATGATTTAGTCCTTGCAGAATATATGGTTAATTGTGACGATGAGAAAATTCTATCTACCATTTTCTCATACACTGCACATGACATAATTATCGGAATAGATGCCCCGCTTTCCTACCAGGATGGCGGCGGAGACCGCCCGCAGGATAAATGCTTGCGTGATTTTATTAAGGGGAATGGCCTTTCAGGAAGCTCCATTATGCCGCCAACATTAACCAAGATGGTATATTTAACTCTTCGTGGCATTTCTCTAACTCGAAGAATCAGGAATATAAAGGAAGCTAAGCAAATAAAACTGGTAGAGGTGCATCCAGGCGCTGCAATTGGCACAAGGATTGAGCCTGACCTACTATCCCATGCACTAAACTATAAAAAGAATATCCAATCAAGATACGTTATTTTTGATTGGTTTCATACTGTTGGACTGAAAAATTTGCCTGATATCTTAACGGAAACATCCCATCAAATTGATGCATGTGCTGCAGCATTGGCAGCATGGCATTGGGGTCACCCGGCAAAAAGGCCTGTATGGCGGTGGGAACACGTGACTCCAGCACACCCATTTGAAGTGTGCTGCTAAATTTTTTACTTTTAATCCGAATGATTAAAAGTAAAGTAAAAAGACACATTTCATTGTATAAAAGAAATGTGTCTTTTTCAGGTTTAATAAATGTTCTTTTTCCGAGATGGAGATATTTGAAAGGTCATTTGCTCAGCAAGTTCTGGAAAATCGATAAATGGATTGCGGTTACCTTGAATCAAATAAATAGCTTGATTACGATGTTTCTCATAGATTGATACTTCAAATTGCTGATGCCATTTTATCATTAAGGAAATATCAATATTTCGTAGAAATGACTTTTTAATCGCTCTTGGATAACGAACCAAGAAATACATCATTGCCCTTGCTACAGTTCCTTTGCCATATTCCGGTTCAAAACGGTTTTCCATTGTCACACCACAGTGATTTTGGATTTTTTCATTCGGTAATTCTGGATTATAAAATGAAAAATCATCATAAGGGAAATTAGAGCGTTTAATATTGCAATCGGGCTGACAGGCAAACAAATGATGCAAATCTCCCTTCATTGGATCCTCCGCACCATACCATGATTGCGGGACAATATGCTCTGTATTAAATTTATATTCAACATCTATCTTTGTAATCTTTTCATTTCGAATAACGTAAAGTTCCTTTTGAGTGTTTAATAGTTCCTGAAATCTCCAGTACTTTTTCTGTATTGTTAAAAAGTCATCCTGTAACAGCTTTTTAGGATCCTGATCCATGCCTGAATAAATACTCTTAATCGTTCCATCGGGATGCATATCGACCCACGTATATAAAAATTGATCCTTACTAATAAAATACGTCAAATGATGCTTATGGGTTTTCTTTAGTAACTCATGATATCTATAAAACAAATTAGCTGTTAGGTTTGAAACAGACTGATAGTAGTGTTTTTTATCCTTTTCATCCCTTTTTTGATTATAGTAAAGCTCTTGATTCAGTGTAATAACTTCTTTATTCTTCTCTATCTCCCGAATGGCATCGTTTATATCCTGATAAAAAGGCTGTTGTAATTCATTCAACCTTTCAAGTAGAGTCGTTTCAATTAGACCTTCCATCATATCCCACCTTATAATCCTATCATTTAGGTATAGTGAGTCCAAAACCGTTTCATACTATTAAGTTAACGAAAAAAAAGAAAAGTTTCAATCTATTTTCCATTTCCTCCTTTTCATTTTACTGAAGTGTTTCAACTGAGTATAAATCACTCACAAACGGTAATAGTAAGGGGAAAAGGGGTTGAACATCATGAGTGATTGGAATGAACAAAGTGCACCAAATAATAATTTGACATCAAGTTCGATTCGCACCTCCAACCTGGTTGGAAACAACAAACAAAATCATGAATTTTCTGAGGAACTATCGGATGGCGGCGTAAGAGACGAAATCATTAATTGGCAGCGTAACAAACGAAAATCCGGAAAATCCTAACATATCTATTTGAAATGGCTGACGATAATCGTCAGCCATTTTTCATGACAGAGGAATTGTCCTTTAATAAACTAAAGCTAATAAATCCCATCTGGGTTACAATGAAATTATGTTTTTTCGATAAGAAATATCGGTAATAGAAAGAAGAAAATGGGGGAGATTTATGAAAATATTATTTATGATTCGCGATCCATTTGTTACTGCCTATCCAAAGCTAATTGAAGATGCAAAAAAGGTGGCAGATGATGTCAAGGTATTATATACAGATAATGGAATCAGTAAATCAGAGCTTTTACAAGAAGTAAGGGATGTAGACATCATTGTTGTAGCAATCGTTAAAATTGACCAGGAAGTGATGGATGCAGCATCCCATTTGAAATATATCATTAAATTTGGTGCCGGCTATGATAATATTGATGTTAAATATGCCTTTCAAAAAGGCATTCCTGTTACAAATGCACCTGGACTCAATGCAGAATCCGTTGCCGATCATGCCTTTGGTTTGATGCTGTCAGCGTCAAGAAACATTCCGCAAAAGGATAATGAAATCAAATCCAGCCATTGGGAACTGTCTGTTGGTCATGAAATTTATGGTAAAAGACTTGGCATTGTCGGGTTCGGTTCAATCGGAAAAGCCATTGCAAGACGAGCATTTGGCTTCAATATGGAAACCATAGCATTTGGAAATTACAAGGACTACGATACAGCTGAAAAGTGGAATGTTACCTTTGTTGATAAAGAAGAGCTTTTTTCAACCTCCGATTACGTCATTATTAGCACCTCAGTAACTGAAAAGAACCGCAAAATGGTTAACAAAGAACTGTTAAACAGAATGAAGCCAACCGCCTTTATTATTAATATTTCACGTGGCGCACTCATCAATGAAAATGATCTTATCAAGACATTGAAACAGCGAAAAATTAAAGGTGCGGCATTGGATGTCTTTGAAACAGAGCCGCCAACAAATGAATTGGCCCTGCTGCCTAATGTTGTAGCCACCTCCCATATTGGCGGGTCAACCTATGAATCTATTGAAAAAATTGGAAGTTTAACCATCCAAAATATAATCAGATTTTTAAAAAATGAACCATTAGAATATGAAGTAACACCTGTTTCAAACAAATAAGTATAAAGAAGTAGTTCCCTTTTCAAAAGGGAGCTTTTTTTTATCCAACAAAGCATAATTATTGTCATTATTTCTCAATCTTTTTACATAATAAATCACAAAGCGTGAAAGATAAGCAAGGATAGGAAAATTCCACCATGAAGGGAGCAAGATGATGCGAAAAAAAATCTCGCCTTTACTGAAAAAGCTGACGTACTTTGGCAAAACGCAGGACTTAGCCGAACACAGTGTTCTTCAGGGAGCAGACCGGGAATCGGAAAAATACTACCGTAATCGGTGGCAGCACGATAAAGTCGTTCGCTCTACACATGGGGTAAATTGTACCGGGTCATGCAGTTGGAAAATCCATGTAAAAGATGGAATCATCACATGGGAAACACAGCAAACAGATTACCCTACAACAGGTCCTGATATGCCGGAATATGAACCGCGCGGATGTCAACGGGGGGCTACATTCTCCTGGTACACATATAGCCCGCTTCGTGTCAGATATCCTTATGTTAGAGGGGATTTGATTCGGATTTGGAAGGAAGCACGAAATAAAATGGATGATCCCGTTCAAGCCTGGAAATCGATCATTGATGATCCGGAGAAGCGAACAGCATATAAGAGTGCAAGAGGAAAGGGCGGATTTGTCCGTTCAACATGGGATGAAGTATATGAGCTCATTTGTGCTCAATTAATTTATACCCTTCAGGAATATGGCCCAGATCGGATAGCCGGCTTTTCGCCGATCCCAGCTATGTCGATGGTCAGTCACGCAAGCGGTTCACGGTTTATCAACCTACTTGGCGGAACGATGCTTAGTTTCTATGATTGGTATGCAGATTTACCACCTTCTTCGCCACAGGTTTGGGGCGAACAAACAGATGTTCCGGAAACATCTGATTGGTTTAACTCCTCTTATTTACTCGTTTGGGGGTCAAACGTACCGCAAACCCGAACACCAGATGCTCATTTCCTTACAGAGGTTCGCTATAAAGGGACAAAGGTAGTCTGTGTAGCACCTGATTATGCAGAATATGTAAAATTTGCTGATCATTGGCTACCGGTACAGGCAGGGATGGATGGCGCACTGGCGATGGGAATGACTCATGTCATTTTAAAGGAATTTTACGTTGAACAGCAAACCCCATTTTTTGAGGAATATGTTAAACAATACACAGACCTTCCATATCTAATAACATTAAAGAAGGACGGGGATCATTTTAATGCTGGTCGTTTCTTGCGTGCCACTGATTTAGGGATGGAGCTGGAATATAAAGATTGGAAAACCATTATTTATGATAAAAAGTCAGGTAAACTCTCTGCACCTAACGGCAGTATCGGCCATCGCTGGGAAAATAAAGGTGAATGGAATCTGGAAATGAAGGATTCTGATAATGGTTTACAGGACTTAGATCCTGCTTTAACCTTACTCGGCATAGAGGATGAAACAGGTATTTTATACTTACCTTATTTTGGTACGGAAAATAATGAAATCCTAAAGCGCGGAGTACCAATTAAAAAGCTCGAGCAGAACGGTGAAACTATCTATGTAACGACGGTATTCGATGTATTAATGGCGCAGGCTGGTGTGAAGCGCGGAGACTTACCCGGCGATTATCCACAGGATTATGATGACCCTAAACCACATACCCCAGCGTGGCAGGAAAGTATTAGCGGCATTGATCGGAAGGTATGTGCTCAAATAGCCCGTGAATTTGCTCAAAATGCCATTGATTCGGGCGGAAGATCCATGATTATTATGGGGGCTGGTATAAACCACTGGTATCATTCAGATGCCATTTATCGTGCCATTCTAAATATGGTTCTCCTTACAGGCTGTGAAGGTGTAAACGGAGGGGGCTGGGCCCATTATGTAGGGCAGGAGAAGGTACGTCCGCTTGAAGGATGGCAGACGATCGCCATGGCTCGTGACTGGGGAGGACCGCCGCGTTTGCAAAATGCCACCTCTTTCTTCTACTTTGTAACAGAGCAGTGGCGGTATGACGATCAGCGGCCTGCCGAACATCTTTCACCATTATATGAAAAGCCGCGTTATAACAATATGGCCGACTATAATGCGTTAGCAGTCAGACTTGGTTGGGTAGCTGCCTATCCTCAGTTTAATGCAAACTCATTAAAACTGTATGACCAGGCAAATGCTCAAAATAATGATGAAGCTGTTAGCTATGTGGTCAATCAGGTTAAAACTGGCGCATTAAAATTTTCTGTTGAGGAACCGAGTCATCCGGTCAATTTCCCACGGACACTCTTTGTTTGGAGAGCTAATTTAATCGGGAGTTCCGCGAAGGGTCATGAATATTTCCTAAAATACATGCTTGGAACACATAATGGTGTACTGGCTGAGCCTTATAAAGATCTTGGATGTACAGAAGTGAATGAAAATATCCCAATTCCTGATGAAGGAAAACTCGATCTCTTAATTGATTTGAATTTTCGTATGTCCGGAACGGGCATGTATTCTGATATTATTCTTCCTGCAGCAACTTGGTATGAAAAATATGATATTAGTTCTTCTGACACACATCCATTTATTCATCCATTTAATCCGGCAATAACACCACCGTGGGAAAGCCGGACAGATTGGACAATTTTCAAAAAATTAGCCCACACCTTCAGTGAAATGGCAAAGCAATATTTTCCAGATCCGGTAAAGGATATTGTCACAAATGCGCTTCTACATGACTCAAGAGATGAAATTTCTCAGAAGTTCGGATTGGTACCAGATTGGAAGCAGGATGGGTCAGATCCTGTCCCTGGGCATAATTTCCCGCGAGTTCTTGTTGTCGAAAGAGATTACACAAAAATATTTGATAAATATGTCGCGCTCGGAACCAACGTGAAAGAAAACATCGGGGCCAAAGGAATAAGCTGGGATGTGAAAGAAGAATATGAGGAATTAAAAGACATATTGGGTACGGCGAAGGATTCTGCTCAATATAGCGATTGTCCTGATTTATCATTTGACAGAAATGTAGCGGAAGCGATCTTAACGTTATCAAGTACAACAAACGGCTCTGTTAATCAAAAAGCATGGGTTGGACTAGAAAATCGTACAAGCCAGAAGCTTAGTCACTTATCACAAGAACGGGCGGAAGAGCATATTTCCTTTGACGAAATTTCTGCACAGCCCAGGAAGGTTATCACTTCGCCGGTTTATAGCGGTATTGAAACAGGTAATAGAAGATATGCACCGTTTGTTATTAACCGAGAATATTTGGTTCCATTTAGAACATTAACGGGAAGACAGCATTTTTATCTAGATCATGAAATGATGTTTGAATACGGGGAAGCCCTGCCTGTCTTTAAAGGTCCGATCAAACGTATGGCTTTTTATGATAAAGATGGGAAGCCTGAGACGAATAAACAGGAAATTCGGCTTCGTTATTTAACCCCGCATTTTAAATGGTCATATCACAGCACATATTTTGATACCTTGCCAATGTTAACGTTATTCCGCGGTGGCACAACGATTTGGCTGAATAATGAGGATGCACAGTCCGTTGGTATTTCGGATAATGACTGGCTTGAAATCTATAATCGCAATGGAGTAACAGTAGCCCGCGCTGTTGTCAGCCACCGGATGCCAAAAGGAATTTCGTATATGTATCATGTTCAAGACCGTTTAATCAATGTACCAGGCTCCACCATTACAAAGGAGAGAGGGGGGACCTTCAATAGTCCGACCTGTCTTACAATGAAACCGACCCATTTAATCGGGGGCTACGCCCAGCTGAGCTATGGATTTAACTATTACGGACCAACTGGTAATCAACGGGATGAGCAGGTGATGATTAGAAAATTAGAACGAAGCGAGGTGGATTGGCTTGAGGATTAAAGCGCAATTCGGCATGGTTATGAATTTGGACAAATGTATCGGCTGCCATACCTGCAGTGTAACTTGTAATAACACATGGACAAACCGCGCTGGTGCAGAGTATATGTGGTGGAACAATGTTGAAACAAAACCTGGAATAGGTTATCCAAAAGAATGGGAAAATCAAGAAACCCACAAGGGCGGTTGGGAGCTGAGAAACGGGAAAATTGAGTTAAAAGCAGGTGGCCGCTTAAATAAGCTCCTTAATATCTTTTATAATCCAAATCTGACAAAGATTGATGATTACTATGAGCCATGGACATATAACTATGAACATTTGATCAACAGTCCAAAAAAGAAGCACCAGCCAGTCGCCCGCCCAAAATCCTTATTAACAGGAGAATTCATGGACTTGGACTGGGGACCAAACTGGGAGGATGACCTTGCGGGTGTCTATGAAACTGGAAAACGGGACCCCAATATGAATAATGTTGATGCCCAGGTAATAAAAGATTTTGATCAAGCATTTATGATGTATTTGCCTCGGATTTGCGAGCATTGCATGAATCCACCCTGTGTATCGTCTTGTCCGTCTGGGGCGATATACAAACGGGATGAAGATGGAATTGTACTCGCGGATCAGGATGCATGCAGGAGCTGGCGTTTTTGTATGAGCGGCTGTCCTTATAAAAAGGTTTATTTCAATTGGAAAACGAATAAGGCCGAGAAATGTACCTTCTGTTTCCCAAGAATAGAAAATGGCCAGCCGACGGTGTGTTCTGAAACATGTGTTGGACGTCTTCGTTATATCGGTATCGTTCTCTATGATGTTGATCGGGTAGCAGAGGCGGCATCTGTTGAAAATGAGCAGGATTTATATGATGCACAGCTGGGGCTTTTCCTTGATCCTAATGACCCGGAAGTCATTAAGCAGGCCAAACGAGACGGTATTCCTGAGGATTGGATTGAAGCAGCACAAGAGTCACCTGTGTATAAGCTAGCTATCGAACACAAAGTAGCGCTGCCGTTACACCCTGAGTACCGTACGATGCCGATGGTTTGGTATGTACCGCCACTTTCACCGATTATCAATCAATTTGGCGGAGAAATAGACACAATTGATCCAGCTATTGTTTTTCCAACAATTGATCAATTTAGAATACCGATTCAATACTTAGCAAACCTTATGACCGCCGGTGATACAGATGTCATTAAGCGTGTCCTAAAAAAAATGGTAGCGATGAGAACATTTATGAGAAGCCATAATCTAGGCAAATCCTATGATGAGCAGCTTCTTCAAAATTCCGGTCTAACCCGCGAATCAGCCATTGAGTTGTACGAGCTATCAGCGATAGCAAAATATGATGACCGCTATGTCATCCCGAAATCACATCGGGAAAAGGCTGGAAATATGTATGAAGCACAAGGGTCAACAGGCTATTCATTCAATGAAGGCTGTAATAGCTGCAGCGTGAGCCCGGAGCAGCATGAAGAGGATGAGATTTATGCTTTTAGTGAACGGTATTGGAGTGATCTAGGTGGAACAATGGATGGAAAATTATCAGTTGACTTTTAAGCTATGTTCCATTATGCTTCGCTACCCTGACAAAGAATGGGTCTGTAGTGATGAAATGGATGAATTAATCAGATCAATTGAAGAGGATGAGATAAGAAGCTCGTTCCTCTCCTTTTGGGATTATGTTCGGGCAACGGGTTGGGAGGATCTTGCGGAAAACTATGTGAGATGGTTTGACCTTACCGATAATACGACACTTTATTTAACCTATGGGATTTTTGGTGATAACCGGGAAAGAGGGCCGGCATTTGTAAAATTAAAAATGGAATTTGCGAAGGCAGGCTTTTATATTAAGGAAAATGAATTACCTGACTATTTGCCGCTTATTCTCGACTTTGCTTCAATAGCTGAATTGAAGCACGCGAGAAAGGTCCTTGCTATTCATCTTAAAGCAATCGAAACCTTATCCAAAGAGCTGCATAAGCACAAAAATCCATATGCTTATTTAGTAAATGCAAGCTTAAGGACAATCGAAAACCTATTGCCAAGAAAAGAAAAAAGGATTAACCACAATGTTGGTTAATCCTTGCCGGAGGGAAACCAATTGATTACGTTAACGTTGATGGACGTCTTTTTATGGGTCGTATTCCCGTATTTAACACTTACGGTATTTGTATTAGGGCATATCTATCGGTACAACACCGATCAATTTGGCTGGTCAGCAAAGTCAAGTGAATTCATCCAGAAGGATTCATTACTGAAGTGGGGCAGTATCCTTTTTCATTATGGAATCGTGTTTGTCTTTTTCGGCCATGTAGCAGGTGTATTAATTCCAAAGGGTTTTTATGATGTAATAGGCATTAATGAGCATATGTACCATTTTGGTGCAGTCTGGATTGGCGGATTGGCAGGAGTAGCCACTGTTATTGGGGGATTGCTGCTAACTATCCGCCGCGTTACAAACAAACGTGTTTCTAAGAATAGTTCAAAAAAGGACCTGATTACATTACTTTGGATTGGTGTTGTGGTTGTACTCGGTTTTACAAATACAATTGGTTACACCGCAACAGGAGGAGATTTCGACTACCGAACAGCCATCGGCCCTTGGTTTAGAGGTATCTTAACCTTTAGGCCGATGCCCGAGTTAATGGCAATTTCACCAATTGGATTTAAGCTGCATATTTTTACGGGCTTTATACTATTTGCCCTTTGGCCGTTTACCCGCCTTGTTCATGTTTGGAGTTTACCTTTGGAATATTTAACAAGGAAATATGTTGTTTACCGGAAAATGAATCCACGAAAAGAGGTTCGTGGTGCTGAAAAATAATCATACGTAAAAAAGGAACCGCAGGCGGTTCCTTTTTTTAGTGATTGTCGAATAAATAGCCTTCTTCATGTTGATTATGAATCTTTGCCAGTACATAAATTGCTTTAAAATAGTCGACCATTTCATCAGTAATCGTATCCTTATTCATCAACTGCTTAATTTCATCAATAATTGTGCGAAAGAGATCATGATCCCGTTTTAACATCGTAAGCGGCACAGCTAATTCGGGCTTCTCTTTTATTTTCTCTTCATAAAATTTTTCCTCTTCGGAATCAGCATGGGCTATCAAACGTGTTTCCCAATGCTCAATCAGTACCTCTGCCGTCATCCTGGCATGTTTTTCATGATCCTTTTGCTTTTCAAGCCGTACCTTTAAAAGAAGATTAAGCAAATCTCTTCCTTCTGTTACAACACCATCGTGTATTGATCGATGTGCATCTAATTTATGTAATGAAGGACCTGACATCGTACACTTCCTCCTTTATTAGTAACCTATTTTTTTACGGAGCCTTTTGCTAGAACATTCTTAAGTATGGTCATGAAATAAAACAAGTAAACATGAAATAAGGTACCCTTGTGGATACCTCGTTTAGTATTACTTTTGCGGATGTATTTCATTAAACATTCCAACATAATGGATTGGATTATCGTTTTCATCCTTTATCATCGTAATGGTTAATAGCTGAAGATATTCTTTATTATTTTTTTTCCGGTTCCAAATTTCTCCTTGCCAATAACCATTCTTTTTTATTTGCTCCCACATATTTGAATAGAAGGAGGGCTCATGCTTCCCTGATTTTAAAACAGCAGGTGTCTTACCTATGATTTCATCTTCCTCAAATCCTGTAACTGCTTTAAAGGCAGGATTCACCCTTTGGATACTTCCTTTTAAATCTGTGACCATTATTCCTTCAATTGTTCCTTCAATAATTCGATCAGACACTGTAAGCTTATCCTGATAATACAGTCCGATGACAATCACTAAACTGGCAAGGGAAAATTCTGAAAGTGCCATAAATCCAATCGCATAATGACCGGTTAAATCAAACAAGGTCGTAAGAATCAATGGAGGGAAGAAGCCCCCAAGGCCTCCCATCGCGGCAACAATTCCATTTACAATGCCAGCCTGTTTTGAAAAGTATAAAGGAACCAGTTTAAAAACGGTACCATTTCCAACACCTGCACAAAATGCTATCAATATACAGCCAATAGTGTAAATCGTTAAGGAAGGCTTAAATGAAAGAATAAACCCGCCGAAGGTGATACCACTAAATACAATGATTAAGATCATATAGGAATTAATCCTATCTGCCAGTAATCCCCCAATCGGACGCATGATGGTAGCTACAATGATAAATCCAGCTGTACGCATACCTGCATCTACGCTTGTTAATTGAAATTGATTGACAAGAAAGGACGGTAAAAAAACGGTAAATGCAACAAAGGATCCAAAGGTAATAAAATAAAAAAGACAGATAAACCATAGCTTATAGCTTTTATAGACCTCTTTTATTTGCTCGGAAAGAGCAATTTTCACTCGGTTTTCTTTTCGGTCACCAAAAAGGAACGTTAATGCTGCAAATACCAAAAGTAGTATGATATAGAACTGAATAGTTCTACGCCATCCAAATGTATTTGCTAAAACAGGTGCTGAAAAGGAAGTAATGGCTGTACCAATATTTCCTGCACCGTATATACCGTTTACAAACCCTTGCTTTTCTTTTGGGTAATATTTTGGCAGTGCCGTTACACCAACAGAGAATATCGCTCCACTAAGACCTAATGCTAACCCTCCAACAATTAAATCAACGACAGAATCAGCTGCGCTGATATAAAACACCGGCAGAATTAAGAACAAAAGACTGATGAAGAATACCCACCTTGCTCCATATCGATTCGTCCAATATCCTATGGGAACCCTTAATATCGACCCCAATATGACAGGAACAGCTGTTATCATGGCTGACTCACTTGGCGTTATTTCAATATCTACTTTAATAAATGATATAAGTGACGATAATATCACCCAAACCATAAAGCCTAAGACTAAATTTCCAGTTTGTAAAATAAGCTGCGAATTGGCTCGTGCCATCAGTTATGCACCTTCCTAGAATAAAATAAAACATTGTCTCTATTAGGATGAACTAAACCTATCAAAACAAAGTAACCAATATTTTCTATTTTTATAAAAATCTTAGATCATTACGACAATAAAAAAGAAAAGGAATCCCTTATAAATTGGGATCCCTTGATATCTGGTTTAGTCATTTATTATTAACTATAGGATTCAATCGCTTGCTCCAACGCATTAAATGCTTGCCCAAAGGCAGCGGATGAAGATACATCACCAGCACTCTCTAGTGCAACCTTTGAGTTTCTAGCTTGTGTTAAAGCAGTAATAGCATTTTCAATCATCGTACCTTTATCTCCGTATTGATTTAATGCAGATTGAAGCTGCACGATACAATGGTCTAAATCACACGATTCAGGATGATCATACGCTTGTTCTAATTGCTCTTTTACTTGCTGTAGAATTTCTTTCATTCAGATCCCCCGTTTACGTAAAAATTAAACACAAAATGTAGTTTGACCAAGTTTTAGGCTTATATTCATCATTTTAATTGAATTCACTTTACCTATACTCGCGTCCTTGATACATCAGAGCTAATCGTCTTCTTGTAGCACCGCTAAAGTCAACACCATGCTTGTTTTTCAAACGTTCTCTGATTGGATTATGCTCAGGCAAACTCGGCATTTGCTCAGAATTCTGTTGGTTTTTAGGCATATGAATTCCTCCTTTCATTATAGTATGACCTTGTTTATCTAACATTTGGAATGATCAAGTATATATTTTTAAAATGTCCAACCAATCTTAGGTCTTGTACGAATAATTTATTACTAACAGTAACATTTAAAAGCTAAACAGGTATGATCCGGAGTTGAATGAAAAGGGGAGGACAAACTAATGATAAAAAGGAGAAATATTCATGATGAAAATCATTAAAGCCGAGAATTATGATGAAATGAGTGTTTTTGCTGCTCAGTACATTATGAAAAGAATGAATTCTAAAGCAATACGAACATTAGGACTTGCAACTGGCAGTACACCTAAAGGAGTCTATGCACAACTTATTAATCATTTTCAAAGTAACCAACTAACCTTTCAACATATCTCAACATTCAATCTTGATGAATACGTCGGTCTACATCCATCTGATTTCAACAGCTATCATTACTATATGATGTCACACTTATTCGATGCTATTGATATCCCAAAATCCCAAACACATCTTCCTAATGGAATGGCCAAAGATTTAACTAAGGAATGTGAGCATTATGAAAAGCAAATTGATAATCTTGGGGGTATTGATATTCAGCTTCTTGGGATTGGACATAATGGGCATATTGGATTTAATGAACCAGGTAGTTCTTTCAATAGCCGTACTCGAATTATCAAACTTACAGACAGTACGAGGAGTTCTAACGCAAAATTCTTTCCGTCAATTGATGAAGTACCAACACATGCTATTACGATGGGAATCGCTACTATATTGGAATGCAAGGAAATCGTACTACTTGCTTCAGGAACGTCTAAAGCAAGTGTCATGGAGAAGCTGATTAATGGAAAACCAAGTGAACAGCTTCCTGCATCAGCACTTAAACTTCATCAGCATGTGACAATTATTGCCGATCGTGATGCATTAGCACTAGTAAATGAATGAGGAGAAGTAGAAAGTGATTGGAAGATACCACGAATAAATAGCCCCAAAAAGAAACTAACTGAGGAAATTCCGAATCCCGTATCGATTTGGAAACAAACGAGTTCCTTCTATATAATTAGTTCCCTTATCGATATGCTGTTCACATGAAGACACCTTTTGATAGGATATCCATCATGTTGTAATTATATTCTTTTGGAGAAGTAGGGGGAATTGTATTTTCCGCTGCTTATGATTTAAATCTGAAATTTAAGAGGGGAGAAGCCTGTCCTGCTTATCAATTCCCCACAAATTGGGGAAGAGGCCCTAGGCGGATCATAAAGAGAAGACTAAATGAAAAAACGATTATTTTGTAAAGCGATTCGCATAGCAAGAAGCAACAAAGGAATTTGGTTTAATTTTAGGTTTTATCCCCATTGATTCAATTCTTGTGACCATTTCTTCTACAAATATTTTTGTCTTATTCCTATTTCCAGCACCAATATCCAGATGACCCTCCATCGTAAAAGAAGCACCTCGGTAGATATTAGGAAGGACGATATCGATCATCTGATTTTTTCTATCTTCCGTAAACATCGACACAATTTCTTCGGTCAAGGTGGTTTCCTTTGATATTCGTTCATGGAGCATTTTCATTCTCCTCGGAATCACAACCTTTCGAATGCAAGCCCATGCACCCTTGCCATCGTTTAGGATGACTATCCCTGTAATAAACCTTGTATATTTATCATGCACCTGCGAGTCAGTACCGATCATTAAACGGAAATTGCCGCTCGTATCCAAATTCATAAATTTTATGATTCTATTGAATGCTTGTTCAAAGGTCATACTGTTTTCTTGTGAATTTTGAAAAAGATAATGGCACCCATAATTAGATTTCATCCTATCACCTTTCTTATCACTCATTTTTTACGCTTCGTTAAAGCACATATAAGACACAGCAACTGATTAGATCTGCTACATTTATATCTATGCAGCCTTGACCCTTATACATGATATTTTTTAATAAAGATTTGTATTAGAAACGGGAAAAGATAAATGGGGAACCCTTGTTATGCTGAATAAATACTTAGAATATACATGATAGACAATCGTCGAAATTGATGTCATTTTTTGAAGTCATACCATGGTGATAGGAGGAAATATACTTGACTAAAAAAAGTGTTTTGTTTACTATGAACTTGACATTTTTGCGTCATAAAGTATAATGATAATCATTCTGCTCGTGGAAATTTGCATAGAGGCAAATTTGCATCTAGACGTATAAAAATTTTTTTCTTGATATGAAATAATAGAATGTTAGATTTGATTATTTTTTAACTAAAATATACGAAGTTCGTGTATAATAGTTTGTTAGAAAGTAGGTGTAACAATGAATAAAGGATTCCTAAGGGGGACAAGTATTCTAAATAAGTATATCGGCTTTTTCTTTATGACAGTATTGTTCCTTTGGATCAAAACATACCTTATTCAACTAACACAATTTGATTTAGGAATTGAAAATGGGATTCAAAAGTTTTTATTGTTCTTAAATCCACTGGGTTCAGCTTTATTGTTTTTAAGCTTTGCTTCCCTTTTTAAAGGTCGTAGAAAGTATATTTGGTTAATGATTATCCATTTCCTAATGACATTTCTAGTCTATGCCAACGTCTTGTATTATCGCTTTTTTAATGACTTTATTACATTGCCAAC
>Ga0180215_1001682_pt1 | contig 23761 bp, 19 predicted proteins | sample eDN3rd37CBELigBY_FD_128871 | JGI IMG/M metagenome (GOLD analysis project Ga0180215, IMG submission 128871) | Enriched backyard soil microbial communities from Emeryville, California, USA - eDNA 3rd pass 37_C BE-Lig BY (version 2) (version 2) | ecosystem: Environmental > Terrestrial > Soil >...
ATACTTCGGCGGGCGGTCCGACGCCAACGCCGCCTTGACCGTGTTGCGCGCCACCCCCATCACCCGCGCCACTTCGGAAATCGATAACTGCTCTGACCGGCGCAACCGCCGGATCTCTGCCCAGTCCTCCACGCTCAACACTCGCTTCCTCCCTGGCTCGCCCGAGCCAAGGGTCTCCAGGAAGCTGGTCAAAATTCAGTTGCCGCGCTCTGGTCAGTATTCAGTTGCCGCCGACACCCAGTTGCCTCGGGCGCAGCTCAGTCGAACCACCTGAACTTCGGACTCCGGTGTTGACGACGGCCGAAATGTAGGCCGGTGGCGACGGGTGTTTCTAGGGATCGTTGCAACACTTCTCCTGGATTCTGGAGGTTGTGTTGGCATGTCGCGTCGGGTGAAGAAGGGGCCGGGCCGTCGTCCGCTGTCGGCCAAGCGTCAGCGGTTCCTGGAGTTGCGGGCTCGGGGGTGGAGCGTCCGTGCTGCGGTCCGGGAAGTGGGCGTGTCCCGCTCGGCAGCAACGAACTGGACACGCGGGTACAAGACCTACCGCGACGGTGTGGAGGTCGGGTTCGTTGCATCGCTGGACCCGCTAGAGGTGCGGCCGATCAGGACGCGCTACCTGTTGCAGGACGAGCGCATCGAGATCGCCGACCTGCGTCGCGAGGGACTGAGCATGCGCGCCATCGCCGTCCGACTCGACAGAGACGCCTCGACGACTTCCCGCGAGCTCAGGCGCAACGCGGGCCCTAGGCCCGGGAATCAGCCCTTCGACGCTCACCGGCGCTCCACCGCGCGTCGGGCACATCATCATCGACGACGAGTCGAGGTCAACTGTTGGCCGTCGCTGAAGATGACGATGTCGGCGTCATCGGTGTTGATGACGATGTAGTGATGAGAACGCCCCGCTCGCTTGTGGCGAGCGGGGCGTTGGTGATCTCGGTGACGGGATCCTCGTCGCGGTGACGTGGTCGTCGCCGTGGTGACGCGGATTGGGTTCAGTCGGTTGCTGTTTCGCTGATGGCGATGCGAGCGGCTTTCTCCCCGACGATGGAATGCCCGGCGGCGAACGCGGCCGTGAGCGCGTGTAGGGCGAGGTTGTTGACCGCGCGCGGATGTCCACGGGAGGCGTTGTGGATCAGCGTCATCGCGTCATCGGCAAACAGCGCATCGGAGCGCCCGGCGATCTTGGTGTGATGCCCGATGTAGTCGGCGGTGTCGGCCGCGGTCATGCCGGGCAGGGTGTAGCGCACGGCGACGCGCTGATCTAACGCGGCCAGCACCCCCAGGCGCAGTCGGTGCCGCAGGGTGGGTTGCCCGACCAGGACGACGGCGAACGGGGAACCACTGTCCATGTCGTGGTTGGTGAGCAGCCGGATCGCTTCGAGTTGATGATTGTCGAGCAGGTGGGCTTCATCGACGACGAGGACGGGGTTGCGGCCCCGTTCGGTGTGCTCGGCGGCCAAGGCGTCGGCGGCCTGGGGAGCCAGCCGGGCGGTGTGAAACGCCGGGGTGTGCCCGAGGGCGGCCACGATGTGGGTGAGCATGCCGCGGACTCCGATGGTGGGGTTGGCGAGGTAGATGATGACGTGCCGCGCCGGATCCAAGGAGGTGGCCGCCGCGCGGATCGCGACGGTTTTGCCGGCGCCGACTTCGCCGGTGATGACCCCGATGGCGCATTGGTCCACACACCAGCCGATCCGGGCGATCGCTTCGCTGTGGCCGGGGTGGCGGTGCAGCATCGACGGGGCCAGATCCCGGCCGAACGGCATCCGGGTGAATCCCCAATGTGATTGCAGCCGTTGAATACTCACGCCGACACCCCGTCCTCGAACTCGCCATCGATGTTGTCAATGTCGGTGAGCGAGAGCTGACCGGGCAGATCATGATCACCGTAGAGGGCGTGATAGCCGATACGTTCATCGTCGCGTAGCTGCTCGTGATGGGCGGCGGCGGTCAACGCCAGGTAGTCGATCCCCGTCGTTGCCGGCGGGGTCTCGACGGTCTCGGGTCGGGCTTTCGGGTGGGCGTGGCGGGTGATGGTGTGCGGCACCGCGGCACCGAAACTCTGGTCGCCGTGGCGGACCTCGATCATCTCGAGGTCGAACGGGGAGAACACCAGCTCGACGCGGCGGCCGGCCAGGGCGGGGTCAACCCGGTAGGTGTTGGCGTGCAGGGAGACGGTGGCGGTCTTGGTCACCACCCGGAATTCCGACCACAGGAACGCCTCGGTCAGATCCGCTGCCGTCGGTAATGCCGGGGTGCGCCCGACGCGTTCCCAGCCGGTCTCCCACCGGGCCAGCGGGGATTGCCCGGTCTCCGAGTGCACCCGGCGGTGGTATTCGGTTTCCACCCACGCCATGAACAGCCGGTTGAGCTCCAACAGGGCGCCAGCATGGTCGACCCCGGCGGCGGCAAGGTCCTCGACGGTGGTGTCGGTGACCTCGACGAGGAACTGTTCGCGCACCGTCCGGAAGAACCGTTCGATTTTGCCGCGTCCTTGCGGCCGGCCGGGTGCCGAATGCACCAGCCGGATTCCGAGTTTCGCGCACGCCCGCAGCAGCCACGCATCAACAAAGGCCGAGCCGTTGTCGACGTAGACCGAGGCGGGCACGCCGCGGGCGGCCAGCGCGGGTTTCAACGCGGCGGCCAGGCGCACGGTGTCCTCGGCGAACCCGAACCGGTGCCCGACCACCAGTCGACTGTGATCATCCAGGAAGGCGAAGAGGTAGGTTTTGCGGTCTCCGACCCGCGGGCCGTGCAGGGCGTCGCCGACCCACAGCTCGTTGGGGTCGGTGGCTTCGAACCGGCCGAACACCTCACCGCTGGTCCCGGCGGCTGGGCCCATCAGTTCGCAGCGGTGGAAATGGCGCAACAACGTGGATTCCGAGGGCGCCCAGCCAGTGGCGGTGCGCAGGATGCGGGCCACCTGCGCCGCGGTGCGCGAGGGGTTCTCCCGCTTCAACGACGCGGCCAACTCCAGCACCTGGACGTCGGTGCGGGTGGCCAGTCGCCGCGGTTCGGGCACCAGCGCTTCGAACCCGCCGGCCCGGTAGCGGCGGATCCAGCGGTCCAGGGTCGGTCGTGCGATCTGCACCCGGGTGCCGAACGGGTCCACATGGGTGCGCTGCGCGATCTCGCGGACCAGCCGGCCCCGCTGTTTGGTCGACAACCCCACCTCCAGGGCGGGGCAGATCAGCTGATAGCGGAACAAGCCGATCGCCTGGGCCCGCTCCCGACGCTTGTGCTCTTCCAACGACACCGTCTCTCCTCACACAGTCAATGGCCCGGCCCGAAACTGTTTGTCGGGCAGGTGCCTTCGCGAGGATCACCGATTCCCACGTGGCGCATCAGGGGCAACTGGTGTTGTGAACGGCGCCGGTAACGCCACCGGCCAGTCCGGTGCCAGCAGTCGGCCGCCGCTGACCGCGACCATCACCTGCGCCGGCGTCACCGCGCCCACCAACCCGGCCGGCCCGAACCGCTGCCCGATCGCCGCCGCCGCGGCATCGACCGCGGCCACCACGTCACCCCAGGGATAGCTCTGTTCGTCGGGGATCGTCACGTCGATCCCGATGAGCACCGCCATCTGAATGAACCGCGCCCGGATCGCCTCCAGTCGGCCGCTGGCCCGGCGCAGCCAGCCCCGCACCGTGGTCGCCGGAACGTTGAGTCCAGCGGCGATCCGGCGGTGCCCCACCCCCTGTGCGCGAGCAGCCAATGCCATCCAAATCTGTTCGGCTGCATACGCTCTGCGCAGCAGCACCGTGACCGGCAACAACACATGGGTCACCAGACACGAGCGGCATCGCGCCCGCCGTGGCCGAACCGCACCGGCCAGACCCACCACGCGGCGAGTGCGGGCGAATCCCCATCCAGCCAGCACGCCCTGCGGACACGCCGGGCAGCGGATCTGGCCGGCCGCCAGCCGGGACTCGACGCAGACCAGATCAGCCTCTACCGTCACCATCGGTGCCTCCGTGCACTACAGCGCGGCACCCTGCGAGCCCACCAAGACTTCAGCGGGGTGCCGCGCGACCCATCAGTTCCTCGTCACACTGATGGTGCACACGACCAAGATCAACCTGGCGACCACGCCAACGGTCACATCGGCAAGCTCAATGACGGACGAGTACCTCGTGGTCGTCATCCCGAGAGACGGTCAACAGTCAACGAGCACCTGGGTGTGGTGGTCACCGAATGGTTGGGTCAACGGTGGAGCCCGCAGCAGATCAGCCGTCACCTGAAGCTGCGTTTCCCTGACGATCGATCCATGTGGTTGTGCCACGAGAGCATCTATCAGGCGTTCTATCAGCCGAATTCACGGTTTCTGCGGCCCTCGCGACTGACGCCTCATCGACGTTCACTGCTGCGCACCGGCCGAGATCATCGCCGCGCACAGCAGTAGCACAGACGCCGGCCGCGGTTCCAACAGCCGATGCTGACCATCCATGACCGCCCGTTCCCGCCGTCGGATCGATCAGAAGCGGGCCATTAGGAGAAAGACCTCATCATCGGCTACGACCACCTCTCAGCGATCGGCACGCTGGTCGTACGCCAGACCCGGGTGCTGCGGTTGGTGCATCTGCCCCGCGCAGACTCCGAGTCACTGCATGCGACGCTGGTGGCCCGTATGCAGGACCTGCCGCCAACGCTGCTGCGTTCGGGTCAGTGCCTCCCTCGGCCTCGTCCACCGCGTTGTCTGAGTACTCCGCTCACTAAGTGTCGCCAGCCGGCGCTGCAGGCGTTGAGTGATGACGGGATTCGAATAGCCCGACGTCTAGTTGTCGTGACCTGAGAGGTTGTTGTCAGGCGGCGAGCCGGCTGATGGGTGGTCTTCCTCCGAGGGCGGAGTGGCCTCGTTGAGTGTTGTAGCGGCGCAGGAATCGGTCAAGACCGTGTTTGCGCTGGTAGTTGCTTTTCCAGGGGCGGTTGTAGGCCCATTCGGTCAGTAGCGTGCGGTTGAAGCGTTCTGCTTTGCCGTTGGTCCACGGACAACCCGGCCGGATGAATCGGCGTTTGAGCTGCCACGCTGAGCACACCCAGCCCCAGTTGGTGCCGTGGCGGTAGACCATGGCGTTGTCGGTGAGCACCCGGCGCACACGCACACCATGGTCGGCGAACCAGGCCAGCGCCCGGTGCAGGAACTGCGCACAGGTCAGGTCCTTCTCATCGGGCAGTACTTCGCTGTAGGCCAGCCGAGTGTGGTCGTCGATGGCGGTGTGGATGTAGTCGTAGCCGATACGGGTCTTCTTGTGCCGGTTGGCAACTGACACTGCCGCGTCGCGACCATGCAGCCGCCATCCACCACCTTTGGGGATGCGGCCGAGTTTTTTGACATCCACATGGACCAGCGAGCCCGGTGTGCGGTGTTCGTAGCGCACGCTGCTGCGACGAGCAGAACGCACCGGCTGGCCGGTGATCGGGTCGATCGCCGACAGATGCGGCACCTGATGGCGGGCCAGGATCCGCCCGACCGTGGAGGGATTCATGCCCAGTTCGGCGGCCAGCACCACCGCGCCCCGCTTCAACCGGCGCCGGGCAGCAAGCACTCTGCGCTCGAGATGGGCAGGGGTACGCCGCGGCATCCGATGGGGACGCGAGGACCGATCAGCCAACGCCGCCTCGCCGTCAACAACCTCTCAGGCCACAACACCTAGCCCTTCTTCCACGTCCCAAGACTAGCGGGTTCGGATGACGTCATCGCGGTTGTACATCACAAATGGAGCTATGTACCTGTTTCCGATCAAGCATCGCCAACGCCGCTGCACGCGAGAGACTTTCATGAACGCGGGCGTTTCTATACGTCCGCAAGCATCCGTAGCATGACGTCTCCTCGCCGCAGTCACACTCCCGGATCCGCTTAATCGCCGACTCCATGACCAGGCCGATGTTCTCGGCGATCTTCCTCGCCGCGCCTGCCCCGCCCGGAACCGTGTCGTACAGCACGATGCTGCGGCGGTGATCAGCGTTCCACGCTAGCGCCCCATCGATATCGTCGCGGCTGATCTCCAACGCGTAAGAGGCGCCCTCCAGCAATGAGTAGAGGGCTGACAGCCAATTCGCCTCGAGGTCACGGTTGTACGGAACGCCTTCAAAGCTGATCTCTGCGATGTCGGACTGATATCTGTGCCCGAGCGCGATCTTCTCCAGGGGTCCGTCGCAGTCCTTGTCGTTGTCGGGCCGCCGATGCTTCTTCCGCCGGCTCCCCCGCTCGCTAAGGCTCGCCCACCCGCACCATTGGCACAGCTGGAACCCGTCCCCGACGCCATCCGACACGACGGCGAGCCAAGCGCGCACTCCCGCTCGCGCCGTCACCCGTAGGCCAGCGGAGCTCGACCAGTGATACACGCCAGCGTCCTCACCGAGGGTCTCAACGTAACTGCCTCCGTGCCACCTGCTTTCCGGCGGAGCGCTTCCGACATCTTTGGTCTCGCTCGCGGCAACGAAACCGAACTCGGGGATTACCAAGGTGCGTATAACCCCGAAGTTGTCCCCGCAACTCGGGCATGGCACAGCAGGATCAAGGTCGTTACCCCGTTCAAAGCGTCCACACGTCTGGCAAGTCCGGAATTTGTGCCGGACAAGCTCCTTGCCCGGCCGCTTCTTCAACCCGGCCGAGGTCCACAGCCGGCCGCCAGCCACGACCTGGTTACCAGGGGCGTAATCGTAAATCGCCAAACTCAAGTCGCGGCCCAGCTCCAGTTTCCGCCCAATCGGATCCGCCGCGTTCACTGTGCTCAGTTCGACGGTGTCGACCGGGAAACCGTACTTCGGCAGGATGTTCCGGTTCGCCAGGAAGCCGAGCAGATCTCTACTGACGATCGTTCGCTTGGTCTCTTCCAACCGTTTACTCAACGAGAACTTGCGATCCTTGATCGACTCCTGGATGCGCTCTTCGATGTCAGCGACATCCTTCGTCAACTCTTCTTCGACCGCTTGCAGCAGTTCGACCAGCGGCTGCACCCAACTTCCATCGGTTACCCCGATCTCGCTGTGGACGCTCGCTGGGAGCGCAACGCGCAGTGCTTCCGCCACGGATTCCGGAACTGGTGTGAGGAAGTCGCGCACCCTGCTCGCCGGAGAGGATCCCGCCTCCTCGGGTGAGAAAAATGGACCGGCCGCCTTCCACCATTTGTTCTCCCGTTCTGCGCAGTGGCGGAAGTAGGCAGCCAAAGCGATGGAATGCGCGTGGCGGCGGGCGATGCGCGCATTGTCGACGGGAATCCACGGAATCCGCATCTTTCCTGCGATCATCGATGTCGGATCCTGGTACTGGGCAAGATCGTGCGCCGATCTCTTGGCGTAGGTGACTACCAACGCAGCTGATGCGGCTCGTCGGCCGGCCCGTCCCGCGCGCTGAACATAGTTGGCAGTTTTCGGCGGCATGTTCCGCAGCATCACGGACTGCAGGTCGCCCACATCAACGCCAAGTTCGAACGTGGTCGAACACGACAGCACATTAACCTTGCCACGGACGAAGTCAGCCTGGATCTCAGCAGCGGCCTTGGCGTCCCACTGCGCGGTGTGCTCGCGAGCAGTCAATGGCGCAGTGTTCATCGACCGGTACATGACTCGGTAATGGTTTGCGTCGTTGTCGGGATCGGGCACTTCGAATGGCTTGAGCCGCCCAGCGCAGCGGCTGCTTGGACAGATTGCTCGGACCGAAAACGCTGTTATCAGCCGACAGGTATCGCACCGATACCATTGGCAGTCAGATCCGCTCGTGATCGACAGCCGGTTGTGGTCCAGTTGGAACACTTGGCCGCCCAGCACTCGATCACTTTCGGAGGACAAGAAGCCTCCTTGTTCAAGCAGCGTCCAGCAACCCTTGAGGATCTGATCGGCCGGCTTGTCTGAAGATAGGTCAGCGAGGACCTTGCGTATGAAGGTGATTCGGGCGTTGGTCGTTCCGGTTCCACTCGGACTCCAGCTGATGATCTGTCTCGCTCGATCGGAGCCGGTCGATCGCATCCGCACCCGCGTGTTGCGTGGAGCGAACCGCTCGTCCCTGATGTCTACGCGCTCTAGCAGCGTTACGGCACCTTGCAGCCTCACTGTCTTCACCAGCTCGTTCAGCAGTGCCCATCCCTCATCCTCAGTGAGTCCTAGAGCTGTGAACCCCCGCATGGGAATCGGTGTCCCAGGCCGCAATGCAATCCGCATGAGTCCAAGCCCCTCGAGGGACTGTCGTGTCTCGAGCGACATTAGTTCGCTTGAGATCCACTGGTTGACCGCCTGAGTGATCTCGATCTTCCCCATGTCCCGCGAGAAATGCCCTGCTGCGTCGGCCTTCTCATGGGTCAAGATAGCGAGGTCACCGACTGTCAGTTCCCCGCCGCGAGCTGCAGGATCGCTCAGCGCCTGGGTGATATAGCGCCGTTCGAGCATTCGTGCATAGGTCCGGTCGAGATACGGGGCCGCAAACGCCGCGGCCTGGCGAGAGTCGGAGAACATCAGTAGCTTGCGCCCTCCGCCAACGCGGTCAGCGGCCTCGCCAACAGCTTCCGGCAGGCGTTGATACAGAGCAGTGGTGACTACCGCGGGCGCTGCGTTCCCATCAGTACGGAGTCGTCGGATCGCCTGACGCGACTGTGCCCCACATTCTGTGCAGCGTTCCATGATCTTCTTCGCACCGGGGTGTTCGCGCACCAGTAACAGCTGCGTACCGACGCACTCTGAATTCGGGCACGCATTGACATTCAAGTCACACAACACACCGCAGTCGGGACAAAGCCGTCGGGTTGTGGGGTCCGAGCTACTCGCTTTTCCCCTCTCCTCGGTGAGGGTCATCTCGTCTTCATCGAGGACCACTTCGTCCTCCGAATCTGCGAGGACGAGCCATTTTACGGAATAGTCCGCCTTCTTTGATGGCCGAAAGAATTCATGGCCGTCGCGACGCTCGAGTTCGCCCGCCAGGTGCACCGCACCGCACCGGTTGCACGTTCCGAACTCGAAGACCGCCCGTCCCGAGTCGGGATCAACCTCGTGTCTCGAGAGGAAAATCTTCGGCCCGGATTCGTTGAAGCTGACAAACGCCCCCTCAGTCGCCCGCACGAAGTAGTGATATCGCGCAGAGAGCACGGGGTGCCCCGCTCGGTCAATCGTGCGGCTGCCCAGCTCAACCAATGCATCGAGCTTTTCAACTGACTGCTTGTCGTCGGGCCAGAGCCTTTCGCGCAGATTCTGCACCTCGCAAGGTCCGGATGACAACGCGTTCTTAAGCTCGATGGTCAGTTCTTCCCGCGAAAGCGCCTCCGCTGGGTCCGCCCCAACGCCGAAGATGTCTTCAAGAGTCGTCGAACGATCCCGGATCGTCAGAAGCTGCTCGTCCGTCAATCTCCAATTCGGTGTCTGTAGGTGCTGCTTTCGCGTCGGTTCGATTAGATCCTGGCGCGACGGGTCATCCTCGACGTACTCGAACTGCGCATCAAAGAGATTGCTCGCGAACTCCATTGCCTCAGCACGCGGATTGTTCCGGACTGACCCGGTGAGCGATGCCGACGTTGCAATACATTGGAGTGCCGCATCCGGCGCCACCCGCTGCTTCAGACGTCGCATCAGCAGAGCTACTTCGGTCCCCTGGGCACCGTCGTAGACGTGGGCCTCGTCCATCACGATGAACCGCCAGGTCCCTTGTGGCCCGTCGAACAGGTCTATATCCGCAGGACGCAGGAGCAGGTACTCAAGCATCGCGTAGTTGGTCAACAACAGATGTGGTGGGCTATGACGCATCTCTTCGCGACTGAGAAGCTCATTTGGCAATCGCCGCACGCCCGGGTTGTACTGCGCGAACTCGTCTTCAGCCTTACGGGCGTCCTCGGGAGTCTCACCCGTGTACCTGCCGAACGTGATCTCTGGTATCGCAGCGAGAAGCCCCCGCAGCCGTTTCAGCTGATCGTTCGCCAGGGCGTTCATCGGATAGAGGAGCAGAGCACGGACGCCGGGGCCCAGACGACCAGCTGCGCGCTCTTCGAGCAAGGAGTTGATGATGGGAATCAAGAAGCTCTCGGTCTTGCCAGACCCGGTACCCGTACTGACCACAAGGTTCCGCCCTGAGACGAACTTGCGGATTGCCGCTTCCTGATGGACGTAGAGTGGCTGGTCGATCCGGAAGGCCTCACTGTCAAGACGCGCGAAATCTCTGTGTAGAACACCTTCGTCGATCAACTGCCGACACGTCGCACCCGTCTCGTACGGTGGTGTCAGCTCGAGGATCGGCCCCTTTACAAGTAGGGCGCTCTCATCGATTCCAGCTTCGAATGCATTAGCCAACTCCGCATTTCGCGGTGCAATCAAAGTCTTCAGGTAACGCTTGTACGCGCGTTCGATATCGTCAGCGGTCTTGAGAGGGTCGAGACGGTCGATCAATTCATCACTCTCCAGTGAGGTCTCCGCGCCGGTCAAAGATAACCACGGCTTCCGCGATGAGGATGTCGTTCGCGATCATCGTCGGGCACAACTGCGCCATACGCGCCCATGTCCAGAGAAGTCCGCGGTCAAGGTAGCGACCGTCGATTCGTCCGTACGCCTCCAGCCGCGCCAGAAGCGCTAGAGTCAGAGACTGCACGGACATTCGAGTCCACGGGTGCTCACTTGCATCGATTCCAAGTACGGATTCCGTACGGGTTCTGATCGCCTCGTACGCTAGCCGCGAGGCACGCCTTACCGGGGAAATCACAAGGTCTGTTTGCTGCGCGAAGTTAAGGTTCCACCCCGACCTGAGCCACTCGCTACGCCGGCAGAAAGCCTCATACACCCCAGCCCGCAGGTTGTCGGGATGCAGTTGCGCGAGTGGGATTCGCTGGACCTCGCGAAGTTTCTCTTCGATTGTGGCTCCGGGAACCTCCGTCCACCCGAAAACGTATTTGTCGAAACAGGCCTTGTAGGCTTTGTCGTTCTTGCCTGAGCTGAGGAGATCCATAAGAGGAGCCCCACCACGATCTCTGAGATACGCAAGAGTCTGAGCGCGCTCGTCACGCACCTCCTCTCGGCGCGCGTACAGGGACGGCAAGTCCGCTAGCTCGACCATGCAGCCGAACCACGGGTGTGCGTGGAGTTCATTCAGTGTCTGCTCTGCGGTGAAGTTGCGATTTACAAGCTCACTCCGAATGAGCATTGCCATCTTGTCGCCCGCAGGAATTGTGCTGTCCCCCAGTTGTTCCAGAGCGAAACGGGGATTGTCCGCCAGCAGGGCGGTGAGCCCTTCAAATCGCTCCACCTTCTCATCGGCGTACAGGCGAGCCATCGCAGACCACACTTCAGGGATGGCACCGATGCCGACCGGAGCGGAACGGTTGCTACCGAGGTAGCGTGCAAGCTTCACTTGCTCGTCAGTACCGTCTTCACGCCAACCCATCTGCTCAACTCGGAACGCAGTCGCAGGAGGGGTTGGCGGCGCGTCGATTGCCACCCACGGGTCATCAATGAAGAGTTGACAACGCAGTTCCCCGGCGTCGCAGAGCACTTCCGGTAGTGTCGCTCTGCCATCGACTACCTGCAGTACCTCGGGCGCTGCCCACGGTGCCGTGCTACTCCACACGTACGCCGCAAGATCCTCGACCTGGGCGACGTCGGAGAAGACGAGTTCGTCGTCGCAGAGCTCAACACCGGACGCGAGCAGTCGGGGCTCGGCGGACAAGACGGCAACCTCGAAGGTACCGGTGCTGTTCGACACCATGGCGACAAGTCTTCCGCCGGGGTTGTACCGCACCGTGTCCGCGAAGCGCTGTGTCCGCGTCTCGAAGACGTCTGACTGGCGTCGGCGAGGCGTTGGATCGCTCTGAAGTAGGTCGCCGTGGGCCGACAGGTAGACAAACTGAACCGAATCCGCACCCGGCGCGCGGATGGCCGCAAACCGGTCCTGCGAGAAGTCCTCCGGATCGCATACATCCGGCGTTATGCGCCAACCCGCTGGCTTACCGACTTCGCCGCTACGAATCTCCACGTGGGGCGGCCTGAGGATGATCGTCTCTGCGAGATCGCCGGCCCGCACCGTGACCTGTGCGTCCAGCTGCTTCGGGTGGAACGCTACTTCTGCGGGATCAATTTCGAGTGTCTCCGAGACGAGGGTGGCTGTGCACGGCGTGAGACCAGCGTGCTCGGGTATCCGTAGCGGCGTATCGCAGTCTACTTCGAGGCCTTCTGCAAGGAAGACAACGCAACGTGCGTCGGCGCCGAGGGGTCCCGTCACATCGATTTCGAAAAGCCCTAGCTGACAACTCTCATCGTCGTCAAAGGGATCTACGCATGTTTCGATATCCTCACTGAGCCACGACTCGGTACGGAGCCACTCGGACTCGCCGAATCGGCGGACGCGCACAGTCCACTCCGGTCCTGGATTGGTGTCAGCAGCCGGCAGGATGACCCATGGCCGCGTGCTGTACACCGTGCGACCATCGGAGGCGGAAGCGCCTTGAACAACGGTGCCGAAGTGGAAAGTCGGGCGGGCGTCCTTCCTCACTGTGCGCTGCGAGCCGACGATCTGGGTTCCTTCGGCGGTACTGAGCTGAAGAGCTGTGACGCCATCCAGCTCCACGAAGCTGCTCCGCCAACCTGACCACCCGGCGGGAGACCCGGTCTCGGTGAGCTCCACCGGCTCGTGTGTACGACCGTCGATCAATCGGTACTCGTCGGGATAAATAGCCCAGGCCGCATCTTTCAGGCCGTCACGCTGTGGCACCCATCGACCAGTCTGGTCGAAGATCAACAGGGGGTCGGCTTTCACGACAAGAGGCAGTGCCAGATTCGTTCCGCTCGGGTGCGAAACGATCACCTCCCGCACAGGACCGGGGACGGCGATCCGCGCCGATGTGACACGTGAGCCCCACCTACGAGATGCACGGACCTCGCGCACGTCACCGTCGAAGGAAACTCGCCACGGCCAGTCTGCATCTGCTCCGACCGCTTGCAGGTCGACGACTATCTGGTCGTCGTCGATGTCGTAGGTGATCGCCGGTTGACGGAAAGCTCTGGCGGCTACCTGTTTTCGTTCGATCTTTACTGGTGAGTCAGTGAGTTGTCTGATCAGCTTGTTGAGCAGAATGTCGGGCAACCCCGTTGTCGATGCATCGAGGTCGAGTTCGAACAAGCTGGGGTCAGCAGTTGTTGCCTCGATGAATTCGATGATGCGGTCCAGAATGTCAACCGCGAACTCTGCGCCGTAGACGAGGAAGTTCCTGACGGGGACGTCGAGCGAGGCGGTTCGATGCTCCTTTCCCGGTTCCTCCAACCACTCGATGACCGCTACCCCGTTCGCCGGCCGTCCTTGGCTGATATGTGTGCTGATCACCTCGAGCAGATCGCCGAGACAGTGGACGGGGATACCCGCATGGAGCGCCACCGTCATCACGTATCGGAACGCCGAGGCCTCCTCAATCCGCGGGAACCGAGCGAGCCCGAACTTGTCCAGCAGGTCGAACAGGTTCTTTCGGATCTCGTCCTCGAAGTCCGCATCGCGGCTCAACCCGAGCTCGTCCCAGAACAGCTCCCAGTACTTTCCCTGGTCGTATTCGAGCGCTGCATGTCCGACGAGAACAAGAAGCGTCAGGGCTGGGTACCGCTTGATAAAGCGCTTGTACGGCACCCCCTGCAATGTCGCTTGCCGTGCGGCTTCCCCGTACTTCTGCTGCACTCGCCGAACCTCGTCGGCAGCGAAGTTCGTCTCAATGACCAGACGGACAGGCTGAAGCCGCTGCTTCCATTCATATTCCGCGTCGCTCATCCAATCAGCGAGCGAGAGCCGGTCACTACCCTGATCCATGGCTACACCGCCAACTGTTCGCCCCAGTAATAAGCGAGTGCCGTCACAGGGACCGTCTGTGATCGACCCAAGCGCGACCCACCACACGGCGCCGACAGCGCTTCAACGGCACGCGAGATTGACGTGCCCCGTCGAGCAGCAGTGCCGGCATCGCGATAGCCCCCGACGTCCCGGTTATTCGCGCCAGATATGCCAACTCGCCGCCGGTAAAACTCGCCCATAACTTGGACTCCCCCGTCAAGTGACCACCCCGTTGGCAAACAACCGCCAACCTCGCCGCACACCTTAACGGATCGCTCTGACACTTTGTACAGTCCAAAAAAAGCAGTCGGATGAATCCAGGCGCGCCCCGACTGTCCGAAAACACTCTCTACCCCTCCTCACGTACGGACCGGAAGATTACGGCGAAGTCCTTCGGCATGCTTAGTAATCAAGAATCTTCGTGAAATTCTTCGAGGTCAGTTGCCTTGTAGCGTGCGCGCCGCGTTCCCGATATAGCGCACTTCGCAACCTTGAACCGGAGGAATGACCACCTGACTGTTGTCGCAAACGTCAAAATCGGATGCAGCCACCGGCTACCAGCACCCCAAGCGCAGGTACTCGTCAAGACTTACGTAGTCCGCGAGTGCAAACAGCAAACGATTCAAGCCCGAGGCGACGGCATCGTCTGCGGCCGCCGACACTCTCGCGCCACGAGGTTGCAAGCTCCCGCTCAGTAAACGAGCTCTCGTTGTCCGCCACCACCGCTGACGACACGTGTGTGAGCGCAGGACTGGGCACCCGTCCGCGTTCTCAGCCCGCGCCGACAGCACTACGCAAGGAATAACCCTCACCCCACCACCGTCCTTGCTACCGACACCGCAAACGTTCAGCCCGACGGAGGTTTCATGAAGGTTCTCGTCATCAGCTCCAGCCCCCGCCACGACGGCAACTCCCATCTGCTGGCGCAAGCAGCGGTCGAAGGGGCCCGGTCGGCCGGCCACGAGGTTGAGCACGTCTTTCTCGACGACTACGTCCAGCGCCTGTTCGGCAACTGCCGCAGCTGTCGACTCGCCGACGGCCGCTGCTCGCTCGACGACCGCTACGAGGACCTTCTCCTGAACCACATCCTGCCCGCCGACGGAATCATCTACGCCATGCCGCTGTACTGGTACGGCATGCCCGGCCGGCTCAAGACCGTCTTCGACCGCCTCTTCTGCTACATCTCCGACAGCGCCCCACAGCAGCGCCACGTCCTCGACACCATCACCGGCAAGAAGGTCGGCCTGCTGATCTCCAGCGAGGAGAACTACACCAGCGCCACCGCCGGTGTCGTCGCCCAGTTCCAGGAAGCCACCCGCTACCTCCGCCAAGAGCTCGTCGGCGTTGTCACCGGCAACGGCAACACCCGCGGTGAGATCGTCCACGACCCGAGCGATCCGGTCTCCCGCGCCCGTGACCTCGGCGCCCGACTCGTCGACACCAGCGTCACCGACTACCGCGTGGATTCGCCACGCCCCAAAGCTATCTGGGGCACAGTGCCCTCGGAGTGTCCAGCCGTCAGCTGAACCTCAGCGCAGGAAGACCTGCCCGTCCTTGGGGTAGCCGCCACCGTCGGTGGCGACGTGCACGTGGTCGTAGTGGTTGGCGGTGTCGCCGCCGCGGTCGGCCATCAGCCGCGCCGAACCGTCCGGCTTGTAGATGGTCTGCCGCCAGATCGCGTGCACCACCCCGAGCCGCTCGGCGTTCTCCATCACGTACGCCACCACCTGGTCGCCGAGCGCGATGCCCGCCTCCGACCGCGGATTCGGGATCATCACGTCGATCGCCAGCCCGTGCGGATGCCACTTCAACGGATCCGACCGCACCCCGCCGATGTCGAGGATCTCCGGGAACCGCGCGCTCACCGCCCGCGCCGCCCGGATCGTGTCGACCTGCAGACCGGTCTCCTTGGCCACGCCCTGCGGCAGCACCGGCGGAATGTACGGCACCGCGGTCAGCTGCGCCGGCGGGCTCGGCGGCGGCGCCGCGACGATGTCGCCCGACCACTCAACGGGGTGGGCGACCGGCGGCTGGCCCTCCGCACCGGTCCCGCACAGGACTCCGGCCGAGACGACCGCCGCTACGACTGCCACCCGCGACCACTGCCGGGTTCTGGCTAACGAATGTCTTCCCACTGAATCGGCAGGTTAGCGACCCCTCGCTTGGCATCGCCAATTTAAGAGAACCCTGTGAGCAGCGCATTCGTCGTCAAACGAGGTCGCTCCGACCCGTGAAACCCCAGCTCATCCACGGAGAACCGGTGTGCCAGCAACAGACCGGTACCCACGTACCAGAGGTGCGCAGCGTCATGTTTAACCGCGGCTGTGACCTACCCGCCCAGCGCCTCCGCCGCCGGCCCCAGGTCGAAGAACTGCGTCTCGCCGTTCGCGTCGTCGAGGCCGTCGTTGTCGGTCACCACATACAACCGCCCGTTGCCCGCGATCGCGAACCCCTCCACCTTCTCCTGCACGAATCCGTTCGTCGCCTGCAGGTCCGGCAGCAGGTCGCGCGCCAGCGTCTTGTCCAGCAGCGGCGGCGTCTCCCCCGCCGTCGCCCCCGGCCCGTCCGGCACCGTCACCCGGTAGACCGCCTTCACCGTCGCGTCCGGCCCGTTGAGCTTGTCTCGCTCCAGCACCAGCAGCGACCCGTCGTACACCGCGATCTCCGACAACCCGATCCAGTCGCCCTCCGTGCTCGTGCGCTCCAGCGGATACCCGAACCACTCCCACCGATCGGTGTAGCGACCCAGCCGCGCCACCCCGTCCGGATCGCCCTTGACCTCGCGCTGCACCGCGACCCACACGGCGTCGCCGTCGACGGCCACGCCCTCCAGGCCCTGTCCGTCCAGCCCTGCGGCCACGTCGTCCGGCAACGGCACGCGCCGTTCGATTGCGCCGTCGGCGCCGACCCACACCAGCGCGTTGCCCGGGCCGTCCTCACCCTCGACCGCCAGCACGAACCCGCCGTCCGGCCGCGCCGCCAGCCCCTCGACATCGAGCGTCACCGGCTTCCCGTTCTCGGTGACCGGCACCTCGGTGTCGATCAGCGCCGGCGTCTGCGCCACGTCCACCCCGAGGATCCGCGCCGGCCCGTACGCGACATCCGTCGCCGTGAACACCCGCTCCGGGTCCGCTGGGTCCGCGCTCAGCGCTCCCAGCGCACCCCACCCGATCGGCGTCCCGTCGATGTCGCCGGACACGATCGACGGGAACGGCAGCGCACCCGCGTACCGCTCGCCGTAGCCGTACACGCTGACCGACGCGCGCACCCGATCGTCGGCGGCGTCCTCCTCCGACGAGATCACCAGCAGGTCGCGCGCCGGGATCGCCAGCACCCCTTCGGGTCCCGGCGTGGTCGGCAGGATCTGCCGGAACACCGGGGCGGTGACGTCGCTGACGTCGTAGGCGGCGACGAAATTGCTTCGCTCCGAGGCGATCAGCGCCGTCGGCCGCCCGCCGACCTCCGTGATCGCCAGCCCCTCCGGCTCGGGCCCCTTCTTCTCCGCCCGGCCCTCGTTGTGCAGACCGGTGCGCACGGCCAGCTGTTCGAGCGAGTTGCCCGCATCCCACACCACCTCCCCGGTGGCGGCGTCGAAGATCGTCCAGCCGCGGGTGCCGCCCTTCCAGTCGCCCTCGTTGGCGGTGGCGACGTGCTCGTCGCCGATCCAGCCGATGGCGTCGGGCTCGCGCGGGGTCTCCGGGATCGACCCGGTCTGGTCGATGACGCCGTCCTCGGCGGTGTCGATCCCGTCCACGGAAACGCTTCCCGCACTGAAGATCCGCTGTACCTGCCCGCTGCGGCCGTCGATTATCGCGAACCCGTTGTTCTCCTGCAGCGTCACCGCCACCTGGCCGCGCGCGTTGATGCTGACGTACTCGGGTTCGAGGTCCTCCGGCGTATCCAGGCCGGCTGCGCGTGCGGCGTCGACGTCGAAGTCCACCCGCCGCGGCGCCCACGTCGTCGGCTCACCGTCCAGGGTGATCAGTTGCACGAATCCCGTTGGCGGCTGCGGCAGGTCGCCTTCGTCACCGCCGGGTGGGGTGGCCTCTTCGTCGCGCTGGTTCTCGATCGCGATCGCGGCGAACGATCCGTCCGGGCTGATCGCGATCGAGTCCGGCTGGCCGCCGAGGTCGATACTGTGCACGCGGGTGCGGTCGGCGACGCGGACCACGTCGACGCGGCCCGACGGGTGCGCGAAGTCGCCGCCGGTGGTGTCGACGACGACCAGCACATACTCGCCGACGGCCGCGACCGAGGTGGGCTGATCGTCGGCGTGGCCGAGCTCCTCCAGCGAGAGTGTGCCGAGGCCAACGGGTTTCGCCGGGTCACGGATGTCGAGGAAGCCGATGCGCTTGGCGGCGGCGTCGGTGTAGATGACGGTGTTGCCGTCGGGGGTGACGGTGGAGATCTCGGCGACGGTCTCCTCCGCGGGGTCGTCGGCGTTGAAGTACACCGGATAGGTCGCCACCCGGTGGTAGCGCTCCGCGGCCGGCAGGTTGAAGTCGATCGGCGAGGCGGCCCTCGGTGCCGCTGTGGGCTGCTCCTCGTCGGCGGTCGAGCATCCCGCCGCCAGAAGAACCGTCACCGCTGCTGTTATCCGCACGAAGGTCGTCGCTGTCACCCGTCATCCTCTGGAGTTGTCTGCTGAGTCGAACGAGTGTGGCGCGATCAGGTGTCGCGCCGGCGAAACTCAGGTGAACAGGACGCGGACTCCCGATGGCTCACGGGGTCGGGGTGGGAATCAGCGGCGGTTTCGGCGGAAGCTGACCCGGCGGCAGATCCACCACGTTCTGCATCAGAAAGCAGTCGCCGGTAATGAACAGCCGAGCGGCCTTGCCCTGCACCAGCTTGAACTCGTAGCCGTTGCCCTGCAGGGTGTAGTCGTGGCGGGACTGCTCGTCGAAGAGCGACGACTCCTCGGTGACGCCGTACCTGGCGGCCTCCCCGCGCACGATGTCGGCGGCGACGGCGAACTCCTCGGGCGTGAATGTCCTACCGAAGGCGACGGTGTCGGCGTTGGGCCGACGCGCGACGCTCCCGGTGAGCTTCTCGCAGGGCAGCCCCCGCTCGCTCATCTCGCGGGCGTTGGTGGAGTCGGAGAACCGCCACGTCTGACCGGGAACGGCGGCGACGATCTGCTCGGCGATGGCCCCGGCGGAGGCATTCAGGCGCGCGCGGGCCTGCTCGTAGGAGCCCTTATCCCGCATGCTGTCGATGAGCGCAACCGTCTCCTCTTCGGAGAGAGTCGTTGACTCATAGGGGTTTTCGGTCATAGAGCAACCACCTAACAGTGTCGCGGAGATCGCAAGCCCGGCCAGCAGCCGCCGGTGTCGTCGAGTCAGTACCATCCGAACGGGGTTTCCTTCACTGCCAGGTCGGGCCGGTCCAACAGGATCGTCGCCAGGTTGTATCCGGTCATGCGCTCGCCGGCGCTGCGCCCGTATTCCGCGTGCCCCCAGGAACCGGTCTTCGCCTCGTACCCCTCGAGCGGGGTCAGACCCGCACCGGTCTCCAGGTGCTCGAAGCGGAACCGCAGCGAGCCGTCGTCGTTCTTGAGGACCTCGTTGGGGTCGGCGCCCCAGCCGTGCATCGGGGCCAGGGAGCCGATGTGGTTGATGGGATCGTCGGGGTTGGCCATCACGAAGAACGTGTCGTCGGTCAACCCGAGGTCGGCGGGTTTGGTCGCCTGGAAGCCCGGCGAGCCGTACATCACCGCGTTGTCGACGTAGTCGCTCGCCCCTTCTTTCAGCGCGATGCCGGAGGTCAGCGATCCGTAGGAGTGCCCGAACAGGGCGGTGGTCTGGTTCGGGTTCTGCGAGGCCGCGTCGAGGTCGGCCAGGAAGGAGGTCAGCTTCGGCGCGCCGGCCTGGGCGAGGTCATCGTCGAGCACCGACATCTGCCCCAGATTCAGCGGCGGCTGATACCCCACCCACGCCACCGTCGCGACCGTGGTGTCGATCTCCTCGTACTCCGCGATCTGGTTGGCCTCGTTCGCGAGCTCCGCCGCTTCGCGGGTCATACCCTCGATGCTGTCGCGGGTCGAACTGCCCACCCCGGGCACCGTCACCGACACGTGGTCGGCCTTGAAGGGGTCGCCGACGGAGGTGGCCGCCGGAATCATCTGCGACGGATCGTCGGGCTTCTCGAGATGGACCAGGTGCGAATCCGGTACGTCCAGCGCTCGTTCGATGGCGGCGATGTCCGCGAGACGATCCTGTTTGACCTGTCCGTCCGGCAGCCGCTCGTACTCGGCTTTCATCTCCTCCAGCAGCTCCCGGTTCGCGCGGTCGACGGCCTCGATGTCACCGGAGGACATATCGGACTCGTCGCCCATGGCGGTGCGCTCGTCGGCCGGGGACTCCTTGGCGCCGCCGAAGCGCTGGCTGCGCCGGATCTCGTCGAACTCGGGACCCAGCTCGCGCAGGCCTCGGCGATGGTGTTGGCGTCGGCGTTGGACCTGCGGACGACCTCGCTGAGCTCCGTGAGGCCCTTGTTCGCGATCTGCGTGAGCATCGCGTCGCGCAGTCTCCCCGGCGGGACGCTGTTGGCGGCGGCGGTCACCCAGTCGCGGACCGCGTCGAGGTTCTGGCGCCCGGCGGCGACCACCTCCGCGGATGCGGTGACGTGCGCGGAGATCTTCCTGTCCAGCTCGGCGAGCCGGGTGAACACCTGCTGGTGCTCGGTGTTGGCGTCGGAGTACGCGTTCGCGGCCGAGCCCGTCCACTGCTGCCGGGGCGCGGCCTGGTCGAGGTCGCGCGCGAAGGTCGTCAGCTGGGCGCTCTTGTCGTAGCCCTCTCCGCGTTGCGGCAGCCCGCTGCCGAAGGTCTGCCGCGCGTCAGCCCAGACCCGGTAGAACGCGTCGATCGCGCTCACGAGACGGCCTTGCGGGGACTGCGCACACCTTCAGCTTAGGGATCCTGCGGGACCCACCGTGCTCGTTTCCCGAATGGGCAGCCGGCCAACTGGTTTCGGTCTCTACGGGCAGTCTTCGGTGTCGCGGACGACGCCGAAGTCGATGCGCGTCGACGTCGTGAACGTCGCGCCCGGCGGCGGGGTCGAGGCGCACACCGTCCAGTTGCGGTCGATGATCTGCGCCCGGCCCTTCCCTGTCAGATCGGTCGAGCTACTGAACCACACGGCGCCGTCGGTCAACGACTGGATGGCGTCCTGCGCGCCCTGCAGGTCCTTGCCGATCAGGTTCGGCATGGTCCACGTCTCCTCGGCCGCCGCGACCGGCGCCAGAGCGAGCGCACCCACCGCCAGCGCGGCGAGGATTGTGCTGATCCGTTTCACGATTTCCCCCTTAGTTGAGCGGTTCATTGAAGCCTGACCTTCGCACCACCCGAGAACATCGAGTCATGGACCTCGAGCTCGGCGGGCTGGGTTCCCGGCGGGACGTCGAACGCGACCCGGACCTGAATCGCGTTGCCGGGGTTGATGTCTGCCATGATCCCGTCGTCGTTCATCCACATGTCGGCTTCGGTGTCGGCGCCGTACTCGCGGCCGGCCGTGTCGATCAGGGTCTGGTTGGACCCGAAGTACGACTGCGGCCGATCGCCGATGTTCCTCACCGACAGCGCGAGAATGATGAACTCGCCCTGCGGTTTCGCGATCATGTACGGGTTGCTCGGATCGCCGGCCTGCGCGGCGCGCTCCATCCCGAGCACCCGGAACTCGAACTTCCCGTCGCGCACCGCGGATCCCGGCTGCGCCACTGTCGGCGTCGCGGCGGCCGCGGCCGTCCTGGATGACGTCGATGTCGGCGATGAGCTGCTGCTCTCGTCGCTGCTGCCGCACTTGCCGATTCCGAGCAGGATCAGCAGAACGACGGCGACGGCGACCCACGCGGCGCCCTTGGCTGGGCCCTTCTTGACGGCGGTCGGTGCCTGCGGCGCGGCCCACCCCTGACCGTCCCAGTACATCTGCCGGCCTGAACCCGACGGATCCGGGTACCACCCCGGAGGCGTTTGTGTCGTCATTTCTGACTCCCCCCACTAGCTGTTCTCTTGAGCGGCGTGAACGTTAGCGGGGCCCACCGACAAGTCCGCGACACGAACGCATCTGAGCACGTCGGAGGATGTTTCCTGGCCTGCCGCAGCGTCGAATTACATTGCTGTGAGACTCAGGGGGTTTCGCGTCGAGCGAGAAGTGGTGGCCGGGAGGTCCGGCGATCGCGGGACCAATTCGTCTGTCCCACTCTCACTTTACGTCAGGGACCGGGGCTTGCCGCAAGGCCCGGGTGGTGCTGCACAATCGTGCGTCCACCGCACCCGACCAGGAGGAATCCGCTTTGCCGAACCCGCCGAAGCCGTTCGAGATCTACAAGCCCGGGGTCTATCTGCACGGGACCAAGGCCGATCTGAAGGTCGGCGACCACCTGCTGCCCGGGCAGCCGTCGAACTTCGAGGAGGGCCGCATCTCCAACCACGTCTACATCACGCAGACGCTCGACGGCGCGGTGTGGGCAGCCGAGCTCGCCAGGGGCGACGGCCCCGGCCGCGTCTACATCGTCGAACCGACCGGCCCGATCGAGGACGATCCCAACGTCACCGACAAGAAGTTCCCGGGGAACCCGACCCACTCCTACCGCAGCCGCGAACCGGTCCGCGTCGTCGGCGAGGTCACCGACTGGGTCGGCCACACCCCCGAGCAGCTGAAGGCCATGATTGACGGCCTCGAGGAGCTGCGGCGCACCGGAAAGGCGGTCATCTACGACTGATCGCGCCGGAGTGTGGCGTTTACTGAAGTGGTGAACCCACAGCGCCTCACGCGCCGACGGTTGCTGCGGCTCGCCGGAACCGCTGGGCTAACCGCGGCAGCCGTCGGCTGCGGGCTCCCGGCGGCACACGCGACACCGACGGCGCACCCGCTGCTGTGCCGCGACGCGTGGGGCGCGCGGCCGCCGACCGGTCCCGGCACGCCGCACACCCCGACCCGGCTGACGCTTCACCACACCGAGGTGCCGCTGCTCGCCAACAACGACGCGCCGGTGCGGCTGCGTCAACACCAGCGCTACCACCAGGATTCGCACGGCTGGATCGACATCGCCTACCACATCAGCGTCGACCGCGACGGAAACCTCTACCAGCTCCGCGATCCCGATATCACCGGCGACACCGCGACAAGCTACGACCCGACGGGCCACTTCCTCGTCGTCCTCGAAGGCGACTTCGACCAGCAGTCCGTGACCGAGGAGCAGCTCAACGGGGCCGCGCTCGCATTCGCCTGGGCGTCAACCCGATACGGGATCCCGGCCGACACGTTGACCGGGCACCGTGACCACGCGCCCGAGACCACCTGCCCCGGCGCTGACCTCTACGCCTACCTGTCCAACGGTGAACTCAAGCGGCGCATCGACGCACTGCTCGCCGACGGCCCGGTCATCCTCAGGACCGTGTGCCGCTAGCGCGGTCCGTCGACCTCATAGGTGCCGGCGTCGTCGCGGAACACCACCTGCACGTCGCGCACCGCCCCGTCGATCACCACCTGGCACGAGAACCCCTCGCCCGCTGCCACGACCGGGTCGCGGCCCCCGTTGCACTTGACGGTCTCGACGTTGTTGGCGCCGTAACCGTTGATCGGATCGCTGAGGATCTGGCGCACCCCGGCCTCGGCCTGCCGGACGTCGAGCACCTTGCCGCTACCCGGCGTGAAAACCCCTGCGTACCACAGCGTCACGCCCACCATCACGGCGACGAACACCACTGCCGCCGCAACGATCAACGGTTTGTTCGGACCCTGCGACGGAGGCTGCGGTGCCCGGTGACTCGGCGGCGGCGCCATCGGTGGCCGTGACGGCGGCCGCGGCGTAGGTGGCGGCGGCGTCGGCCGCTGTGGCGGCATCGGAGGCCGACGCTGCGGCGGCGGCGCCATCGGTGGCCGTGCCGGTGGCGGCGGGGCGTACCGGGGCGGCTGCTGCGGGTACGGCCGCCCCGGCAGCGGCGCACCACCTGGGCGCGCCCACCAGGGCTGCTGCGGATCAGG
>Ga0180215_1001685_pt1 | contig 23752 bp, 29 predicted proteins | sample eDN3rd37CBELigBY_FD_128871 | JGI IMG/M metagenome (GOLD analysis project Ga0180215, IMG submission 128871) | Enriched backyard soil microbial communities from Emeryville, California, USA - eDNA 3rd pass 37_C BE-Lig BY (version 2) (version 2) | ecosystem: Environmental > Terrestrial > Soil >...
ATACGTTTATAGTACCGGAGGTGCTGCTCTATTTATATGCGTTGTTTGATTACGGGCTTACGGATTAACGAGTAATTATCGAACTTTATAGTAGTTTACCTTAGGTGAGTGAGCTCTTTTTGAGAAGGAAATTGGGATGAAATCACAAAATGTTTGTTGCTGATTTATTTTCAAAAAAAATCACTGCCTATTATTGATAATAAATAGTAGAATGTTATCCAATCATGGGCTTATTTCAATATAAATCAACTGCTAGATTGAAAACGGAGATAAATTAAAAGGGGATTCTACCATGGAAATTGATTGTGTGCTCTGTAATCCGGAACTTGACCCTAAACAGAAAATAGTTCTTAGTAATGAACACTGTTTGTTTTTACAGTTGGAAGATTCGGAAATAAAAGGAAAACAACTAGAAGGTGCTGGACTTATTGTCCCTAGAAAACATAGAGAAACAGCATTTGATTTAACACGTGAAGAATGGGATGCTACTTACTCACTTCTTCAAGAGGTGAAAAAATACATTGATGAAAAGTATCAGCCTCAAGGCTATAATCTTGGATGGAATTGTGGAGAAATTGGTGGCCAACATATTTTCCATTCCCATTTTCATGTTTTACCTAGGTATGAAGATGAATTATTGGCAGGGAAAGGAATACGTTATTTGTTTAAAGGTAAAGAAAATAGTAGACAAAGTTTATAAAACTTGAATGTTTCTCAATTCTTACTAACATTGTTGAGAAACTAATAATGTATAGGATGTGACAAAAAATGAACCTAGTTGTGAATAACGAATTAGCACAAAGGTTGGAAAATTCAGAAATAGATACATTGAGTTCTAGACTAATAGAAATTCAAAATATGGATGGGAACCCGATGGATGTGGAAATTCAAAGGTTTGGAAATGCAACAGCATTTTCAGTAAAGAACATACCTGGTCCATCTTTCAATACGGTTAAAGGTTTAAAAGCAGGTGATGAAAAGCATATAAAAGGGATCGTTGATTTTTACAAGCAAAAAGACATTCCCTTTAGGTTTGAGTTAACTCCATCCCTTACTACTTCAGACTTATTAACCCACCTACATGAAGCTGGTTATTATCAGCATGATTTTCATACAACTCTGTATACCCAAGTCTCAAAAATACTAGATACAGCTGATAAATTATTAGACCAAAAAATCACTATTCGGAAGCTAAAAAGACATGAATTCAGTATTTTCGCAGAAATCTATATAAAAGGTTTTCAAATGCCACCATTCTTAAAAAATGGAGTAGCTCTAAATAATGAAATACTTTATGGCAATAAAGGTTGGACATTTTATTTAGCCAGCTATGAAAATGAACCTGCTGGAATTAGGGTTTTGTATATTAAAGACAGTATAGCTACTCTTGCTGCTGCAGCCACCATCCCTTTTTTTAGAAATAAAGGAATTCAAAGTGCATTAATTAAGCATCGTATCTATCAAGCTTGTTTACAGGATTGTGATTTAGCTGTGGGACAAGCAAAATTTGCTTCTACTAGTCAAAATAATATGGAAAGAGCAGGATTAAAAATAGCTTATACAAAATCTATATGGATAAAAAGGAAATAGACATAATTTAGTGGGAATTTTAGAACGGAGTGATTTCTTTTGAAGAAAATTTATATTATCAGGCATTGTGAGGCTGAAGGACAAGACCACCAAGCACAGCTTACAGATATAGGCTGTAAACAAGCATTAGAAATATCTGAATTTATTTCCGACTTAAAAGTCGATCGTATTATCTCAAGTCCATATAAGCGCGCTGTTCAATCTATACAACCACTTGCCAAACGTTTAAATATAGATATAGAGTTTGATAGCCGGTTAACTGAACGTGTACTAAGTACTAATAATCTTTCTGACTGGATAGAGAAGCTAAAAACATCATTTGAAGATATTGAGGTTAAATTTGAAGGTGGAGAGTCAAGTCAAGAGGCAATGAAACGAATAGTAAATGTTGTTGAAGAAGTCTTTAATAGTAAATATGAACATACTATACTTGTTTCGCATGGAAATTTGATTTCATTACTATTAAAGTATTATAATCGTCATTTTGGATTCGACGAATGGAGAAGTCTTAGTAATCCTGATATTTTCCTTTTAGAAAATGTAAATAATCAAGTAAGTTACGCGCGATTGTGGAGAGAAAGGCCGAAGTAAGCAAAAATAATATGAGAGGAATAATGAAATGAATTGTTTAGGGTGTAGTTTAGCTAATAAAATAGCTCCAGTTCATGTTGTCTACGAAAACAATTTTGTTTGCTGTATTTTAGACCATGCCCCATTTAATGATGGCCACGTAATGATCATACCAAAAGAACATTTTGAAGATATTGATGAACTTGATGATGATACTGCAAACGCCGTTATTCAAGCTTCAAGAGTCATTTCAAAAGCAATCAAGGAACTATATAAGCCTGATGGAATAACAATTTGTCAAAATGGTGGAATCTTTAGTGAACTAACCCATTTTCATATGCACATTGTACCAAGATATAAGCATCAATCCTTTGCTGATTTTTATTTAGATAAACCCTTATACAATGAAATTGCAAAAACTAATATCGTAAAAACAAGGGATGATTTAGTAATAGCTATTAATAGATTGATATAATTCTTTGTTTGTTACTATACAATGTTATTATTGAAATTATATGAAAAACACTTGATTTTCTCATAAATCACTGATAATGTTAGTATCAATAATCAAGTTAAAATTATAAAAAAACTAAATAGCGATAAACTTCTTATCCAGAGTGGTGGAGGGACAGGCCCTATGAAACCCGGCAACCATCAAGATTACTATGTTATCTTGAACGGTGCTAATTCCTGCAAAGGTTATACCCTTTGAAAGATGAGAGAATTGTGTTCAATTAACCAACCTCTCTTTTATTCAAAGAGAGGTTTTTTGAATGGGAAGAAGGATTATCGCTCAGGAGGAGCGAATGAAATGGAAAGAGCAGTATTTGGTGCAAGTGAATTTTTTAGTCAAAAGGCTTTCATTACAAGTTTTCGTGGTATTGACTATGTTCAAACAAGTAATCTAAAGGGAAAAAATATCGATATCGTAGAAATATGGTTTAATCCTTGGAAAGTATCATATCATGAAATATTAGAATTGTTTTTTGATCTACACGATCCAACATGCAAAGAAAATGGATCGTTTGAAAATAAATCTTTTATTTTCTTTTTAAATACTAATCAATTAAAACTAGCGAAACAAAAGAAAAACGAGCTAAATCATATATATCAAGAACAAATTATTACAGAGATTACTCCTTTAGGGAATATTGTAATTACTAAATGAACAAGCAATTAAGGTAGAGTGGGAGGGGGCTTATTTAACCTCCCTTAAGCCCTTCCCTTGGAGAATTTCTTGAATACCTTCTTCACAAACGCCATATGATCGCCATGAACATGTTTCACATACAATTTGAATATCAGATGGTAAGACAAATTTTTGGATACGTGTCTCAATGTCCGTCCACTTCAATATTTGCCCGATTTCTAGCCCCATTTTCTCTAAAATAGTGGCATCTCTCTCATAAATACTGTCTTCTTGGCAATGGTATTTACCTGTGTTTGGATACTTTTCACACAAATCATCAGGTCCTTTTACAAGCTGAATCCACGTATTGGGGTTGTCTCTTAAGGTTTGATGCAAACGCGTCATATTTTCCACGTAATCTTTTGAATAGCCCATTCCCCTATAACCAAGAAGGCAAAAAAGATGATGACCTCGCAGTTTATACATAGTTCTCCCCCAGTCAAAGATTTCAGTATAATTAATAGTCAACTATAATCGGTTGTTAGTTAACATATTTATATTCATCATAACATATTACACATGATCCGTTTCGAATTAATTTAAATCAAATAAATATAACTTCAATAAATATTCCTCTTCAGTAGCTTCCACTTATTCTAAATGTAGCAGGTAGAAATAAGGAAACAATCGAAATAATTTAGTAGCAAACTAAAGAGCAGTAATTTTTCTATATATTTTAATAGAAAAGAATTAAGGAGGCTACGTTTACACATCTTCCATTAATTGTACCTATGTATTTTGGCAATCCATTTTTTGTGTTTTTGATGAGACAGTACTTTTTAACCATTCCTAGAGAGCTTGATGAAGCAGCAAAAATTGATGGAGCAAATGCGTTTCAAATTCTTTGGAAAGTACTTGTACCAATTTTAAAGCCATCCATGACAATTATTGTCGTGTTTACTTTTACAAATGTTTATAACGATTTTATGGGACCATTAATTTATTTAAATTCTCCTGAAAAGTTTACATTGGCAATAGGATTGGCGAACTTTGTTTCGAGTAGAGGTGCAGAATGGAACCTTCTAATGGCAGCGTCAACAGTGACCATACTACCTTTACTGATTATATATTACTTTGCACAGCGAAACCTTATTGGCGGAATTGCTAGTATGGGTGTGAAAGGGTAATAACAGTATTAATAAATTTGAGGAGTGAAAAGCATGCAAAAGACCGAAATGAATTCATTACATCATCAGCATGAGATTCCTAATGATTACGTTGAAAGAACTTATGCTGGATGGCTTGGTAAAGTAATTGGTGTTCGTCATGGTGGAAACATTGAGCAGTGGACATATGAAAGAATTAATCGGACATTTGGTGAAATTAAAACCTATCTTCACCAATTTAAAAACTTTGCTGCAGATGATGATACAAATGGACCGATGTTTTTTCTCCGAGCTCTCGGAGACTTTACACATACAAGTGAAATCACCCCAGAGCAAATTGGATTGACTTGGTTAAACTATGCTCCTGATTCACATGGTTTTTACTGGTGGGGAGGATATGGAAAATCTACCGAAAATACAGCGTATCTTAATTTGAAAAACGGGATCATGGCACCACGTTCAGGCTCAATTGAACAAAACGGTGCTGCAGTAGCCGAACAAATTGGTGGTCAAATTTTTATTGATGTTTGGGGACTAATTGCTCCTGGCAATCCTGAATTAGCGGCTGAATATGCTGAAAAAGCAGCGAGCGTATCTCATGATGGAAATGGGAAATATGGCGGAATGTTTATTGCTGCTTGTATCGCGCAGGCGTTTGTGGAATCTGATATTCAAAAAATAATAGCAACTGGATTGTCGGTGATTCCATCAGATTGCGAATATAGAAAAATGACAAATGATGTAATCGACTTTTATAAGAAAAATCCTGAAAACTGGCGAGATTGTTTTAAATATGTGTTTGAGAATTATGGTTACGACCGTTATCCTGGTGCGTGTCATATCATTCCGAACTCGGCCGTCATTGTCCTCTCATTATTATACTCAGAAGGAGACTTTTCAAAGGCCATTAACATTTGTAATATGTGTGGTTGGGATACCGATTGCAATGTAGCCAATGTCGGGACCATTATGGGAGTGAAAAATGGACTAGATGGAATAGAGGAAGAATGGCGTAAACCAATTAATGATTTTTTATGCTGTTCAAGTGTGATTGGATCGTTGAATGCACTTGAGCAACCTTGGTGTGCAAGCTATATTGCGAGATTAGGGTACAAAATAGCAGAAACAGAGATTCCGAGTCAATGGAAAGATATTCTTGAAGAAACTGGTCCACGTTTCCATTTTGAATACCCTGGCTCAACTCATGCTTTTCGAACAGATACATCGGACGATTCAACACACATTACAGCAGTCGTTTCAAATTCTACCGATGAAGCTGCAAGTGGAAATGGTTCATTGAAGGTATTCTTTGATCGTGCAACAGCTGGAATTGGCTACCGGGTTTATTATAAAACATACTATCGACCGGAAGATTTTAATGATAGTCGTTATGACCCAAGCTTCTCACCACAACTTTATCCTGGTCAAACAATAATAGGAAAAGTAAAAGTACCAAGAGTTAATGGGCGCAAAATACAAGCAAGATTATATATTAAAGATTGTAATAAAAATAAACCTTATTTTGGTGATCAGATAGAGCTTGAATTTGACCAGTGGACAGAATTAACGTACCCTATTCCTGAAATGAACGGTGTTTGCATAGAAGAAGCAGGAGTAGAGTTTATTCCAACCGCCGGGTATCATTCAAATGTAATTGCGTATCTAGATGATTTTAATTTCATTGGAAACGCAAATTACACAATTGATTTTAAGAAGGAACGCATTGAAAAATGGAATGGTCTTCATAATGAAGTTAGTCAAACAACCTATCTTAGAGGAATTTGGACATTAGAGGACGGCGAACTAAGCGGAAGTTATCATGGAGAGCCGGCCGAGTGCTATACAGGGGATTTAAAATGGAAAAATTATTCCTTTAAAGCGATAGTAAAACCGAAGCTTGGAGACTTTCATAATATTCAATTTCGTGTCCAGGGAGGCATTCGGAGCTATGCAGTTGGATTATCAGCAGAAAATAAAATTACATTATTTAAGAATCAAAATGGATATCGAGAGTTAGTATCGAGAGATTTCAATTGGGATTTGGATAAAGAATATGAAGTTGAGGTAAATGCTATTGATAATCAATTTACTATTTTTGTAGATGGTTTAAAAATGATGACGTACCAAGATACAGATTCACCTTATCTTACAGGTCAAGTGGGATTTTCAAATTTTAAAGGCAGTCATACCCATTACAAGGAGTTTACTGTTAACGTTTTTTAATCCTATAATTTTTGTGTTATAGCAGATTAGAGAGGGAATCACTTTATAAGTGATCCCCTTTTTCTGATGTCACCAAAAAAGGCGAGACCGTTTACATTATTTTGATACGACTTCAAAAATTCCGCTAGGCAAGGATAATAGAGTTATCATTCCTACTGCAAATTTGATTTCTTTCAATATTTATCACTCAATTCACAATTTTATCAACGTAATCGAAATATTTAGATTTTTTATGCAGGATTATCTTTCTGTAAAGCGAATTGAAATGGAGATACATATAAATAATGAGGAATTGTGCAATATCCTTTATAGGATATGGCGAGAAGTAAGGGTGTGAAACAAAATATAGCTTTTATATAATGAATATAGAAAGGTGATGTATGTGATGAGTGAATCGAATATAACAATGAAAAGTCCAACGCCCATACTCCGTATTTTTGATGAGGAAAAAGCGAAAGAATTTTATTTAACTTTTTTGGGATTTAAGGTAGATTGGGAGCATCGATATGAGGAAGGTTTTCCATTATATATGCAAGTTTCTTATGGAAATTGTTTCGTTCATCTTTCAGAGCATCATGGAGATTGCTGCCCAGGAGGGTCGATTAGAATTGAAGTAAATAACATTCAGTTACTTCATACAAACCTTATTTCAAAAAAATACAAATATTCCCGTCCAGGAATTGAAACAACTCCATGGAATACGAAGGAGATTATTATCAAAGATCCGTTTGGAAACAAAATTATCTTTTTTCAAAACAACTAATATTCCATATATGGAGAATGAGCATCCCTTTGAACATGAAGTAGGAGGCAATCTTTGAGAAAAATATACTTATCAAACGGAAAAATACTAGAGGTTGAGTGTTTAAGTTGTGCAATAACAAGTGGATTGATTGAACCCGATGGGGGTGTAGTGTTTGAATCTGAGTATTTTCACGCACATCAAGATGTTGCCTATCCAATAAGGGGCCTTATTATTTTAGCTTCTAAACGCCATATCAAATGTTTGGATGAATTAACGGCAGCTGAGAGGCTTGATTATATTCATGTGTTGTCAAAGTTAAGAAAGGCCCAGAGAGATGTTTTAGGAATAGAACACGTGTATTATTTTTACAATGAAGATACAACCCATCATTTTCATATGTGGATGGTTCCAAGATATGAATGGATGTATGAATTTGGTCGATCTGTAGAGTCAGTCAGACCTGTTTTACTCTATGCTCGAAATGAAATGAATAGCAAACAAAATATTGAGGAAGTAATGGGTGGGATTGAGTCTTTATCTAAAGCCTTAAAGAACTAGGCATTATCTACGATCGAAGCATGAATTTAAAGTTGATTGAATGACAACTGACTACGAATGTTATAAAGCTTCGAATTATGTTTTTGACCTAATGATAGATGCTAAACGTAACCTTCGGCGTATCTACAATAGCAGAAACGCTTTTTTATATGGGCACACTCTTTTGTGCGCGGAACATGTCGTAATTAGACTCAAAATGATGGACAAATCAACATTAAGTCTAATCATTATCATCTTTTTATACATAGCTTACTATTAAATCGATAGTAAGGATGTGAAAAGGTGAACATCTCCAATGATAGTTTGGAAAACACTGGAATTATATTAAGAACTGAGTTTTCTTTTATTACTGACGATCAAACTTTAGCTGTTATTTTAGATGCGCTTGCGGATGAGTCTGTCAATATTTCAGGTTATTTTACAACTAGAACGAAAGATGGGAAAAATTTTGTTAGGCTTGTACCGGGAACAAATGAATCCGAAATCAAAAGAGACATTCAAGTAGTTAGAAATACACTTCAAGCTCTGAATATACATTTTAATAAGGAAAAAGTCATTACCATTTCAACTAGTAGAGTTCCAGCAGGCATCCCAGGCGGCTATAGTAATCTTTATAATACCTTATGGTGTAGAATCGAGGTAAGATCCTTTTACGTAGGTGAAGGCGGGTACATTTATTTGAATGTTTCTGACATAAAAAAAGCATTATATCTTTTGTTAGTGGAAAACGTAGAACCTTGTCCACTTAGAAATAATGAAGTGAAAAAGAACAAAGAGAGATGAGGTAATGTCCTTAATTGAGTAACCGGTGATAGAAAAATAAGCGGAGATTTTACTGTTATAAGCAGATTAGATCTTGTTTTTGGGTAAATAAGGGGAGTTTTTCCACTTATACAAAGCAAAATTAGCTACTTTCATGTTTTCCGAGTCAAATAAGAGTAATTTTTCCGCCTATTTAAGCTGATTTCAGTGGAAATTTACCAATTAGGAGGAGTTTTTCCCTCTATTTATTAGGTTAAAGTACCTAATCTGGTTCCTTAACCGAGAGGAACGAACTATCACGGTCCTTGATGCGGGAATCAACATCTGTTTATCGAAAGGTCCAATAAAATTGGTTTGTTGACTAATGGAAAGTACTCTTTTAGGCTAAAGTTGTTTAGAGATTTTTTTGAAAAAATTGTAACCAATTATTATCAGTGCTATATAATGTAATTAAGAAGAATAACCAACTCCTTGAGTTAACCATTCTTCCTAGGTAGGAGGCACCACTCCTACCGACTACATATGATGGCAAAATGGATTAATTACACTAATCCATTTTTTTATTTTTAAATGAACGTGCATTACTATAACTTATAAACAACATCCAACTATAAGTTGAATTCGTTGTAAGTTTTCAATTCATTTTATGATAATCATAGGTTTGTCCATTGTTGATTTTATATTTGTTACTTAAGGGGGCATATGTTGAAAGTAAGGCCCCTTTATACATTTTTTGCGGATAATGCTTGATTTAAAACATTTTCTTATACACAAATATATAGTATTTCTAAACTATTAGGAAGTAAATACTCTTATTTGAGATTAGGACGTATATCCATCGTAAACATTTATGAAAAAAGAACCTTTAATTATTTGTTTCCTAGTAGATCAACTATTTCTTCTCCAATTTTTCTAATGCCAGACTCGATTTTTCTATCCTTAACTTGAGAGACACTCAACCTTATTACATTGTCCTTTTTATATAATGGGAGATACATCCCGCTAGCATCTTGGACAAGTACATTCTTCTTCTTTAGACTATTTACGAGATTAGTTGCCTTCAATTTGTCAGGCAGATGAATGGTAGAATAAAACCCTGATTCTGCTCCAGTATATGTAACACCCAATGGAAGATAACGATCAAAAGCTTTCTTTAAAATTTTCCCTTTCCTTTTATAAATTTTTCTAAGATCCTTTATATGAGCGCTATACATACCACTTTGCAGATAAATTTCCAGCGCACCTTGAGTTAACACAGGGGAGTGAACATCTGCTGCGAATTTGGCTTGGGTGAACCTTTCTAAAAGTGAATGTGGTAGTACGACAGCACCAAGCCGTAATCCAGGTAATAAGACTTTTGAAAAACTTTTTGTGTAAATTACTCTGCCAGAAGGGTCATATGCAAACATAGGATCGGCCTTCTTCCTAGTATCTAGGTCGCCCATATAATCGTCCTCAATGATATATATTATATTTTTGTGCCAATCCTGTCTGGTGGAGCAAAAACTTGAAGTTCTTGAAGTTGCTTTGAAAGCTGATGACGTAGTGATGGTAGACCAAGAGGTTCTAGTATTGAAACATTTCCTCCTTGTAAAGTTCAATGGCCTGATTGATACAATGCTGATAATCACGATAAGGCATTTTCCATCTGTCAGGTCCTGCGGAGGAGAAATCAATTAATTCCTCTGTTTGATTAGGTTTTGAGTTACGAGTACCTACAAGATAATAACCACTTTTAGGTACCGAGTAAACGATGTGTTCCTTTTCCATTTCACTATAAGCTTTTACAATTGTGTTTATACTGCAAGAAAATCCATCTGAAAGTGCTCGAATGGAGGGCAATTTTTCTCCTGGCTTAAGATGGCCATCTGCTACTAAACCATGAATATAGCTAATTATTTGTTCTTATTTTTTCTCCACTTTAATCCTCCCTTCTAAAACTGTATGGGTACAGATGATATTTTTAACACCTTCCGTAAAATGAACATTCCATATACTATAAATTAACAGAAGAGTAAAAATTCTTCATCAATTTAAGGAGGTAATTTTTAAAATGTACAAATTAAAAAAAGATTCAACGAAAAATCTTTTCAAGGTAGCAGCATTATTCTCTATGTTATTCATTTTGATCTTTGTAGGTCTATCAACTGTTACCGTAGCAGAAGGTGAGAGATCTAAACAACTAGACATTGAAAACTTGTTTAATGGGAAAGATGGAACAATGATTCTTAAGAATTTAAAGAATGATAACATGTATGTCTATAACATTCCAAGAAGTAAAAAAAGGTTTACCCCAGAATCAACATTTAAAGTGCCTAATTCTCTAATAGGGTTAGAAACGAATGTTCTAAGAGATGAGTATGAAGTAAAACGTTGGGATTCTATTGAAAGGGAGTTTGAAAACTGGAACCGAGATCATACCTTAGCTTCAGCCCTGAGAGAGTCAGCTATATGGTTTTATCAAGATATGGCAAGGGAAATAGGAGATAAGAAAATGCTAGAATATATGAACCTTATCGGGTACGGAAACAAAGATATATCAGGAGGAATTGATACATTCTGGCTTAATAGTTCATTAAAAATATCAGCAATGGAACAAATTGAATTTATGGAAGATTTAATAGAAGAAGACCTTCCATTTAAAGAAAAGAACCATAAAGTTGTCAAACGAATGATGATACTAGATGAACAAGATGATTATACGATTCACGGAAAAACAGGAACAAGACTTTCGGATATGGGATTAGGATGGTTTGTAGGCTTTATCGAAACAGATAAAGAAACCTGGATCTTTGCTGTTAATATAGATGGCTCTGGAACCGAAGCGAAAAATATAACTACTGAAGTATTGATGCAAAAGGGTCTAATTGAAAGAAAGTAAATGAAGAGTGGGTTGTTTCTATGAAAAAATACTTTTATACAAAGATAGTAGCATGTGTAGTCGGTTGTTTCACGTTGATATTAGCAATTTACTTTTGTTTCATTGCTTTTATAGGTATAGGATTATCAAATTCATGGAGTGCTGAGGGAAGAACTTCTATCACTCAATTCGCGCCTGTATTTGTTTTATTCATAACGATTTTTATGATTGGTTTATTTACTTTCATTGGCTCTCTTAGATTAAATAGTCAATCATGGGCCAAATTCTATATCGTGATTATGATACTGATGGGTATTGTTTTTATTGTTGCAACTTTTGCAGTTTGGGGTGCAATTGGGAAAAAGAGTGAAATCTTAATCCTTGTTATTGGATTATTGTATATAAGTTTAGGTTATATAGCTTTGAGAAAAAAATAGGTCTTGATAATCTTCTTTTCGACAAAAGTGCGTAGAGTAACTTACATAATAATAATTAAATGGGTTTACTCGAAACACTTTCTGAAACAAGAGAATACAGTTTACCATATAGAAAGTTTAAAAGGAGAAACTCGTTTAGTAGATAAGGAATATTTTTTTAAAAGAGAAAGAGTTAAATTAACAGGAATCGTTTTCTGTCGTAAAAAATGAAAATGCAAGTGAAAATGTGCTTTAATTTGTATTGTTTTTTCTGCTCTAATAAAACGGCTCAGTTCACTGTACTGAGCCATTTTTTAGTCAGTCGATAGAAAGTTGCTGATTCCCTCATCTGGGTTGTTAAGTTTCACTCTTTTCGGTGGGGGTAAGTCAAAACTGGGTTTAGTAATAAGTGGAGAAAGTTCCCTTAATTAGAAATTAGTCTGAGATAGCGCTAATTAGAGGGAGAAATTTCACCTATTTTCCAAAAAATATGAAAATAGGCAATTTTGCATCTGCATAAGTGGAAAATCTCCCTCTATATCTCAAAGAAAGAGCTCTATTCTGCATTATAACGGGAAAATCTTCTCTTATTTTAAATATCACTGGTTACTCAATTAACGATTAGAATTCGTATGTTTCAAAAAGAAGCTATGTGAACTTCATTTAGATGATCTGCAGGAAGCCATCGGGATGCAGTGGCTACCCAGCTGATGAAGTCTGTCCGTTTTTTAGTTTTACATCATAGATTTCTAACTATAACGTATTTCTATACATTATATGTAACACAATTTGCATGTTATGTAAGGGGACAATCGCTGTTTTACCCCCCTCATTTATCTTTCTAACTTTACTTATCTTTCTACTAACTCTAGCTTCTCACCATTAGGGCCTTCGAAAAAGGCAATTTTAACATTATCTTTTAAAATGCTTCGTGGTTCCTCATCTACTAATTTTACGCCCGCTTCTTTAAAGCGTGCAAGCTCAGCTTCAATGTTTACCACAGTAAAGGCTAGATGGTTTACGATTCCTTCGTTCTCAATCTGACTGCCATTGTAGACTAGTTCAACCTCTACACTTGGTTGCTCTGGGAAAAATAAAAAGGCAAGTTCAACCGTATCATTTAACCACTCTCTATTTCTTAGTTCTAATCCAAGAATGTTTTGATAGAACGCTAAAGACTCGTCCATGTCCTTTACCATAATTCCCACATGTTCCATTTTCATCTTGCATTCCTCCTAACGGAAAATAGTATGTATCGTACTCCTCTATTATAGTCGGTAGTTGACTGTTTCGATAGCGGAAAATTCAAATTATTCATACAGAAAATAAAACACTAAATTGGAGTAAGGAAAAAAATAATTGCTTTCTTTTACTTACTAGTTCGTTTTCAATAAAATCTTATTAATAATAATCATAGAATATAAGCTCAAAATAGATTAATAGGAGGTTTGGCGATGATAGTAGATTGGGTGTTCTGTTATCCAGAAATTGATCCTAAACAAAAAATAGTACTTAGTAATGAACACTGTTTGTTTTTACAGTTGGAAGATGCTGAAATAAAGGGGAAACAACTAGAAGGTGCTGGACTCATTGTACCTATACACATCGAGAAACTCCATTTGATATAACTCGTGAGGAATAGGATGCAACCTACTCTCTTCTTCAAACAGTAAAAAAAACATCGATGAAAAGCACCATCCTAAAGGATATAACCTCGGATGGTATTGTGGAGAAATTGCTAGCCAACATATTTTCCACTCCCATTTTCATGTGGTACCAAGGTATGAAGATGAATTAATGGCAGGTAAAGGGGTCCGTTAATTATTTAAAGGGAATGAAAACAAAAGACCCCATTAATTAGACGAAAAAAAAGTAATCTGCTTAAGTAGTAAATAATAAAGGACTAAGCCTGGTAGGTATATGAATGTATTTACGAGGTTTTTTACGGATTATGGTCACACCCATTGAAAGATAATTGTTAGCGAAAGAATAATTGTAGATTTCTTTACACTTTTTTTATACTTTTCTAGATAAATTATTTATACCTGCCATTTATTATAAGCTTAACAAGATTGAAAGGATGAAATGTATGCCGGAAACGATCCTTAAAGCAACCAATGTTTCAAAACAATATGGCAAGCACAAAGCGCTCGATAAAGTTACCATCGAAATTAAACGAGGAATGATATATGGGTTAATTGGTGAGAATGGCGCGGGAAAATCGACATTTATGCGTACAATTATGGGATTAATTACAATTAATGAAGGCAACATCGAACTGTTTGGGAAAACTGGCACGAAGGGATTGCAACAAGCACGTCGGAAAATGGGACAATCCATTGAAACGCCGGCACTATATCCGGATTTAACGGCACGCGAGAATCTACAGGTACAAGCTGCAAATGGTGGTGTCAGTGAAAGAGAAATCGATGATTTACTTAGTTTAATGAATATCAGTCATACAGGAAAGAAAAAGGCAAAAAACTTTTCTTTAGGAATGCGTCAACGTTTAGTAATTGCTTCCACACTTATAACAAATCCTGAGTTCTTAATCTTAGATGAACCAACAAATGGCCTTGATCCGTCAGGCATTGTGGAAATGCGTGAAATCATTCAACGATTGGTAACGGAACGCGGCATTACCGTCTTACTATCTAGTCACTTACTTGATGAGCTTTCACAGGTCGCTACCCATTATGGAATATTACATGATGGCAAACTGATTCTTGAACTATCAAAGGAAGAGTTAGCGCGTGAAACATCTCAGTACATTGAATTAGAAACGGCAGATGTTCCAAAAGCTGTTGTCGTACTAGACGAATGGGGAATAAGAAATTATGAAGTGATGAATGGAACTGAAATTAATATTTATGAAAGAATAGATGATGTTGCGGCAATCAACCGTGCGTTAGTCTTAGCTGACGTGAACGTTTCACGAATTGGTGCAACTAGACAAAGACTTGAAGATTTCTTCTTGCAATTAACAGGAGGTACCTCCCATGCTCAATCTTTTAACAGCCGAAAGAATTAAATTATTTCGAAGTAAAAAACTATATATTGTCTTAGGCATTTTATCCTTAGTCCCTATCTATCAAGCCGCAGAGAGTAAAATGGCCGTAAATCACGGAGCCAAACTTGTCCAAAAACTTGAAACCGTCATAAATGGAGCGAGCGGTATTCTCATGATGGAGAAAAATGGTTTTACTATTTTGCTTGTCATGAGCGCTTTTATCAGTTTCTTTATAGGAGAAGAATTTCAAAATGGAACGATACGAAATGCTTTGTCATTAGGTCGGAGTCGCATACATTATTATTTGTCAAAATTTGTGATTGCCGCACTACTTGCTTTTGTTGGTGTTATCGTTATGACATCACTTGGTATGATAAGCTTTTCAACAGTGCTTGGCTTTGGTGAGGTTGCAGAGATAAGTAATTACTTTTTGTATGCCAGTCAAACGTTTAGTACACTTTATTTATTAATTTTGGCAAATGTATCTGTTTATGTAATGATTAGTTTTTTAACAAAAAGTAGTGGCATCTCACTTGTTTGGAGCTTTCTTTATACCATTGGGACAGGTTTTGTTCCTGGCGTTTTCCAACAAACCACCCATTTTAAGCATATCACATTTTGGTTTACTGAATCTTTCTTGTTTTATTTTGATTTCGCAAATCCTGCTGTTATCGCAAAATATCCGCAGATGATATTGGTAAGTCTGATCACAATCGTGGTATCATCAATTTTAGGCATTACTATTTTTAAACGGACAGATATAAAGTAGGTTGAATCGATATGGCAACGATATTACTTATTGAAGACGATATGGCAATTCATTCGCTAATCAAAGAAACATTAGAGTTGCATGGTTTTAAGATACGAAGTGCATACTCAGGGACGGAAGGGAAATTATTATTTGAACAGAATCAAGTAGATTTAGTTTTGTTAGATTTGATGCTTCCGGGGATGAATGGAGAAGAATTTCTTCAAGAAATACGGCATTCCTCATCAATTCCTGTTATCGTAATTTCAGCAAAAAATGATCAATATTCAAAACTAGAACTATTGACGAATGGTGCAGATGATTACATTACAAAACCTTTTGATTTGAAGGAACTACTTGCAAGAATTCACATACAATTACGTCATGCATCAAAAGCGACCGTCAGTGATAGCAAAGACATTCATTATAAGAATATTAACATAAATGTAGACACACGTGAAGTGATGATCAATGACGAAACTATTCATCTTACTGGACGTGAATATGCCATTCTTTTACTATTTCTAGAACATCCACATAAAGTATTTAGCCGTGCCAATATTTATGAAAGTGTTTGGAATGAACCGTTTATCGATAGCGAGAAAACGATTAACATGCATATCAGCAATTTACGTAATAAGCTTAACCGTGATGACACTAACTTCATTAAAACGATATGGGGCATAGGCTTCAAATTTGAGTAACGGAAGGAGCGTGACTGATATGTGGGGCTGGATTGTTGTCTTCATAGCGGTCACGCTTTTTCTTTATAGTTACTTTTTAAAGCGAGAACTGAGGAAATTGACACAAGAGGTTAAAGAAATTCCCATTCGGGCCAGTTATGGCAGTAGACTCTTTCTTACTTTTCGTGAAAAGACCTTGATGAGGTTAGTTGATGAATTGAATCTCATGATCGACGCATTTGAAGACAAGAATAGTCAAGCAAAACAGATGGAAGAGAATGTGAAGGTAACAATTGCTGGGCTTTCTCATGATTTACGGACACCACTTACATCCATGAACGGTTATGTTCAACTCTTACAGTCAACCACTGATGAAACAAAGAGGGAACATTATCTAAAAGTTATTGAGCACTCTGTGAAACGACTAGTTGAAATGACTGACCAATTTTATGACTTAGCCCGTATTGAAACAAACCAAAAAGAAGTCAAATTAACTTCGCTGTCACTCTCTACCTTAGTGGAAGAAATTTTTTTGTCTTTTTATGAGCAATTGGAGGAAAAGAACATTGAGCTTCAGTTTCCCGATAGTATGAATGACAAGCACGTAATTGCTGATCAATTCATGCTTACACGTGTGATTCAAAATATCGTTCAAAATATACTTCGTTATGCGAACCATACAGCTTTGATTGGTTATCGAAATAATGAAGAATATCTAGTTTTCATTGTAAAAAACGACATCAAACCAGATAGCAAAGTTGCTATAGAAAAAGTATTTATGCGTTTTTATACAGAAGACACAAGTAGAACGAACACCGAGTCAAGTGGGTTAGGACTCTACCTCTCTAGAAAGTTGGTTGAAAAAATGAATGGGTACATGGAGGCAGAACTAACTGGAAAATGGTTTATCCTTACTATCTATCTTCCTCTCAATAATATTCAACCTTAATTGGTTTAGATAATCTGGGCTGTCTTTTTCTAGATTTTGTGAATGAAACAAGTCATTTTTGTTGTAACAATCGTCATATCCCAATTCCTTAGTACTATTCATTGAATCACATAAATACTAATAAATATGATAGACAATTAAGGAGTAGAGCCTAGCAAAGGACATCTCCATGCTTTGGAAATTTAATATAGGGAGAGAGACACATGAAATTATCCTATCAACAAAGGAAAGAGTTGTTCGAAAACGGTTTCGTTCATATTCCAGGAGTCATACCTCAAGTATTGATTGATGAAGTACGAAAGGCCATTCATTATTCTTTAGGTGAAGAGGGGATAAATAAGGATCAATTACCAATATTTAGAGCACAAACATATTGTCCAGAGCTAAGTCGGTCAGAAACCATTGCGGATTTATTCAATAAAACACCGATTTTCGACTTGGTTGACTCAGTTATTGATATGAAAAAGACAAACTCGATTACTCACGGTCAAATTGCATTACGTTTTCCAATAATGGATGATCCACCACCAGCACCTCGCGCACATATTGATGGCATGTATACTCCTACAAATGGTGTTCCTGAAGGTACGATTCAAAATTTTACTGCGTTAGTCGGTGTGCTCTTGAGTGATTTACCTACTGATAACGCGGGAAACTTTACGGTTTGGCCTCGTACTCATAGAATGTTTGAACAGTATTTTAAAGAGTATAGCCCAGAGTCATTACTAAATGGAATGCCACAGATTAAGATGCCAGAACCTTTACAAATTAAAGGTAAAGCTGGTGATGTTGTGTTATGTCATTATCAGTTGGGACATGGTATCGCACCTAACATTTCACCAAATATTCGCTATGCATGCTTTTTCCGAATTAAGCATGAAGAAGTGCAGAATGATTGGAAAGCACCGATAAAAAATATTTGGATGCACTACCGGGAAAATATGCAGGAATTTGTTGAAAAGAATGAGGAAGTAACGAATGCAGGGTAAGGTTTGAATGAATGAGGATGAGGAGCTAAGTAGAATCGGAATTGTTAGTTAAGGTCTGACAAAATTATATTTACGCTTTTAGTAGTTTCCCTAATAAAAAGTCGATTTTTTCTATGGAAAAAAGTTCGACTTTTTCTTTTGAAAAAAATCATGTTAGCTTCTGTTTTTTTCCGAAATCTCATTCTTGAATTTCATTAAATGAGTGAAAAAGAAAAGGAGTTGAAAGCGTTTTACTAGAATACTATAAAGTGAGCCATTGAAACTTCTAATATTGCGACGTTTCAAGCAAATTTTAACTAGACATCCAAAAAAGGAGTTAGAAGTTATTATGAAAAAACAGCAAAACTGGGCAGGTAATTATACATATAGTACTACCAATTGGCATGAACCAGAAAGTGTGGAGCAGGTACAGCAGCTTGTGACGAGCAGTAACCAACTGAAAGTAGTTGGGACACGCCATTCCTTTAACGGGATTGCAGACTCAACTGATACAATTCTTTCGTTACGAAAATTAAACAAAATCACGGAACTCGATCGTGAACGACACCTTGTTACGGTAGAAGCTGGTACTAGGTATAGTGATTTAAGTATGTATCTTGCAAAGGAAGGGTTTGCGCTGAAAAATCTTGCTTCGTTACCTCACATCTCGGTAGCAGGTGCATGTGCCACCGCTACACATGGTTCCGGTAATGATAACAGCTGCCTTGCAACAGCTGTACACGAAATGGAAGTCATTACAGCTGATGGTGAGCTTGTCTCTTTCTCACGTGATCACAATTATGAACTGATGGACGGTGTAGTTGTCAACCTTGGTGGTTTAGGAATCGTCACTAGTTTAACATTGGAAATCGTCCCAGCCTTTGAAATGAAACAGTTTGTTTATGAACATATACCTTTTATAGAGTATAAGGAACATTTTAACAAGATTTTTTCAAGCGCTTATAGTGTTAGCTCATTTACTAATTGGTGTGATGAAACATTTCAACAAGTTTGGCAGAAGCACTATATAACTGATCATGAGTCACATGAGCCCGCACAAACACTTTTCGGAGCATCACTTGCAAAAGAGACTCTACATCCAGTTGGAGTTGATTCGGTAAATTGCACAGAACAAGTGGGTGTGCCTGGTCCATGGTATGAACGTTTGCCACATTTTCGAATGGGATTTACACCTAGTACCGGTGAGGAGCTTCAAAGTGAGTACATTATGTCTCGTGAACATGGCTACGACGCATTTTGTGCAATTCGTGAAATTCGTAAACAACTAGAATCCGTACTACTAGTTTCTGAGGTTCGCACGGTTGCAGAGGATAAGCTCTGGATGAGTCCATTCTACAAGCAGGATTCTGTTGCTATCCACTTTACTTGGAAAAGAGACTGGCCTTTGGTAAAGGAAGTACTCCCGATTCTAGAAAAACAACTAGAACCTTTTCATGCTAGACCACATTGGGGAAAGCTTTTTACCATGTCAGCTGAGCAAATACAATCTCGATTTGAAAGGCTCCAAGATTTTAAACAATTGCTCACTCATTATGACCCTAACGGAAAGTTTCGTAATCAATTTTTAGATTCAATTCTTATGTAAAAAGGATGTTTTCACCAAGTATTCTTATTAAAAGGAAGTCATATGTGGTCCCTAAGTAACTATGAATCTAGTAAAGAAAGACTTATGGACCTCCCATGGAGTTTCGTAACACTTTTCTATTTGAATTGCAAATATAGTTTTTAAAAGGAAGTGAGTATCAAATTGAGTATCAATCGACCAAATATTATTGTCTTTTTCACTGATCAGCAACGCTGGGATACAACTGGTGTTCATGGAAACCCGCTAGAGTTAACTCCGAATCTTGACCGAGTTGCTCAGGAGGGAACGCATTTATACAATACATTTACTTGCCAACCAGTTTGTGGGCCAGCGAGGTCATGTTTACAAACGGGTATGTATGCTACGACAACAGGGTGTTATCGTAATGGTATTCCATTACCAGAGAATACGAAAACGCTGGCCCATTATTTTAATGAAGCTGGTTATCAAACTGGTTATATTGGTAAATGGCATTTGGCAGCAGAGGAACCTGTAAGTGAACCCAAAAGAGGTGGGTATAAATATTGGCTTGCAGCGAACGCACTAGAGCATTCTTCAGAACCGTATCGTACAATCGTTTATGATAATGATATGCATCCTGTTCAATTGCCTGGCTATCGGGTTGATGCACTAACAGACGCAGCGATTCGGTATGTTGATGAACATAAGGATAATCCATTTTTCCTATTTCTATCCTTCCTTGAGCCACACCATCAAAACCGGTCTGATGATTATCCCGCTCCTGATGGATAAAGAGAAAAATTTACATCAAGATGGATTCCACCAGATTTAGCTGCATTAGGTGGAACGACTCATCAGCATCTTGGCGGATATTATGGAATGGTAAAACGATTGGATGAAGCTCTTGGACGCTTGATGGACGCATTAAAAAGTCAAGGGTTGAGCGAGAATACCATCATCTTATTCACCTCTGATCATGGCAGTCATTTTAAAACAAGAAATGGTGAATACAAACGATCGTGTCATGAAAGCTCGATCAGAATTCCAACGGCCATCTGTGGACCAGGCTTTAATCAAGGTGGACGGATTAAGGAATTAGTCAGTTTGCTAGACTTGCCTCCGACATTATTAGATGCTGCAGGTATAGAAGTACCCGAAGCGATGCAAGGACGTTCTATTTTACCTTTAGTAAAAGGAGATCATAAGGATTGGCCCGAAGAGGTGTTTATCCAAATCAGTGAATCGCAAGTTGGTAGAGCAGTTCGGACAAAAAAATGGAAGTACAGTGTTACGGCACCAGATAAAAATGGTGTAAATGATGCTGGTTCAGACCGTTTTGTTGAAGAATTTCTATATGATTTAGAAGCTGACCCTTATGAATTAACAAATTTAGTAGGATTGAAATCACACGAAGAAGTGGCCAAGAAATTGAAAGAGAGATTACTCAAAGTCATGATAGAAGCAGGGGAAGAAGAACCTGTCATTGAATCGTTGCCATTAAAAGAGAGTGGGCAACGTTATATAACGGAAGAAGATATATCATTATAAATTCAAACGAAAAAGAGAGTTGAGGATACGTTTAAGTAGGTTCGATACGTTGGTGAAAATTAAGATACTTAACACAAAAACGCATGGAATAGCAGATTAAAGGGTTACGGTTTGAGGTGCTTTTCTTAAATTATATGCAGAAAGGAAAGTCATATTGGCATCGTTATTGGTATAGTAAAAAAGTAAACTCACCATAGTAATTGGCGAGTTTCTTTAAATAGGGATACAAAAATCTTATTTATATAAAGTTGTGATACGGTTACCTTAACGATCCTAAACAAGGGTTGTAGCGATAGTAAAATAAGCGGAAACTTTTCCGTTACATGCAGATTAGAGCTCGTTTTGGGATAAATAGGGGGAGATTTTCCCCCTATACAAAGTAAAATTATCTATTTTCATGTTTTTTGAGTCAAATAAGTGGAATCTCTCCCTTTAATTTTTTCTATTTTCAGTGCAATTTGCTAATTAAGGGGAATTTTTCCCTCTAGATGTCAGAGCAAATTACCTTACCTGATCCTCCAACGGATAAGAGCGACTCTCACGTTCGAGAATTGGGAATCAGCAGCTTTTTATCGACCAGTTTATAAAGATCAATAAATATTGTTGTTCAAAACGTCGTCAGTGCAAATGACAGAAGTTTTGCCCCCCTTTTTTAGTAGTACAATACTTATTGACCATCATTATAATGATGTCAATTGCTATATCAAGGTTAATGGAAGTTCGTAGAAACCTTGATAGATAAAGGAATTGACGGATGCCAATTCACGCGTCAATTCTTGTTTCTCTTAATAAGAAAGCACCCGAAAATGGAACTCTTTAATTTCAAATCCATTCGTTTTACAACCGGTGCGGAGTTAAGTATAAAATTTATCATTCCGCAAAATCAGTTAGAAGAAGATTTCGAATTTAAAGCTCCTGCAAAAAAGGTATTAAAGCAAGATACTTGTCATGTTCATCCAAAGCACCCGTTGAAATGAGTTTCTTATTGATCATACAATTCTATTGATATGTTATTTATTAATAACAATCGATAATTTATAGCTTACCAATTTGCTCAAATCTGTCAGAAATTTGTCTAGGATTTCATTGTTTTCAAATTTGCATTCGAGTAGATAACAGCTTTCTCCACTGACTTTATAGTTGTTTATAACATATTGATGTTGTTTTATTACGAACGATAAATATGGTTGATGATTAGTACTTTTGGTATAAATATGTATAATTGCGTGAACTAAATACCCCATTTTTCCTTGATTTACTTTAATGGTGTAGCCCTCAATAAACCCGCTATCTTCCAATTTCGCCACTCTAGCTGAAGTAGCTGGTCTAGTCAAATGGACTTTCTCACCTAACTCTTTCATTGTAATTCGACTGTTCTTGGATAGTTCATCTAGGATAAATAAATCGGTTTTGTCTAACATTTATCTAACTCCTTTCATAAATAAAGTCAAATGTGCTAAACACTTTATTTAATCCATGTATCCGTCAATTGTATATGTTTAGAATATACATTGTTCACAGGGTATTTTAAAGTAAAAGGAGCTAGTAACATGAATATACAACAAATACGTAATGCAACAATGATCGTGGAGTATGCAGGGAGGAAGTTTTTAATCGATCCAATGTTAGCGGAAAGAGGGGCGTACCCACCTTTCCCAAATTCACAAAGACAAGATCAAAATAATCCTTTGGTAAGCTTACCAATATCCATTGATAATATTCTTCAAAATATTGATGCTGTCATCGTCACTCATGTGGATTTAGACCACTGGGATGAAGCAGCTAAAGAATCAATACCAAAAGAGATTAAGATATTTGTGCAAAATGAGGAAGATGAGATAGAAGTTCGAAACGCTGGTTTTCAAAATGTAGAAATTTTACAGCAAACTACCGTCTTTGAAGATATCCAATTGATTAAAACAAGAGGAGAACACGGTAGAGGAGAAATGTTAAAACTTGCAGGTCAAGTATGCGGAGTTGTCTTTAAACACCCGAAAGAGAAAATATTATATGTAGCAGGAGATACTGTTTGGTGCGAAGTTGTCCAAGAGGTAATTGACATCCACAATCCAGAAATCATTAATGTTAATGCTGGTGATAATCAATTTCTTGAAGGCGGTTCTTTAGTAATGTGAAAGGAGGATGTCTATGGAATATCCAAGGCGGCCCCTAACAAGAAAATTATTACCGTCCATATGGAAGCAGTCAATCATTGGACTTTGTCTAGAAAACAACTAAAAAACTTTACGAATGATAAAGG
>Ga0180215_1001686_pt1 | contig 23738 bp, 16 predicted proteins | sample eDN3rd37CBELigBY_FD_128871 | JGI IMG/M metagenome (GOLD analysis project Ga0180215, IMG submission 128871) | Enriched backyard soil microbial communities from Emeryville, California, USA - eDNA 3rd pass 37_C BE-Lig BY (version 2) (version 2) | ecosystem: Environmental > Terrestrial > Soil >...
CCCCCTGACCCCTGGATCCTGGACCCTGACCCCCGACCCCCGAATCCCGCCGTTGACAACCCCCCCGTGCCCCGATTATCTTCTTGGCGCTTTTGCACGATTTGAGCGGCCCGTCGACCCCGCTCTATTCATCACAATCAATTCCAGATTCGATCCGACGCTAGCTCTGAAGCGGCCTCTACCCTCTGTCCGGGTGTGTTGCTGCGTTCGCGTGCCGCGGGTCGTCTCTCCATTGACCCGTCACTCCGGACGGCGGTTGGTTGGCATCATCCGTTCTCCGGACGGTATGCACGGACCGTGGTACCTCCGACGGTTGGAGCGTCGATCCCTCTTTCCGCACCCGCAAGCGCCGGAACGCATCTTCAGTCGTTGGCGGGTCATGTATTCTCCCTCCCACCGAGTGAGGGTGCGCCTCTCCTCGCTGCAACAGCACATGACAACTCTATCGGTATCACAGCATGGTCTCGGAAGGAGGGAGTGCATGGTAAAACACTATGGTACCGGACTGGCGGTCTGTGCTACCTTGTTGTCCCTGGTGGGATGTATGCGAGAGGATGGGCCTAGCGCCCCGCGGCTCGACGACGCTCTCGCGGACGTGCAGGCGGCTCTCGTCTGCCGGGTGGATCTCACAGCGGGGAGCATGAACTGCCTCCCCCAGAACCCCGAGACCTCGGCCGGCGTCTCCGGCTCCGTGGTGGGCGGGCAGGGTAGGTACATCTACCTCCAGGCCTCCCACGTCAGCTACGACGAGGGAACCGAGGTCTTCAGCGCCAACGTCACCGTACACAACTTCCTCACCCAGACCCTCGGCACCGAGGATGGCGCGACCGTACACGGGGAAGGGGTGCGAGTCTTCTTCCATCAGCTCCCCACGGTCACCAAGAGTAACGGGCCGGGCGAGGTGACGGTGAAAGCTGCCGACGGCATCGGCACCTTCACCAACGCCGACCAGCCCTACTACCAGTACAGCCAGGTGCTCTCCCCCGGTAAGGTCTCCCTCCCCAGGACCTGGCAGTTCGACATCCCGGCCACGGTCGAGGAGTTCACCTTCAGCGTCTATGTGAGCGCCAAGGTGGTGAACGAAGATTCTATCTTGCACGGTCCCAGGATCCGGGCCCAGCGGATCGCCCCTGGGGGCAGCCACACTTGCGCCCTGACCATGGCCGAAGAGCGCTACTGCTGGGGTAGGAACAATTATGGACAGCTCGGCCTCGGCCAGCTGGCCGACACCATCTACCCGGTCAAGGACTCCAACCCCGGTGGCATCCCCTTCGCCTCCATCAGCGCCGGGTATGAACACACCTGCGGGATCACGGTCGAAGGGAAGGTCTACTGCTGGGGGCGGAACAACTACGGCCAGGTGGGAGACAGCGTCGCAACCGCTCCGTATCGGAACAGTCCGAGGGCGATCAAGTCGAACGCCGTCTTCACCGCTCTGAGCTCCGGTTCCAATCATACCTGCGGGGTGACGACCGAAGGGAAGGTCTACTGCTGGGGGCGCGGCACATACGGCAAGCTCGGCGATGGCGGGACGACCAACCGGAGCTACCCGGTACAGGTGATCGACACGTCGAATTCGACCTTCGTCGCGGTGAGCGCCGGTTCCGAACACACCTGCGCCCTCACCGACACCGGCAAGATCTATTGTTGGGGGAGGAACAGCAACGGCCAGCTCGGCGGTGAATACGACGAGGATAAGACCCAGGCAGTCCCCATCGCAGACACCACGAACTCTACCTTCGTCGCGATAGGCGCGGGCGACAAACACAACTGCGCCCTCACCGACACCGGCAAGATCCTCTGCTGGGGCAGCAACGACTGGAGCCAGATGGGCGATGGCGACGGAGCGCCCACCTCCCACGCGTACCCGATCCCGGTAGCCGATACGTCGAACTCGACCTGGGTGGCGCTCGCCACCGGGAACTCCCACAACTGCGCCATCAATACGGCCGGCAAGGTCTACTGCTGGGGTTACAACCAGATGGGCCAGTTGGGGGTGGGAGCGCAAACTGTGCGGCGCCAGCCGGTTCCGATCTCGGCTCCGTCTGGAGTCGTCTTCGTCACCGTCGCGGCTTCGCTCCTCAACCACACCTGCGCCATCAGTAGTACCGGTATCGCGTACTGCTGGGGGTCCAACTCCAGCGGGAAGGTCGGCAGCGGCAGCGGGGACACGTACATCCTCACCCCAGCGGTCGTCGCCCAGGTGACCAACTTCGCCTACCTCGACCCGCGGCAGGCGGCGGGAGACGCCCCCACCCCCTTCCCCCGCCGCTCCTTCGAGGCGTACGCCCTCGCCGCGCGTCTCACGCCGCAGCGGGTGGGAACCATCTGAGCGGTAGTCTATGAAGCGGGCGCCGCGCTCCGCGGCGCCCAACTCCGACTCGCTGCCCGCGGCCACGAGGCGGCCGCGGGCAGTTCCTTTGCCCCCTACCGGCTCGTCACCCCGCCCCCCCCCCGTCCGCCGACACCTGCGCCACCGAGTTGGAGTCTTGGATCGCCCGGCTGATCCGCGCCGCCATGATGTCGAGCTCCGAGCGCGTCGGCGTCACCGCGTCCGGCGCGGGGAGCTGCAGCGCGAACTCCTCGCCGGCGCGGACGGGGATCAGGTGCAGGTGGAAGTGCGGGACGTCCTGCCCCCCCGCCCGGCCGTTCGCCGCGAAGACGTTGATCGACTCCGCCCCCGTCGCCCGCTGGATCGCCGGCGCGATCCGCTTCGCCACCGTGAGGCAGTGCGAAGCGAGGTCGTCCGGCGCGTCGAAGAGGGTAGGGTAGTGCTCCCGCGAGACGACCAGCGTGTGCCCCGGCCCCCACGGCTGGATGTCCATGAAGGCGACCGCGCGGTCGTCCTCGTGCACGATGCTCACCATCTCCTCGCCGCCGATAATGCGGCAGAAGACACAGCTCTCGTCGACCATCATCCCTCTCCTTGCCGCACGCCGTGGAACGGCGGGTCCCGGAGACGGCCCGCACCGCGAGTTCCTGCCCGAGACCGCGCGCAGAACGCCCTCCGCCATGCAGGAAACGCGCCGGCCCCCGCCCGTTGCCAGCGACCCCGCCTTCTCGCCAAATTGTAGGGATGTCCACCTTGCACGTTGTCGTCGAGAGATGAGCGCCATCGGTAAGCCGCTCGAGCCGGGGTCCCCGGCTCAACTCATCGTACCGTATCTGCCCCTGGCCCTCCTCGAGGCGCTCCGCGCCCAGGACCGGCCGCACGAAGTACTCGAGGACGAGGACCTGACCACCAGTTTCCCGCGCCGCTTCGGGCTGACCAGCGTCGTCGCGTCGCAGATCGAGCGTTACCGCGAAGCGGCCCGGAAGGGGCGAGGCGTTCCCGCGGACGACGTCGTCGACCTCATCCGTCTCGTACTCCGCCGCCCCGACGCCTCACAGATCCTCGACGAAGCGGGTCACCTCGCCGCGCGGCAGTACTTCGAGCGGATCCCGAGGACCGCTACCTCCGCGCTCGGCGTCCTCCCCCGCTCCGCCGCCGCGGCGGCCGCCCGCCGGGGTGCGCGCAAGCTCCTGCGCCGGCTCCACGGCGAGGGCCGTCTCGAAGTGGCGCGGAAGCCGTGGCGTATCCGCCTTTTCGACCCGGTCACCGCCCGCCTCGGCGCCCCCGGCACACCGTGCACCTTCTACACGGCGGCGCTCGAGGAATGCTTCTTCCTATACACGAAGGACCGCCCGCAGGTCACCCACTCCACCTGCGCGGCGCTCGGCGGGAGCTGCTGCGAGTGGTCGATCGTGGAGGAGCCCGGCAAGTGAGCGAGGCCGGCGCCCGGTAGGCGGGGCGCCACGACATCGCCTACCGGGTACCGGCCTCGCCGGGCGTCTTGCCCCGCCCCTCCCCGTCGCCCTCGCCCTCCGGTACCGCCTCCAGCCCCGCGGCGCGCAAGAGCTTCGCCCGGATCTGGCGGTTGAACGCCACCCACTTCAACCTGCTCTGCTCCGCGTCGACCGCCCCCTCGAGGAACCCGACCGGGATCTCGAACCCCCCGGCGCGACTTCGTCCGCCGCCGTAGTAGCGGCCGCGCGCGTCGCTCCCGAGCGCCCGCTTCAGGAACTGGTCGACGTCCAGCGTCACCTTGGCCGTCCGCACGCTCCCCACCACCGCCTCCCGCTCCCCCTCCCCGACCACGATCCCGTAGCAGATCGCGGTGTGCACGTTCTCCTCGGTCAGGAGGAAGTCGGTGGCCTGGGGGATAGCATCCCGGTCGCCGGGGCGGAGGTACCCGACCCCGGCGAGCGAGTACCCCTCCGTGACCAGCCGGTCGGTCAGCGCGATCCGGATCACCTCCATCGTCCCCCGCGACCGTTGCACGTGCAGGATCGACTCCAGGAGCTGCGGGTCCATGAACCGGCTCAGGTACGCCGCGGCCATGTACTCCTCCGGCCCGGCGCGGATGAACCCGTTCGTCTCGCTCCGCAGCCCGTGCATCAGCGCGGTCGCGAGCCGGACGTGCCGTTCGTTCTCCAGCTCCAGCTGCACGATCCCGCCCCCGCGTAGGTAGTCGGTCAGGATCGTGACCGCCGCGCCGACCGGGCGGATGTCGCTGAACTCCGGCTCGAGCACCCCCTGCGGCGCGTGGTGGTCGATCACCGCGACGATCGGGACGCGCGCCTCTAGGAGGCGGTCCAGGAGCCGCGTCGTCGTCCCCTGGTTGTCGATGAAGACCGCGCCGCCGTACCGCTCGAGGGGGATCGAATCGCTGAAGTGCGTCATCTCGATGTCGAGGAGGTGCACCAGCGCGAGGTTCTCCTGGTGGCTGATACGCCCCTCGTAGACGAGGTCGACGCGGATCTCGTACGCCTCGGCCAGCGTGCGATAGGCGAGGGCCGAGGCGATGGCGTCGGGGTCGGGGAAGTCCTGTAGCGCGACGACCTGCTGCTCCCCGCGGTGCCGTTCCAACAGCTCGCGGAAGGCGGCGACGCGCTCCTCGTCGCCGAAGCGGAGCCCGCGATCCGCTTCGGCCGGCCGCGACTGGTCCGGCGGCGGAGGTACCCCCTGCGGGTCACCCGGCCCGGCCACGGCGCCTCCTAGTCGGCCGCCTCGCGGTGCGGCAGGTCCGGCCCCGGCGGCGGGACCACCGTCTCGGGGCCGTCCTCCTCGGCCGGCGGCTCGCCCATGATCTCGCGCAGCTCCGATCGGTCGACCACCTCCTTCTCCAGCAGCCGCGCCGCCAGCTCGTCCAGGACGGCACGGTCCCGCTCCAGGATCGCGAGCGCCCGGTCGTGCGCCTCGTCCAGCAGGCGACGCACCTCCTCGTCCACCGCCGTCGCCGTCGCCTCGCTGTAGCTCCGCCCCTCCTCCGGGCGCAGCGTCTCCCGCGGGTCGGCCAGCATCGGGCTGCGCGCGCGGATCAGGTGCATCAGCCCCACCGACTCCGACATCCCGAACTCCAGCACCATCCGCCGCGCGATGTCGCTCGCCCGCTCGAGATCGTTCGACGCCCCGGTCGAGATCTCCCCGAAGACCAGCTCCTCCGCCGCCCGCCCGCCGAGGAGGACGCAGAGCCGGTCCTGCAGCTCGTTGCGCTGCAGGAGGTAACGGTCGTCCATCGGGAGCTGCTGCGTGTACCCCAGCGCCCCGACGCCGCGTGGGATGATCGAGATCTTGTGCACCGGGTCGGCGTGCTCGACCCGCTCCGCCACGATCGCGTGCCCCCCCTCGTGGTATGCGACGATCTCGCGCTCGCGTTCGTTGATCAACCGACTCTTCTTCTCGAGCCCCGCCAGCACCCGGTCGATCGCCTCGTCGATCTCCTGCATCGTGACCGCCGGCTCGTCCCGCCGCGCCGCGAGGAGCGCCGCCTCGTTCAACAGGTTGGCCAGGTCGGCCCCCACGAACCCCGGCGTCCGCCGCGCCACCTCCGCCAGGTCGACCTCCGGCGCGAGCTTGATCCCCACCGCGTGCACCCGCAGGATCGCCTCTCGGCCCGCCCGGTCCGGCCGGTCGACCAGGACCTGCCGGTCGAAGCGCCCCGGGCGTAAGAGCGCGGGGTCGAGGATCTCGGGGCGGTTCGTCGCCGCCATGATGATCACCCCCGTCCGGGGGTCGAAACCGTCCATCTCGACCAGGAGCTGGTTAAGCGTCTGCTCCCGCTCGTCGTGCCCCCCCAGGATCCCGCCGACCCCACGCGCCTTCCCGAGCGCGTCCAGCTCGTCGATGAAGACGATGCACGGCGCGTTCGCCTTCGCCTGCTCGAAGAGGTCCCGCACCCGCGCCGCGCCGACCCCGACGAACATCTCCACGAACTCCGACCCGCTGATCGAGAAAAAGGTCACGCTCGCCTCCCCCGCGACCGCCCGGGCGAGGAGGGTCTTCCCGGTGCCCGGCGGCCCGACCAGGAGCACCCCCTTCGGGATCTTCGCCCCCAGCCGCGCGAACTTCTCCGGAGTCTTCAGGAACTCGACGACCTCGACCAGCTCCTCCTTCGCCTCGTCCGCCCCCGCGACCTGCGCGAAGGTCACCCCGGTCCCCTCCTCCCCCACGATCCGCGCGCGGTTCTTCCCAACCGTCATCACCCCCTGCGCCGGGTTCACCCGCCGTAGGATCCAGATCCAGAAGAGGACGAGCAGCGCGAGCGGGAGGAGCCACGCCAGCGCCGAACCCAACCACCCCTGCGCCACCCCCTCGTACTTCACCCCCCGCGACTCTAGGAGGGGGATCAGCGTGGGATCGTCGCCGACCCGCACCGCCGTCCAGACCAACGGCCGCCGCCCGGTCGCGGCGTCCGGCGGGGCGTTCTCGGACGGGACCGCCCGGATCAGCTCCGGCCCGATCGAGACCTCCCGCACCTGCCCCGCCGCGATCCGCGACTTCAACTCGCTGTACGCGATCTGCGTGGCGTTGGGCTGCGTGGCCAGGTAGTTGACCCCAAGGATCAGCAGCAGCGCGAGGATGAAGTAGAAGATCGAGATCCGCACGCGCCGGTTCCCCACGACACCGCCACCTCGCCCGCGCCGGTCCGGACCCCCGCCGATCCGCATCGGATCCCGTCGCCGCTCTCGTACGCCCCGCCGTCGTTCCATGATCGGGCAAGAAGGGCAAGGTTTGTACCGGGATTCGGGGGTCTGGGGTCGGGGGTCAGGGGTTTGGGGGTTGGGATTCGGGGGGTGGGGGTTGGGGGTCGGGGGGGCATGCGGTCCTACCCCAACCGATACACCCGTGCGGTCCGCTCGGTCGCCCCCTCCAGATCGTGCGGCACCGGGACCACGTACTCGGCCAGGAACGTGAAGCCGCTCGCATCGAAGTACGCCCGCCCGCCGTCCGCCGCGAGCACCAGCGCGCCATCGGCGTGGGCGCGCTCTAGGAACGCGCGGATCTTCGGCGCGACGCTCCGCTCGTACGAGAGATCTCCGCACAAGACGACGTCGTACGCCCCCGAACTCCCGGCGAACGCCCCCCCGGCGGCTTGCCCCGCTGCGTCGTTTGGATCACCGCTCGGATCCACCGAGCGGCCGCCTGCCCGCTCGAGCTCGCTGGCGATGTCCGCCAACAACGGGGTGAGCTCGAGCCCCTGCCGCTCGGCGGCGAGGAGCGCGGTGGCGATCGCCCAGGGGTCCTGATCGTTCGCCACGACCTCCCGCGCCCCCGCCAGCTTCGCGGCGAGCGCCGCCACCCCGCCCCCCGTCCCCAGGTCGAGGACCCGCGCCCCCGCCACCAGCGCCGGATAATCCAGGACCGTACGCGCCAGCGCGATCCCCCCGGGCCAGGGATAACCCCAGAACGGGGGCGGCACCGTCCGCCCCGCGAGCCGCTCCGCCGCACCCCAGAGCTCGAGGAGCACCCGCCCCTGGAAGACCTGGACCTCCGGGACCAGCGGGGCCGGGCCCAACGGCGCATACTCGTCGAGGAGCATCGCCAGCGCGCTGGAGTCGGGGGCGGGCACGTAGGCGGTGGCTATGGCGTCGCCTGAACGGGTCTCTTCCATGATCTCACGATCGGTGAGGTTCTCACGAGGCTGTCGGTCACCGGGAACACAAGACCGGCTGGCCGCTGTTCACGCGGCGGACACGGGTCCAGCCGGACCGACGGCGCCGCGGCGCGACCTGGGCGGCTCGAACGGCGGCACGGGGTTCGCCGCGCGGGACCGGCGAGCCGGCCCCGCTCCGACCGCTCAGTTCGCGGTGGCGTAGACCTGGACCACGTACCAGATCCCATCGGCGCCGAGCCAGATCCCGATCCCGGTCCGGGCGAAGATCGGGTCCAGGAGATTGACCCTGTGCCCCGGCGAATCCAGCCACGCGCGCACGGTCCGCTCCCCCAGCAACCGCTCCGACGCGGTGAGCCGCGCGAGGTTCTCCCCGCCGACCCGCGCCCGCACCCCCTCGCTCGCGATCCGCTCACGGAAGGTCCTGCGCCCCGGTGTCGGCGAAATGTGCTCGACCTCACCCCTACGCGCCAGCTCCCGCGCGTACCGCTCCGCCGCCCGCGTCATCGCCGGATCCACGACCAGCGCCCGCGCCCCGTGCCGACGACGCGTCGCGTTCACCTCCCGTAGCAGCTCCGCGACCAGCGACTCCGTCTTCACCACCCCGGACGGTACGCTCCGCGCCCCCACCCCCCTCGCCGGCACGCCGAGCAGCGAGGTCGAAGCAGCGGCCTTCGTCATCCGGGCATAGCTGCCGCGAATGGTCTCCCCCCGCGCAATCGTCCCGCGAGGCAACACCCCCCGCGCCACCACATCGCCTCTCTCCACCGGCCGCCCCACCACCCCTCTCGGCACCACGGACCGCTGCAAGGTATCACGCCACACCGAGCGCTCGAACCGCTCGGCCACGGCGAACTCGACCACCTCCCCCGCCCCCGCTACCTCCACACTTCGGGCCTGCACCGGCACGATGCCACCCAGGAGAACCAACGCCGACAGGAGCAAACAGGAATTGTACATCATGGGACCACCAGAGGAAAGGCACGACGAAGACCAACGTCGCAAATTATTACATGAACAGCGTTTGCGAAAGCCCCAGGAGGGATTGGGAGTAGAAAGATCATGGATTTCGCCGCATCCCGCGGACTCGTGGGACGCTCGAGGAGAGGGGGCGAGAGACCGGTACCGCGGGGTGCCGGTGTGGGTTCTCAGACCGAATACGGTTGTTTCGTGCCTGGAGCGTAGGTAAGGGATTCGGCATTCGGGATTCAGGGTGGTGCTGTGCTGGAACGATGTCTGAATAGCCGAACTCGGTATCAGAGTCTCTGGCGATCCCCGGGGCGGTTCACGTTGGCTGAATATCACACCTACCTGCAACACGCTACTGAGCTGCCCCCCCAATATCTGGTCCAGCTATTCTGGCCTACCGAGTTGATGGCCCCTCACCCCAAACCTAGTCCACTATGCGGGTAAGTTTTCGAGCCTCTCGGGGGCGGGGGTGCAGGCGCCACCGACCCGGAAGTGGGCGGGCGGCAGGTGCCCCAAGCTACTGTGGGGACGAATGTTATTGTAATCCTCCCGCCGGCGGGAGAGGATCTCCCTGACGTCAGCAACCTGATCGAGTTCTTGGAGCATGGGATCAGATATTCGTTCCCGGCCGCACCGTCCGGGACGTATCATTATGGCGTACCGACAGCTCATTCGGCTCCTCCGCTGAACGAAGAGATCATCGCCCAGGATGTGTGGGTTTGGCCAGCCGAGAATGGGCCTGTCAGAGGAGAAGCGATAACGCCGTTGTACGACAAGGCAGTCGAACTGCCCCAGCGGTGTCGCAGCATCTACGAACAGCTTGCGCTCGTCGATGCTTTGCGGTCCGGCAGAGCACGGGAAAGAAAGCTCGCCATCGAGGAATTGAGAGAGAGGATCGGAAATGCCCGTTGCTCTGCAAGAATTCGCCTCGGTTGATCGAATAATTCGTGTTGCTGAAGCGTTGGGCGAACTTCGGTCGCAGGTCGTTTTCATTGGCGGTGCGGTTGCACCGTTGCTCCATATCGATCCGCCTATCAAGGCACCTCGCCAAGAGATCAGGAGACCCGCCCCCCTCACCCCACCCCTTCCCCCACCTCCCGCAGCCCCGCGATCAGCCGGTCGAGGTGTTCCTCCTCGGTGCGCGGGTTGATGAGCGTGACGCGGAGCACCCGCCGGCCTTCGAGGACCGTCGCGGTGATCCACCCCTTCCCGGAGGCGTTGTAGCGCTCCCGGAGCGTGCCCTGGAAGGCGTCGATCTCCTCGGGGGAGCGGCCGCGCACCCGCTCGGGGAGGTGGCGGAAGCAGAGGATGTTGGACTCCGGCCGGTGCATCGGCTCGAAGTCCGTCGTCTGACTCAACTTCTGGTAGAGGAGCGACGTGGCGTCCACCGTCCGTTCCTGGAGCTCGCCGAAGTACCGGAGCCCGTAATGTCTGAGCGCGACCCAGACCTTGAACGCGTCCGCGCGCCGCGAGCACTGCAGCGTGCGCCGCCCCGAATCGTAGGAGCGCTCCTCCCCCGGGCGCGGGTGGAAGAGGTAGGGTGCGCTCTGCTGGAAGGCGGCGTCGAGGTGGCGACGCTCGCGTACGAAGACCGCGCCGGCCGAGATCGGCATGAACATCATCTTGTGCGGGTCCCACGAGACCGAATCCGCCCGCTCGATCCCTCGCAGGAGCGGGCGCAGGCGCTCGGAGGCGAGGAAGGAAGTGCCGTGGGCCCCGTCGACGTGCAGCCACACCCCTTCGGCCGCCGCGACGTCGGCCACCGCCGCGAGGTCGTCGAAGGAACCGGTTGGCGTGCTCCCCGCCGTCGCCACCACGGCGAGCGGGATGCGCCCATCGCGGTGCGCCTGGGCGAGGAGCTGGGCGAGGGCGGCGACGTCCATCTTCCCGCCTCGACTCGGCACCGGCACCACCGCGTCGCTCCCGAGCCCCATGATCCCGACCGCGCGCTCCATCGAGTAGTGGGAGTGGTCGGTGACGAAGACCACCGCCCGTTCAGCCCCCTCGCCCCCGGCGACCCCGCGTCGCCAGACCCCGGGGAAGCGCGCCTCCCGCGCGGCAAGGAGCGCGGTGAGGTTGGCCACGCTCCCGCCGGAGACGAAGGTTCCATCGCTCGTCGCCGGGAACCCGAGCAACTCCCGCATCCAGCGGAGCACCTCCGCCTCGACGAACGTCCCCGTGGGCGACATTTCCCAGACCGCCAGCGACTGGTTCAGCAGACTCACCAGGGCGTCCGCCAGTACCGCGTGCGGGAGCGGCGGGGCGACCTGGTGCCCCATGTACATCGGGTGGTGCAGCTGAATCGACTCCCCCGCGATCCGACTCCAGACGTCGTCCCACACCTCGGCTGCGTTCGCCCCCTCGAGCGGGAGCGGGCTCACGAACTCCTTGGCGATCTCCCTCGGTGCCCGCGACGTCGAGACCGGAAGCGATTCCACCCGGTCGAGGTGGGCGGCCATCCGCTCGATCAGCTCGTGGCCGAACTCGCGCAGGGTTGCGGCGGGGGTTGGAACGCTCACGGCACGCTCCTCGTTGTGGCGGGCCATTTACCGATATCCTCCAAAACCATCATACGCACGCCCGCGCTCCACTCCCTCGCGATACGCGGTCGCATGTACCATGAACACCGCGAACACGCCGACGTAGCTGCCAACGAAGCACGCCCCCGTCGCCGATATCGTCTCGAGCCACAGCGAAATGCGCTTCCCGGCGGCTCCCTACCCCCCCACCCTCCCCACCCGCTCGTGCACCCCCGCCGCGATCCACCGCGCCACCCCCATGATCGTCAGCGACGGATCGACCGAGACCGACCCCGGGAGCGCCGCGCCGTCCGCCACGTAGAGCCCCTTGATCCGGTGCGCCTCCCCCGTCGGCCCGGCGAAGCTGTCGTTCGGGTCGGTCCCGAGCGGCGCCGTCCCGAGTAGGTGGCTCCCGGCACAGAACTGCGCGTTCGGCTCCACCGATCGTACCGTGATGCGGGTGCGGATATCCTCTTCGTTCCGGACCACCGTCCCGTAGATGTCCGGGATCCAGACCTCCTTCGCCCCCGCCGCCAGGAAGATCCGCGCCGCGTTCTGCAGGTAGTCGACCGCCTTGAGCTGGTCGACGCCCCGCACCCGGAACTCGGTCTTGCGCACCCCGCCATCCAGGTAGACGCGCCCCGGGTGCGCCTCGTCGATCACCGACATCAGCGAGCCGAGCTGGCGGTACTTCCCCATCCGCTCCGCGTGCGCCGCCCCGGTCTCGGGGAGCATCGCCGCCGTGATCCCGGGGGACTGGTGGTTGCTCAGCATGATGTAGCCGCCCCCAGCGTACTCCCCGTCCGGCGTCGTCCGGACCTGGCGCCACTCGTGCACCACGTACGCGCACGGGATACCGGTCACGTTGTCGATCTCGCGACCGAAGTCCGCGAAGACGAAGTAGTGCGGGTTGATGTAGAACCTCTTCCCGACCGCGGGCTCGTCGAAGTTCCTGAGGAGCAGCTCCGCCGTCCCGAGCGCACCCCCCGCCACGACCACCACCTCCGCGTCGATCCGGAAGCGCCCCCGCGGCTGGTAGCTTTCCCGGTCGATGAAGACCCCCGCCACCCCCTTCGCCCGCCCCTCTTCCACGACGATCTCCTCGACCAGCGCGTCGCTGTAGATCACCCCGCCCGTCTTCGAGATCCGCGGGATCGTCGTGATCAACTGCGACGACTTCCGGTTGAAGGCACACCCGAACTGCGTCCACCCGCACCCGATGCAGTCGACCCGCGCCGTCGGGGCGGCGTGCCCCTCGACCCCGAGCGCCTCGCACCCCTGGCGGATGAGCCGGTTGTTCTCGTTGAAGAGCCGCTCCTCCGCGACGTGGATCCCCAGCTCCCGCTCGATCACATCCCAATGCGGGTCGAGCTCGGATGACGTCATCCACTCCAGCCCGTGCTCCCGCCGCCACCGCTCCAGCCGGTCCGCCGGGGTCCGGAACGAGTCGCCCCAGTAGTGGACCGTCGTCCCCCCCACCGCCTGCGCGTAGTTGAGGAAGATCGCGTTGTCGGCGGTGGTGTCGAGCCCGCGCCGGCCGTTGAACCCGGCCATCGCGTCCTCCTCGCGCTGGGTGAAGTCCTCCGCGCGGAAGAACCCGCCCCGCTCGAGCAGCGCGACCTTCCAACCCCGCTCGGCGAGGTAGACGCCGAGGGTGGCGCCGCCGGCACCCGTCCCCACTATCACCGCGTCCACCCGCGCCCGGACCTCGCCCGTCAACTTGGTGCCCTGTATGATCATACCACTTCTCCGAAATCGACCGGATAGACGGGGATCTCGAACCGCTCCGTCCAGGGGCCCTCGAACCCGGTCAGGTGGCGCGTCGCGTCGTCCGCATAGGCGAAGAAGAAGACGAACGACTTGACCGCCTGGAAGACCGCGCGCCGCAGCACGAACCTACTGTCGCGCCAACCGTGGAGGTACTCGAGCCGCGTCGCCGTATCCAACGCGGTGAAGCGCCGGAAGTGCCCGCCGAGGGGGGTGAGGTGCTCGAGGAGGCCGAGCGCGAGCTTGAAGTCGCCCCGCACCGGGTCGCCTACCAGCGCCAGCTCCCGGTCGATCCGCCGAGCCACCAACTCCGGCGCGACGGGGACCGCCCCGCCCAGGATCGACTCCGCCACCCCCCGCACCACCGCGAACTCCTTCGGCGAGAGAGTCTGCAGCTCCACCCCCTCCGCCTCCGGGTAGTCCGCCGCGCACCCCGCTGGGAGCAGGCTCGCCAGCGCGACCGCCACCGCGCCCCCCGCGCTCGTACGTAAGAAACCGCGCCGGTCCACCCCCGGAGGGAGTCGAGGCGCGCGCTTCGTGCTGAATTCGTCGCTTGCCATAGCAATCACAGAGAAAGGGTCAGGTGGCAATAGTATACGCCCCCGCCACCACGACACAAGGCCGAACCTCGCCCGCCCCCCTCTACCCGCGCACGCAGGTCATTAGCACCGCCTCCATTCGATGGTTCGAATCCGCCCGTCCCCTCTCCCCGCGCACTCGGATCCTCGTGCCGAAGCCCCACTTCTTTTCCAATTCCTACCTCCTAGAAGCTTGTCCGACGCCCGCGATCGTCGTAACTTTGCGCATCATCCTTGAAACTCGGCACCGCTGCCCCACGCCGCGGACCGCCGTCGCGCTACTGGTTCCGAGGCCACAGGTTTGCACGCGATCAGGTTCCATTACCGACCACTCCGCTACCTGCTGACCCGCTGGGCGGCCGGCCGGCGCCCCGCCTTCGCGTTGGGTCCGCTCGGCTGCGTCTCCTACGACGACGTCCCGGAACCCACCCTCCCCGGCCCCGACTGGGTCCGCGTCGAGACCACCCTCAGCGGGGTCTGCGGCAGCGACCTCGCCGCCCTCACGGCGCACGACTCCCTGACCCTCGAACCCTTCGCCGCCTTCCCCTTCACCTTCGGCCACGAGAACGTTGGCCGGATCGTGGAGACCGGCGCGGCGGTCGAGGGGTGGGAGGTAGGCGATCGCGTCGTCGTCAACCCGATGCTCGCCTGCCGCCAGCGCGGGATCGACCCGGTCTGCGGCGCCTGCGCCCGCGGCGAGTACGGGCTCTGCCGCCGCACCACCGACGGCGCCCTCGGGACCGGGCCGATGATCGGGTACCACCCCCTGACCGGCGGCGGGTGGGGACGCTACTTCGTCGCCCACGTGAGCCAGCTCCACCACCCCGGCTCGCTCCCCGACGAGATCGCCGTCCTGACCGATCCCTTCGCCTCCGCGCTCCGGCCGGTCCTGCTGCACCCCCCCGCCCCGCACGACGAGGTCCTCGTCATCGGCGCGGGGACGATCGGGATCCTCACGATCTGCGCGCTCCGCCTGACCGGGTGGGAAGGACGGATCACCGTCCTCGGCCGCTACCCGTTCCAGCTCGAGCTAGCCGAACGGGCCGGCGCCGACCTCGTCCTGCGCAGCCGCGACGAGCTCTACCGCTGGGCGGCATCGCTCGAGGACGCGCGCCACTACAAGCCCTCCCTCGCACCCCGCTTCGTCGAGGGAGGACCCTCGCTCGTCTACGACACCGTCGGCACCCAGGGCTCCGCCCGCGACACCCTCGCCCTCACCCGCGAGGGGGGGCGGATCGTGCTCGTCGGCGCCGCCGCCCGCCTCGAGGCTGACTGGACCAGACTCTGGTACCGCCAGCTCACCCTCGCCGGGGTCTTCGCCTACGGCCACGCCCCCTACCAGGGCGCGAACCGCGACATCTACGACGTTACCATCGAAACCTTACAAAGGGGCCATTTCGCCGAACTCGGGATGGTGACCCATATCTTTCCTCTGGAGGACTACCGTGCCGGACTCCTTGCCGCTCTCGACAAATCTGGCCACCGCTCCGTCAAGGTCGCATTCCGACCCGGCGCATGACGCGCTCCGCGCCTACGCCCGGGACCCGTTCCACGGCCTCTTCGAAGGGCGCACCGTAGAAGACCTGATCGCGCCAGGGTCGCTCCTCGACACCCCGGCCGCGAAACGGTGGTACCGCGACCTCTTCGCCGGCCTCCCCGAGGAGTTGTACACCTACCAGCTCCCCCTCGACCAGGCCTCCGGCCCGGTCTCGAAGGCGCTGGGCGAGGAGATCACGATGTTCTCGTCGTACAGCTACCTCGGGCTCATCGGGAACCCGCGGATCAACCGCGCCGCCCAGCGGGCCATCGACCGCTACGGCACCTCGACCGGCGGCGTCCGCGTCCTCACCGGGACGCTGGCCCTCCACCTCGAGGTCGAGCGCGAGCTCGCCCGCTTCCTCGGCCAGGAGGCCGCCGCGATCTTCGCCTCCGGCTACGACGCGAACGTCGCCGCGATCTCCTCCCTCTTCGGGAAGAACGACTTCGCCCTCCTCGACCAGTACGCCCACCGCAGCATCCACGACGGGGTGGCGATGGCGGGGTGCGAGATCAAACGCTTCAAGCACAACGACCTCGAAGACCTCGAACGACACCTCCAGCTCGCCCGCGAACGGGGCTACCGCCGCATCCTCATCGCCGTCGACTCGGTCTTCTCCATGGACGGCGACCAGGCGCCCCTCGCCGACCTGATCGCGATCAAGAAGCGCTACAACGCCTTCCTCATGGTCGACGAGGCCCACGCCATCGGCGCGATCGGCAAGACCGGCCGCGGGGTCTGCGAGGAACAGGACATCGACCCCGCCGACATCGACATCCACACCGGCTCACTCTCCAAGGGGATCCCGGCCTCCGGCGGGTTCGTCGCGGGGTCACAGGCGCTCAAGGTCTACATCCAGCACGGCTCGGCCCCCTACATGTTCTCCGCCGCGATCACCCCGGCCAACGCCGCCTCCATCCTCGAGGCGCTCCGCATCCTCGACGAGGAGCCCGAGCACATGGATCGGCTGCGCGAGAACACCCGCATCCTCAAGGACGGGCTCGAACGGCTCGGCTTCGACACCGGCGCCTCCACCTCGCCCATCGTACCCCTCATCCTCGGCGACGAATGGCGCGCCTACCGCTGGGCCAAACACCTCCTCCTCGACCACGGGATCTTCACCTCCGCCGTGACCTTCCCCGCGGTCTCGCCCGGCCAGGCCCGGCTCCGCCTCTGCGCCACCGCCGCGCACCGGCCGGAACACTTCGAGAAGCTCTTCCTGGCGCTCCAGGCCTGCAAAGAAGCCGAGCTCTAGACGACGTCGCCCGCGCCGACCCCCGGCGCGGGCGCCTATCCTCCAGTCCGACCCCCTCCCCACTCCACTGGCCCGGTACATGCGCTCCCCCGCCTTCGTAGTCCCTTGCGGAGGAGTAGTAGCATGTCTTCGAAAGCTTTCCTGGCCGCCGCCGCCCTGGTCACCCTCGCGATCACCGGCTGCGCCCCCAACCTGGCCAATTCGACCACCGACCTCGCCGACCCCGACGCCCAGATCCGCAACAGCGGGGTCTCCGGCACGATCCTCACCGCCGAGCAGCTCCGCTACGAGAGCGGCTCCATCCTCGACGTCATGACCCGCCACATCGTCAGCATGAACGTCGACAAGAGCTACAACTGCCCGTCCCTCGGGCTGCGCGGGATCAACACCTCCCCCGGCATCATCGAGCCGGTCATCTACGTCGATGGGATCAAGTCGGTCGACACCTGCATCCTGGAGATGCTCACCGTGCACGACGTCTCCCGGATCGAGGTCTACCCCTCCGGGATCTCCCCCCACCCGGGGCTCTTCGGCAACTCGCGGGGTCTGATCCTGGTCTTCACCCGGCGGTGATCGGGGGTCGCAGGACAACGTGGAACCAGGTCCTATCGTCCGGAACCAGCCGGCACCGCTGGCGGGTCGGGGTGCCGGCTCGGGGTGGGGGTGGGGGCGCGGACGGCGGCGCGACGTCGTCGTCTGCTGGAAGTGACGGCCGGTAGGACCTGGTCCTTGTGGGTGGGTACCGCCTCGCGCGCGCGACCGAATCAGTCCGGCGGCATCTCCCGCCCCCGCCGCGCCCCCTCCCCCCACGCCGCGTCCCCGTACGTCCGCTGCATCCCCTCCCCCACCAGCCGGCGCGTCATCTGGTCGTCCAGCTCCGGGTACTTCTCCCGCAGTTGCCGGACGATCTTGGCCACGTTCTCACCCCGGTCGTGCTCATCCATCTCGAAGAGCCCGCCGCGCAGCATCTCGTGCAGCAGATCGTTGCGCGCCTGCGCGTAGGCCGCCTCTCGCTTGTCGAAACCCGGCATCTCGCTCCTCCGGTCCGGTGCATCCGGCAGCCGAACAGGCAATTTCCACACCGCTCCAAGGTATCCCCTCCTTGACCCTCCTCCCCTACCGCGCATACCTTACCCGCTTTGCCCGGGAACGGGGTTGCCGGCCGCGGGTACGGGAGGGCTGGACACCCCAGATGGCGAGTGGACTCTTGTAGGTATCATCGGTATGAATCAGACCACGAAGACCAGGCCGTGGGGCTCCGCGGCACGGAGTTCCGCGACCGAGACACCATACGAGCCCCCTTACCTGGTAGCCGGGATCGTGACCCTCGCGGTCTTCTCGCTCTACGCGATCACGCTCTCCCCGACCACCTGGTTCTGGGACACGAGCGAGTACATCGCCACGGCGCACATCATGGGGATCCCGCACCCCCCGGGTAACCCGCTCTTCGTGGTCCTAGCCCGCGCCTGGGAGCTGCTCCTCGCCCCGACCGGCCTCTCGGTCGCGGTCAGGATCAACCTCTTCAGCGCCGTCATGAGCGCGCTGGCGCACGGGCTCTGGTTCCTCGTCGCGCACCGGATCCTCTCCTTCTTCTCGACCAGCCGCGCCTTCCGCATCGCCGGCGCGGCGGCCGCGACCCTGATCGGCGCGACCGCCTTCACCGTCTGGAGCCAGAGCAACGTCAACGAGAAGGTCTACACGGTCAGCCTCTTCACCATCGCCCTCCTCTCCTGGCTCGCCTTCCGCTGGCGGGACAACCTCGGGAAGGGGAAGGACGACAACCTGCTGATCCTGATGATCTTCATCCTCGCCCTCTCGGTGGGGAACCATCTGATGGCCTTCCTCGCGGCGCCGGCGCTCCTGCTCTTCATCCTGATCGTCTCGCCGCGGACGCTGACCAACTGGAAGCTCTACCCTGCGATCGTCATCTTCGCGATCCTGGGGCTCTCGGCGCACCTCTACCTCCCGCTCCGCGCCGGGCTCGACCCGGTGATCAACGAGGCCGACCCGACCTGCGAGTCGATCGGCGAGGCGGTGCAGAGCATCCTGACCTTCGGCCGGACCGGGTGCGACAACCTCTCGGCCTCGCTCGCCCGCGAGCAGTACGACAAGCCGTCGATGCTGCTCAACCCGATCGACCGTAAGACCCCGCGCGGGATCGGCCTGCTCGCGGCGCAGCTCGGCAACTACCTCTACTACTTCGACTGGCAGTGGGCGCGCTCGGTCGCGGGCTCGACCCCGGTCTTCGGCGGCGCCCGCCCGCTCTTCACCCTGCTCTTTACGGCGCTCGGGCTCTTCGGCGCCTTCACCCACTTCCGCAGGGACCGCACGAGTTGGGCGTACGTGGCCACCCTCTTCGCCACCCTGTCGTTCGGGCTCGTCTTCTACCTCAACTTCAAGTACGGCTACTCCTGGAAGGCGAACGGGCCGATCCCGATGGAGTGGCGCGAGGTCCGCGAACGCGACTACTTCTTCATCGTCAGCTTCAGCCTCTGGGGGGTCTGGGCCGGGATCGGACTCGCCGCGCTCTGGAACACCCTCGCGCAGCGCCTCGCCCGGCCACGCGCACTCGCGCTCACCTCGCCCGTGCTCGCGATCGCATTCATCCCCCTCGCCTTCAACTGGAGCTGGGCCAACCGCTCGCACGACTACAGCGCCCGCGACTGGGCCTACAACCTGCTCCAGTCCGTCGAGCCCTACGGCGTCCTCTTCACTAACGGCGACAACGACACCTTCCCCCTCTGGTACCTCCAGGAGGTCGAAGGCATCCGCCGCGACGTGACCGTCATGGTAATGAGCTATCTCAACACGCCGTGGTACGTGAAGCAGATCCGGCAGCTGACCGCCCCCTGCCCGCAGGGGATCAGCGCCACCGACGACGACACCCGCATCATCTGCCAGCGCGCCTTCATCCCGGAACGGGCGCCGGCCTTCTACTCGACACCCGACTCCGCCACCGGCGCGGCCGTGTCCGTCCGCAAGCCGACCCGCTCTATCATCCCGCTCACCGAGCGGGAGATCGACGAGATGATGCGCACCTTCGCCGCGAACCCGGCCTCCTTCGTGGTCCGCGAGCCGACGACCATCACCGCCGACAGCCTCACCTTCACGGTGCCGGGCAACCAGTTCCTCTCGCCGGCCGAGGTGGTGATGCTGCACATCATCCAGACCGCCATGGGCGACCGGCCGATCTACTTCGCCTCGACCACCCAGGCGTATGAGGGCGTGGGGCTCGCACCCTATCTGATCCGGCAGGGGCTCGCCCTCAAGCTCAACAACGGCCCCGTCACCCCGGACACCGCGGCGGGGATCTACGAGAACCCGCCCGAGATCGCACCCTACTTCGGTAGGTACATCGACCTCCCCCGGACCGACGCCCTCCTCTGGGACGTCTTCGTCCACCGCGGCGGGCTCCCCGACGAGTGGGGACAGTGGGTCGACGTCGCCACCCGCGGCTTCCCGAGCTACTACGGGTACACCCACATGATCGCCGCACAGCTCTATTCCCAGCGAGGCGATGATGCCCGGGCGGCCAAGCACATCGAGCGCTTCGAAGCCTGGATGGCGCTCACCAGGAGATAGGTGGACCGCTCGCTGATCGGCGGCGCCATGGTCCTCGGCGCCGCCACCCTCTGGGGTACCATCGGCATCTTCGCCCGCGCCCTCGGCACACTCGGGCTCACCCCCCTCGAACTCACGAGCGTCCGCGCCGCCGGGACCGCCCTGGGGCTCGGGGGGTGGCTGCTGCTACGCCACCCCCGCCGACTCGGCATCCACGCCGGCGCCATCCCCTACTTCCTCGCCTACGGCATCTTCGGGTTGGCGCTCTTCTTCTACCTCTACTTCGCCACCCTAGAGCGTACCTCGATCGCCGTCGCCGTCGCGCTCCTCTATACCGCGCCCGCCTTCGTCGTCATCGCCGCCCGCATACTCTACCGCGAGCCGATCGACCGAAACCGCGCCACCGCCCTCGCTCTCGTCCTCGCCGGGGTCTTCCTCGTCACCGGCGCGCTCCGCCTCCTCGCCACCGGCCAGGCCCCGCTCTCCACCGCTGCCATCCTCCTCGGGCTTGGCTCCGGGCTGAGCTACGGTCTCTACACGATCTTCGGCAAGAGCGCCCTCGGCAGATTCGACCCCTACCAGACCGTCTTCTACCCCTTCGGCTTCGCCGCCATCGTCCTCGCCCTCGTCGCCCCGCCCTGGCGCCCCTTCATCGAGCACCCCCAGGCGACGACGTCGCTCATCCTCCTCGCCGTCGTCCCCACGCTCCTCCCCTACCTCCTCTACATCGCCGCGCTGCGCCACCTCCCTTCCGGGACCGCCAGCATGCTCGCCAGCATCGAGCCTGTCGTGGCGACCCTGCTCGGATTTATATTGCTCGGCGAGACGATGACGATCGATCAGGTGGCGGGGATGGCCGCTATCGTCCTGGCCGCCCTGATCCTGGCACGCGGCACACGCCCTCGGGACGCCGGGAACGGGGACGGGACCGCCGCCGAGCAACCAATCGCCACGCTCCCGGCATCTGACCAACAGTAACTCGTAGACGACGCAGGGCGCCGCCGAATCCGCCGGCACTACCACCCTCCCCGGCGATCGGGCCACGCCTGCGTCATATCGACCACGACGGCCGACGTGATATTCCCTCTCGGAGCGGCACCCCGCCGAGGGCCACGCCAGCCGTGACGTTGCTTCAGCGCTCACACGACCAGACCCCAGATGACGAGGTATCTCCGCCTCTCGATCGCTCTCGTCGGCCTCGCCCTCGGCGGCGCGGCCACGCCGCTCAACGCCCAGGAACCGGCCACGCTGCTCCGCCGCCACCTGGACGATATCTACGGTCACATCCAGCAGAACCGGGTTGGCGACGCCGTCACCGCCGCCAACCACCTGGTCCGTATCCTCGAAGCCAACCCCGAGCTCGCCACGGTGGAACACGCCGTCGCCCTCAACGCGCTGGCGAACGCCTTCGGCCGGGACTACGCCGCCGCCGCCCCGTTCTACCGTGCGGCTATCGAGCTCCTGCGACGAATACCCGACCCCGCGGCCGCCTCCAACCTCGCCCTGGTCCTGGAGAATTACGGGCTCCTCCTCCTCGCCCAGCACGACTACGCCGCCGGCGGCCGGGTCATGGCCGAGGCGCTCCGGCTCCGCAACGAGCTATACGGTGGCCAGCACGATAGCTTCGTCGATTTCATGGCCGCCCTGCGCCACATCTCCACACTCATCCGGGACCTCGGTGACTACGCCACCGCCGAGTCGCTCCTGCGCGAGATCCTGCAGGCGCAGCGACTGATACTCGGCACCAACCACACCGAATATGGCGTCACGCTCAACGACCTCGCCGTCCTCCTCTACCAGAGAGGGAACTTCGCCGAGGCCGAGTCCCTCACCCGCGAAGCGCTCGAACTGACCGGCCGGATCCTCGGCGAGAGCCACCCGCAGTACGGCGCCATCCTCGGGAACCTCGCCGCCATCGTAGCCGCCAGAGCCGGCTACGGCGAGGCCGAAATGCTCTATCGCGAGGCCGTGGAAACCTTGCGCCGCTCGGTGGGGGCGGCGAACCCGTATTACCTCGACGCCCTCTCGGGGCTCGCCATCACCCTCCTCGACCAGGGGAACCACGCCGCCGCGGAGCCGATCCTGCGCGAGGTCGCCGACACCAGACGACACGTCCTCGGCGCGGACCACCCCGCCTACGCCGCCGCCCTGACCGACCTCGCCATTCTCCTGTCCCACAAGGCGGACTATACCGAGGCCGAACCGCTCTTCCGCCAGGCGATCGAGATCTGGCGCCGGCACCCGGGTACCGACCGGCAGAAGTACGCCTCCGCGCTCCGGAGATTCGCCCTGCTGCAGCTGGCAATCGGCATCCTCGACGACGCCGAGCCGCTCCTCCGCGAGGCCGTCGAGGTGACACGCGCGATCGACGGCCCGGACAACCCCGATCACGCACTGGCGCTCGGTAGCCTCGCCCGATACTACAACCTCAAAGGCGACCTCGTATCGGCCGAGCGGCTCGCCCGCGAGTCGGTCCGCATCCTCGCCGCCACCCGCGGGACCGGACACCCGGATTACAGCACCGCCATCAACGATCTCGCGATAGTCCTGCGCAACCAGGGGCGGTACGACGAGGCCGTCGCCACCCTGCGCGACGCACTCGAGATACGACGTCGCGCCCTCGGCACCCTCCATCCATTTTACGCCCTAACGCTCAACAACCTCGCCGTCTTCCTAGGCGAGGTCGGCGATCTGGCGGCGGCCGAGCCGTTCCTCCTCGAAGCGCTGCAGATCGGGCTCCACAAGTTCGGGACGCGCCACCCCGAAACCATCGGCTACCTGGTCAACCTCGCCACCCTAAACCACGCGCTCGGCCGTCCCGATTCGGCCCAGGCGCTCATGAAACGCGCGCTCGAGGCCCAGCACGAGCTCCTCCAACAGATCTTCGGCTTCACCTCCGAGCGGGGGATGCTCGCCTTCGCCAACTCCGTACGCCTCGCGCTCTCCATCTTCCTCAGCATGGTAGACCTGCGGCCAGACGACGCTGCCGCCGAGGACGCGCTGCGTTGGGTACTCCTCCGTAAGGGTGCCGTCCTCTCCGCCCTCTCCACCTATCGCCAGGTCGAGCGGATCGCCGCCGCCGACCCGGCGATCGCCGCGGAGATCTCCCGGCTGCACGACACCCGCCGGCAGCTCACCGCCATCACCCTCAACCCGCCGGCCGGGGTGACCCCCGATTCGCTGAACCAGCTGATCGCGCAGCTCAACCAGAGGCGCGAGACCCTCGAAGTCGGTCTCACCCGCTCGCTGGCCGCGCGCGTCCGAGGTGACCTGCTCGTCGAAGCCGATGCTGCTTCCGGCACCCTTCAGCTACTCGCCGAACTCCGCCGCGCGCTCCCCGGCACCGGCGCGTTGATCGAATTCATCCGCTATTACGAATTCGACTTCGCCGGCCTGGACGTCGCCCGGAACCCCGCCGTCCCCAAGTACGCCGCCCTCATCCTCCGCCCCACCGGCCCCGTCCGCTGGGTCCCGCTGGGCGAGGCCGAGGAGGTGGAGCTCGCCGTGCGGAACCTCCGTACCGCCCACATGGGGTGCGAGGCCGGCGAACACTCCCAGTTCTGCTCCGAGAGCAACTACAAGGCCGCCGCCGAAGAGGCATACCTCCGCATCTTCGAC
>Ga0180215_1001687_pt1 | contig 23730 bp, 15 predicted proteins | sample eDN3rd37CBELigBY_FD_128871 | JGI IMG/M metagenome (GOLD analysis project Ga0180215, IMG submission 128871) | Enriched backyard soil microbial communities from Emeryville, California, USA - eDNA 3rd pass 37_C BE-Lig BY (version 2) (version 2) | ecosystem: Environmental > Terrestrial > Soil >...
ACGATTATTTTCTCGGTTAGGCCTGCGGAAGAATAATTTAACGCTTTAATCGCATGATCGTAGTTATCGATGAAATAGATGTTGGAGGAAGCCCCGGAAGCGATGCTCACCGGGAAATGCAGCTCATTGTCATTCTCCGGCGGATACAGCCTGGTCAGACCGCTCTCTTCCACCGCATACAATATACCGCGTTTCGTAGATACAAATGCAAGACCGGACTCGCTTCTAGTCAATTCACTTAAATAATTGTCCTTCGGCAATTCGATCTTTGCAGCCAGCGCAGGCTCGGCGTGAGCGGCCGGCTCAAGCGGCAGCTTCAGCAGACTTGCCGAATCGCCGCTTTTTACATAAAAGAACAGCTCCGTTCCTTCAACGGAAAGGGCTTGAATATTGCCTACGCGGAGCAAATTATCGGCTTCGGAGTACTCTGCCTCGTACATGATGCGAGTCTTCGAGCCGTCTGCCGAGATGTGCACGATTTGCTCGCTTGACACCTTTAAGCCGTATGAATCCAAAATGGTCATCAACACATAAGCATTGCCCGCAGCGTCAGCCGTGACCGAATTAAACAATTGAACATGGCCGTTCTGCTTCAGTTCCTTGCTTGAAACCGAGTAAATAAGAACGCCGTCCTTATTCACTTTATTCACTTTTCGCTTCGAATCCGTAATGGTATAGACGGAACCGTTCTCATCCTCGGCCATGCGAGAGATGGCCGTATAGCTTTCCTCCGTCTGAAACGGCCGAAGCGTAAAGGAATCTCTCATTAGTATTAAAATAACGGCAATTGCAACAATCGCACTAAAAAGCGCAGCGAGCTTTAATCTCATTTTTACGGTCACCATCCGATGATAACTTGATATCTCATTATAAAGCTTTAATCATGATCAAAACTGTGATACCCATTACAATTCTACTATATCGGTGTCGTTTCATGCATGAATTTGGTAGATTTATTACTCAAAAGATGTTAATAATAAGAGAATAATAAGAGAATTAGTGATCTGAATGGAAACAGGGTGATGAATATCGGACAGCTTGTATGCGCTGGCGCGCAGCTGCAATGCAGCTTTGGGGCCGCCCCCAGCATGTTAATGGTGCTGCCGGCCAATCGGGTGGTGAGCGCGACCCCTATCGCCAACATTATGGACCATAAGCCGATGGTTAACATTATGCCGTTCGGCATGTGCAGCTGCCCATCTAATCCCGCAGTCGCGTCTGCGACGGCAGCAGCGTTAGGCGTCCTTACGCCGATGCCGTGTATTCCGGCAACAGCCGCTCCTTGGGTGCCGGGCTCTCCAACCGTCCTTGTCGCCAACATGCCGGCGTTAAATCATACGTCCAAATGCCTATGCAATTGGGGAGGCGTTATTCAGACGGTTAACCCGGGCCAAATGAAAATTCAAGTTCCGTAAAGGACTGTTCCTTGACCTTGCCAGAGCCGGCCGTTCTGCGCAAGGATCCAATGAAGGAGTTGTGTTCGTTGATTGAAAAAATAGTTAAGCCGTTCATTAATCCGATCCAGCGCAAGCTTATTATGCCTCTTAAGCGGGCGAAGAACTGGCCCAAGCTGCTGGCGAAATGGATAAAAAGAAAGTTTAAAGAGATTTTAGGCCAGAAAGAGATTACGAAAGCCAGCTACATACCGGTAGGCAACTATTATATCTCCAAAAAGTTAATCGTCATTGTCATACTCGTCATTCTTGTTCTCTATTTTTTCCTGTTCATCAAACCGCCGAAGTTTGTAGACAAGCTGCTGCAGCGCAAGCCTGCCATCTCGATGAAGGCCGACGGCTCCGTCCCAAGCTTTTCAGGCGAAGCCAAGCTGTACGGCGACAACAAAGCGCTTCTCTACGAAGGCGCGCTGGCTAACGGCGTATACAACGGACAAGGCAAGCTTTATCGCCCCTCCGGCGCGCTGCTTTATGAAGGGCAGTTCGCCAGCGGCGTCTACGCCGGCTTAGGGAAGCTATATACGGAAGACGGCATTTTGTTGTACGACGGCTCTTTCGCTAACGGGCAATACGAAGGAAGCGGCAAGCTTTACAGCAATGAAGGCGCGCTGCTTAAAGAAGGGCAATTCGCCAAAGGCTTGTTCCAGCAGGGCAGCCTGTTCGGCACAGACGGATCCCTGCTCTATAAAGGCCAGCTGAGCGGCGACAGCTACGAAGGCGAAGGCGAGCTTTATTATCCGGACGGCTCGATCCAATATCAAGGCAGCTTCAAAGCCGGATTGCCGCATGGCAGCGGCCGCTCCTACAACCAGCAAGGGCAGCTTCTATACGAAGGCGGCTTCGCTAACGGCATTTATTCTGGCGAAGGCACTTCATATAAAGAGAACAGCCGGATTGTTTACCAAGGCCAATTCCTGGCAGGCAATTACCATGGTACGGGCAAGCAGCTGTATGACAGCGGCTTTATTCAGTACGAGGGCTCCTTCAGCAATGGGAAGCGCTCGGGCTCGGGCGCCGAATATTACAGCAGCGGCAATATGAAATATAAAGGCGAATTTCTATCCAATCATTATCACGGCTCCGGCGCGCTCTACAACGAGCAAGGTCAGCTTATTTACAGCGGAAGCTTCCTGCAGAGCGTCTATCAAGGCTCCGGCGAGCTGTACAATGCAGATGGTTTGCTAGCGTACAAGGGCTATTTCACGAACGGCCTGCTCAACGGCTTAGGCACCTGGTATAAAGCTGACAATCAGCCGCTGTATATCGGCATGTTCAAGTCCGGCAAGCTCGATCCTGCCCCTTATTTGGAACAGTCCGCCGCGGATAGAGAGAGCTTGCTGGGCAAGCCGTCGCAGACGGAAATCACTTACGACAGCAGCCCTGAATCCATACCGGCAGAGACGCTTGAAGCTGCCGATGCTCAGGGAGAAGCTGCTTCAGACGAGCCTGCTCCGCCAATCCAGCCTGCAATTCCAGTAGGCGCTGACCTTAAGCTCCATTATCAGCAGCTGGCTTTAACCTTTATCGCCAGAACGGACGACGGCAGCCTGGGGAACGCTTATGTACAAGAAGTGCTTCTCCACCAAGGAACCGTACTGGATGTTTTGTATGCGCAGCTGGAGGAAATGCGGCAAGCCGAGCAGCCTGAAGTGACAAGAACAAGAAGCGGGCTGGATTACGTTTATACTTGGAATGAGTACAGCTACACCATCACATTAAATGCTCGCAAGGAAGCGGTGAGCGGCCAAATAACAAAGACGGGATAATTCCCGCCCTCAGCCTGCCGGGAAATCTCGGCAGGCTTTATTTATGAGCACTGGCACGGGTGATGCCCTTTGAAACGCCACTATCGCATAAACAACGAAGCCACGAGCCGCGCGACTGCCGCTGTCACTAGCAAGCGGACTCAGGTTCCGCTATTTGCGGCATTTCGTTGTTTTCGACCCGACTCGCGGACTACAGTGAACGGACTGCAAATCCGAAGCTTCACAAGCAGTCCGGCTTCCGTCTGAAGAAGATCTTTCTCTATCAAATCCCGCTGTGTATCTAACGTATAGAAATCTGGCGTTCGATCAGGATCCCACTCCCGAAGGAACTCTATGTTTCGTAGAATAGGCGACCGAAGCCAAAAAAAGAATAGGCGAGTTCTGCGCCGCAACGCAACTCGCCAAAAATCATCCGTGAAAAACGACGTATGAGACACAAACATAATCTTACTCACGAATAACAAATGAAATGAAGAGGTAATCGTAAATAAATATAATTATGTTTTTTCCGTTAACCTTTTGCAGCCGCCGCGCTTGCAACGCCAAGCCCGATCTGTTCCGCCGCCTGCCCTTCAGCTTCGCCTTGCGCTATAGCTTTGACTGCCCACCAACGAATGCGGACGCGCATCCGCTCCGTTTTTTTATGAACGCGTACGCCGATACGGAAGGTTCCTTTGCTTGGATATTGGATGACCCCAATCGAAAGCTTAGGATAGTCCAAAGCGTGTTCGCTTCCTGCGAATACATCCTGCGAGCCCCAGTAGATGGCGTTGCTCCTTTTCCACATTTCAGGCACGGGAACATCGGATGCCTCCTGCTCGTCGGATATGGCAACCGTAATGAGTACGGGCGCGCCTTGCTCTAGGCCATGCGCAATCTCTTCGGAATGAAAATTGCGCTGACGGCGCTGATACCATTTTTTCTCGCCCTGCGGCACGATCGAAATCTCGGCAACGCCCGTTGCCGTAAGCTGCTCAGGCTCCGACTCCTCTTCGTCCGGCAGCAGTCCGACAAATTCCTGTTTAATATCCGGAAATAACGGCACAACGGCTTCATGCTGTTCCTTGACTGCCGCTACCCGCTCTTCCTGCTGGATGAGCGCAGGTTGTTCGCCGCCGGCAGCAAGCAGCTTTTGCATAAAAGTCGCATTAATAATTTGATCGTTGAACGGAAGCGTTTCTACATGATCGATCACGTAGCTCGCGCCCATCTGCAGCAAATTGATTCGAGCCAAGTAAATGCAAGGCTCGGAAGGCGATTCGATCGCGCGATCCAATGAACGGGAATAATAGGCATGAAGAAGACGGTCTTGAACGGGCTCCTCGCTAACCTCGATCCCTTGCTTAAGCTGCGAAAGCTCATAGATCATACGATCGCCGATTACGAGCTTAACCGTGCCCGGTTTCGCGGCGATGTTAGCCGTCTGCTGCTCGATTTTTCCGTCAAGAGGAAGCGCGCGCAGCTTAATCGTCTTCGTATAACGGGCAGCACCGCCGTCGGTAGGCTCAGAAAATACAAATTTGCCTTGGACGAGCTCATCGACCGGTTCGACATTCAACAGCTCAGGCTCGTACTGGAATGTAATCGGAGGGGTTTGCAGCGTTTTTTCGAACGTAAGGCGAAGCTCGAAGCTTTGACCGGGCACAACGTAACGAGGAACGCTTTGCAGCACGCGGACCTGGCCGTCGTCATACCAGACTGAAGTATCCTCGATCAAATAGTCGTATTCAAGCAGTGCAGGCGCAGGAGGCTGCTCCCGAATAAATAAGCGATAGCTTTCCAATATGCGATTATGCTCGCTTACCTCCTCGCTTTCGCCAAGCGAGCCCGCAACGGTATGAACAGGCTCCTTGCCCTTCTCGTCGTAAGCGAGGCATAAATAAACGCTTTTCGCATAATCGTTGTTCGTAAATCCATCCAGATTGGACAGCTTGACGGTAAGCGGCGAAGGCACAATAATTTCACGGCCCATTTGGTCCAGAGCGGCGCCGGTTTCAACGGATATCGATTTGTCATCGACAGCGACAACCTGCAGCCCGGCAATAACGCCGCTTCCGAACAGCAGCCGATTCGTCAGCCTGCGCTTATCGGTGTAATAAGTCTGTTCCGACATAAAGTCTCGCACGGTCAGCAGCTTGCCGTAAAAATACCGATTCCGTTCAAAAGGAATATATCTTGATCTGTTCATCCTAAGGTTCCTCTCTTTGCTTATTATTCCAAACGAGAATTCAATCCAAGTCTCGTATGCTTGTCCATTCGGTTATCCTGTCCAACATCGATCGTAATCGTATGATGCGGCATCGATGATTTGCCGTCCAATTGCATCAAGGTCGGCTCGGACAGCACCGTATTCATGCCGAGATAGGAATGCAAATCCATATAGACCCAAGGCTGTAAAATAATTAGCTTGCACTGAGCGAACACAGGCTTATAAGCTTCGATCAGTGCTTGCAGCGTCACCCGCTTCGTCTCCGTATCGGCATGCTCCGCTTTAACCAATACATTGAACGCATGAGGATCTGCGCCGTACAACCGATCCGCAACTTCGCCCAGCTCCGCATTTTCCTTTAACGGCTTAACCTGCTCATATTCCAAAATAATCGGCTTTTCACCCGTATAAATTTGAATCAAAGTCTCCATCGCAGCCTTCGTTCCCCGCATGCTGTATAAGGTTGGAGCTGCTTTCAGCAGCTTCCTAAGCTGTTCCTCCGACCAGTAGTCTTCCGCATCGATGCCAAGCCAGCCGAGAAGCCAGCGCAACGAAGAACCTTGAGCATGCTTCGCTTCCAGCGTCCTCGTTACCCCTTGAATCTTCTCCTCCGTCTGTTCGAGCATCGTCTGAAAGAGACTTAAGTATCGGCTTAAAAAATCGCTGGAGCGCTCATCCCTTTGATAAATGGACGGAAGGTAGGCAAGGTACGACTGTCTAGGGAAGTATACCTCCAAGCTGTGGACGACTGGCGCATGTTTGGACGATCCGATTAGCTCGATAAACAGCCAAATATATCTCCCCTTCGCGCCATGCAGCAGCGCGTCATGCGGATCCTTCAGCGGCTGCGACCATATTGCAGACAGCGCTGCAAGCTTCGTCTCCGGCAAAATGTCCGCATTCCGTATATAGACGTCCAGATCGGTATGCTCGCCGCCAATGAACAGCTCGCGACGATCGGAGGCATAATAACGGATATTAATTTGGGTATCGTTTTGGCGCGATGCGGCAAGCACCAGCTTATGCCATTCGGTTTCCGTCTCGCCGCTGTCCAGCGCGTCGCTCATCCAGATTCCCATTCGATTGCCGAAGCTGCTCCATACGGCCGGTTCGGCAACCGGCAGAATTGTATATACGGTGCGCTGCCCGGCATTCCACAAGTATAGCGCTTGTTTTCCGGCGAATAGTACGCCGCCTTCCGCATTGCCCGTATAGCCCTTCTTGACGATTTCGGCTTTATCCGAAAGCGCAAGCAAAGCATGCGACGCTTCATTCCCTCTCGTACGCTGCAGCACCCAGAGCAGCCCATCGCCGCCGAAGCAAAGCGACAGCATGTCGTTCTGCTCAAGCTCCTGCGGCAGCGGCACAAGCGAGGCGCGATTCGTATACAGATCCAGCTGCACCAGCAGCTGCGAGCGGCGGTCCAGCAGCCAGCCCTGCAGCCCGTCGCCAAGCGTTAAATGAAAACGCCCGCAGCTATCGTCGGCTGCATCGTCATCCGCTACAGCTGCCGGCAGCATCGGCAGCGGAATGCGCAAAGCCGGGGCTCCTGACTCGTCAAAGCGAAGCAGCTGCAGCTGCTCTTCCTCGCCAATCGTTCCGATGACGAGCAATCCCCCGTCATCGTCTGAAGCGATGTGCTGCGCGCGGAAGCTCTCGCCGTACCATTCCTTCGTCGTCCACCGAATTTGCGCCCGGTCAAGCAGCATTGCTTGCATCAGGCTGCCAGCCCCTTCATAGAGAACGACGACCGAATCGCCTGAGACGGCTATGCCCAAAGGCTTGCGTCCGTCGATCTCCTCCAGCTTGATGATGCTTTCCATATGGCGTCCGCCGAGCTCCATCCGCCAAATCGCATGCTCGCTGTCCAGCATGAACCATCTGCCTGACCGATCGATGACGGTATCCTTAATAGATGCCGTAAGACCAGGATGCGCAAGCTGGTAATGCCCTAAATTTCGATATACCTTCTCTCTAACAATGCTCAGCCCTTCTTCCAAGGACTCGAGCTGGCAGGCTATTCCGCGGCTCCAATCAGGAGGCTTGCGGAATGAGAAGAAAGGTTGCTCGCTCATTGGTAAGCCGCCTCCTAACTGTTCGAAATAATAAACTCAATATCGTGCTCGCCTGATATAGCCAGCCCGTTCGGAGGTATGCGGATATCTCCGCCTGCTTCCGGATATACATTTTTACCTTCGGCCATTAGCCATACATCCTGTATGTATTGTACGCCCGGTATGTGATGAACGATATCGTACACGTCGCTTTTATAGATCGGCTTGCCGAAATCCCAGCCCTCTCCCGCAGCAGTTCCGTAAGGCTGCAGCCAGTTGCGCAGCGCCTCTCTCACCTCATCCTCTTTCCCTTCGTAGCGCGGATGAACGACGATCACCGCTCTGACCGATACCTTAATATACTCTGGCGGAATAATGTGAAAGGAAGTGGTCAATAAACGATACGGCTCAAGATGGGTCCGCACCGTCTGAATCATGCCGCTGCTTGGAAAGGGAAGCGGCTTGCGGCTGTAAGGAACAACGACGACCGATATATGGCCGAGCGCCCTCTCCTCGGGATAGTTGCTCATGAACGGCTGATAGCCGGATATCGCTTTAACGCGCACGATGCGAAGCCCGGGAATTTCCTTAACCCGCTTCTCGATATCTTCTGCCGTTATGCCGCATTTCGGCTCAAGCACAGCCAGCTTCGCCCGCTGCATCGCTTCCTTAAGACTCTCCGCCTCTTCTCCGCCGTAAGCGGGAAACAGATTCGTCACATGAAGCGGATAATTGAAATAGTCCAGCTCATGAATCGTATCGGCCTTCACATTGCCTGCAGCTCCTGTGCCGATCCGGCAACTGATCATGCGAACGTTAGGCGCCTCCGAGGCCGGCGGCGTTGCGCCGTGTATGCCGTCGGAGAAGCGAATAACGCCCTCCTCGGTATCGATAATAAAATGTAGGCTCTCGCCGCCCGATTCATCGAAATCATATACGCGCTCGCAATCATGCCACTGCATCGTTCGCTGATCCTCGGCGAGCCAGCCTAGCTGTACGCTTACCGTATCGGCCAAAACCGGCTGAACGGGAAGCGGAAAAGTTTGACCCGAAATGCCTGTGCCGCTTCCTAAATAGATTCGATTAACATATTCTCTCGCAATAGCGATAACGCGAATGCTCTTCTTCCCCTTCGGCAATGCAACCTCAGGCATGAAGCTTAAGCTGGCGCTTTCATCCGTATAGCCGACGCCGTACAAATGCGATGGAATATCCAGCCAGCCGCCGTCCGCTTGCCGCAGCTGCACAATCAGCTCGCTTTGCATAAAGAGCGCATGCTCCAGCACAATCTGGAGCTCATCGCCTTCGTTCTGCGGGCCGTCGAAGCATTCCTGGATGCAAATGGTCTGTCCTTGAACGGCAAATACCTCGTTCCATATTAATCTGCGTACTCGCGGCGGATCGTTATATTCGCCGCCTGCCAGCAGCGCTCTTACCTTGGTCGCTTGCACGCCATGCGGAAGCTCGAACAAAATCGGTCCGCTCTGCTGCAGGCCGTAAGATTCGTCGCGCTCCATGAGTAACGGTCTCCAGCCTTTGTAAGCCTCATCCTCATGCCAGTAGCTCCACTCAACCTTGCCCGATGACGTAAAGCCTTTGTATCTGGCCGGTATTCGGTGATCCGGCTCCTGGTCCTCCAGTTCAATCCACAACGATAGAGGCAAAGACGAGGGCAGCGGCTTTTGAAGCGTGATGACCATGCCTGACCCAACCGCTCCATCCTGACCGAACGGCAAAAAGGTTACCCGTCCTGAAATCATGTCATCGTCTATCACATTGATCCCGTCACCCGTATAGACCGAAATTTCTTGCTTTGCGTCAGGCAGCACCGTAACGGCTCGCACCGTTTCAAACGGCAAGTCTCTCACTCTAAGCAAGGTGCCGTAAGGAATATACATCGGATGAGGAGCCTTCGTAATGCTGACTGAAGTGGTAGCCGGGACGACATCCCGCGGCGCTTCGCCAAGCAGCTTTAAAAACTTCCGTTCATGGCCTTCTGTCAGACGGTCAAGCTGAAACTGCTGCATCTCAATATGCCATGCCAGCATCTCCAGCAAAGTAATGCCTGGATCATGGGCGTTCTCATCCGTCCATTCGGGAAATATGCCGGGAATTAGATCTCTCGCCTCGCGGACAAGCTGCTGAAAGCTGCGATCGTCTAAATTAGGTAAAGGCAACATGGCTTATCTACTCCCTCTTATTTGTGCAACTCAACAACTATGCGATGCGTGCCCGGTACGACTATACTGTGCTTCAGCATCGCGATCCGGTCAGGATTCCATTCTGTCCGCTCTCCGCTTTCCACCTTATACACATCAAGCGCCAGCTGCGGAATATGAACGACCGGTCCAACGGACTTCATTAGCGCGTAAAACATCGAATGGTGAACATGTCCGCCGATCTCCCAGCCCTTCCCGTCCGTATTTCCGGATATCGGATCAAGGAATTGATTCAGCTTGCGCGTAAGCTCCCGTTCGACGAGCACGACATCGTCCATATTTTTAACCCATACCGTCGCTTGGACGCCTATTTCCAGCTGCGCCGCTTCCATCACCTGCAGCTTGCCGGGAAAAGCGATGCTTGCCGCTGTTCTGCGGAGCAGGCTCGTTTCGACGGAACGCTTCAAATCCTGGAAATGCGCGCCGTTGCCAACGCCGGACTTCGGAAAGACGACAATCGTTACCGCACCCAGCTCCTTCTCCAGCTTCACATTCTGATTGGATAAGCATTTCACCTTCGCCACATTCGGATGGGCTTCGCGGGTAAGCCATTCGAAATCCTCAGCCGTAACTGCCCGGTTCCGATGGATAAACCGTTTCGGACCGCGTACAACCGCTTCTTCTACAGTGCCCGCATCGCAGCCTCCGGCCGCCTGCCTGCTGTTCACTGCGCCTTCTACGAACGCAATCGAGCTTTGAAGCGTTGTAATCATTCCGGCCGGAACATTTCCGCGCTTGCCGCCTCCGCTCGCATAGGTGACCCTAACGAGATCGGCGCCTGAGCGAGGAAGCCCCTTGCCGGCAATTCCGTCGCCAAAGCTGATTCGTCCAGTCGCCCGGTCGATCCGGTAATGCCGGTCCTCAGGGCCGGAGCGCCACAGCTGCTCCACTGCCGAATACATAACCCACACGCGAAGAATTTCGCCTTCGGAGTCGCGGATGATATCGAGCTCTATATTTTCCCGGCGAAGCGCTTCTATTTCCCCGGGCAGCAGCTCATCCGTCTCATCCACCCATACCTTCTCCGAAAGCACCGGCGCCGATGACAGCAAATAATACTCAATAGACTGATCCTGAAGCGTATCGTACGCCTCCAGCAATCTCGGGTACTCCTTCACAATCGTTCCCTGCTGCACGGCAAGCGTCGTATTCAAAGCCAGCTGCAGCGCTGACGGCTGATTGGGCGCTTCCTTCTCCAGGCTGTAGCGGCAGTCCCGGTTTACCGCCCGAATCCAGCATCTTGTCCTGCCGAACGAAGAACTCATGGCAAAATCCTGCGGGCCGACGAACGTAATATCGCCGCTTCTCGTAAAACCGTTCGTTTCATCGGCAGTCCCTAAAGGCGTCCATACCGCTGAGCCGCCGGCGTTTCTTAAATACTCCCAGTCGATTAGCGGAATATCCTGCTCGGTTACCTGCCGCTGCTTCAGCTCCATATGCAGATTGATCGGCCCCCGCTCGGGAGGCGCATCAAAGCCCAGCCACAGCGCCGGAACATTGCCCTCAAGCGAAGTAAACGGATTAACCGGCATGCTGCTGGTTTTTACCTCGACGGAATAATCTTTAAGCTCTAAATTGTTGTAGGCTAGCAGCCCTTGCGGAGCGTGAATCGGCTGCTCATAACCATAGCGGATGCGCATTCGGTGAATTTGCGGCGCATAATAGATCGCGTTAGGCGAATATGCATTTTCCACCTGCAGAATACGTCCGCGAATCCAATAATTTTCCTCCGCATTCACGATAATTTCCTCGATATCATGGGGACATATAAAGGTTAGCTCGCATCGCTGCGTTCCCTCCCATACAGTATGGAACATCGTTCTCGCATGGGCCGGGGTTGAAAGAAGCGACCATGACCGGCCGTTCCAATATTCCCACTGTATGCTTGCAATCGTTACCGGATCAGGGATATCCACGGCATCGACGACCTCGCGCTTCATAATCGGCTTCCAATTAATCGGCCTCGGCTTGTCTGGATATAACCGGTAGGGGATGAACTCAGCTTGAAAGCTGATCTGAATATTCGAGCCGCGCTTGGACAGAGCTTCCTTATTTGAAATATAGAAAAGCCCATAAGGCGCAAAAAACTCGCCGAACGGCATGCAGCTATTCTGAATATCCAGCTGCACGTCATTTTGAAACAGCCGGTCTGGTTTAATGCCGGACAGCTCCGTCGCTGCAGCGTACTCGCTCTTCAGCATAAGCCGGTCGAACTGCACCTTGTTCAGCGCTGAGACGTTACTATAAGCATTGCTTTCTATAGTGCGGCAGCGGATCCAGTATCCGTACACATCATGGCAGCTAACAGGCTCAACCGGCAATTGATTCAGCTTAATTAAGCGAATGACAGACCCTTGTCCGTAAATCCGGTCAAAGCTGCGCCACTCTCCGCCGCTGTAATACTCCCAGCTGACGAATTCGCGGTCAGACAGCTGCCGCACCGTTTCTGCGGCTGCTCCCTCGTGCTTGGAATGGGTAACAGTAAGCTCAATAAACGCGGGCTGCTGCAGCAAAAATAAAAAATCATGCCGCAAATAAAAAATATGCTCCTGCAAATTTTGCCCGTATGCGCCGAACAGCGGTTTGCCATGCCTGTCGACCGACAGCGGCTCTCCCGCTTCGCTCAACATAACGATTCGATCCTGCTTCGGGCTGACGGCCATCACATCAAGCAGCTTAGCCGTCGTCAGCAATATAGGCCGGACCGTTTCGAACAGGACAGGCTCCGTTTCGCCAGGCGCGTCGGCGGCAAGCTGAATGCCGCTGTCAAGAAACACCGGCTCGGGCGTGCCCTCAGCCAGCTTGAACGTAATTTGCGCAACAGCCGGCTTAGCCGGTGCAAGCTCCACGTTGAAATGGTTCAGAAAAGCTAGAAAGCTTTTGTACGGCACCTGATTCAACCGTTTAATATTGCCCTCCAGCAAGTGGGCGAACATTAAGGAAAGCGCCGTGCCCAGATCGGGATCGTCCGGGCTGAACCGCCACTCAGGCACGTAATAGGGCGCCATACTTCTCATTTGCTCGATCAGCTGCGCTCTTGTTCGATTGTCGATTATAGGAACCGCTTTGCCGGATTCCTTGCCACCGCCATGATTGATCATGCTTTTCTCTCCGATAGTTTAATTTGATCCTTCATATAAATAGTAGGGATAAACCTGATTAAATAGATTGTTGGTCGTTCTAACCTCATACTGCACATGAATGAGCAGCCGCTGCTCCTGGCCCTCATCGCGTTCAACCTTTACCTCAACCTCGTGTACGCGCGGCTCCCAAATCGTAATCGAATCCTTAATCTCCGATTCAATGAGCCTCAGCGTCGTATCGTCACTGCCTTCGAACAAATAGCGTTCAATATCGCAGCCGTAATCGGGACGCATGACCCGCTCGCCTTTTGCCGTCCATATTATAATTTTGATCGCCTCGGCAATATCGTCCTCAAATTGAACATGGCGAATCCGGCCCGTTACTTCGTCAACCTCGATAGGAAATTTCCAGCCTCGGCCGAGAAACTCTTTGGACATTTCCAGCCCTCCGATTCCGCTTCATTAGTTTATTTTGACCATAGCGCCTTGGATGGAAATAATGCCGTCTGCCTTCACATTCAAGGAGCCGCCCGCTTTGATGTCCAACATCGCGCTAGCTTCGATCGCAACTTGCGTTGATTTCAGCTTAATCGCCTTCATGCTTTCAATCGAGACATCGCCCTTATTGTTCAACATAATTTTCGTTTGCCCGCTGGTGACCTCGATGCTGTTAGCCGAGCCGCCCTTAATCGTAATGACATTTTGGCCGCTTTGCTCCTTAAGCACAATCGTATCCTGCTTGTCCGCCAATTCCAGCTGATGGCCTTTTTTCGTTTTCAACGTAAGTTTTCCGTCTCCGTCCGTGTCGTCCAAAATGATTTCATGACCGGCTCTCGACTTAATTTTTCGAATATTGTTTTTATCGTCCTTGCCAGGCGGGGGCGGATTTTTTTTGCTCCATAGGCTGCCGATGACGATCGGCTCCCGAATATCGCCCATTTGAAAAGCAACGAGCACCTCGTCGCCAACCTCCGGCACGAATAGCGTGCCGCGCTCGCTTCCGCCCATTAACGTCGTCACCCTTGCCCAATCGAGCTCCGTCTGATCATTGAGAACAGGAAGCTTCACCTTTACTCGGCCGCATTTTTCCGGGTCCATGTTGTCGGTCACAATACCGATGAAAACGCCCTGCATATTGCCCAGCAGCCGGTCATTCAACGAATGGAACGAATGGAATAGTTCATTCATATCTACACCGCATTTCCTTGCACCCTGAGTCTGGTCACGTAACCCGACTCGTCAATCGTATGGGTGGCGCTTTGTATGTAATAAGTCTGATTCAGGCTGCTTCCAAGCCCGTCAAATTTAATGAACCGGCCGGCGCGCAATTCTGGAAGACCCCAGCATTCAGCGTCGCCCGTCACTAGCTTTAACGCCCTCTCATTCATCGCAGCTTCAGCCTTTTCTTTTGCATCCTGATTGTCTTCCGCATTGAGATACAGTATTTCTTCGAAATCTCCAAGCGTTTTTAATAGATTCGGTCCAGTCTTGCTGTTCGTTCCTAATTTATTCACAGAGGTGGAAGAGGCTGCAATAACCTTTTGACCGGCTGCATCCCAGCTCCTTACCGTTACCTTCGTTACTTGATCCGATAAATTTTGCTCCAAATGAAAATACATTAAATGCTTGCCCCACGAAAATGTGACAACGGGCGGCTTGCTCATATTTCTCTTGCGAAAGTATAACGTTTTGCCGACGATAAAAAATTCATAATTGATGCTTTGCGCCATGTTTTGCAAAAATTGATAGTCATTGTCCGGTTTTTTCGTCAGATGCGGAACCTGTCTCGTTGTATCGTCGATAACAAACCGGTTTGCGCCATACAGCTGGCCCAGCTCTCTGACGACGTCGGATATTTTTTTATTTTTCCACATCCGCGCCTCGCGGCCGCGCATCATTTTAAACGATAAATCCATGCCGGTCACCGTAAGCCTAGGCGACTCGTCGTTATGGAACTCAATATTGACCGCTGTAATATAGCCGAAAAAAATCGGTGTCATCCGATCCGTGTAGCCTGTGCTCACCTCTATCGTTTTGCCGAGCACAAGCAGGTCGTTCAGCCACTTGAAATCCCTGCTTATTAGATCGTAAGCATTTGATATCGAGAAGGTCGCCACATCGGATTGCTCAGCTGTCGTCGTTTCGACGGTTAAGGCCGTTATCGCCATCCCTTCGCGCACTGCGTCCTTGTTATCGATCAGCAGCTTAAAACCCGGAGCGATGAAATTGTTATATTTCTTCTCCAGGTCAGCAAAGGCGTTTTGGTCATTAGTCAGCTGCACATTGCTCATGAACGATATCACTCACCTTATCCGTATAAGCGTGGAATTTTAATTACCGTACCGGGCTCAAGCTGTTTCGGATTCGCGATCCCGTTCGCGCGGGCGATCTCCCGCCAGAGGCCCGGATCCTCGTATTCCTCGGCCGCAATTTGCCAAAGCTGGTCTCCTTGCTTAATCATCCGTTGCTTCGTGCGGTCCGCAGACTGCCTTGGAATATGCTTGAATTGCTCCGTTATGCTCTGCACCGCCTTGAAGGTAACGTTCAGCGTAGCCCGAACGGGTATGCCGGAATCGAGAAACATCGTATACGTTTGCGATACCTTCTCGACAACGCCTTTGAATTGAAAGGTGCCCCATACAAACTTGCACAGCGGCGGAGCGTGCAAATCTTTGTCAACCTCGAGCAAGCCGGCGATTTGCATCGTTTTTTCCCTGACATCCTTACCGCTCTCGTAGGTGTCGAAAAATAAATCCATATTCAAAGTTGTCGCTTCGCCGCTCACAAATTGCGCAATGGGCTGAGACAAGCCGGGAATCGTCTGCCAAGAATATTGATTTCCGGATTCGATATTGTATTGGGTAGGATTGAACAGCACGTCGAGCCGCTCCTTGTGAGGGCCGCGCTCTACCCAGATCATCGCCTTTTTAAGTGCCAACCTTCCTTTCACCTCCGCTTATTCGAAAGCCGCGACCTTAGGGCTTGCTTTGTCTATTGCTTATAGTCCTCTTCTCTGTTGATCAAGACGGATCCGTTTTGAAAGCTCGCGATAAATTTGATCGGTCAGCCGTTTTACATCAACATTAGACTTCGTCCACTGCACCTTGGCCTGATGAAGATCCTTCTCGACCGTTTTAATGGCGGTTTGCAGCCCATTAATCATATCCTTTTGCGGCGCTTCCTTAACGGCCGGCTTAACGGCAACATCTAGCGGCGCTTCCTTCATTTTGCGCACTTCCTTTGCAAGCAACGATGAAGCAGCTTGTGCAGATTTGGAAGCGCTGCGGTGGGCCAATCGCTCAGCGCCAAGCCCGCTTTGGATGCCGGTTAAAGCTGTATCTTGCATAACTGCTGTCTTCAAGCCGGCCGCCGCTTGAGGCTTCAACAAGCTCCTATGCTGTAATATCGTAGCCAGCCCTCGACTGCTATTCGTGATGGCGGCAGCTTGCGTAATTGTTTCTGTGATTCGATGCGCCAATTGAACCGTTGCGGCCGTCTCACGAGCCGCAGCGCTTAAAGGCTTCGGGCTGCTGCCCGGCAGCTGGCTCGTTATAAGCGAAGGCTTGATCCGACCGCCCGATTGACGGCGTATAGCAAGCTCGCGCATGCTCGCATCATTCGACCGGCGTCTTGCTGTGAGCACGGGCTTGTCCGTCCCTTTGATTGAATGGCCGACTGTGAGCCCCGCCTGATCTGCACCTTTCGTTTGTCGGCGCATCGTGAGCTTTGGCTCATTCGAAATGCCCGGTTGACGGCGCGCAGCAGCTGCCTCCTGCTGGCCCGAATGACCCGATTGTCTGCGGATAGCGGGCACGGACTTGCTCCGATCAACCGCTGAGCGTCCGGTCAACTCCGGCATTTGCGCCTTGTTCGGTTCTCGGCGCGCGACAATCGGCGCATTCCCCAATACGTTTGGCGCTCCTAAGCGGGTACGTTGTCCGAGCTGGCGCTCGCTTGTACCCTCTCTATTTAAAAGGTTAATCAAGTTTAAAGTTCTCGCTAGATTTGCCGTTCTGCGAATCATTGGCTGCATTTCACTTGATTTGACTCTTTCATTCTTAATCGTTTGTGTTTTCGTATGATTCGAAAATGCAGTATTTTCTGCTATGGAGTTGGCTAGCGCATCCGCTTGCCTTAGTGGAGCAGATTTGTGCTGACGATAGGCTGTAAGCTCGCCCGCTTCGATTAGCCGCTGCGCGCGTTTGCCCGCTTGCTCCCAATGAACAAGCCGCATTGCCTTAGCCGTATATGTTGTTGTTCGAACGATATGCCGGGCTACGTGCGATACACGCAGCATAAGCTCGCTATGATGCTTAATCGATATTTTGGTTAGATTAGCTTGTTCAACTGCGTTAGAGCGTGCCGACGTTTGTGATGGCGCCGCTTGATCGCTCATCTTGCGGACGAGCTCCTTCGCTGCTTTTGTCTCCAGCTCTTGGCTGCGCTCGCGCTCCTTCGTTACGCGCGTCTCCAGCTCTCGGCTGCGCTCGCGCTCCTTCGTTACGCGCGTCTCCAGCTCTTGGCGATGCTCGTGCTCCTTCGTTACGCGCGTCTCCAGCTCTTGGCGATGCTTCTGCACTTCAGTCATCTTCAGCGTTACTGGCTGGCGATGAACAATCTCTTCCCTTTGCCGCCGCACCTGCGCCGCTGCATCCGTCGATCTTATCTCGGGCTTAGCGCTTTGAATATCCGGCTGCTTCCCCTTCACTTGCGTCTGAACGGCTTGGCCGATATGATTACGAGCCCTTATCTCAATTGTGCTTTGCTGAATCGGCTGCAATCGGTTACCCAGCATAGCGGATAAAGTCCGTAATGGCGCACCTTGCTTCTTCAGCTCCAGCGCGGCTCCAGACAGCTCCTTCTTAACAGCTTCATGCACGATCAATTGCTCCTGAACATGAAGCGGCAGCCGAGGACGATGAACGTCAGCGGCGGTCTCCCGCATCGCTGCTCCAAAAGCGGATACCATTCTTTCAACCGCGCTTGCCTGCGCTTCCCCGTTTAAGCGAGGAACAGCATGCCCATTTGCCGAAATTCGATTTACAGTCAATTGGGCTTTCATTGCCGTATTTGCCGCAGATACTCGTGCGGCGGGCGTCCTTGCCGTTGTTGATAGAGGAGGTCGATCTACTGGCAGCACAGCATCCAACGCCCGCAATTGCTCTGGGGGCAATGCTTGAGTAGCATCGGGCCGTCTGCCTCGCGCTGCAGGCAAAGCTGGCTGCTCCCTTCTGCCTCTGTCCGCTATTCCTCCATGCTGCTGAACGAGCCGATTGAAGGCGGTAATCATGTACATCAATTTAACGTGCAGCGGAATGGCCGGATAGTGATGCGATATGGACAGCTGGACAGGAGCTGCCGGAGAGGCTCCTCCGCCATTGTCGCCTTCCTCGCGATGGACCAATCTGTCTCGCACGGGCGGCTGCGCGATGCGCCAGCCGTATTTGCGAGTCAAGCGATCGGCAAATACGCCATCGGACAAGCGTATCGATTTAATAGGTTCAGTTAACTGCAACTCGTCCTCGGCCTCCCTTTCCGCTTCTCGCCGTCTTTCTGCCTTACCTTAGTCAGCATCATGCTAAATCATTTTAAAGCCATTATGGGTCAGTTCGATCTGTTCCACCGCTACTTCACTGGCAGCGGCATTCAGCTCTGGGCCCGTCCATTTCGTCGGGTAGGCATCATAGAAATTCCACCTACGAAATTCCTGATCGCGCTCGTCATACAAAATAATAGAGCCGCTCTTGCGGGAAATTTTTCCTTCAACGACTTCCGCATACCAATTCCAGAGCTCATTGGACGACGTCATGCCTCGCTTTAACAATATTGGAACGAGCCTCGTCCGAGCCGGCAGCCGGTGCACATATTGGTTCAAGCCGCCTTCGGCATACTCCTCGACCTCTGTTTCTACCGATAGCCCGCTCACCTCTGAGAAGCCGGCGACAAGCATCCCGTCAAGCTCCACCATGAACCGATAAGCCCCGACTACATAAGGCCTAGTCTGATCCCCTCGCTGTTTCATGTGAGATCATCCCTTCTTGAACACATCGAAAGGATTGTGGCGATCCGGCTCGTCATTCATCTTGCGATTAATTTTCGAGATCTCCTCGCACCACTTTCTCCGCTCCCGATGCTCCATATTCATCACATCATCATGCGACCAATGGAAGTAGTAAGCGATAAACCCAGCCTCCTCGTAGAGGCGCTGCTCCGGGTGTACGCTTAAGCCCCTTCCATCTGAGATAAAAAAGAGATATCTACCTCATGCTCATGCTCGCATTTTGGGCAAACCGTTCGGACCGACAGCTTCTCTGTTTCATTGATCTCGCGATAAAAGTTTTGCAGAAAAGCAAGATCGGCCGTAAACATTCTTTCGATGGTCTTTGTATCAATCGCCCGCAAATCGCCAAGCTTCGTAATGACGCGAGCAAGCAGTATGATTGTCAAATATCCCGGGTTTTGCTGAACGCGCTGATCGCGCATAGGCAGTATCTCATCGGCTGCCGTTGCCAGCCGCATCGTCCCCCGGCGGTGCAGATTTCCATTCTCGTCTACAAAGCCTCTTGGCAGCTCAAATTCATATTCGGTTCTAAACGACATCATGTCCCTCCTGGCAGCTTCTATCAAGCTAATCTATCATTCTATTTGCAGCAAATAACGGACGAAGGAACAACAGGTATAAATGTTGTTCCTTAATCCTATTCATTTATTATTGTGTGCGCAGCATGCCTTCATGAGCCAGCTCCAGCAGCTCGATGGCTACTTCGGAAGCTGTCGCGTTAAAGTCTGGCGCTGTGTACTTAACGGGCCAAGCTTCAATAACCTGCCATGTCGCAACATCTTCGCCTTCTTCGTTAATGGCGATAATCGTTACCGTTTTGCGCTCAATTGTGCCTTCAACGATGCAATCCTGAACCCATTCGAACAAATCCATGGATTCAGTCGCCCCCCATTTCAGGGAGATGTTGCCGTATTTCGCAAGACCGGGAAGCTTGCGCGGCGTTATTACGTCTGTTCCTTCTCTGTACTCGATTACATCAAGCGATGCGTCGAAGCCGGATACTTCGCTAAAGCCCGCCTGCTCGATACCTTCAACCTCTACACGAAACCTAAACTTGCGATATGGATCATTGCGTTCGCCTGCCATTCTCTTAACTTCCTTTCTATTAAATCATTATAGTATTATTGCTCATTTGTTTTCTGCGTAATACGGAATACGACGAACTCAGCCGGCTTCACAGGAGCGATGCCGATTACGCAAATAAGTCGGCCGTTGTCAATATCGTCCTGAGTCATCGTGTTGCTGCTTATGTCAATATAGAAAGCTTCGCTTGGCGAAGAGCCCTGCAGCGCACCTCCGCGCCATACTCTTGTCAAGAAAGCATCGATCGTACGATGCACGCGCGCCCACAGACGCTCGTCGTTAGGCTCGAATACGACCCAGTTCGTACCTGCTTTGATCGACTCTTCTACGAAAATAAAGAGGCGGCGAATGTTGATATATTTCCAAAGCGCGTTAGACGATGTTGTTCTTGCGCCCCAGATTCGGATGCCTTGTCCCGAGAAGCTGCGGATAAGGTTCACGCCTTTCGGATTCAAAATATCCTGCTCGCCCTTATTGTATTGCACATCCAGGCCGGTAACGCCGCGCACCACTTCATTGGCTGGCGCCTTCTCTACGCCGCGCGTGCTGTCGCTGCGCGCATATACGCCTGTAACAGAACCTGACGGAGGCACGAAAATATTGCGCTTCTCAAGCGGATCAAACACTTGCAGCCAAGGATTGTAAAGGGCTGCATAGCTGGAATCGAAAAACTCGCGGTGAGAGAGTACATCCTGCACCTTCGTTTTTTCTCTCGGGATGTCCAAAACGGCAAAACGGCTGCCCAAATTTTCGCAATGAGCAACAAGCGCTAGCTGGACGGCAGGCTCCGTTACGCCTGGGATCGCGATAATGCTCACTTGGTCGTTATCGACAAAAGCTTGGATGCCTGTACGCTTGCCGGGACCGTTGTCCTCGCCGATAAAGCCGGCTGTATCTACGCCGCTCAAGGAGCCGTCAGAGCCGCCAGCCAGGGCGATTGTATACTTTCCTCCGTCTGCAAACAGCGCCGCAACGCTGCCTTCAGCGTTGCCCTCTACTTGAACCAGCGCAGAACGCGCTGCAGCTTTGGCAATATAGTTAGCAGCCACCGCATTGAACGAGCAGTTTTCGAAGCTTTCGGCCTCATCGCCATAGGACACATGCAAAGTAAATTCAGAAGTCGACAGCACTTTTACCGGCAAAAGACCGTTATCTACCGGATCGCCCGCAAGCGCAGTCTCCAGCTCAATCACATTGTCGCGCACTTGTACGACCTTGCTGCTAGTACGCTCCTTGCCGTCGAAGAACGAAACCTCGTCGCCTTCATTAAAGCCTGCGCTATTTTTTACGCGATATTTGCCGTCGCCAAGATCTTCAAAAATTTGCGTCTTCGCTTTGCTTGACGGCACGCATGCAAGCTTTACTCCATTTCCCCATGCGCCAGCGTTTTTCGCCTTCACATGGAACAGTTCGCCTTCGTGTGATGCAATTTTGCTGTCAGACGGAGCAACGCGCATAATAAACGCCTGCGAACCGCCGTTTACGAAAAACTGCTCGACCGAGTAAGCCAGAAACCGGTAAGCACCAAACTGATTTTCGGATAAATACGAGCCATAATTGCGTTTAAATTCGTTCATGCTGGTAACAAGCTGCGGCAGTCCTTCTGCTGGACCGCGTTCAGCCAACCCGATAAAACCGGCAACACTTGTGCTTACGCCGGAAAGCGGTTGACCCGAATTATCAAATTCCTCCACATAGACACCTGGTGATAAATATTCAGCCATTTAAATACCCGATCTTCGCATAAGGGAGCATTGTCCCTGCTCGAATACCGGTTCCTCCTTTCAGGATTTAAAATATGCAAGGCAGATAGGCAATTTAGCCGATCAACCGCAGCAACAATAGGGAGCAAAAAACTAGCTTTGGTTTACTTTAATGTGGCGTTCACGTACACGCGAGACTTGCTTCGTTCGAGTTGAATCCAAGAAGACCGGTCCCAGCTTGTAGCAGAGCGACAGCTTATAAGGCATATTCGGAAATAAGCCTACTGCCGTTTCTAGCGGCAATTCTTCCTTTACGAGCCGGTAAGCGCCGCCGGAGCCTCGCAGAGAGCCTACCAAATCCTCATCTTTAAGCGTATTATGATCATGAAGCACCTGCATCGTCTTGCCGATAATGCGCTGCTCGTCTATAGCTCGCGTAAGCACATCGGAAGACGAATGAGCGGTTATAAGATAAGAGAGATCGAGCGCGATGGGCGGATATCTCATCCGGTCGCCCTGATCGATCAAATCATTGCTTCGGACATCTGTATTTTCTTTAATTTCGTAAAGATAAAGGCTTAAATTCATGTCGCCCTTATCGTTCGGATGGGCAAGCCCCACTCCGTCGGAATGAGGGATCAGCTCAGGCACAAGCGCTTCGCGCAGCACCTTCACCAGAGACAAGCCGATGTCTGCAATAACGGAATAATCAGCCAACTCGCTTTACCCCCTCCAATATTCTGAATAAGGACCTAAACGATCCTTGAGCAGCACTTTTCCCGTTTTCTTATATTCCTGTATCGCAGCCTCAACCATATGCTTCATATTAAGCGGGGTCCCGTCGTTCGCCGCCATGTACGCAGCGGTAATAATAATATTTTTGATCGGCCCGCCGGAAAGCTCGAACGTTTGAGACATGAAGGAATAGTCGATGTCGCCGGCCGGAACCTCGGCTGGTATGGACGATCGCCACAGCTGCTCGCGTTGAGCGGCGTCCGGAAACGGATACTTAATAATAAATTGAATGCGGCGCGTGAAAGCATCGTCTAAATTTTGAGCAAAATTAGTAGCGAGGATGGTCAAGCCATCATACTCTTCCATCTTCTGCAGCAAATACGAGGTTTCCATATTGGCGTACTTGTCATGGGCGTCTTTAACCTCCGAGCGTTTGCCGAATAAGGCGTCTGCCTCATCAAAAAATAAAATGGCGCCGCTTTGCCTCGCATGGTCAAAAATGTCGCTTAAATTTTTCTCCGTCTCGCCAATATATTTGCTGACAATTCGGGACAAATCCACCCGGTAAAGCTCTGCCTCCATCTCCTTCGCCATGACTAGCGCAGACATCGTTTTGCCTGTGCCCGGTGGCCCGGTGAACATCATGCTGATTCCTCTGCCGTACGGCAAAATGCGGTCAAAGCCCCAGCTGTGCATCACCTTATGCCGATCCTTGATCCGGTTGCAGGCTTGGCGCAGCAGTCCGATCGTTTCATTCGGCAAAATAAGATCGTCCCAGCTGAATTTCGATTCGACCTTGACGGCCTTATGCTGCAGTCCGTGGCTAATGATCCCGTACGCCGCCTGATGCAGCAATGCGGAATCGGATACGGAAGCTCCATTATCGCCGTTCCTCACTGCATGCCATCGCTCCGCCCGCTTCGCAGCGTCCACTGCAGCGGCAATCTGGCCTGGGGTAAACCTGAACTTTCCTGCCAATCTGAAGCCGTCATCGGTTGACAGGGCTCTCCAAGGCTTCATCATCGCCTGCCATAGGCGGCAGCTTTGATCGATATCCGGAAGGGGAATGTCAATAGGTATGTAGGTATGGAAGCCTGGAAGCTTAACTGACTCGCTGCTGAGCAAAAAGGCCGTGTCCCTCCAAGCTATAAGTCGCTCCAGCAGCCACGTCAGCCGGTAATCCGGCCTGACGCCCGCTTCCGGCATCACGATGATCTTCTCCACTTGGTCAAAGGCCGGTATGGCATGCTGAAGCTTTGCTTCCAGCAGCAGCTGTTCCATCGTATGCTTGAACTCGGAGAGCTCGAGCGGCGCATGCGACAGGTCATATTCCAGCAGAGACCGGCCCTGCTCCTTGCATACA
>Ga0180215_1001688_pt1 | contig 23724 bp, 15 predicted proteins | sample eDN3rd37CBELigBY_FD_128871 | JGI IMG/M metagenome (GOLD analysis project Ga0180215, IMG submission 128871) | Enriched backyard soil microbial communities from Emeryville, California, USA - eDNA 3rd pass 37_C BE-Lig BY (version 2) (version 2) | ecosystem: Environmental > Terrestrial > Soil >...
AGATCGTGCCGCCCGGGATGAAGCATTGAAGCGGGGCCGCGTGTCGCCAAGGCTGCGAATCGCAATGACGATGGTTGCGTACAGATGCTGAACCGGCAGAACGCCAAGCAACTGGCTCCCTCGCGGCCGAACAACGAACGGCGCACGCGGCTGCTCGATGCCACCGTCAACGTGATCCTCGAAAAGGGCATCGGCAATCTGACCTTGGACGCCGTCTGCGAGGGAGCGCACGTCAGCAAGGGCGGCCTGCTGTATTACTTCGACGGTAAAGCGGCGCTGCTGGAAGCACTCGCCGATGAGCTGACCGCACAATTGGAAAGTGAGCCCGATCGACAGGCGGGTGCGCCGGGCGTAGCCGAAGCCCGCATGTACCTTCGCGCTGTCGCGTGCATGAGCGAGCTGCCGCGCAGTCAGCGGCTCCGCAAAGCGTTGGCATTCATCTGTGTCGCTCATCCGGAACTGGCGCAACGAATTCATAGCAAAGCACACCGGCAGCCGTCACCACCTTCGGCGGACATGTCGATCGAGGAGTTGCATTTGCGGCTGCTGGCGGACGGGCTGTGGTTGGCGGACGTCTATCCGTCCTATCGGATCGATCCGCAGCGCCGGCAGGAGTTGCTGGCGTTGGTCGAGGCCGCCGCGCAGGGAGGGGGTTCGTTGATTGAGTGAAGGGTGGTTGGGCGATCGCGCGGTCGGAAGAGTTCGGGGAGTTCGATGCCTCGATTGACGCCTCAGGTGCAGCAGCAACATGCGTAAGGTGCTCTTGCGCTGCGGGTCGCGGCGACTGCAAATCAAGATCTTTACAAATTCCGACTGCTCGTTATTGAGATGCGTTCGATGAGCAGGTGGCTCCCGGAGTGTTCGGAGCAGTTCGCTCATGGCTGAACCGCGTGCACGTGGCTGTGCGCGTTACAAACAAAGACGGACAACACAGGATTCCAGGCCGTTCTTTCGGTGATAGGACTTGAACCTGCGAGCGGAACGTTGGCAGGAGGTGGTACGAGTGAGTTGCTCGTCCCGAATTATCTTCTGGCGTTTCTAAGGGAACGTGAGGAAGTGCCGCAAAGACTATAGAAATAGGCATTTCACGTCTTTCGTAGTTCACGGAGGTGCTCGCTTTCTCAGCCCGAGACGAGCAAAGTATCACCCTGTAGTGGCACCCCAGAGCAGCGTTGAGCAATCGCGATTTTGGGGCTGGCACCCACGAATTTGGAGTGACACCCCAGGACCGAGGTGGCTAATGAACAAGCTCACAGACGTAGGGATACGCGCAGTATTGGCGAAACCACGGACCGGCCGCGTCGAGTTGCCTGACGGCGCAGTGCCCGGACTCACACTTCGAGTTGGAAAAACGCGGGGCGCGACATGGTCGTTGATGATCCGCGTTTTCGGCGAGGGCGGCATCACCGATCGAGGCCACGGGCTCATGGGCCCGAAGCGACGTCTAACACTCGGCTCATACCCGCAGGTCTCTTTGCACGCCGCCCGAGCAAAGGCCAACGCGTACATCGATCAGGCGAGGCGCGGTGAAAGTCCAGTTGAAGCGCTTGAGCGGGTGGCCACGGGGCGCCTCACTGTCGAAGGTCTGGCTGAGAAATTTCTGACCGACTATGTCCATCTCAAGCAACTGCGCGCGGCGGCCAGATACGAGATGGCCATTCGAGCTCACATCATTGAAGGCGTAGGTCGGGTGGTGGCCGACATGCTCACTCGCGACCAGGTGCGCAGCCTCATGAAAGAGGTCATGGTTCAGGCGCCTTCAATTCGTGAAGGAAAGATGCGCCGTCGCGGTGGCATCGAAGCGGCGAGAAGCGTAGTTGCTGTCCTTCGTAAGATGATCAACTGGGGCATTCGTGAGCGGTTGCTGAAGCGCGCGGACAATCCAGTCTCGGGAATGGAGGACAACCTTCCGAAGAAGAGGAAGAAAGAGCGCGTCCTGTCACTGGAGGAGGCGCAGGTCGTCTGGCATGCCGCTGGGACGCTTGGCTATCCGTTCGGTCCGCTCTATCGCCTGATCCTGCTAACGGGCTGCCGACCGGGCGAGTGGGCGCGATGTCGGCAGTCGTATATCGACCTCAAGCAGTCCCTGCTGGTCATTCCAGCGCAGGCATACAAAAGCGACCACGTGCATGTGGTGCCGCTTGTGCCGGTCGCGGTTCAGATACTCGAACACACTTTGGCGAACTACGCTGGACGACAGGGCGACTTCGTCTTCAGCGGCACCGACGGTCTCGCGCCGGTATCTGGTTGGTCGAAGGGGCACAGCAGAATGATGCAGGCTGTGACGGCGGTGTCCGGCGAGCGAGGTGGGGTGCCGTGGACTCCGCACGACTTGCGACGCACCGTCGCGACTCGGATTGCGGAGCAGTTGGGTGTTGGTGGTGAGCAGTTGATAAAGCGAGTTCTGGGGCACGCCGATGGCAGCGTCACGGCGATCTACAACCGATATGGCTATGTGAAGGAAATGCGCGAAGTGCTCGAGCGCTGGGTGGAGGATCTTATCGGCGCTGAGTTTGATGCGGCGAGCCTATGGCGGGAGTCGGACGCGGACGCGTATGTGATCGTGGAGCCGACCGAAGCGGCGTAGGAGGGCATGCTTGCGCTGGTGACGGCCAGAGTTGCATCTCCTGGTCGTCAGCGGCACATGCAGGCCGGGGAGTAAAAGACCGCTCGGAGGCCGCAACGACGCGGCGCTGCCGAGCGCTGAAGCTGACGGGTCATGACGGCGGGACCGAGTCAGCGTTCAATCAGAGGCGTGCTGGATGTGATGCGTGCGGCAAGCCATGCCTGCACCTCCGACTCCACCCAGGCGACGCGCCTGGGAGATAGCTGCACTCGCATTGGAAAGTCACCCTGAATTTGCAGCTGATAGATTTTTGTTTTGCTCAATCCGGTGATCGCTGCGACCTGTGAGAGCCGGAGCATGCGGATCGGTGTGGGGCGCGGTGCATCTTGCGATACTTCCGGTTGTGCCGTCGTGATTGGAGCGATCGGACGGCCAGCGAGCGCCCGCGCCTCGTCTTGCCCCGTCATGCGGGCTGGGCGCGTAGCTGCAGGTGAGGTGGGTATCGAACGAAGCGTTCGGGATGGATACGAGTTCATGATCGTTACTCCTGATGTAACTTCGATGATCGAGCGGACGAAGTTCCACTCCATGGAGACAGCATCCCTCAGTGGCGAGAGAATGTCAGCGGGGAGTTTCGCCGAAAATTCGGCGAATTAGATCCCTATATATGTGTCGAGTTTCGGCCCATTTACGTGTGGCTTTACTCAACTGTCGGGACGGTATTACTCGATAGAGATCATTCCTGACGGACAGGGAAATGTCAGGTGGAGAAATTGACGAGAATTGATAAAAACAGATGCTGTGTTAGCTCTGTTCGGAGAGGGATTGCAAGCGAGTCAGGCTGTCGGCGTGTGCGGCGAGCCCATTCGGTATCGGGGCAACAAGCCTGACGGATCGGCACTCGCTCGCGTTCAGCAACCTGCTGATGGTGCGCCAGGCGTAAAGGGCGGTCGGCGGGAACCTGTGCGTCCGGAGAGGATGAGACCGTATATGCGAGTTCAGCAAGTCCGCGGGATCAGCTTCACCTAGGTGGGTTTCGCCGCGAAACCGGCGAAACCGGAGGCGGTGTGATTCTCGGGTCGCGGCATTAAACTCGCGCACCAGTTCTTCTAGGATCGTCTCCGGTGGTCATGCCTCCGAAAGCACAGCCCATTGCAGTACGCGTCGAATTGCGAGAGATCACGCCGCTCATCTGGCGGCGGATCGTTGTCTCCAATCAGTGGACGTTCGGCGCGCTGCATAACTATCTGCAGTGGGTGATGGGCTGGCAAGATTCCCATGCGCATGAGTTTTGCGTCGGCGAACGCTGCATCGGTCCGGATTGGTGGATTCAAGAGATCGAACTCGATGGCGGCGCGCAGAGCTATCAAGACGAGCGCCGCGTTTCGATCGCGGCAGTCGTGCGCGAACTCGGTGGTGTTGGTGGTGAGTTCGAATATCACTACGACATGGGTGACGGTTGGGTACATCGTTGCGTCATCGAGATGGCGCCCGCACCTTGGCCGGAACTCGAGCTACGCACGCCGGCGTGCACTGCTGGTGAGAATGCCTGTCCGCCGGAGGACGTCGGCGGCCCGCATGGCTACGCGCACTTCCTGGAGTGCATCAGCGACCGATTGCATCCTGAGTATGCGGACACGCTTCGATGGGTCGGCGGTGTGTTCGATCCGAAGGGGTTCGATCTCAATCGGCTCAATCGGGATCGGAGACGGGGGCGTCGGAGTGTTCGCTAACCCTGGCCTTCGAACTTCGGCGCTTCGTGGCTGGGCACATAGAAAAGCGGTACAGATACGTGTTTGGGATGGCTCGGTACCAGTTGCGTGGTTTATGGAATCAAGCGTAGCTGGCGTCGCGGCAACCAGTTAACATCCCCATATCACTACGTGGTTTATCGTGCACAATGGGTGACCCACCGTGCAGTTAAGTGCAATCGAGAAAGAGGTTATCGTTCTTAAGGCGATCAAGGAGCTGATCGACTCAATCGTCAACTACGAGGTTATCACCTTAAGCGATGGCGATCCGGATGCGGAAATCCGTTTCCATTCGATGACGCATGCAAAGTTCTTCAATATTGTTCTAGTCGACCTCTTGTCCAAAACCGACAAACGGGGTTTTTTGGAACCCGCTCCCTACCTGACAGCTCTCCGCAAGGTCACTGAAAGGCCGCATTTTGATGTCGATGGCTCTGTAGAGCAATTGCGCGAGGTCACGCAGCAGTTCGTAGCCTGGCTCGAGGCTACGATCGAGATGAAGGATGTGTGGCTCCCATCCGTGCTGGCGAAGACCACGCTGAAGCTCACCCGCCTTGAGCTCGTCAAGACGGCCGGAAACATTTGTCGTCACAATTTTTTGCGTGCGGTGGGTGTTGCGGAGGATGTCAGGATGATGCTCGAAGCGAGCGGTGTCTCCATCAGCACAGATCAGGCGCTGCAAGCACTGTCCGATCTATACGAGTGGTTACACAGCGACGTCTTCCACTATCACAGCAGTACCCTCGCTGAGTTTCTGAACAACATCCGTTGGGGCATCTATCAGTATCTGCAGCCGGAGTACCAGCGCAGCATCGTCCGGGAAGATCCGCCGCGATATCGCTATACAATCCCTGAAGGGATAAGCGGCGAGTTTGCGAAAGAGTGCTATTGGGAGTTGATGAATGACGTGCGCAGTCCGCCCTACATGCGCCGGTTTCAGGTCACGAGGTGGCTCAAACTAAGGTACTGACGCGAGGCGCCAGCGAAATCCCAATCTTCTCTCCCACTCGGGCCTAACCTGACCGCCGAAGGACGTCGGGGGCCATGGTTTTGTGGGCGATTCATGGAGTGTGCCCGCAGTCGATCGCATCCCGAGGATGGAGCGTTTTGCCGTGAGGAGTAGCACAGTCCGACTCAAGCTGTTCTTACGCTCAGGCTTTGAAGCCGATGTATGAAGGTGGCGAAATCTCTCAGACGCTTCAGGTCCTCCGATGGGATGCCATCGGGATCGAAGTGCATGACGTCATTTCGGATCTTTCGGACATCATCTAAGTATTTGCAGAAGGTGCTGCGATCGACGCGCAATCCAAGCTTCGACCAACGTTCTGGATGCTCGAGTCCGCGCACGTATTCTCCAAACGTCAGGTCTGACACGTCACTGATCTGGCGTGTCGAGTCTGCAACATCTCGCATCTGCGCCATTTCGGTCACCGAGATTTTCTCCCTGATCAATTGTCGAATCTGGTTCTCGATTTCACCTATCAACAAGAACGGCTCGGAGAGATTTTGAAATTGGACGCTGAGGTCGCTGGCAGTAACGATACCCACGATCTTGTTCGTTGGGCCTCGCACTAGGACGTAGTCGTGCTCAACGATCGTTTGAATGGCGCGGAATATGGATTCGTCAGACCTGATTTCCTGGTAAGTATCCATGAACTCAGCAACGCGGCCACCGGACACGCCCAGCGCCAGCCGCGATCCGATCGACTTCCAACTGATCATCCCCTTTACATCCCGTTCGCCAGTCATGACTGGCAATTGGGAATAATCGTTGGCCATCATTAGAGTAATAGCGACCTGCAGGTCGGATGTCGGAGCTACGTTGACCGGTGGTGAATTGGCTGCGGCGAGTTTGCTGATTCGATAGGCAGGCTCCGCGCTCTGTTCTGCAAACTTTTGAGCTTCTCCGACTTCAGCTGCTGATCCCTGAGGTGCGGATGCAGTCGCGCTGGTGCCGCGCAATTTGAAGTGAATCAGCGAGTCAATGTATTCACCTTCAAAATCGGGATCCGTGAGAAGACCTGCACGCTGCAGCTCGTCTTTGATGCTTGCAACGATCGACCATCCTCGCCGCTGTGCGCCGAACCACGAGAGAAAGTCGCGTACCGTTACGATAGGAGGTTCGCGCCCTGCGCTCAAATCTCCGGCAATAGTTGTAAGTTGTTCTCTCGGCCTGAGCGTACTCATTTATCGCAGCGCTCCAAAAATGACCGGCCTCGTTGCCCGTTTCACTCGAAGTCCCCTGGACGGATGCCGAGCACTCGACAGTTCTCGCGAACAGCTCGCTGCGTAGCCTCATCGATCCCGGAGGCGGCCTCGGCACGAATGTCGATCGAGATCGTCACAGCGATACCTGGCTTCGAAGTGAACTGTTGGATGACCTCATCGACGACGTCGACGAACTGTTGCTTGGCCCTGATCGGATCGAGCTCAATGCTGCCGAAGAAGTGCTTCTTCAACGCTGGTGCGGCCGGCACGCTCGGAGTGGTCGCTGGGCCGTCGAGAGGCTGCGGTGTGGCCGGGGCGCCTGCAATCGAGCCCGCCGAAGTTGATGGTGCCGCCTTCGCGGCTTTCGCTGCGGCTACCTGTGCTTCCGCGTACGCAACCGCTACCGCCGGGTCGATCAGAAGTAGCGAGCTGTCGAGGATGGGTGTCGTGCGTTGGCCGAAGCTGAAGCCGGCATACATGCCGTCGTCCACCTTGCCTTGTGCGAAGCCGAAGAAGTCGCGGCTCTCGGCCGCCGCGCCCAACGTATGACGGAATACGTTGTCGTCCTTCAGGCGTGGCAAATACAGTTGTTGACATGTTTGCTGCCAAACCGAGAGGGCGCTTACATCTTTGGCGTCATCCTTCCAGAACCATGACTTCAGGATATTTGCCAGATGAATCGGCGCCCACTCTGTGATCAAGAGTTCGTTTTCTCTGAGAACGCGTTCGATCTCTTGTGACCAGTTCTGAGCGCCGGGGTTGAGTTGGAAGTGTTCCCACTTCAACTCTGAGATTCCCTTGCCGGGAATCGCCTCCTGCATGGGTGCCAGGATCCACTTGTATGTTTCGCGGATCATCCGCCGAAGTGTTTCGCCGGCTTGATTGAAGCTGTTCTTGGCTTGGTCGAGCTGCAGCCCGTCGAGGTTGATCCTTCGCTTCTCGGCGTCGTCAACAATGGACTGCCACGCCAGATACGAGCGTGCGTGATCTTTGAGTCGGCTCACGCTGTCGAAGTCGGCGGCAATGAATAGGATTCGGTTCTGCTTGAAGCGGGGCTGCTCGCCGCGCTTGCGCAGGATGTCGGCGGCGCGCTCTGTAGCCTGAGCAGGTGCGCCCTTGCTGAAAGCTGCATCCGGCGGCAGAACAACAAGTCGCAGTGACCAGTCGTCAGGAACGTCGGCGCTCGGTGTGAAGACGTGGATTCCGGTGAAGACGCCGCTCGCGAAGCCGCGTCGGATACGCTCGCTTAACTCGGGGATGAGATCTTCCGTGTCCTGAAATCGGCGTTTACGGTCTTCCATTTCGCGACGAAGGTTCGGACGCGTGTCTAACCAGAAGCGGTTGTTTCCCTGATTGAGGTAATGAAGCCGATCGTGGAGCTTACGCAGCGCATCCTTATAGATGCCGATCTGTTGGCCGGGCTCTACAACACCGAGCAGCACGCGTTCGAGCTCAAGGCCTCGAACCATTTGCGACGAAGTGGTCGGGGCACTGCCGAGGAAGATCGCGCGTGCGGATCGTCGGCATGCTTGAACGCTGCCCATGCGAGCGTCGCGGTTCTCGATCTCTGTCGTCTCGGCGCGCTCGCCATCAACATCACGCTCGATGACAGGATCCCAGCCCGGCGGCAGGTAGTAGATTACCTCGTTTCGCATGTCAGGATCGTAGAGCGGCAGACTGCCCGGCATGACGAGGGGATCGTTGTTGCCGTCCTTCCAGAGTCGATGAATGACCTTCGCCATCAGCTTCAGCACGCCACGTGTGCGCTGGAAGCCTTCGAGCGACGACCAGTCCTCATAGAGGCGGTCGAACACTTCTGGATGAATAGGATAGGCCCGTGCGAGCCTGTCGAAGTAACGGCCTTCCTGTGTCTCTTGCGGAAACTCATCCCTGTTCGCGACGTAGAAATCTGCGAACGCGCGACAAACCGACTCCGCCACGAGTTTATCGTTCACCGATGAAAACAGGCGGCGGCGAACGATCTCGAATGCTTCCTCTGTCGCGACAGGCTTCCACAGCGCCTGCACACGTCCGAAGTAGTGCTCGAGCTGACGGAGCGCTTTGATCCCTTGCTGGCTACCCGCTTCGCGATCGGAGTAGGGCAGTGATGCTAGTAACACTGCACGAGGCGCGGCCTTCAATGCCTCCGTGAGAGACTGAATAAAGGAGAGCTGAGTGTCATACGTTCCGCCTGAGAGTGTCTTGCCTTCTTCGAACTGGGATACGTAGCGAACAAGCTCGTCCATCAAGATCACGCATGGCGATCGAGAGTTGATGAGATCGGCGAGCTGAGCCTTACCCGGTGCGGTGCCGGTTTCGTCGCACTCTCGGACGATTTCGTATCCAGCCTCCCTCCCAAGTTGCCACGCCATTTCACCCCAGAGCGTGCGAACAATGCAGCTGCCGTGTTTCCTTGGCTTGCTTGCAAGGCCCAATAGCTCAACACCATCGAGCACGGCGATCTGTGCCTTGGGAAGCTCCGTGATGCCCGCCGCATCAAGAATAGAAGCAACGCCTGGTAGATCGCTTGCCGCCGCTTCACCTCGCGCGATGTGATAAGCGGCGAGAATTGTATGTGTCTTTCCGCCACCGAATGCGGTCTGCAATTGAATGACCGGATCGCCACCTTTGCTGGCAAGTCGTTTGACCACAGAGTCGAGCAGCAGGCGCATGCCTTCAGTAATGAAGGTGCGCTGAAAGAAGAGGGTGGGATTCTGGTACTCGGCGGTAGCTGTACCCGCGTGCACGCGGGACAGATCTGCCGCAAACTCCGCCTGTTGGAATGTTCCCTTCAGTACGTCCTCGTGCGGGACGGCGATTTCACGCCACGGCTTCAACATTCTTCTTACCTCCCTCAGATTTCCAGCTCGGCTTGCCAGCCCAGCAGACCCGTTTCTCCCGCCGTCTGCTCGATGCTGCTCCAAGAAGTGACCAGCTCGTTGTACGCCCGTGCTTCTTCGGCCCAGCCCTTTCGTTCGCACAGCGTGTAGAGACGGTAGGCAAGCGCACGGATGGGCTCGGCGCGGGCGGGCATGCGTGCGAGCAGAGCACCAGCCGCTGATTCACCGTCTAGATTCAAAGCACGGATCATCTGATGCAGTGCCTCCCAGATGGGAGTGCGCTCGTCGCGTTCCGGTGACCAGTCTCTTGGCATCTCAGCGGAGCGAAGGAGGCGCAGTTCTCCTTTCGCACTGTGAACTACTCCTGCTTGCCGCAGGCCATCTACACTCGTGCCCTTTGCTCTTGCGAGCACGTCGGCTTCGCCGAACTTCCCGGTTGACCACCCGTGACTCTCGAACCAGTGCAGGCAGAACTGCGTGTCATGATCGAAATCCTCTTCCGCGAGGAAACGATTGATAAGCTGCAACGCTGTTCGAACACTCATTGAGTTGCCATCTGCTTCAAGTACGGCAGCGTACTTGCTGAAGATGGCCATGCCAGGTCCGATGATTGCCTGGCTGAGATCCACCGGCGCCACTGGCGAATTGACTCCGCCACGCGTCATGTCAACGAGCGCATCGGGAAGCACGGTGTTCAGTTCGCGAATGAACTCTCGTCTACTTATCGTGCTTGCATAAGCGGACCTCTTGCGGCAGACGAGGATGATGCTCGATGCAAGTGCGTTGGTGGTCTTTTTTAGATTTCCAATGAGTTCTGTGCGCATCGGCCAAGTGCCCGTAATACAGAACCCTGCCCGAATAACAGCCTCGAGAAACGTATCCCAGCCTGTGTTGGATGTGCCGCTGATTTCTTCCGTGTCCGCCTGCTTAAATGCGTAATACAGAGTCAAAGGAAAGCCCGGATGTGAATGCGACGCGAGATTCTCTATTGCTCGCGTCATGCCGCGAAGGAAGAAGTCTTCTGCACGTTCGCGACCTCCGTGGCGATAATGAGCAGCCACCAATTCTTCTGACTTAGGAGTGGTAAGCGTGTTGTAAAGAGATGGCAGCACAGGTCGCAGAGATCTGCGCAACCAGACGTAGAAGAAGTCAGATAGATCTGAGTAGCTCACGTTGTCGTAATAGGGAGGGTCCGTTGATACAACGCGGAGCCCGCATTTCGCTCCGACGGCATCCTCTTGCGTCGCACGGCCCAGGCCTACTGCGGGTAACGCCTCGATTGCTCTTGCGACGTAAGAAAGGTTGACATCCAGCGTACCCCCGGAAGAGGAGAAGGGATTGGTTTCAGCAAAGTCCCAAGTCATAGGTAACGCCTGACGCAAGAACACCTGCTTCGTGAGCTCGTCCTTCGGATGCGAGCTCCAGACACATAATGTAGCCATGTAATTGGCTTGGCGACTTACGCCCAAGCCGAGGTAAATCCCGATCGCCTCAGAGTAAGCCCTCGCACCGTCTCCGCCATTTTCCAACTTCGCATCGTCGTCGGGCATACCCGCGGCGGACGCGTCGTTGCGTGCGCGCTCGATAGCTTCTGCTACTAGGTCCGAAAAGGTAGTAAGAGCGACAAGCTGACGTGCTGTGAACAGCTTGGCCCAAGAATCTAACCCGTAGGGGACGCACGTACCGCCGGTCAGTCTGGAGGGTACTTCTCCTGGAGGCATCCAGGGCGGGGATGCTTGTCCGGCTACACTCTCATGCAGCTCGTCAGGTGCGAGGTAAACGCGGCAGCGTCGACCTTCTGCTGCGATAGCCATCAGGCGCATGCTCATGCGCCCAGCTTGGCCCTCAGCTTTGATGTAGTCGCCGCTGATTGGCGCACCAGATAGAAGGCATTTGAAGGTTGCGCCTCGATTGGTTGCTTTTGTACCGTTCTCCGCTTCCTTGGGCGGTGAGCCGACTCTTACAGTGAAGCGATACGAGTTACCGTGCACCTCTGGTCGAACATATGCCTCTTTTCCGACCTTCTTCGACAGAACGAAGCTGCTCGCCAGTGGCACGTACACGTCACCAAACGCAGGACTCGGGCTCTTTATCGTGCGGGCCCAGAGCCAGGCGATTACGGTGAGTTTTTCTCCAACGTACGCCTTCAAATCAGGGCGGCTCTCTGCCATCTGGGCGCTGACTTCGATCTTGGGGTAGAGATGACCGATGCGCCTTTCGGCTTCTACTCGCATCCAGGCGCCGTATCGGCGCACATCTTCGGCCAACGCACGAGCGCCAGCCCAATCCTCCGCCAGTTTTCTCTGTCTATCATTTGGCGCTGAAGGCCCCACTGGGCTGCGTCCAGAGAAACGAGGGGGAATCTCGATCATGGCCTTGTTTATAGTGACGGCCACTGGATTTAGATCGGATGCATACGTTTCCAAGCCAAGCCGCTGAGCCTCCAAAGGAATCGCGCCACCGCCCGCGAACGGATCGTGAAACGCCGGCAACTTTTTAGGATTAAACAGCTCCGCAGCTTGCGGGTGGTTCTTGTTGAGTGCACATGTCTCGCGCCAGCTCTTCCAGATCTCCTCACGCGCACGAGCAAGGACTTCCTCGTTGTTCGTGTTCTCCCACTGCACAAGATCCTCGATGATCTTGAACAGGCGCTCGCGCTCCGCGGTGGCCTTCTCCTTGTTCATGCCCCGCCCAAGATGTCTCTCGTAACCCGGATCGTTCACCATCTGCGCGAAGATAACTGCACGCGCAGCTGCTAGCGGTCGCCGAGCCCACCATAGGTGCAATGTCGACGGATGCCCAAGTCGAATGGACTTCTCTCGCGCAGCTGCCTTGTTGATCGCATCAAGCGGCAGTGCGACCTCGATCAGTTTCTTTGGAATCTTGATGTCGTGCATGGTGAACCTAAGCGGTCTCAAGCGTGTCTGCGCTCACTTTGTGGGCTGATGCGTCCGTATGTGCAGTGGCCTCCTCTCGCCACAATCCAAACAGCGGCACTCGCAAGATTTCACGTCTAGCTTGCGCAAGTTCGTAGAGCCGATTCAGGTGATAAAGGCTCTTATCCGTAGGCAGGTAGTGTCGCTCGAAGAACTCCGGCGGCTGCACTGCAATCCACTGCTCGAAGTCGAGAAGGTGGTATTTTTCCAATTCCCGCTCCTCCAACGCCACGGCGAGGACGAGGCTGCGCGCGAGCGTTTGGGCAGCCGTGTGGTAGTTCTCCGGCACGCCAGCCGCTCGGAGGACTTCGGGCAAAAGGAACTGCGGCTGAATCAGCGGCACCATGCGACGGCGCAGTCTTCCAAGATCACCGCCGTACACCAGGGATATGAGAGCTGGCGCTTCATTTGCGTCGGCACGCGTCGCGAGGAATTGCTGAAACGCTTCCTCGTTGAAGCCAAGCTGCCTGCCGCGCACGATCTGCCTTTCTGCCACTCCGGCGGCGTTGAACGAGGTGCCTTGTCGCAGACCATCTCTGATGCCCAGTCGAACGCTCGAGAACGTGCTTGCTGTCTGAATTCCCATGAGGCCTTGCCAAGACATCAGGATGGCGAAGGTTCTCATCCGCTCTTCGTCACGCGCAGTGACGTGCAGCGCATCGATGGCGTTGTGTCGATTGAGCGCATAGCCGCCATAGGAGAGAATCATTAGCAGGTTCACGCTGCTGAGTCGGGCGCCGTATAGGCCGTTCACTCGCATGAGTTGTGCGGTGAAGGTCAGGACAGCCTTGATTCGTGACCAGTGATCCTCGATGCGCCGAATGTTCGCGGGAGAGAAGTTGCGGATCTGGAAATTGAAGTCGAGGTCGAGCAAGTAAAGGCAGCAACGGAGAATGAACTCACGCTCGATCGCGCGTGGCGGATCGAGCGTTCTGGTTAGCTCATTAATCAGTGCTTCGGTTTCTTCACGTGCACTGAACCTTTGCCATCGCAACGTGATGACGCTCATTAGTAGATCGCTCCGGCTCAGCTTCGTGCCGCCGTCATTCGCACGGATAAAGATGTCGAGGACTTTGTCGTAGGACTGGCTCGTCTCGTTGTAGTAGGCGATCGCATCGTCGCTCCACACCATCTCCCACAAGCGATGGAGGGTTTCGCGCGCCGACTGCTTCTGCTCGCTGTTGAGAGTCGGGGCGAATTCGATCCAGCGTGCAATCAGATCGTCGCGACTGCCAGTGTCTTTTGCCGCCAACACAAACCCGACTTCAAACCAAAGCTCGCCCGGCGAGCTCGCGGGCCGCTCCGCCTCCTCGAAGAACGAGAACCGATAGCCGGATGAGACCGGGCTGGCATCGGAATCGTCCGCCGTGAGCTCCGGTTTACGTGCAAGGTCGATATAGAGAATTTGCTGCACCCAGGCGGATGACTTGTGTCGGCGCTTGTGCTTGAGCTTCGTCGTGTAGCTGCCCTTGAGCCCGATGAGCAGTGACGTGAGTCGTTGCTGGCCGTCGAGCACCAGCGTCAGCTTCTGCGCATCATCGACTGCGGCGGGCGCATTGTGGATGTCGCCTTCCTTGAAGTGGGGAATGAACTCATAAATTTCCCAATCCGGCAGACTCGCCGCGTCTAGCTGCCAGAAGAGCAACGAGCTGATCGGATAGCGCTGCATGAGAGAGTCGAACAGTCGGATGATCTGCTCCGGTTCCCACACGTACGGCCGCTGTATCGCGGGTATGAACAAGTCCTTGTTGATGCGCTCCAGTGTACTTGCGATCGTCGTGGACGTGTAACTCAACTCGTTTCCCCGATTCCGTGAAGCTCGGCCGCATGAGGACGCGCTGCTCGTTCGAGCAGCTTCCGCAGGTCAAGGTTGTTGCTGGTGACAGCCCAGTCGGGCTCTTGCGTGAACGGCTTTCGAATGTAGAAAGGGCCTTCGTATGCATCAGATTCATCGACCAGCACCACGGCTAGGATGAACTTGTCCGCTTGATTTAGCCCGTACAGGATTTCGTTGCGCGTGACGGTCACGGTCGCACTTCCCTTCACGCGGCCTTTCACTTCGATGTGACGCGATTCCGGAATCTTGCCGTCGACGGCCTGCGGAATGCTGGTGATATCCCAGCCGCACTTCTGAGCCGACACGTCGATCACCTCATGACCGAGCGCTCGCTCTGCCTCCATCACAGCGCGCATCGCGATCATCTCGATTCTCGAGCGAGCCTCCACATCGGCAGACCAGTCCGGCTCGCCTTTCCTCTGTGCAAGGAGCCCGGCTGGGATGACGAGCGCGCCCCCGACGACGACCGGTGTCGCTGAAACGACGTGTCGCTTCGAGCTCAGTTCCTGCTCTCGCGATTGAAGGCGTGCTGACAAATCATCGATGGTTCGACGCACATTCTCGACGGTTAGGCGAACATCCTTTCCCGCCGAGAGATCGTCCTTGAGCTTCAGATAGCGATCGGACCAATAATTGATCTCTTTGACGAGGCGCTCCCGTACGGCCGCGAGCGTCTTGTCGACGGACTCTTCTCTCCGCTGCTTTACCTCTGCGTAGTGAGCAGGGACGAGGTGCTGCGAGGCGTACGTCAATGCGACCTGTTCAAGGTCACGTGTGACCCAATCGGCAGACAGCACGTCCTGAACGAGGTCCCGATCAGCCATGTCGAGCGCTTCCAGATCCAAGTGCGGAGCCCAGCCTGCATTGATGGGTTTACCCTGTGCATCGATCGCCACAAATTGCATGCGGCGTGACGCGGCTCGACTTTGGTCCGCGCCTTCCTTCACCAAGTGATCGATCATGAACATCACACGAGGTACGATGCCCATGTCGCTCGGATCGATGAGCACCGCGCCTTGTTTGAGTAAGCTACGATGTTGCTCCAGCATCAGATCCGTGACTGATTGCATCAACGGATGACCGGGATGGATGAGGCTTGCCATCGGCGCGCTGACCCGATCGGTCAGGTGTACGTGCTGCTTTTCGAAGCACACTCGCTGGTAAGCGCGTAGAACAGGGTCGGCGTTGCGTCGGTCACGTCCAGTAATCTGGCGGTCGCGTTCGCGAATCACTGCGGGGACATGAACAATCTCCCAACGTCCGATTTCGCGTGCGCGGAGTTCGCCCCCTAGCTGAGTAAAAGCCTGCGAGAAGAATGATCGGATGAAGTAGGGCTGCAACTTGCGAGCCTCCGCCTTCTCCATTTCCTCTTTGACCTTGAAGAGATCTGCTTGGCTCATGGCGTGCTCGCAGAGTGCGTTACGCTGCATGACGCTCTTGATGTGATCTGTGTCGAGCGCACCTTCAACTTTTCTTAGCAACTCGGCGCGGCGAGCGGGATCCTCACCATAGCGGATCGCTTCAATCAGCAGATCCTTGAGACTCCTGTCTTCGAACACATCACCTAGGATGTCGAACACGCGGCCGCCTAGCGCTTCACGCTCCACTTCCAGTTTTTCAAACAGCCGCTGGAAGACAGCACCTTCGCGGGTGCCGCTCGCGACCATATTCCAAAGGTGGCAGACCTGCTGTTGACCGATACGGTGAATGCGACCAAAGCGTTGCTCAATCCGATTCGGGTTCCAGGGCAGGTCGTAGTTCACCATCAGATTCGCATTCTGAAGGTTGACGCCTTCGCCCGCGGCGTCGGTCGCCACGAGAACGCGAACCTCGGGGAGATTGCGGAATTCTTCCTGGACCTTGCGACGCTCGTCGCGCTTCACGCCGCCATGAATTACGACGACGGCATCCTCCTGGCCGATTAGGCCGCGGATCTTCGTCGCCAGGTAATTCAGGGTATCGCGGTGTTCAGTGAAAATGATGAGCTTACGCGGGCGGCCCTCCGTGTCGCGCATCTCGGGCGTGTTCTGAAGGAGCTTTGATAGCTCGTCCCACTTTCGGTCTTCGCCGGAGTTCTTGATCTCACGCGCCTTCTCTTCGAGACCCTTGAGGATCACGATTTCACCTTCGAGCTCCGCAACGCTGCGCGCCGCGGTCGCCTGATCAACAACCGTTTCCTCGAGATTCTCGTATTCTTCCGGCGCCAGATCCTCGGCTGACTCCCAAAGATCTTCGGTGACAGCAAAGGATAGTGGCTCGGAAGTGCCTCGGGCGCGTTGCTTGAGTTTCTCTTCCTCAATCCGCTGCTCGAGTTTGGTTCGACGGCGTTTTAGAGATTGATAGATGGCTTCAGGGCTGCTTGCGAGCCGGCGCTGAAGCGTGGTGAGTGCGAATCCAACCGTGCCACGCCGTGCATTGTCCTGCAGATCATCCGCACGCTTCATCTGCTCTTTGACGTACTCAGTTACAGCGTCGTAGAGCTGTGCTTCGGCATCAGAGAGTTTGAAGTTGACAGTGTAGGCGAGACGCTTCGGAAAGAGCTTCGAGCCGTCAAATTTCAGCAACTCCTCTTTGATCATCCGGCGCATCAGGTCGTCGATTTGAACCTTGTGTGCGCCATCGCGGAAGCGACCGTAAAAGCGATCCGAATCGAGGAGTGATAGGAATAGCTGGAAATCCTCCTCCTTGCCGTTGTGCGGGGTCGCGGTCATCAATAGCAGATGACGTGTCGATGCGCCGATCTTCTCCGCGAGTTGGAATCGCCGTGTCTTATTGATCTTGTTGCCGAAATAGTTCGCTGAGAGCTTGTGCGCTTCATCGAAGACGACGAGGTCCCAACTGGTCGCAAGCATCGTTTGCTGGATGTCTTCGCGGCGTGAGACTTGATCCAGGCGCGCGATCCACAGATCCGCCTGATCCCAGGGGTTCAGGCCCAAGGGCTGGTTATCGCTTGGCCCCTCGAATGCGGTGAACTTCAGCCCGAACTTCTCCCACATTTCGTCCGCCCACTGGCCGGTCAGGCTGCCTGGCGCAATGATCAAGACTCGTTTGGCATCAGCCCGCATCAGAAGCTCGGAAATCAGCAATCCCGCCATGATGGTCTTCCCCGCGCCGGGATCGTCGGCCAGGACAAAGCGCAAAGGCTGCTTCGGCAGCATGGCCTCGTAGACAGCTGTGATCTGGTGAGGCAGTGGATCCACGTTGGACGTGTGAACCGCCATCATGGGATCGAACAGATATGCAAGGTTGATGCGGTAGGCTTCGGCTGCCAGCTTGAATTCATCTCCCCGCGCGTCGAATGCCCACGGTCGGCCCGCATCCGCTAACGCGAGGTTGGGTTCGTCGGCACGGAAGAGCATCCGCTCCAATAGGCGGCCGTCCGCGGTCTTGTAGTAGACGGTTCGCGAGTCTGTCCCGGCGGCCTCCGTCGTGACGATTCGAACGACCTGATCGGGTTCGATGCCTGCAACAGAGGTGTTCTTGGTTAATTGTTCAAGCTTCAGCATGATGTCCCCTCGTCCTTGAGAGTGGTGAAAAGGTGATGCCCCTCTCATACCCTAAGCGGGACGTGTTATGCAGCCCGATTTCGGGGCCTTTTGTCCGAGATTCTGTGCTCAATTTCGCCAGCCCGCTGTGGTAGAGCCGGAAGTCGCTCTCATTCTAGCCGATCCTCCATAACTTGAGACGGAGCGGCACTTCACGCCGTCGTGCGCCGAGCCCAGGTACAGCAGCGTCTATGCGTCGGCTAGCGTTCTGGACATGCTCGTCTGGGTCCAACAGGAAATGCCCTATCGTCCCGAGGGAGCCATCAGTCATGGGTCAGCGCGCTCACGTAAGGCTCCATTACCTTCCATACGCCGCCGTCTGCCGCATAGCGTGCGATTTGGCCCGGAGTTGCCTTGCGTTCTCGGATCGCATTACGGAGCCCCTCGATGGCTACCCGAACACCAACGGTACGTCGATGGCGGAACATGTCCGCAACCGTTTTCGCGGCCGAGAAAATGGGTACGGAGACTCCGTCGATGCGGTGGCGTTCAACTCCGCTAGCCAGTTTCTCCGCCGAATAGTGGGCGAATCGCATCGGGGGATAGGTAAGTCGCGGTCGCCAGTCCTTGGGGCCGATGGCTAGCCAGACACGCGCGGGAATTTGATCGGTTAGTCCGTGATAGGCCAGAGCCGAAGTTAGGCAAATCACCCCTTTGGGAACCAGCTTCGCAGCTTCAGCGAGCGTATGGTTTGCATCGACGTCGGCATCGGCCAGTTGATAAAGCCCACGCGCTAAGCGGGTGATCGCGCCGGTGGCTTCGAGGCGCGATATTGTCGCGGCCGTGATCCCCACGCGACGGAACTCAGACAGCCGGGTGAGCCCGTTTCGTCGGATCAGGGCAAGGGCTCGATCGGGCTGACTTTTGGGGCGAGCAGTGGGCATAGATTTATACAAATCCTCGGGCGGAGTCTACAATCACCGAGGTTTTGTATCAACGCGCAGAGATGGGTGGCTGCGAACTTGATTGTGCCCGGTCCGCCCGTTGGGCCTGCCCCGGCCGATCTGCCGCGCGGGGCGAGTGGAGCTGAAGCTCTGGCACTCTGATGTGGTAGCAGGCGAAATGGATAGCAGTCCTAGCCAGGCTGCCTCATCAGGGAATGTGAGCCACATTTGCTGCCGACACAGCAATCCTCCGCCGACAGATACAAAGCAGATGGTCGGAGACCCACGTCACGGTTATTTCGACCATGCCAACTAAACTCTCCAATCATCACAAAGCGAGGGAATGTGCCCATGGCAAGGCGACGTGAATCATTGGTCGACGTGCTGTTGGTGCTGCCCTGGTGGGCTAGTGTCATTGTTGCCGCAACGGCATTTGCGTTGCTGAAATTTGCGGCGCCACTTTATTTCGCAAGCAACCCGTACACAGCCGGTATCGGCACTGTAGCTACTAACAACGCCGCGCTCGTAGCCGGGTTCTTCCTGCTCATCGGTTCGCTAAGTTTCATTCGCGCGGTCTTTGTCAAGCGCAAGTTCAACGGGCTCGCGAGTATCCAGCACGTCCGGGAACTGTCATGGCGCCAATTTGAAGCGATCGTTGGCGAAGCGTTCCGCCGCCGCGGCTATACGGTCATGGAGAACGCCGTCGACGGGCCCGACGGCGGCATTGATCTGGTGCTCAGGAAGGACGACGCGAAGTACTACGTGCAATGCAAGCAATGGAAACAAATAAAAGTCGGCGTGAAGCCGATTCGGGAGCTCTATGGTGTGATCGCGGCCGGCGACGCCGCTGGTGGATTCTTCGTTGCGTCGGGTGAGTACACGAGCGACGCGCGCGATTTCGCGCGCAAATGCGCCATCGAATTGATCGACGGTCCGAGGCTGGCCGATATGATCGCGCAGGCCCGCGAGCCAGAGCCGTTCATGGACCCGACCAATCGCAAGCCCGTCGAGCCGGTGATGAATGATTCGATTGCCAACCTTGCTTGCCCCATATGCGGTGCAGCCATGGTGCGGCGAACGGCGAAGCGCGGAACTCATGCGGGTGGCGAATTCTGGGGCTGCAGTTTGTATCCTCGTTGCCGAGGGACGCGGCCCGCCTGATCACAATGTGGTGTTGTCGGCAGCGCCTCAGCGGAAGCCCGCTAGCTTTGGTGCTGCATGCTGGGTAATAACAGAGCCACTCGCTAGAAAGTGGCACTGTTATTACCCAGCCGGCAAATTTCCCATGAACGAGATACATACATCAGGCACTGACGTTGAAGCGGACGGCCCGATTCCCACCATCCTGCGGTAGTAGCGTAACAGTCGCTGATGCGCTAGTAGGCTCCAACAGAAAAGGCGAAATGATGTCAAAGGATCTCGAGGCCACCAAACCACAATTGTCAGTCGGGATTGTTAAGGTATTTGCTGCCGCTTTAATCGCCGCTGGAATGGCGGCCCTCGCTTACATGTTTTACTTCTCGCTGTATGTCGGCCGACGCATTTCCACCGAGCCAGATGCTTGGGGCCAGTTCGGTGATTATTTTGGCGGTGTGATGAATCCAATTATCGCACTTGCCGCGTTGGGGTTGCTCGCGGTCGGTGTTCGTATCCAGAACGATACATTGCGGGAGGCTAAGAAGCAGCTGAACTTACAGCGAGTAGAACTGGAGCAGACGAGGGCCGTACTATCGAAACAAAGCGAGCAGCTCCAAGTACAGGCAGAAGCCGCTCAGCGAGAGGTTTTTGAGGCTACGTTTTTTCGACTCATGGAGGCGCTGCGTAGGTTGACCGAAAGTTTCGAGGCTACTTCGAGGTCGCGAGGCATTGGTGCGATGTTCGAGTGGGCAGTACAGCTAAGAGATCACGCTCACGGGCAATTGCGTAGCCGCCAAATGGCGCCTGATGGAGCTGCGAGCGTGCTTGCGAGCTGGTATCCAACTCATCGACCGAAACTGTCGTCGTACTTCGCTCTGGTTCTGATGACACTAGAATTCATCGAGAGGAACAATCGTTCCGATGCAATCTTCTACACAGATATTCTGCGCGCGACGTTCTCGCCCGGAGAGCTCTTCCTTCTCTTCCACTATGGTGTGGGCGAGAGGGGGAATCAGAGATTCAAAGCACTAGCTGAGAAATATGGTCTTTTAGAAGCGTTCGATCCCGAGGATTTCGACCTTCCAGGTGAGCGCCGATTGTGGTACTCGGCTCGTCAAGTTTCTCGTGATTACACCGCCAAGCTAGCTACGCCGAGTGCTGCAGAGGAGGAGTAGGAGGATGGGTTTGCCCCTGCTCTGCCATGTTATCACGCCGTGCTCGCCGTCAATCGAAACCCGCCGGGCTTTCGCGGCATAACGGCACCTCCCGCGAGGACGCGGGTCCCTCCATTATTCCACGTCCCGTCGCGTTTCAATTGACTGCTCCGCGCGCCGTGATCGGGAGAGCGCATCGGCAAACCCGCCGATGCCAATGGAGATGCCATCATGTTCCCGGTCAACGAAGTTCTTGAGGGTGATTGCACTCGCGTACTGCGGCGGCTGCCGAATTCGTTCGTCGATCTCGTGGTAACTGATCCGCCCTACGGTGTCCGCTATCAGGACAGCAAAGGTCGGACGATTGCGAACGACGATGATCCGAATCGCATTCTGGGTGCCTTTACAGATCTGTACCGGGTCCTGAAGCCCAACAGCATCTGCATCTCCTTCTACGGCTGGGGCCAGGTGGATGCATTCTTCCGAGCCTGGCGCCGCGCTGGGTTCCGGCCGATCGGTCACATCGTTTGGGCCAAGGACTACGCGTCGCGCACACGTTATCTCCATTACCGCCACGAACAGGCGTATGTGCTGGCGAAGGGATCGCCGAAGATGCCGGAGCGGCCGATCGATGACGTTCAGCCCTGGGTGTACTCGGGCAATCAAGATCACCCGACGCAGAAAGCGGTGAAGATTCTGACGCCGCTCATCGAAGCGTTCTCGCAGCCTGGGCAACTCGTCCTCGATCCTTTCGCTGGCTCCGGTAGCACCCTGGTGGCCGCTGCGTTGAATGGCCGGCGTTACCTTGGCGTGGAGCTGGAGTCCGATTACTGCCGCGTAGCCCGCGAGCGGCTTGCGAAAGTGCAACGTAGGTTGTCTCATTCCCAAGGAGTGACGGCGGCACTCGGGCACGACAACCGGGAACTGCCACCGCTCGAGGTTGATGGCTTCATCCGGTGGCTGCGCGGGCAAGGCCAGGAGGGCGTCGCTCGATTCGTCGAACGTGCACGCGCTGAGTATGGCTTGTGACGGTTAGTTGGCATCGCAAAACGGTCGCGTGGCGTCGCAAGTTGTCGCGCGACCGTTTTTATGTTGGTGACCTCATCACTATCCACGTCACTGCCGGCAGATCAGATTGCGTGCTATAGGCGAGTCGTCTCCCGCGCTGCTTCGATAGTCTCCCGATGTCGTGACGAAAAGAATGGTGGGATCGGGTGAGCTTGTAGGAAAGCGACCCAGCGCCGCCTCCGGACAGCTTCCTGCCGCCCCCCAGTCCACAACTGGCACCTATAGAGATGGGCATCGCGCCGACAGGATCCGTCGACCAGCAATGCGCGCACGAGTCCGCTACTGGCTTGGTGACTGGGCAGGGCGACTCCCTCCCGAGCGGCCCTCATTTCGTTTGGCCCGTGAGGCAGGCACCCAGCGCGGGTGGTGGGCCAGATCGAGAAGTGCGTTCTGGGTAGTCGTTACGCAGGCATCGCGTCGGCTGCATTTGGATGCAAGACAGTACGCCGAATTCGGCCGAGCACACCCGGCGATATATTCCAGAACTGATGCGCACCGAAATCTCAGTCTCGTCATAAAACACACGCGATGCCGGCCAAAGATCACCGGCCTCGAAAAAAATTAGCAAATATCGCCAACGGTCGAACTCTCCCCCCTGAACTAACACGCACTCCGCTGTAATCAGTGACTGCGAAAGTTTGAGTTTTGATCAAAAGAGCGGCTAAAGGCAGGATTGGCCTGCGGCTGCTTTTGTTTAACACTCTGGTCCATGGGCACCACGCACCTCATCGCTGCTCGCGTCTCTCCGGAGACGAAAGCGCGGTTCCGCAGCCTCGCGGAACAGCAGCAGATTACGGAGTCGGCGTTGCTGAAACGGCTCGTGGATATGGCCGTACACACCGGCGGCGTGAACGATGCCGATGTTCTGAAGTCGCCAGAGCGACGCCTTCGAGGCGCTCGGCTGTGTGTTCGACTGCACCCGGACGATCAGTTGCTGCTGGCGGAAAGGGCGGCAGCTCGGCAGATGCCGGCGGCCACGTACGTCTCCGTCCTGGTGCGCGCCCATCTGCGCATGCTGTCGCCGCTTCCCAAGGCGGAACTGATGGAGCTCAAGCGCTCTGTCGCCGAACTCAGTGCGATCGGTAGAAACCTCAACCAGCTGGCTCGTCTGGCGCACCAGCGACCGGGCTCGGTCGCACCCGGCGGGCAGGTTCTGGAAATGATGCTCAAGGTATGCGAAGCGATGCGCGCTCACACTAAGGGGCTGATCAAAGCCAACGCCCGGAGTTGGGAGGCAGGCCATGCGAACGATCAGACTTGAGACCGGTCGGCCGATCCTCGACATCATCAGCTATGGCCGTGCAGGTCCGGGCAACCGAATTTCGCTGACGCCCGCCCAGATCGCACAGATCCACCGGACCGTCTCGCGAACGCCTGAAGTGGTGGTCAAGGTGACAGGCGGTGGGGGTTCGACCACGGGCCGAGGCGTCAATGCGCATTTCAGTTACATCGGCAGGCGGGGCGAGTTGGAGATCGAGACCGACGATGGCCAGCGCCTGACCGGTCGGGGAGTAGGGCGGCATCTAGTCGAGGATTGGGACTTGGATCTGGAGGAGGATCGCAAGCGGCTCGCCTTATTCGCGACGAACCGGCGGAAGCCGCCGAAGCTTGTCCATAGGCTGATCTTCTCCATGCCGGCGGGTACGTCGCCACAGAAGGTGCTGGCGGCCGTTCGCGACTTCGCGCGCGAGGAGTTTGGGCTCAAGCACCGATACGCTATGGTGCTGCACACGGATGAGCCGCACCCGCATGTGCATGTCGTGGTGAAGGCGCTTAGCGAAGATGGCGTGCGGCTCAA
>Ga0180215_1001689_pt1 | contig 23722 bp, 26 predicted proteins | sample eDN3rd37CBELigBY_FD_128871 | JGI IMG/M metagenome (GOLD analysis project Ga0180215, IMG submission 128871) | Enriched backyard soil microbial communities from Emeryville, California, USA - eDNA 3rd pass 37_C BE-Lig BY (version 2) (version 2) | ecosystem: Environmental > Terrestrial > Soil >...
CACGGCGAGAAACGCTGCGTTCAGCATCCAGTAGCTCATACCGCCCTCCGCAGCGAGAACCACCCATACACGTTCATGGTCAGGTAGCAGAGCAGAGCGAGAAAGAAGGCCTCCTCGAGCGGAAGCTCAGGCGCGAGCAGCACGCCCGTCATGATCTCGGTCTCGCCGCGAAAGAAGATGTCGAGCCCGATGCCAGCGAGGTCCCACGCGACGAAGAACACGACCCCGACCACCAGCACGATGGCGGCGCGGAGCGCATCGCGCCAGAAGAACAGCGAGAACCGCCAGTCAAGCAAGGCCATGCAGCCCAGGCTCAGCAGCAGTGCTGCGAGATACAGGATGCCCATCACAGCGGCTCCGGCAGCGGGGAGGTCGAGACGTCGCCGCGCAGGCGTTTGACGACCAGCTCTGCACTGATCAGGCACATGGGCAGGCCTATGCCTGGCGCGGTCGAGCTGCCCGCGTAGTAGAGGCCACGCACCCTGCGACTGCGGTTGCTGCCGCGGAAGAACGCACTCTGCTTCAGCACGTGCGCGGGCCCAAGCGAGGAGCCCTTCCACGCGTTCAGCTCCCTCGCAAAGTGTGCGGGACCCACTGTGCGACGAACCACGATGCGGTCGGCGAGGTCAGGGATGCCCGCCCACTCGGCGATCTGGGCGATCACCCGGTCGGCCAAGTCGCGCAGGTTCAGTTCGGGGTCTGCGGGAACCGGCACCAGCACGAACACGTTGGAGTCACCGGGCGGCGCGACACCGGGGTCTGTACGGCTGGGCGTGCAGACGTAGAGGCTCGGAACATCCGGAACCGTCTGCGTCTTGCCGAAGATCGCGTCGAAATTGGCGCGCCAGTCGTTCGCGAACAGCAGCGTGTGGTGCTCGAGCTGCGGAAGCTCGCCGCGCACCCCGAGGTACAGCAGCAGGGCCCCGGGGCCCGCAACCCGCCTGCGCCAGTACTCCTCTGGGTACGTCTGGTGTTCCCGGTCGAGCAGCACCGTCTCAGTGTGGTGCAGGTCTGCCGTCGACACCACGAGGTCAGCGCTCACGATCGTGCCGTCTTCAAGCTCGACCCCGGTGGTGGAACCGCCCTCGACGATGATGCGCCTGACGGCGGCGGACGTACGGATGCTCGCACCGGCATCCGTCGCGAGGGCGGCGATCCGCTCGATCACCCCGGCGAAACCGCCCATGGGGTAGAAGACCCCGTCGGTCAGGTCGAGGTGGCTCATCAGGTGGTACATGCTCGGCGTCTGGAACGGCGACGAGCCGAGGAACACCGCGGGGTAGCCGAGAACCTGTCGCAGCCGAGGGTCGCGGAAGGTGCCGGCGATGCGAGAGTGGAGGCTCTGCAGCAGTAGGCGGGCCAGCGTCGGAAGCCGGGTCAACACATCCGCCCTGAACAGCGGGGCGAACGACTCGAAGGTGGAGTACAGAAAGCGCTTCTTGGCCATGCGATAGGTGTCGGAGGCGGAATCAAGGTAGCGGGCCAGCCGCACACCCGCGCCCGGCTCGATCGCCTCGAACATGGCGATGTTCTCGGCGCGATCGGACGTCACGGTGATCGGCTCGCCGTGCTCGAACAGCACCCGGTAGCCGGGGTCGAGCCGAACGAGGTCGAGCTGCTCCTGCGCCGACGTGCCCATGAGGCGGAAGAAGTGGTCGAAGACCTCCGGCATGAGGTACCACGACGGACCGGTGTCGAACCGGAAACCCCCGCTGCTCCAGCTGCCCGCGCGCCCGCCCACAGCATCCTGCTTCTCGAGCAGCGTCACGCTGTGACCGTCGCGCGCCAGAAGGGCGGCGGTCGCGAGGCCGGAGATGCCGCCGCCAATCACGATCGCGGTGCTCATGCGCGAGGCAGACGACCTGCGCCGGCAGAGGCGGCATGCCACAGCTTCGCCGCGACCGGCACCGATACCCGCGTGCTCACGATGCAGTCTGCCGGCGTCTCGCGGAGCCGATCCGCCAGGTCAGCGAACAGCCGGTGGGCGAGCACAACGGCCCGACGGCTGTCGGCAGGCAGCAGCGGAAGCGCAGCGCGCGAGGCAGCGAGGTCGACCGCGATGCCGTCGAGGATCTCGCGCTTCTGGACCTCCGTGAACGACGAGACGGTGACGCCGGGAAAGTAGCTCCTGCCCAGCCGCTCATAGTCGTCTGCGAGGTCGCGCAAGAAGTTCACCTTCTGGAAGGCAGCGCCGAGCGCCCTGGCGCCCGCGGTCAGGCGCTCCCACTGCGAGGGGGTCCGACTGTGGCCGGCCAGGAAGCACTGCAGGCACATCAGGCCGATCACCTCGGCAGAGCCGTACACGTAACGCTCGAAACCGTCTGCGTCGTAGCCGGTCTCGTCGAGGTCGCTGCGCATGGAGTCGAAGAACGGGCGGGTGAGGTCCGCGCCGATGCCCACGGAGCGCGCCGTCGTCGCGAACGCGTGCACGATCGGATTGGTGCTGTACCCGGCCTCCAGCGCGAACAGGGTCTGATCTTCAAGCTCGCCCAGGGCGCGCCCGGCATCCAGCCGCCCCAGCCCCGCGTCGTCGGTCGCGCCGTCGACGATCTCGTCTGCGATCCTCACGAGCGCGTAGATGTTGGCGATCCTGGTGCGCACGGGCTGGGCAAGCAGGCGGGAAGCCAGCCCGAACGACGTCGAATACTCGCGGATGACCACGGCCGCTGCTCGTTCAGACACGCGCGTGTACAGCTGGATCCGGTTCATCGCTGCCTGCTCACCAGCTCGCTGATCATGGGGGTGAGTTCTCGCCGCAGCGCACCCGGAATGCAGTCGCGACCCAGAATCGCCTGTGCGCGCCCCACGTGCTCGGCGAGCAGAGACTCCGCGTACACCCTGGCGCCGCTGGCGTCGAGGGCGTGCCGCAGCTGGTCCGCCTCGCCATCTGACAACTCGGCGGAACCGAACAGTGGCGCGATCTGCGCCCACAACTCGCTGGCGGCGGCGTGCGCCACCAGTACAGTGCGTTTGCCCTCCCGCAGGTCGCTCGTGGTCGACTTGCCGGTGGCATCCGGATTCCCGAAAACCCCGAGCAGGTCATCGACGATCTGGTAGGCGGTTCCGATCTCACGACCGAACTCGCCGAGCGCCATCACCACGTCGGGCGATGCGTGGGCGAGCACGGCGCCGGCCTTCAGCGGCACCTCGAACGAGTAGACGGCGGTCTTGAGCCGGGCCATCTCCAGAATGCTGTCCACGGTGGGGATGGCTACGGCACCCGAGTAGTCGAGGTCGAGAAGCTCGCCGGCTGCACTCGCGAAAAGCGCCTCATCCATCAGCTCGAGAAGTGGTGTGCGGGTCGCCTCGTCCACCCCGCTGAGGTCGATCATCCGGTACGAGTAGAACAGGGCGAGGTCGCCCGCGACGACCGCAGCACTCATGCCGTGGTGCTCGGCATCACGGCTGTTCGCACCGTTCGACGACGCGCTGTCGCGGTAGCGGCCCGAGATGTTCGGTCGCCCACGCCGCACAAAGTCGCGGTCGATCACGTCGTCGTGCACGATGAGGGCGGTGTGCAGCAACTCGAAAGCGGCGGCGACGAACGCCGCAGACTCCGCACGCCGCCCGCCCAGCCCCTCGTATGCGGCCAGAACCAGCTGGGGGCGCACCAGCTTTCCGCCGCTCGTGCTCTCGCGCAGCTCGCGCCACAGGCGCACATACGCGCTGCCGTGGCTGTGGGCGCGCCGACCCGACCGGCTGAAGAAGTCGTCGAGAACGGCCTCAACCTGCTGGGCTCGTCTGGAATGTGCGCCCGGCGTTCTGCCATGTGGATGCGTCACACTGACTGCTATGGATCCCGCGCCAGAACTGGTCGTACTGCTCTCAGACGATGGCCTACGCATCGGTACCGCCCCCAAGAGCGAGGTGCACACGACCGATACGCCGCTTCACCTCGCCTTCTCGTGCCACGTCTTTCGGGAGGACGGCCACGTGCTCGTCACCCGCCGGGCGCTCAGCAAGGCCACCTGGCCCGGCGTGTGGACGAACAGTTTCTGCGGACATCCCGCCCCGGATGAGAGCTTCGAGGATGCTGTCGCGCGTCGCGCGCAGCACGAGCTGGGCATCGAGGTGGCGCAGGTGCTGCCGGTTCTGCCGGACTTCCGCTACCGGGCGGTCGACGCATCCGGAATCGTTGAGAACGAGGTGTGCCCGGTGTTCAGAGCGGCTGTGGTGGGCGATGTCGTGCCTCACAGCGACGAGGTAGCCGAGTTCGCCTGGCTTGCACCCTCCGAGCTGGTGCGGGCCGTCGACGCCGCCCCGTTCGCGTTCAGCCCGTGGCTGCGGCTGCAGGTGGGGGAGCTGGCGTCGCTCGGCTATCGCTGATGATCGCGTTCGGTCGCGTGGGGCCATCGCAGTCATCCCGTCAGTGAGCGGAGACGGTCGGCGACGACCGTGGTGGCGCGGGTGCTCAGTTCGAGCCTCCCGGGCAGCTGTGTCGGTCTCAACAGCTGTGTCGGTCTCATTGGGCCCTCCCTGGTGGGGCGCTGCACCGCAGCGCTCTGTGGGAATGACCGTAAAGCTCTTTGACCAGATCTGCCACAAACTCGTGGCTGATCCTCAGGATGCGATCGGGCGTCGGCGCACAGGAGCGGCAGGGTCATCCGAACGCCGGATGTCCGAGCAGCACTGAAAGGGGTGGGCCCCGCCGGGCTCGAACCGGCGACCCGCGGATTAAAAGTCCGATGCTCTACCAACTGAGCTAGAGGCCCGCGGCGTTAAATCTAGCGTGATTCTATCTGTGCGCAGAATCGACCGGACGCATCCGCCCCCTTCGCCGCACGGCGCTTAGGCTGGGACGAATGAGTGAAGAGTTCCACAAGCCGACTCTGTTCTCCGGTTCGATGTTCGAGAGCATGGTGGGCGGGGAAGACCCCGCACACATCAGTCGTGTTGCGCACGAAACGGCGGGCGCGCTGCTCAGCCGTGTGAGGGAAAACCCCGACACCGAAGTCGTCGAGAGGCTCGTGGCGTTCACCGACGAGAACGGCATCGACGCGATCGCAGAACTGTGGTCGCGTGCGAGCCCACACAGCCTGCCCGGCGCGCTGTGGAGCATCTACCTGCTGTGTGCACTCACGCGTCAGGACGCCGTCGAGTCGAGCTTCCTCTACCAGCGCGGCACCGAGGTGGCCGTGACGATCGACCCCGTAGTGGCCGGCGCTACGACGCCCACCGGCCCGGCGGAGATCACCGCACTCGCAGACCAGATTCTGCGAGGGCTGTTCCAGGGCGACTTCGCTGTCGCGCTCGAGCGTGCCGCCGCCTTCTGCCGGCTCACGGGGCTCGGGGCCACGAGCGTCGCAGACGATGTGGAGCCCACCAGCCCGCAGCGGGCGACAACCCTCACGACGAAGGCCGACAGGCTCTCGCACATGGCCGGCGAATTGGTGGCGTGCGCGCGCCTGTGGCGGGCGGGTTCCCTCGACTGAACCCAGCGCGAGCTGTGTCCCGGATGGGTGGATGCCCAGCATCCGCGGTTACACTTGACGGCGGTCGGGCCGCGGTAACCCCGGGCTCCAATATTCGCCGCTACGAGCGGCCTCGCGCCGAGAGGCGTTCTGCGGCCCGGCTAACTCCCCCACTCACTGTCTCGGGTCGCCCACAGCATCCCCAAGAGCTCCCCGCGGTAGAAATCGCCTCCCCGCGGCAGACTTTTCGTGCGCGGTGAGGCACTTTCTACCGCGCCGAGCGCTGGTGGGTGGCCGGCAGAGTGCGGCAACCGGCGGGCGACGCGCTGGTGGGTGGCATCGGCGGGCGGCGGGTTACCCGAACTTGCCCGAGACGTAGTCTTCTGTGGCCTGCACTGCCGGGTTCGAGAAGATCTTGTTGGTGTCGTCGTACTCGATGAGCTTGCCCGGCTTGCCCGTGCCGGCGATGTTGAAGAACGCCGTGCGGTCGGACACCCGCGAGGCCTGCTGCATGTTGTGGGTGACAATCACGATCGTGTACTCGGTCTTGAGCTCCTCGATGAGGTCCTCGATCGCAAGCGTCGAGATCGGGTCGAGCGCAGAGCAGGGCTCGTCCATGAGGATGACCTCGGGTGACACCGCGATCGTGCGGGCGATGCACAGGCGCTGCTGTTGCCCTCCCGACAGGCCCGAGCCGGGTCGGTCGAGGCGGTCCCTGACCTCGTTCCAGAGGTTGGCTCCCCGCAGCGACTTCTCCACCAGGGCATCCGCGTCACTCTTGGAGATCTTGCGGTTGTTGAGCTTCACGCCGGCGAGCACGTTCTCGCGAATCGACATGGTGGGGAACGGGTTCGGTCGCTGGAACACCATGCCCACCTGGCGTCGCACCAGCACCGGGTCGACCTCCGGGGCGTACAGGTCGCTGCCGTCGATGAGCACCTCACCGTCGACGTATGCGCCCGGGATCACCTCGTGCATCCGGTTCAGGGTGCGGATAAACGTCGACTTGCCGCAACCAGACGGCCCGATGAACGCCGTGACGCTGCGCGGTTCGATGTCGAGGGTGACACCCTCCACGGCCTTGAACTTGCCGTAGTAGACGTCGAGGTCGCGAACTTCGATGCGTTTTGACACGGATGCTTCCTTAGGTGCTATCGGCCCGTTTTGGGCGAGAAGTAGCGGGCGATGATTCGGGCGACCAGGTTGAGGGCCATGACGATGAGGATGAGCGTCAGCGCCCCCGCCCACGCACGGTCGAGGTAGGCCTGCGGCACTGACCCCTGGCTGACGTACTGGTTGTAAACGAGCACCGGCAGGCTCTGCATGCGGCCCTCGACGAGGTTGTAGTTGAGGTTGTTGGTGAACCCTGCGGCGACGAGCAGCGGCGCCGTCTCACCGATCACTCGCGCGATGGCGAGGGTGACGCCGGTCATGATGCCGGCGATGGATGTCGGCAGCACCACCTTGAGCACGGTCAGCCACTTGGGCACACCGAGCGCGTACGCCGCCTCCCGCAACTCGTTCGGCACGAGCTTCAGCATGTCTTCGCAGGAGCGCACGACGATGGGGATCATCAGCACAGACAGGGCGATGGCACCGGCGATGCCCAGTTTGATGCCCGGCCCGAAGATGAGCGCGAACACAGAGTAGGCGAACAGCCCGGCGACGATCGACGGGATGCCCGTCATCACGTCGACGAAGAAGGTGATCGCCCGGGCGAGTGGGCCGCGACCGTACTCCACCAGGTAGATGGCAGACATGAGCCCGATGGGCACCGAGATGGCCGTGGCGGTGAGTGTCATCAGCAGCGTGCCCACCATGGCGTGCACGATGCCGCCGCCCTCACCCACGATGTTGCGCATCGAGTAGGTGAAGAACTCCAGGTCGAAGCGCGCGAGGCCGTTGGTGACGACGGTGATGATGAGCGACACGAGCGGCAGCAGCGCGAGCATGAACGCGCCGCCGACGAGTGCTGTGACCAGCCTGTCTTTGGCCTTGCGGGCGCCCTCCACGAGCAGCGAGTAGAAGTAGATGACGACCATGTACACGATGGCGGTCAGCAGGATCGTGCCGACGATGTTGAAGTCGCCGCCTTCAGCAAGCTGGAACAGCCAGTTGACGCCGACAGACACTGCGAAGGCTCCCACCAGCACGGCGAGCGGCGTGCGCTTGCCCAGCAGCCCGGCGGAGTACGGGTTGGGGAATTCGGTTTCGGTGCGGCTGGTGCTCATCAGTTCGCTCCCGAGAATTCTTTGCGTCGCCCGATGATCCAGCGGGCGACCATGTTGACGACGAGGGTGATGGCGAACAGGATGAGCCCGGTCGCGATCAGCAGGTTGATGTTCTCACCGAACGCCTCAGGGAACCGCAGGGCGATGTTCGCGGCGATGGTTCCCGGGTTTGATGGGGTGAGCACCGCGAAGGTGATGCCTCCGGATGCCGACAGCACCATGGCGACGGCCATGGTCTCTCCGAGTGCGCGGCCGAGGCCCAGCATGGAGGCGGAGACCACGCCGGGACGCCCGAAGGGCAGCACCGCTGTGCGAATCATCTCCCACCGGGTTGCTCCGAGGGCGAGCGCGGCCTCCTCGTGCAGCACGGGAGTCTGCAGGAACACTTCGCGGCTGAGCGCGGTGATGATCGGCAGCACCATGACGGCAAGCACGATCGCTGCGGTGAGGATGGTGCGACCGGTTCCGGATGCCGGGGGCGCGAAGAAGGGGATCCAGCCCAGGTTCTCGGTGAGCCAGGTGTATGCGGGCTGTACGGCGGGGGCGAGCACGTTGCCTCCCCACAGTCCGAACACGACGGACGGCACCGCGGCGAGCAGGTCGACGATGTAGCCGAGTGCCTGGGCGAGTCTGCGGGGGGCGTAGTGCGAGATGAAGAGTGCGATACCGATCGACACCGGTACGGCCATAAGCAGGGCGAGGGCGGACGCCCAGAGTGTTCCGAAGACGAGGGGTGCGACGTACGACCAGAATGGCTGGCCGGAGAGGATGTTGATGTCTTCCGGGTCTGTCGTGAATGCCGGGATGCTTTCGAGCATCAGGAAGCCGGCGACTGCGGCCAGGATGGCCAGGATGAGGGTGCCGGCTGTCAGCGCGCTGTTGGAGAAGATCCGGTCACCGAGGCGCTGCACGGTGCGCCCTCGGCGGGGGCCAGACGTGGCCGACGTTGTCATCTGTTCGTGGTCCCCAACGGTGTGGTCTTGGTGTGTGATGAGGGTTTAGGGATTGCGAACGTGGTCACAACCCCAGTCTGCCCGGTGCCCCGTGGCTCGTACAACACGGACTGATACTCACAGCCTCGCACAATACGAGGGGGCACCGGGCAGAGGTTGGTCAGCGGATGATCTCTACCGCTGCCTTGGCCTTCTCGTACAGGGCGGCCGAGATGGGGGCGATGCCGGCGGCGTCAGCTGCCCTCGCCTGGCCCGCGTCGCTGATCACGTAGTCGAGGTACGCCTTCGTCAGTTCTGCCGTGGCGGCATCCTCGTACTCCGAGCAGGCGATCAGGTAGCTGACCAGAACGATCGGGTAGACACCGGATGCTTCGGAGCTGCGGTCCAACTCGATGGCGAGGTCGACTGCGTCGCGCCCTTCGACCAGCGGTGAGGCATCCACGATGGCCGCAGCGGCCTCCGAGCTGTATGGCACATAGTCGTCGCCGACCTTCACGGAGACGACGCCGAGGTCGCCGGCGCGCGAAGCATCCGCGTAGCCGATGGTTCCGTTGCCGCCGGAAACGGCGTCAACCACACCGGATGTGCCTTGGGCGGCCTCGCCACCCTCGTAGGCCCAGTCCCCGCTGACTTCGGCATCCCACACCTCTGGCGCGGCAGCCTTGAGGTAGTCGACCAGGTTCTCGGTCGTGCCGGATTCGTCCGAGCGGTGTACGGCCGTGATCGCCTGGTCGGGCAGTGCCGCGTCGGGGTTCTGGGAGACGATCGCGTTGTCGCTCCAGTTGGTGATTTCGCCCTTGAAGATCTTGGCGATCGTGGTTGCGTCGAGGTTCAGGCTGTCGATGCCATCCAGGTTGAAGATGATCGCGATGGGCGAGATGTACGCCGGGATCTCGACGATCGGGGTGCCCGGCACGCAGCCGGCGAAGTTGTCCTCAGCCAGTTCCTCATCCTTGAACGCGCGGTCGGAGCCGGTGAAGGCATTCGCACCGGCGATGAAGTTGTCCCGCCCGGTCCCTGAGCCGGTCGGGTCGTATTCGACCGTGACGTCGGGGTTGTCCGTCTGGAATGCGGCGACCCAGGCTTCCTGCGCTGCACCCTGCGATGACGCACCTCCCCCCACGAGCGTTCCGGAGAGGGTGCTTCCGGATGCGTCGGCGGGGGTTGTTGCTTCGTTCGCGGCGCACGAGGCGAGCGCGAGAGATCCAGCGATGGCGATGGCAGCGATGCTGCCGAGGCGCTGTGCGGTGATGTTCACAGGGTTCCTTCCGGGATTGTGACTGGCCGTGGAGGCAGGTGCCTGCCTCGTGGCTCACGGTAGGAAGCCCAGGTGTCGGCATGGTCGCCCGCGGGTGAACGGAAGGTTAACGGCGCGACACTGTTCGGGTGGCGGCGGGTCAGCGGATGAGGGCTACCGCTTCTTCGGCTTGCGTGCGCAGTTCGGCTGAGATGGGGGCGGAGCCGGCGAACTCGGCCGCGCGCTGCTGTGCTTCCTCGCTGATGACGTAGCTGAAGTATTCACGCACCAGCTCGCCCTGTGCTGCATCCGGGTACTCCGCGCATCCGATCAGGTAGCTGATCAGCACGACCGGGTACACGCCCGCCTCGGTCGACGTGCGGTCAAGTTCGATGGCGAGGTCACCGGGTTGGCGGCCTGGCTCGACGGGGGAGGCGTCGACAATGGCTGCTGCCGCGCGTGCCGAGTACGGCACATACTCGTCGCCGACCTTCACCGAGACGAGGCCGAGGCCTTCCGCCCTGGACGCGTCGACGTAGGCGATGGTGCCGGTTCCGTTGCGCACGGTGTCTACGACGCCCGAGGTGCCCTGTGCTGCCTCGCCCCCGTTGAACGGCCAGACGCCGTCCGGTTCGTACGGCCAGGCGTCCGGCGCGGCCTCAGCCAGGTATTCGGTGAAGTTCTCGGTCGTGCCGGATTCGTCGGAGCGGTGCACCGGGGTGACCCTCGTCTCCGGCAGCGTGACGCCCGGGTTCTGTTCGGCGATCGCCGGGTCGTTCCAGGTCGTGATGTCGCCCGCGAAGATGCGCGCGATGGTGTCTGCGTCGAGGTCGAGGCTCGTGATGCCGTCGAGCACGAACACGACCACGATGGGGGCGATGTACGCGGGCAGTTCGATGATGCTGCTGCCGGGGGCACAGGCCTCGAAGTCGGATGCCTCGATCTCGTCTGCGTGGAAGGCGCGGTCTGACCCCGCGAAGGTTGCACCGCCGGCGATGAACATGTCGCGCCCGGCTCCCGACCCCGCGGGGTCGTACTCGACGTTCGAATTGGGGTGGTCGGATTGGAAGCCCGCGACCCAGGTCTCCTGTGCTGCCTGCTGCGATGATGCGCCACCGCCGACGACCGTGCCGCTGAGGGTCGACCCGGTGGGGAGGTTCAGTTCGTTCGCCGCACACGAGGTCAGCAGCAGGGTCGCTGCGACGGCCGCGATGGGCACCCGCATGCGACGCAAAATACTCACAGACTCAGGCTAGAGCACGGGCCCGTGCGTCTCGACCGCGATGATGCCGCCGGTCGGGTGCACGCGTGAGAGGTGCACGACCGTGTAGTCGCCGGTGGCGAGTTCCGCCGAGCTGCGCAGCGGCGCGTCCAGTGGCGTGTTGGTCTGGTACGCCAGCTGTCGGATGATCTCGGGCAGCACCGGCCCGTGGCTGCAGAGCACCGCGGTCTTGCGCTTGGCGATGCGCTTGGCGATCACGGTTTCGACGTCTGCCTCCCCGGCCTCCCAGCCGTCCTGGCTGATCTTCGCCGTCCTGGTCACTGCCATCCCCGAGAGCGCAGCGGTGGGTTGGATGGTCTCGACGCAGCGGGTGGCGGTGCTGCTGATGAGTTTTCTGGGGCCGAAGGCGACGATTCCGGATGCCGCGCTGTCGGCCTGCAGGCGGCCTCGCCCCGTCAGCGGCCTGGTTGCATCCTGGCCATCCCATTCGCTGGGCGACTTGGCCTTGCCGTGCCGGAGGGCGATGATCGCGAAGGTGCGGTAGGTGTCGTTGTCGACCCGGGCCTGGAACCGGTCGAGCACCTCCCGGTCGTGCGGGTAACTGAGCGCCTTGCGTGCCTTGCCGAGCGTGAGCCACTCGAGCTTCGTGATCTCGTCGTTGGGCGAGAACGTCGACGCGGCGTGGGTGTCGTCGTCGACTTCTGCTGCCCAGTAGTACACGACCTTGTCGCGGCCCCCGGGCAGCTGGTATTCGGCGGTGCCGAGCGGCGCCCCCAGGTGCAACGAGAGCCCCGTCTCTTCGACGAGTTCGCGCCTTGCGGTCTGCGGAAGACTCTCACCCGGGTCGACTTTTCCCTTGGGGAACGAGACGTCGTGGTGCCGGTCGCGGTGCACCAGCAGCACTGTGATCTTGCCGTCGACGACGCGCCAGCACACGGCGCCCGCTGCGAATACGGGCTGCTCGCTCACCGGCGAACCTCTGCGCGCATCCGGTCTGCCGGGGGCATGTCTGCGATCTTCTGCATGATCACATTCTGCAGGTCGCGCAGCGGCGTGCCGTCCTGCCTGCGGTGGTTCCTGGTCCACGTGCCGTCCGGACCAAGCGCCCACGTGGCGGTGTCTTCCGACATGGTCAGGTCGAGCAGGTCATTGATGCGCTGAAGGTGGGTGGGGTCGGTGAGGCGCACGAGCGCTTCGACGCGACGGTCGAGGTTGCGGTGCATCAGGTCTGCGCTGCCGATGTACACCTGGGGGTCCCCGTCGTTCAGGAACGAGAAGATGCGCGAGTGTTCGAGGTAGCGGCCCACGACGGAGCGCACACGGATGTTCTCGCTGAGTTCCGGCACTCCCGGCTTGAGCCCGCAGATTCCGCGCACGACCAGGTCGACGGGCACCCCGGCCTGGCTGGCCCGGTAGAGGGCGTCGATGATCTGTTCGTCGACGATCGAGTTCACCTTGAACCGGATGCTCGCCGGCCGTCCCGCGGTCGCGTTGTCGATTTCGCCCTGGATGCGTTTGAGCAGCCCTTTTCGCAGGTGCAGCGGTGCCACCAGCAGTCGCTTGAACTTTTTCTCCACGGCGTAGCCGCTCAGCTGGTTGAAGAGCCGGCTCAGATCTTTGCCCACCACGGGGTCTGCCGTCAGCAGCCCGAGGTCTTCGTAGATGCGGCTGGTCTTCGGGTTGTAGTTCCCGGTGCCGATGTGGCTGTAGTGCACGAGGCTGCCATCTTTCTCCTGCCTCACCACGAGTGCCAGCTTGCAGTGCGTCTTGAGCCCCACCAGTCCGTACACCACGTGTACGCCCGCCTTTTCGAGCTTGCGTGCCCACGAGATGTTGGCAGACTCGTCGAACCTCGCTTTGATCTCGACGAGTGCGAGCACGGCTTTGCCCGCCTCGGCTGCCGCGATGAGTGCGTCGATGATGGGGCTGTCTCCGCTGGTGCGGTAGAGCGTCTGCTTGATGGCGAGCACGCCGGGGTCTGCCGCCGCCTGCTCCAGGAACGCCTGCACGCTGGTGCTGAACGATTCGTACGGGTGGTGAAGCAGAACATCCTGCCTCGCGATCGCGGCGAAGATGTCGGCGGGCACCGAGGGCTCTGCACTGCGCAGGGCGGCGTTCGTCGCCCTCGCGTGCTTGCGGTACTTGAGCGCGGGACGGTCGACCCGGTACACCTCGTACAGTCCGCTCAGGTCGAGCGGTGCAGGCAGGCGGTACACCTCCTGCTCGGTGACCCCCAGTTCGCGCACGAGCAGTCCGAGCGTCACGTCGTCCATGTCGTCTGTGATTTCGAGCCGGATCGGTGGCCCGAAGCGCCGACGCAGCAGCTCGCGTTCGAGGCTCTGGATGAGGTTCTCCGACTCGTCCTCTTCGACCTCGACGTCTTCGTTCCTGGTCACCCGAAACTCGTGGTGCTCCAGAATCTCCATGCCGGGGAACAGCTCCTCCAGGTGGTTGGAGATGAGGTCTTCGAGCGGGATGAACCGCATGAGGCCGCGCGCGTCATCCGGCAACTGCACGAGCCTGGGCAGGTTGGTCGGCACCTTCACCCTCGCGAACTCGACCTTGCCGGTCTTGGGGTTGCGCACCCTCACCGAGAGGTTGAGCGACAGCCCGGAGATGTAGGGGAACGGGTGCGCGGGGTCGACGGCGAGGGGAGTGAGCACGGGGAAGATCTGCGCCGAGAAGATCTCGTCGATGCGGTTGCGGTCTGCCTCGTCGAGGTCGGCCCACGACTCGATGTGGATTCCGGATGCATCGAGGTCGGGCTTGACGAGGTCGCGGAAGGCTGCGGCGTGGCGCTCCTGCAGCTCGTGCGCCTTGTCGCTGACGTCCTGCAGCACCTCCTGTGGTGACCTGCCCGTGTTGGTGGGCACCGCGAGCCCGGTGAGGATGCGCCGCTTGAGGCCCGCGACGCGCACCATGAAGAACTCGTCGAGGTTGCTCGCGAAGATGGCAAGGAAGTTCGCCCGCTCGAGGAGGGGAACCGCGTCGTCTTCCGCCAGTTCGAGCACGCGCGTGTTGAAGGCGAGCCAGCTCAGTTCGCGGTCGAGGTACCGATCGGCGGGCAGGCTGCCGTCGTCCTGCCAGGGCGAGTCGTAGTCGTCGTCGATCGTGTCTGTGGCCAGACCGGTCTCGTCGAGGGACGTGTCGCTCTCCATCGCAACATCATGACACCACAGCCGTCGGGAGAGGTTAAAGGTTGTGGGCACCCTCTCGGCGGTACTGCACGTCGATCGTGTGATTGGTGAATCCGTACCGGCGGTAGAGGTTCACCGCTGGCTCGTTGTCTGCGTCAACGTAGAGGGCAGCGGTTCGGATGCCACGTGCGGCCAGTCGATCCAGCCCCGCCTGAACGAGGCGGTGGCCGAGCCCCTGCCCCTGGCGTGCCGGGTCGACGCCGACCACGTAGAACTCGCCCAGGTCATCTACGACCTTGAGCCAGCAGAACGCGGCCAGTTGCTCGCCGTCCCACAACAGCAGGAAGTCTGCTGGGTCGAACCAGGCCTCCGCCATGCGCGCGTCGAGGTCGGGCTGGGTGAGCTTCCCCTGCTCCGGGTGGTCGGCGAACGCCGCGGCGTTGAGCTCGAGCCACGCCGCATCGTCGACGCCGGGGCGGAACGGCCGTTCGCTCCCCACCGCACGGCCGACCGATGCTGGCGCATTCGGAACCGGCGGCGTGGGCTCAGGCTCAGGAACCGGGGCGCGCAACTGCAGCAGAGTGCGCACGGCCTGAAAGCCGTTCCGCTCGGCGAGCACCCTGGCACCGGGGTGGTCCCCGTGGGCCCAGACGAGTAGCGTTCCCGGCACAGAGGCGAGCACCTCAGAGAGCAGTCGCTGCCCGTGGCCCTGCCTGCGCGCATCCGGGTGGATCACCAGCTCAGCCTCCGCAGGATCTGCATCAACCGTGATGAGTGCGGCGCCTACGCTGTCGACGGTGAGTAGCCGTCGTGCTCCGGTCGCCACGTCGACGAGGCTCTGGTCTGAGAACGGCGGTTGCCCGTCGGCTGCAGCGGCTGCGGCTGCCAGTTCTCTCAGCGCGTCATTCTCCATCTGCTGCCCCCTCGTTCGAGACGAAACGGTAGCCCACATTGCGAACCGTGCCGATCAGCGACTCCAGGTCGCCCAGCTTTGCGCGCAGGCGTCGAACGTGCACGTCGACTGTTCTCGTGCCACCGAAGTAGTCGTAGCCCCACACCTCGCTCAGCAGCTGCTCGCGCGAGAACACGCGCGAGGGGTGGCCGGCGAGAAACCTCAGCAGCTCGAACTCCTTGTACGTGAGGTCAAGCGGCCTGCCGTTCGCCTTCGCGGAGTAGTTGGCCTCGTCGATCACGAGACCCGAGGCTCGAATGGTGTGGTCTGCGTTCTCGCTGCTGCGCGCCACGGCAAGGCGGATGCGCGCATCCAGTTCGGCAGGTCCCGCCCCTGAGAGCACCACGTCGTTGACCTGCCACTCGACGCTCACCGCGGCGAAACCGCCCTCTGAGACGACCAGGAGCACCGGCAGCTCGGCCCCCGCGGCTGCCAGGGTGCGGCAGAGCGTGCGTGCCCCGGGCAGGTCGCTGGTCGCGTCGATGATCACGAGGTCGCAACTGGGCAGGGTCACGAGTTCGGCGACTTCTGCGGGGCGCTGCCGAACGCTGTGGCCGAGCAGTCCGAGTGCCGGGAGAAACTCGCGGTCGACCGCAGGAGTCAGAACCAGCAGCTGCGCCAACCGCGCCTCCTTTTCGGCAGGGCGCCAGTCTACTCAGTCGGCAGGGGCGCGGCATCCGGATGCGGGGGCGGGCTTTCGGGGTGGTGGGCGGTGCGATCTGGGGCAAGATTGAGTAATGTCGCCCGCCAAGCTGTCGCTATTCTCGGTCACCCCGGTGTTGGTGCTCGTCGCGCTCGCAGCAGTGCTCACAGTCACCCTGGTTCCCCGCGAAGACCATCTGCTCTGGTACTCGCTCACCCTGGCGGCAGCCGCAGTGCTCACCTTCTGCGTCCAGTTGGGTCTCGACCGCAAGGAGGGTCTCGTCAGCCGCGTCACCGCGAGTCTGGGCGGGTCGCTCGTGCTGCTAGCCGCCGCAACGGGAGTGACGGCGCTGCTCATCGCTGCTGCCTGACGACCCACACGCCGCTCGCAGAGTACAATCGAGTCATGCTGCTCGCCCTGGAACTCTTCTTTGTCGGCCTTCTGGTTCTGGCCACGCTCGCCATCGGCGGCATTTCTGTTGTTGTTCTGTACAACTTGTTTCGCGGCCAGCGCTAGTCTCGGCCGGCGGTCTGGTGAGACGGCATGATCGAGATCGACTCGACCCTGCCGCCTGAGTTGGTGCCGCTCTCGTGGCTTCTCGGCGTGTGGGAGGGCAGCGGCGTCATCAACTACCCGGTTGGTGGTGAGACGCGCAACGTTGAGTTCGGCCAGCGCATCAGTTTCAGCCACGATGGCCTGCCCTACCTCAACTACCACTCGTACACGTGGGTGATCCCGACCGACGGGGAGGGCGAGGACACGGCATCCGAGTTCGCGGCGCATCCGCTCGTCTCAGAGACCGGCTATTGGCGGTTGAGCCGCCCGTTCACCGACGCAGACCCGGGGCCCGGCATGCTGCCCGGTGTCGGAGACGCGGAGTTCGACAGTGCAGAGGCGGTGGAGAAGCTGCGCAACAAGAGTGACGGTTTCGACATCGAGGTCTCTGTACTACACCCCGGCGGAGTGAGCGAGCTCTACCTGGGGCAGGTGAAGGGGCCGCGCATCGACCTGGCGACGGATGCCGTCATGCGCTCCGCCTCCGCCAAGAACCACTCTGCGTCGACGAGGCTCTACGGGCTTGTGGACAACCACCTGCTCTGGGCGTGGGACATCGCAGCCCTCGGTCAGGAGCTCACCTCGCACGCGTCTGCCCGACTGGCGAAGGTCGACTGATGACGAGCAGCTTCTTCAACCTTCCCGGTGCGGTGGATGGCGTCGGTCTGGATGCCGGGGTGCCCGCGCACTACGGAAACCCGGCCCGCGAGCAGCGCGAGCTCGCTGCTGGCAGGGCGGTCGTCGACCTCTCGAACCGTGCGGTGCTGTCTCTCACCGGGCCCGACCGGCTCACCTGGCTCGACTCGATCACCAGTCAGGCTCTGGTCGCGCTGAAGCCGGGGGAGTCGTCAGAAACTCTCGTGCTCAGCCCCAATGGCAGGGTCGAGCACGCCCTGCGACTCGTGGACGACGGCGTCACCGCCTGGGTTCTCGTCGAACGGTCTGAGGTGGAGCCCCTTCTCGGCTGGTTGCAGCGCATGAAGTTCATGATGCGGGTGGAGCTGGCAGACCGGTCTGAGGAGTACAAGACGGTGGGCACCCTCGGCTCGCCCGAGTTGCCCGTGGCCGCACCCAATGGGGTTCCGCTCGTGTGGCGCGACTCGTGGCCGTCGGTGCGTGACGGTGGCCACCAGTACGCGAGGGGGGAGCACCCTGCGGCAGACTTCACGTACAGCGAGCTCATCCTTCATCGCGACGACCAGGTCGCGGCGAGCAGGCTGCCGGCAGCGGGCATGCTCGCGCTCGAGGCGCTGCGCATTGCTGCGTGGCGTCCGCGCCTGGCGACGGAGGTCGACGACAAGACCATTCCGCACGAAGTCGACTGGATGCGCTCTGCCGTTCACCTGCACAAGGGCTGCTACCGCGGGCAGGAGACCGTGGCCAAGGTGCACAACCTCGGCCATCCGCCGCGCCGGCTCGTGATGCTGCACCTCGACGGGTCGGAGTCTGTGCTGCCAGATCACGGCGACGCCGTCGAGCTGGGCGAGAAGCAGGTGGGCTACGTCACGTCTGCGGCCAACCACTACGAGCTCGGGCCGATCGCGCTGGCGGTGGTGAAGCGCAACACCGATCCGGCTGCAGAGCTCGTGGTTGTGGCGGGCGGTACGCGTGTCGCGGCGGCGCAGGAGGTCATCGTGCCGACGGATGCGGGGGCATCCGCAGGCGTTCCGCGACTTCCCCGACTGGGTCAGGTGCGCCGCCCACCCGCGTGACCCACTGGCCGTGGCGCCCGTGGCGGTGTCGGTAGGCTTGATGGCATGACTTACACGCTCGTCCTCCTGCGGCACGGCCAATCCGAATGGAACAAGAGCAACCAGTTCACCGGCTGGGTTGATGTCGGCCTCACCGAGCTGGGCCGGGAGGAGGGACGCCGGGCAGGGGAGTTGCTCGCGGCATCCGGCCTGCTGCCCGACGTGCTGTACACGAGCCGTCTGAAGCGTGCCATCCACACCGCAAACATCGCGCTCGACGTCGCCGACCGTGACTGGATCGACGTGAAGCGCAGCTGGCGCCTCAACGAGCGCCACTACGGGGCGCTGCAGGGGCTCGACAAGGCCGACACCCTCGCGAAGTACGGCCAGGAGCAGTTCATGCAGTGGCGCAGGTCGTTCGACACCCCGCCGCCGCCACTGGATGACGACAGCGAGTTCTCGCAGGCCCACGACCCCCGCTATGCCGATCTGGGCCATGAGCTTCCCCGCACCGAGTGCCTCAAAGACGTGATCGAGCGGATGCTGCCCTATTGGGAGTCCGACATCAAGGTCGACCTCGCCGCGGGCAAGACGGTGCTGGTGACGGCGCACGGCAACTCGCTTCGCGCGCTCGTGAAGCACCTCGACCGCATTTCGGACGACGACATCGTCGGTGTGAACATTCCCACCGGCATCCCGCTCGTCTATGAGCTCGGCGACGACTTCATGCCCGTGAAGCCCGCTGAGTACCTCGACCCGGAGGCGGCAGCAGCCGGTGCGGCAGCGGTGGCAGCCCAAGGCAAGAAGTAGCTCCCCCCTGCGGGTCGAGTAGCGCTCCGCTCCCCTTCTGCGGGTTGAGTAGCGCGCCCCTCCACTTCTGCGGGTTGAGTAGCGCGCCCCTCCACTTCTGCGGGTTGAGTAGCGCGAAGCGCGTATCGAAACCCTCTGAACGCGAAATCCAGTCAGTCGTCCGTCGCCGACCAGTCTCCCGTGGCGAGGTACTGCACCTTCTTGGCGATCGACACGGCGTGGTCTGCGAATCGCTCGTGGTAGCGCGAGGCCAGGGTCGCGTCGACGGTGTCTTCCGCGCCACCCTTCCACTTTTCACCCAGCACGGTGTCGAAGACGCTCAGGTGGAGGGCGTCGACCTTGTCGTCGTCGTTGCGGATCTCTTCGGCGAGGTGCATGTCTTCCGTGCGGAGCAGCTCGGTCAGCTTGCGCGCCATGGTCACGTCGAGCTGTCCCATCTCGGCGAACGTGCTGCGCAGCGACTTGGGTACGACCTTCTCGGGGAACCGGTAGCGGGAGAGCTGGGCGATGTGTTCGCTCATGTCGCCCATCCGCTCGAGTGATGCCGAGATTCGCAGGGCGCTCACCACGATGCGCAGGTCGCGTGCGACGGGCTGCTGGCGGGCGAGGATGTTGATGGCGAGCTCGTCGAGGTCGACGGTGAGTTCGTCGATCTTGTCGTCGTCGGCGATCACCGCCTCGGCCAATGCGACATTCGACTCGTTGAACGCGCGAGTGGCGTTCTCTATCGACACGGCAACCAGCGACGCGATCTCGACCAGGCGATCCTGAACCTCTTCGAGCTCTTGCTGGAATACTTCGCGCATGCCGTCCCTCTCGTCCCGTTCCGGGGCGGGCGCGTTCCCGCCCACACTCTCCGCCATGCTGCCGGTTGGAGGTTAACGGCCGGTGATGGCCCGATGAACAACCCCGGAATGACGGGGCTGTTCGACCGCCTGCGGCGTTTACGTGCCGAAGATGTAACTAGTCTAGTGCTCATGGATCCCAGCCTGTTGGTGGCCCTGTCGCTGACCTTCGGCCTAGCCGTTGGGGCCGGGGTGGTGGCCCTGCTGCACCGCGCAGCCGGCCGCGGCTACCGGGCACAACAGGTCGTGAATGGTGCTGTGCCGGATGGCGTCGACCAGGTTCTCGACGCCCTGGAGTCGGCGGGCGTTGTGCTCGACCCGTCGAACAACGTGATGAAGGCGTCGCCGGGTGCCCTGGCGATCGGCCTCGTGTGGGGTCCGACGCTCACGAACCCGGAGCTCGTTGACATCGTCGACCGCGCCAGGCGCGAGGGTGGGCCCGTCACGGAGGAGATCGAACTGTCGCGCGGGCCGTTCGGTGAGGCGAACATGTTCCTGCACGTGCGCGCCGCGAGGCTCGGGTCACGCTTCATCCTGCTGCTCGCCCAGGACCGCACGGAGTCGGTGCGGCTCGACGAGGTGCGACGCGACTTCATCGCCAACATCAGCCACGAGCTGAAGACCCCCATCGGAGCGGTCAGCCTGCTCGCGGAAGCCCTGCAGGCGGCATCCGCAGAGCCCGACCAGGTGAAGAAGTTCGCCAAGCGCCTCACCAAGGAGTCCGAACGCCTCGCGCGCATCACGCAGGAGATCATCGAGCTGTCTCGACTGCAGGCGGCGGATGCGCTCGGCCAGCCGGCGATCGTCGAGATCGACGCCGTGGTCGCTGCGGCGATCGACCAGAACCGCGTGCACGCAGACTCCAACCACATCACGATCGCCAGCGGGGGTGACGCCGGTGCGCTGGTCTACGGCGATGAAGACCTTCTGGTCGCCGCAGTGCAGAACCTCATTTCGAATGCCGTGCAGTACTCGCCCAAGCACTCACGCGTGGGTGTCGGCGTGAGCACCGTCGACGGCGTCGTCGAGCTTGCCGTCACCGACCAGGGGCCCGGCATCCCCGAGGCGGAGCGTGACCGTGTGTTCGAACGCTTCTACCGCATCGACGGCGCACGGTCGCGGCACACGGGCGGAACCGGTCTCGGCCTGAGCATCGTGAAGCACGTCGTGCAGAACCACGGCGGTGACGTGCGACTGTGGTCGCAGCTCGGCAGTGGGTCGACGTTCACCATCCGGCTCCCGGAGGCCAGCACCGCGGAATCGGTCAGCGCGAAAGAGGCCTCGTGACCAGGGTGCTGATCGTCGAGGACGAGCCGTCGCTCAGTGAGCCGCTCGCGTTCCTGCTCGAACGCGAGGGCTACGACACCACCATCGTCGACGACGGGAGGGATGCGGTCGCAGAGTTCCTGGCGAACGGCGCAGACCTGGTGCTGCTCGATCTCATGCTTCCCGGGATGCCGGGCACGGAGGTGTGCCGCGAGTTGCGCGTGCACTCCCAGGTGCCCATCATCATGCTGACGGCGAAAGACAGCGAGATCGACGTCGTCGACGGCCTCGAGCTCGGGGCGGACGACTACGTGACGAAGCCCTACTCGTCTCGGGAACTGCTCGCGCGCATCCGTGCGGTGCTCCGCCGCCGCTCAGAGCCGGAAGTCGACGACGCGGTCATCGAAATCGGCCCGGTGCGGATGGATGTCGACCGGCACACCGTCGCGGTGGACGGCGCCGAGATCGCCATTCCGCTCAAGGAGTACGACCTGCTCGAGGTGCTCATGCGCAATGCGGGCAGGGTGCTCACCCGCGGCCAGCTGATCGACCGGGTGTGGGGCGAAGACTATTTCGGTGACACCAAGACGCTCGACGTGCACATCAAGCGCATCCGTTCGCGCATCGAGCCGGACCCTGCACAGCCGCGACTTCTCGTCACAGTGCGGGGTCTCGGTTACCGGTTCGAGGGCTGAGCCCGACCGTTAGGGCAGGTACTCGCTGTACTCGGCCAGGGTGCCGTCGAGCACCGGCACGAGCAGCTGCTTGCCCTCGACGTTTCCGTACTGCAGGTAGACGGGGAAGAGGTCGCCCGGCTTCGCGTCAATGTTTTCGAGGGTGATGTCGAGCCCGTCTGCCGTTCCGATGCTCTGGCTCTCGCCTGCGCCGATGGTGAACCTCTTGTCGACCTTGTCTGCGCCAGACTCGTACTGCAGCTTCAGCTGCACGCGCGACGTGGAGTCGTTCACAACGCTCGCGAGCAGGTTGGCCTGCTCGCCGTCTTCTGTGAGCACGATGGCGTTGAGCACCTTGACGTCACCCACCGTTGTGCCGGTGCCGTCGCTCGGGCTGTACGGCTTCATCGTCACCTGCGGTGCGATGAAGTTGCAGGCGGTGGTGCCGAGGAGCACCAGGGCCGCCACGGCGACGGATGCGACAGCGCGCGTTCTCACAGAGCCCTCCAAGAGCTTTATTCCTCGCGCGAGCGATACGCGCAGACCAGTGGAAGTTTAGCGCATCCGCTGGCCGCGCCTGAGCGGAGGTAAGGGTACCCTAACTTCCAATAAGCTGTGGTATTCTAGGGGCTGATGAACGGAGCTTTACCCATGCTTTTCGAGGTCGGCGAAACCGTCGTTTACCCCCACCACGGTGCCGCAACAATCACCGAGGTCAAGAAACGAACCATCAAGGGCGAGGAAAAACTCTATCTGAAGCTCAACGTCACCCAGGGTGACTTGACCATTGAGGTTCCCGCTGAGAACGTCGATCTGGTCGGTGTTCGCGATGTCATCGGTCAGGAGGGGCTCGACAAGGTGTTCGAGGTGCTGCGTGCGCCGTTCACCGAAGAGCCCACCAACTGGTCCAGGCGCTACAAGGCGAACCTGGAGAAGCTGGCATCCGGCGACGTGATCAAGGTGTCTGAGGTCGTTCGTGACCTGTGGCGTCGCGATCAGGACCGCGGGCTCTCCGCCGGTGAGAAGCGCATGTTGGCGAAGGCTCGCCAGATTCTCATCTCCGAGCTCGCACTGGCCGAGAAGACCGACGAAGAGAAGGCCTCGAGCGTTCTCGACGAGGTTCTCGCCTCCTAGCGCGCTACCCTCGACGCATGAGTGATGCGCCGAGAGTCGCAGTTGTCGTTGTTGCTGCCGGTTCGGGCAGCAGGCTGGATCGGCCGGAGCCGAAAGCCTTTGTCTCTGTCGGTGGACACAGCATCCTGGCGCGCTGTCTCGACGGCGTCTTCGGCATGTCTGAACCTGCGCAGGTCGTGGTGGTCGCACCGCATTCTCACCTCGAGGAGGCGCGTCGCATCTCGAAGGCCGTGGCGGGCGCCGCGGGCATCTACCTGAGCTGTGTGGTCGGTGGCCCCACCCGCCAGGATTCAGTTGCGTGCGGGCTAGCGGCGCTGCATCCCGACGTCGAGACCGTGCTGGTGCACGACGCTGCGCGGGCACTCACACCGCCCGCGATCTTCGACGCTGTCGTCGCCGCGGTGCGCGAGTCGGGTGCCGGGGTCGTGCCTGCTCTGCCCGTGGCAGACACCATCAAGGCGGCGGATGCGCGCGGAATGGTGCAGGCGACCCTTGACCGTTCGAGCCTGGTTTCGGTGCAGACCCCGCAGGGTTTTCCCCGCAGCGAGCTTGTTGCTGCGTACGAAGACGCGAGTGACGAGTTCACCGATGACGCGGCGCTGTTCGCGGCCGCCGGCCGCCAGGTCTCCGTCGTGCCCGGTGACGCAATGGGGTTCAAGATCACGACCGCGTGGGACCTGCGCAGAGCGGAGAGCCTGGTCGGCTCCGCCGCCCTCGTCACCACGGGGGTCGGCATGGACGTGCACACCTTCGACGACGACCGGCCGCTCTGGTTGGGGTGCATCTACTGGCCGGACGAGCCCGGCCTGGCAGGGCACAGCGACGGTGACGCGCTCAGCCATGCCATCTGCGACGCACTCCTGTCTGCCGCGGGGCTTGGCGACATCGGTGGACGATTCGGCACGACCGAGGAGCGGGTGAAGGGCGCCCACGGCGACGTGTTCATCAGCGAGACCGTCAG
>Ga0180215_1001691_pt1 | contig 23707 bp, 20 predicted proteins | sample eDN3rd37CBELigBY_FD_128871 | JGI IMG/M metagenome (GOLD analysis project Ga0180215, IMG submission 128871) | Enriched backyard soil microbial communities from Emeryville, California, USA - eDNA 3rd pass 37_C BE-Lig BY (version 2) (version 2) | ecosystem: Environmental > Terrestrial > Soil >...
AATATCAACCTTCATATAAAACATCGCAGATACAGTTCCGATTAAAACAGGTATAAAGGATGCTGTTAATGTATGAGGCCGGGTTAGTTGCCATAACAGTTTTCCCAGATTTTTATTTTCTTTACCCATTGTTTGTTGATCCATCATTTCAATCCTTTCAAACCAGATAGTGACATTATTAGGTTAGGAAACTACCTACTTTCTAGTTATATCATAATCGTTATTGTCGTTCTATACAAAGCCTCCTATGAAACAACTTCCAGCACAAAAAAATTCTCTCCACAATGAAATGTATTTTAAGGAGAGAACATTTTAATGTTAATAGATTCTGATTAAAACATCTCGTAACCTGAGAGACTTTATTCACCAAATATTTCTTTTGCTAATCTTTTTCCTGTAGGAGTCGCAGCGAGACCACCTTCTGCTGTTTCTTTATGTGCTAGCGGCATTCTTTGGCCAATCAGATACATCGCATTGATGACTTCATCACACGGGATTTTACTTTTAATTCCAGCTAATGCCATATCTGCTGCTGTCAGTGCGTTAGAAGCACCCATTGCGTTACGTTTTACACATGGTACTTCCACTAATCCTGCAACAGGGTCACAAACTAAACCAAGCATATTTTTTAACGTAATAGCCATCGCTTCAGCTGCTTGGGCTGGTGTGCCGCCTGCTAATTCAACGATTGCAGCAGCTGCCATTCCACTAGCAGATCCCACCTCTGCTTGACACCCGCCAGCTGCTCCTGAAATTGAGGCATTATTTGCGACAACAAAGCCAAAAGCTGCAGCTGTAAATAAGAATTCGATCATTTCCATACGTGTCGGGTTTAATTTTTCTTTTACTGCAAATAGTGTCCCTGGAACAACTCCAGCGGAACCGGCAGTTGGAGTTGCACAAATTGTTCCCATTGCGGCATTAACCTCGTTTGTCGCAACTGCCTTACTCACTGCATCTAACAATAGATTGCCAGTTAGCGTTTTTCCGCTTTTTATATAATTTTGCAACAATACAGCATCTCCACCTGTTAGTCCAGAAAAAGATTTTACTCCTTTAAGACCCCGTTCAATCGCTTGTTCCATGACCGTTAAGTTTTTGTCCATTTTTTCGATAATTTCTTCTCTTGTAAGACCCGAAACCTCAATTTCCTGCTGGATCATAATCTCTGCTGTTTTCACTTGTTTGCTTTCTGCCAGCTCTACAAGTTCGGCTACGTTCCTAAACATTAATAAACCTCCTTAGCCCCATCTATTCTACCATTCGTATTGTTTGAATAATATTTGGCAATTTTTCTATTTCTTTTAATACCTCATCCTCGATTTTTTGATCAACTTCTATCACCATCATTGCCATATTACCTTTTTCTTTCCGTGACACTTCCATATGTCCAATATTTAATTCATATTTTGCCAGAATGTTTGCAACACTGGATATGGCTCCAAATTTATCTTGGTGCACAACTAAAACGGCAGGACATTCTCCTGACAATTTAAGTTGAAATGAATTTAATTCCGTAATTTCAATGGACCCTCCACCAATTGATACACCAACGATTTCCATTTGATGATTTTTATCATCATACAGATTAATTCTCACTGTATTTGGATGATCAGTCACGAGATTTTCAACAATAAATTCTATTTCAATCCCTGCTTTTTGAGCTATTTGTAAAGCTTGTGGAATCCGTTCATCAAACGTGTCAAAATCAAGTAGACCACCAACAATCGCAACATCTGTTCCATGGCCTTTATATGTTTTCGCGAAAGACCCATATAATGATATAACCGCCTTTTTCGGTTTTCTTCCGAACAATGTTCTTGCCACTCTGCCTATTCTAGCTGCACCTGCTGTATGGGAACTGGAGGGGCCGATCATAATGGGACCAATAATATCAAATGCAGATCTAAACTTCATTCATATTCCACCTTTTATATAAGCTACTTCTTTTACTTGTTGTTTATATTTTTATTTCTATTTTATTCATTTCGATGCCGATGGTTTCTTGTAAAACTGAAATATTCAAACTTTTTTGAAAACGCTTACATATGAAGAAAGAATAATATTTCATAAGCTTTTATATCAAAGTCTTCCAAACTCAAAATTATCATAACATAATAAGCTTTAGTTGGAAATTAGGATCGAAATATTTGTAAAATTCAATCTGACTCGGACTCTTTGGACAATTCATAATTATGAATCACTTTAAACTGTAAAACATTATTCGAAGTTTTTACTATATAAACAAAAAACTCCAATCCCTTAAATAGCCAAGGAATTGAAGTTTCTCACCATATCTCATTACCTATTTTGTTACGTTTTTCACGTATTAAATATTTAAACCCTCTTTAATATTTAATCCTTCTCTTATAGACTTCAATGTTTGTTCATTGGACCATTCCGGTTTATCCGGATAAGCAAATACGGAGTTTGTTACAATTCCATCAAACTTCATTTCTCTTAATTTTCGATAGAGTGCTTCAAAGTTTATTTCTCCTTCACCAGGATTCAAGTGTTGGTGAATGGTTACGTTCGCATTCGGAGGATTTACAATATAACGTAATCCGAATGCTGCTTTATGATTAAGAGTGTCGGCAATTAGGACATGAGCAAGCAAACTCCCCGCTTCTTCCAAATGTTTCTCTACATCGCCGATACCATCATCATAAAAGAAAGCATGTGCAACAGAATAGACTAACTTGATCCAATCTTTATCAAATGCACGAATCATTCGAATAGCTTCTGTATTCAACTCAATAAAATCATTAGGATGGGATTGTAAATTAAGGTTAATTCCTTCTTTTTCAAAAAGTGGCATGAGCTCTTCCATTGATTTAACAAAAGCTGCTTCACTTTCCACCGGCCGGCTTTTGTCTCCAGCAAATTCACTGTTCATTAAATCTACTCCTAAATCAGAAGTGATCTCAATACAGCGTTTCCAATTTCTCACTGCAGCTTGACGTTCTTCCTCATTCGGTGAAGACCATTGTTGTACAGGAAGGACAGAAGAGATTTTAACACCCGCATCTAAACAATATTTTTTTAAATCTTTAATCAGCTGTCTATCAACCTTTGGATATTCATAAAACCAAATAAAATCTTTGCGTGGTGATAACTCTACATATTCATATCCTAATCTGGCAACGGCATCAATTGTATCTTTTAGATTTGTATTATCACGATAATGTGATGGATCATAGGCCAATCGCAATGGAAACCTCTCCTTTTTAAGTTGTTTTTATTTAATATTTATCTTCTCTTATTAAGTCGAAATATTGGATTTATAGGAACAATCCATGAAATTGATCATTGTAATGTGTAGGATTGTTCCATCTAACCTTTTACATTACCAGCGAGCTGTTACCATCTTTTTACGAGTATAGAATTCTACACCATCCGTTCCATTTGCATGTAGATCTCCGTAGAATGATTTCTTCCAACCAGAGAATGGGAAGAACGCCATCGGTGCCGGAACTCCTAAGTTAACACCTAACATCCCCGCATCTATTGTTTCACGGAATTGTCGTACATGACTGCCGTTCGTTGTGTAAATACATGCGCCATTTGCGAAATCAGATTCATTTGTTAAAGCAATAGCTTCTTCTAATGTATTGACACGAACAACTGATAATACAGGAGCAAAGATTTCTTCTTTCCAAATGGTCATTTCCGTATTAACATGGTCAAAAATGGTTGGTCCTACAAAGTAGCCTTCACCGGAAGCAGCCTTATCTTTCCGCCCATCACGTACTAATGTAGCTCCTTCTTTTTCTCCAAGTTCAATGTATCTCTCAGTTTTTTCTTTATGTGAATCACGGATAACTGGTCCAAGGAAAACTCCTTTCTCTAACCCATTTCCGATTGTGATGTTATTAACTGCTTCCACTAATTTTTCCATAAATGGATCTGCAACTTCTCCAACTGCAACGACAACTGCAGCAGCCATACATCTTTCTCCAGCTGATCCGTATGCAGCGTTCATGATTTGGTTAACAGCACCATCTAAGTCTGCATCAGGCATAACGATTGAGTGATTTTTTGCACCTGCAAGAGCTTGAACACGTTTGCCATGATTTGATGCGGTTTTGTATACATATTCTGCAACTGGTTGAGAACCTACGAATGAAATTCCTTTTACTTGTGGATGCTCGAGTAAACCATTTACAACATCATGTGCACCGTGAACGATGTTTAAAACTCCATCTGGTAAACCTGCTTCTGTAAATAATTCAGCAAGGCGATTTGCGAGTAATGGTGTACGCTCGGAAGGCTTTAATATGAAAGTATTTCCACAAGCAATCGCTAATGGGAACATCCAACAAGGTACCATCATAGGAAAATTAAATGGTGAAATTCCCCCGATTACACCGATTGGATAGCGGTACATTCCTGATTCAACATTTGTAGCAATATCAGGAAGCTGTTTTCCCATCATTAAAGTAGGAGCACCTGCTGCAAACTCTACACATTCAATCCCACGTTGCACTTCACCGTATGCTTCGTTATAGCTTTTACCATTTTCCAAGGTTACTAAGCGGGCTAATTCATCCCAATTCTCTACAAGTAATTGTTGATATTTAAAAAGCACTCTTGCCCTGCGAGGTACTGCCGTTGTGCTCCAAGTTTTAAACGCTTCTGCCGCTACTTCAACTGCATGATCCAGGTCCTCACGACTAGAAAGGGGTACATGAGCTAATGTTTCACCAGTTGCAGGGTTTGGAACAACTTCTGTTTTTCCGGAATTAGATTCTATCCATTTACCACCAATATAGTTTCTTAAATGTTGAACTGTTACTGTGTTTGACATAATCAATACTCCTCCCTTTTTAACAATCTATATTACACTACGTTAATCGTTTTCATTTTCTCTAACTAGCAAACTAGTATAGATCGTGAAAAGTAGTAGCTGGTTACATAAGCAACTTTTTAATGAAATCGATTTCAGTAAAACCTTCAATATAACTTTCCTACAAGACTCATTCTAAATGAAAAACGAAACCATGTAAACGTTTTTTTGAATATTCTCTACATTAAAATCCTTTAAAATAATAAGGTTTTCAAAGGTTTATACTATTAGAAACAAATTATTAATCTCGGTATCATATATATTTATTTTTCGTTTTTATTTAGTGAATTATTTGAAATCGATTACATCAACTTTCATTGTAAAAACAACTTATTTAGTACGAATATCCTAACTTTTCCGCCAAGGAATGAAGAAACAGGCATCATCCATTCCATGGCTTTCCTAATTTTTCACTGATGATTCTCTGATAATCAGTTCATCCTTCATAACAAACTTTTTCTTTTGAAGAGATTCACCATTGATTAATTTTAATAATAACTCCATTGCCTTTTTCCCTATTTCGTACTTAGGCTGATTAATTGTTGTTAAATTCGGCTCAATCACAGAAGACATTTTTATATTATCAAACCCAACAACAGCCACATCTTCCGGTACTGACAAATGACTATCTTTCACAGCTTTTATTGCACCCATTGCCATTTCATCATTAAAAACGAAAACAGCTGAAGGCGGGTTTTCTAAGGCTAGTAACTTTAACATTTGATGATAGCCTGATTCAAAGGTAAAGTCACCTTCCTGAATATATACTGAATCAATTTCCAAATCATGACTCATCATTGCTTGTTGAAAGCCTCTTAATCGATCCCTGCTTAGGATTACATTTATAGGTCCTGTAATATGAGCAATTTTTGTATGTCCCTGCTGAATTAAATGTTCTGTCGCTTTTCTCGCACTACTAATGTTATCGATTGAAACGGTGGGAACATTTAACCCATCCATATACTCGCACGCCAAAACCATTGGAAAATGCTCAGCTATCTCTTCCAGTTGGGTTTTATCTTGTCTGGCCGTTAATAGGACCATTCCATCCGCTTGTTTTTGCAGTAATAAATTGATATATTCTTGTTCTCTTTCAGTATCGTTTTCAGTATCTCCTAAAATAACCTGGTAGCCATTTTGAACAGCGACATGTTCGATCCCCCGTAAAACCTTTGAGAAGAAAGCGCTTGTAATATCAGGCACGACGACAAGTATAATTTTCGTTTCCTTTGTTCTAAACTGCCTTGCCACAATATGGGGCTTATAATTTACTTTATTGATAACCTCCATCACTTTTTCCCTAGTTTCTTTGCTGACTAAATCAGGATTACTTAACACCCTGGAAACTGTTGCAGGCGATACATTGGCTAATTTTGCAACATCACTCATTTTCATTTATTTCACTCACCTTCAGTTGACACAATGAAGCAGAAATAGTATCTAAACTCCACACTCGTTTTCATTCGTTTATTCTATATATCGTTTATTAAGAAATTTAAGAAAGGGTCAATTCCAAACTATTTTACCACGTGAAAGAAATAAAAACGATTTTTTGATATGTTAAGTAAGAAATAAGAAAAAAAGTGAAAGTATGGACACAAAAACTACTTGATCAATGAGTAAAAAGCACCGTTCAATCGGACAATCTATGGCATTTTTGAAATTAAGTGAACTCATTCTTGCAAATTATGTGATTTTTTTGCAACTCTTTCAGTTATTTTGCATAAATGAAATTATTCTTGCAACTTTTTTTATTTTTTTGCAATTTTCACTAGTTTTTTTGCAACTCCATAATTCACTGCCTCGTTTAATAGAAGGTCCCTTTAAGCACACAGCCTTAGTCTCTTGTTAAAAACTCTCAGCAAACGCTACTGCTTTTCTACTTGATTGAAATTCTCTCATTTTCCCCTTAACAGTATTTACTATAGCTTCTTTACCTGGTGTTGTAATAGCTCGTTGGTCGTATAATTCCAAGTCACTATTTAACTTCTCTCGCACCGCTTCTGTCCATGCTTGTAGACACTCTGTATTTACATTAATTTTTGCATGGCCTAATTCTATTGCTTTTCTAATCTGGTAGTCAGGTATTCCTGAACCACCATGCAGGACAAGTGGTATCCCCGTCAATTCGGAAATTTGCTTCATTTCATCAAAGCCAAGTTTCGGCTCACCTTGGTAAGGACCATGAACAGATCCCAGTGCTGCAGCAAGCGCGTCTACCCTTGTTTGTTCAACAAGCCGAACACACTCGCTTGGATCAGCATATTTCACACCGCCAATAAGCCCATCTTCCATTCCACCAACAGTTCCAACTTCTGCTTCAACAGAAACGTTTCTATTATGAGCATAATCGACAACTTGCTTTGTCATTTGAATATTTTGATCAATTGAGAAGTGTGATCCATCAATCATAACGGATGTAAAGCCAGCATCAATAGCTTGTTTACATCTCTTGACAGTCATCCCGTGATCAAGGTGTAATACTACAGGAACTGTAATGTTCATTTCTTCCATTAGAGCTTTTATCATCGTAGAAATAGTTTTAAATCCACCTAAGTCTTCCACTAGCCGATCTGAGGCTGCTAAAATGACCGGTGATTGTTCTTCTTCTGCAGCTTGAAGGATTGCCTGAGCCCATTGTAAACTATTTATATTAAATTGACCGACAGCATACATCCCTTCTTTTGCTTTTAGAAGCATTTCTTTCATCGGGACTAAAGTCACTGCATACACCTCCTTAGCTATGTTTAAAATTCCTTACTTAGAGGCAATTTCAACATTATAGTAGTTAGAAATAACTTCTAATGTAGTTTCTTTCGCTGTTTTAATTGCTTCTTCTGCATCTAATTGATAGTACTCCGGTCTAAAGATTTCTACTGATGCCGGACCTGAATAACCTTTATCTTTTAAAATGTCCAACATACTTTCTAAATCAATTGCACCTAATCCAGGCCACACACGATCTTCATCTGTTAAGAAACCGATTGGAAAATCCTCTGTATCATCAATATGGAAGATGAATATTTTAGAAACGTCAGCTTTTTTAAGATCCTCTAAATTTGATCCCATTGCATGGAAGTGGAACGCATCTAATACTAATCCAACATTTCCGCGACCAACCGCTTCCACAATATCATAGGCTTGACCAAAAGTATTCACTGTACATTGAGGATGACCGACAAATTCCAACGCAATTTTAACACCATTCGGTTTTGCTAGATCTGATAATTCTTTTAACACTTCTACACAACTATCTTTAATATCTGTTTTCAAGATTTTCTCTTGTGTTACAAGTGGAACAGCTACGATATATTGAGCACCAATTTCTCCTGCTACTTCCAGCATGTTTTTAAATTCAGCAATTGTTTCCTTAAGCCCGGCTTCATCACGATTGTTAAAGAAAACAAGTGCATTTAGCGCCAAAGGCTTGATGTGGTTTGATTTAAAGAAATTGGCTAAATCATCAATCGAATGGTCTTGAAGATATTCTGGTAATTTATCCATTGTGCGAATCTCAATAAAATCATAACCATGTTCTTCACAATACTCTAAATCTTTTACAAGGTTTGAATTTTCTAATGTTGTTGCCTGATTAAAGCATAGTTTCATAGATCATCTCTCCTTAAAAATTAAGCATTTACTGTTTCAGTTGGTTTACTATAAAAAGCTGGTTTCTCTCGTAAAGTAATCGTCTCTTTTTCACCTGAATCTTGTGCTTTAATGGCAGCATCAGCTGTTACCTGTGCAATATAACCATCCCATGAAGACGGACCATTTGGTTCCCCTGTTTTCTTAATCGAATCCATAAAATCTTGAAGCTCTTTGTCATAAGCATCAATAAAACGATCTTTCCAATCCATCAATACATTTGTACCGAACATCGCATTTTTGCGGAATGAAATGCTCTGGAATTCAGGTAAGCTAACAATTCCTTCTTCTCCAATAACTTCACATTGAATATCATAACCGTATTTACAGTTCACATTAATTTCCGCAGTGATCACAATGCCACCTTTTGTTTCAAGTGTCACAATTTGCGGATCTTTAAGGTTTTCATGTGCATGCTTTGATTTTTTTGGATAAGCCACTTGAACCGTTTGATAATCATCATTAACTAACCAATGCAGAACATCAATTTCATGAATTAATGTGTCATGAATGGCCATATCTGTCGTATAATTCTCTCCAACTTCCGGATTTCTGTGTGCAGCCCGTATCATAAGCGGCTCACCAATAAAGTTGTTTTCAATCGCTTCTTTTAACTGAACGTATCCACTATCATAACGACGCATAAACCCAACTTGTACAAGACGCTTACCGTGTTTCATTTCTGCTTCAACAATTCTCATGCATCCTTCAGCTGTTGTAGCCAATGGTTTCTCAACGAACACATATTTTCCAGCTTCAATTGCTGCTAATACGCTCGCCTCATGAGCAGGACCCCAGCTTGTTACAAGAACAGCATCAACATTGTCAGCAGCAAGAAGTGCTAAGTCGTTTGGATAAACAACTGCATCAAGCTCAAAACTTTTTACCGCATCTTCTGCAGAAACTTTATTCACATCTGTTACGGCAACAATTTTTCCACCTGCTAACTTGCGGCTAATACGTTTAATATGTTCTCTACCAATTGCACCTGTACCAATTACTCCGAATCTTAATGTCATGCCCTATTCCTCCCAAACATTTTATTCAATCTACTTGGTTAACGCTTTCATACCAATAAAGGCGGTAGAGTCATGTAACCTCTAAGCCCCTGCAAAAATTAACTTTTCATAAAGTTAGTTTTTAACGATTTCGTCCTTTGTTTTAAGGAGCTTTTCATCAATATATTTTCTCGTAAGCAAAGCATATTCTAAAGGGTGAGCTATGGCTGGATCTTGTTCTGCTTCAATGACGATCCATCCTTTATAATTGTGATCAAGCAAGAACTGATAGACCTCTGTGAAATCAATACATCCATCTCCAGGAACAGTAAACATTCCATTTAAAAATGACTGTAAAAATGATCTCCCTTTTTCTCTACATTGATTTAGTACTTCTTGTCGTGAATCTTTAAAGTGAACGTGTTTGATACGATCAATATGCTTAATCAAAAGCGACATATAATCCCTATCTGAAACGTAAATATGACCGGTATCATAAAGTAAATGAACATGATTAGGGTCTGTGTTCTCCATAAGACGATTAATTTCTTCTAAAGTTTGCACACCTGTACCCATATGGTGATGGAAAACGAGTTTAAGATTATACTGTTCTGCTATTTTTCCAAGCTCATTTAACCCTACGCATAAAACATCCCACTCTTCATCAGTAAAGTACGGCTTTTCTCCAAACACATTCTTTTCAGTTCCTTGAATACTGTATGTCTGTTCTGACACTACAGCCACACTGGCATTCACTTCTTGAAGATATGCACAATGATGATGAAATTCTTTAGCAACTTCTTTCAGACCGTCTCGAATAATAAAGCTACTAAACCATTTACCGGCAATTTTTAAATTTCGTAGATTAAGCTCTTTATTTAAAATTTTTGGTTCCGGGAAAAATCCTCCAACCTCTGTTCCTTGAAAACCTGCAACAACAATATCACTTAACAGATGTGATAACGTATTTTCCTTCCCAATTTCCGGTATATCATCATTTCTCCAACCAATGGGAGCAATTCCCCAAACAATATTTTGATTATTCATGAGCTCACCTCTATTAATATTTCTTTGCATTTTGTAGTTTTTGTTGCTTTGTCTCGTATGACTTTTGGACACCTTCTTGAGGTGAAACTTCTGGTACACCTAAATTCCACCAGCTGCCATCATACCCATCTGTCATCGTTTTTGGCAGCACTTTCATTTCGATTAATGTTGATGTATCTTGATTTTTCGCATCCTCAAGGGCTGATTTTAATTCTTCAACTGTATTTGCGCGATATGCCTTTGCTCCATATCCTTCAGCTACTTTTGCATAATCAATGTTCATAATTTGGTTTTCATCTGTTCTGAATTCACAGAAATAGCTACCATTTCCGAAATCCATTTGTAAGTTGTTAATACATCCGTAACCAGAGTTATCAAAAAGAAGAATATTAATTTTCTTGTTGTATTGAATGGCTGTAATAAATTCAGAATGTAGCATAAGGAAGCTTCCATCTCCAACAATTGCGTATACTTCCGTATCCGGCTCAGCCAGTTTTAAACCCAATGTACCGGAAACCTCATATCCCATACAAGAATAACCGTACTCAAGGTGATATGTATTTGGTACTTCTGAATGCCATAGTCGTTGAAGATCACCAGGTAGTGACCCTGCAGCACAGATGATAATACTTTCCGGATCAATTGTTTCATTGATTGTAAGCAATGCAGTTGTCTGCGGTAATTCCGTATTTAATGCATCTGCATATTCATTTAATAATTCTTGAGAGAAATGATTTTTTATTTCCGGATCAAAGTTTTCTCTAGTAAATGTCACCTTGCTTAATCTATCACGTTCGGCTAACCATTCTTCTTGCAACTCATCAATATGGGTGCCGAAATCACTCTTATATCCTTCCAACAAAGGAATTAAGGCTTCAATTGTAGACTTAGCGTCTGCCACGACTGGAAAGGCATCTAATTTATATGCTTGCATACGACTAACATTTATGTTTAAGAATTTAGTAGTTTCAAAGTTAAAGATTGTTTTAGAGGATGTGGCGAAATCTGTAAATCTTGTACCGATACCAATAATGAGATCAGCTTGTTGTGCCGCTTTATTCGCTGCGGAAGTTCCGGTAATTCCTAGTCCTCCAAGGTTGTATTTAAATGAAGATTCAACAGCTGATTTACCAGCCTGTGTTTCAACTAATGGAATATTATATCTTTCCGAAATTTCGATGAGAGCTTCTCTTGCTTCTGAATACTTTGCTCCTCCACCAACAACAATTACTGGTTTTTTGCTTGTTTTAATTAGCTTAGCTGCTCCATCTAATTCACGTTGGTTAGGGAGACGGCGGTCAATATAATGTACTCGTTTTTCAAAGAACTTTATATCATAATCATATGCTTCCCCTTCTATATCCTGGGAAATACAGATGGTAGCCGGACCTGCCTTTGCTGGATCTGTCATCACTTCAAATGCACGAATTAAGCTTGACATTAACTGTTCTGGACGTGTAATTCGATCCCAATATCGGGATAATGGCTGAAGAGCATCATTTGTTGTTATTGCAATACTATGTTCCTGCTCTACCTGTTGTAAAACCGGATCAGGCTGGCGCGTTGCATATGTGTCTGCAGGAAGTAAAAGAATCGGAATATTATTAGCAAGTGCTGTACCTGCAGCCGTAACTAAGTTTGCAGAACCTGGACCACTTGAAGTTGTAACCGCATAAATTTTCTTTCTTAGCATTTGTTTACTATAAGCAATTGCAGCATGTGCCATTCCTTGCTCGTTTTTCCCTTGTATTATTTTTAAGTTTCCGGGATTTTGTTCAAGTGCCTCTCCAAAACCTAATACATTGCCATGTCCAAAGATGTTAAAGATTCCTTCAACAAAAGGATGTTCTTGACCATCAATTGAAACATATTGTTGCTGTATAAATTTAACCAAAGCTTGCGCTGTTGTTAATCGAATTGTTTCCATTTTTTCCACCTCTATCAAACAGATATTGTTTCATTTTTATCAATTAATGCCTCAATTTCTTCTACTGTCGGCATTGCTTCTGATGAGCTGTGTTTACCTACAACGATAGATGCTGATGCACTCCCATACTTTAATGCTGTTTCAATATCTTTTCCTGAAATTAGTGCGAAAAGAAAAGCTGAAGCATAGGAATCTCCGGCGCCAAAAGTTTTTAATACCTTTGTTTTGTAGGCTTTTCCTCTAAATGTTTCACCTGACTTTGTATACGCATAAGACCCTTCAACACCATGTTTAATTACGACTAATTCAGGAGAATGCTTAAATAAGTAGGTAACAGTATCCTCGTTTTCACCTTCTGTTATTCGGTTTTCAAGGGCATCATATTCATCACGAGTTCCAATGACAATGTCTGATTGCTCTGCAACCAAGGAGTAATATACGGCTGTTTCCTCTTGGTTTTCCCATGAATATGGACGGTAGTCTAATTCAAAAATGACTTTAACATCATTCTTTTTAGCCAAACGAACTGCCTTAATAACAGCTTCACGAGACGGACTTTTAGAAAGTGCAGTACCTGATACAAGTAAAACTTTTGACCTTTTAATGTAGTCCTCTTTCACTTCTGCCGGAGTTAAATAAAGATCTGCAACATCTTGACGGTACATAAGGATGCTGCATTCCTCCGGGCTTTTAATTTCTGTAAACGCCAATCCGGTTTTATGGCCTTCTTGATCGACAACAAAATTCGTCGTATCAATCCCAGCATTTCTCATATATTTTTCAATAAAACGACCGTGCTGATCATCAGCAAGCTTTCCAATAAAACCTGCTTTCAAACCTAGTTTTGCACTTCCTATTGCTATGTTTGCAGGAGATCCACCAACATACTTTGAGAATGTCATTGTCTCTTCCATTGGGCGGTTATATTCAACAGCATTTAAATCAATACATGCACGGCCAATTGCGATAATATCAAACTCTCTATCAGTATTAAAATTCACTTTCATGTCCATCACATCTCCTTTTGTTATCGTTTTAACATCCATTCATGGTCAGGATCATTATGAAACTTCCAAACTCGTGTAGGACCTGCCATTACATTTAAGTAGTAAGACGTATATCCTTCAGGAACTCCAACTGGATGATAACCAACAGGTACAATGACCATGTCACTATTTTCTACGGTCATTGTTTCATCTATTGAGCGATCATCAGTGTAAACCCGTTGGAACACAAAGCCCTGCGGTGGATTCATTTCATGATAATATGTTTCTTCCAAAAATGATTCCTCAGGCAGATTATCCTGATCATGCTTATGAGGAGGATAACTGGACCAGTTACCACTTTCTGTAAAGACCTCTACAACTAGTAAACTATTAGCTGAAGGATCAGAATCAGGCAGAATATTATGAACCATTCGCTTATTATTTCCTGTACCTCTATGCTCCACACCATTATCAGAGGCACTTATGAGTTTCGTTGGTAATTGTTTGTTTGAAGGTGAATAACATAAAGCAACTCTTGCTTGATTAACGGCTTCAATTACAAAAGTTTGATCATTTGAAACATAAACACTGTCAGTTGGTTTCTTTTCAAAAACTGATTCACGCGTTCCAATTCGTTCAAATGTTACTTCTTGATCAGTTACATCTATTTGTCCTGTTACAGCCACGATACAGCATTCTTGTTTCCTTAAGGTTTCTGTATATTTTGCACCTGATGCCATATCAATCATTTTAAAGCCAACATACTCTAAAGTTGAATTTTCAGATGTCACATCATGTACAAGCGTAACACCTTTTGCCAATTCCTTTTGGTCTGGTTTACGTAGTAATCTACTCATTCATGATCCTCCTTATGATAATTCTTTAAATTCACTAGCACTGAAATCGATTTCATTACTTCCTACAAAACATTGGTAAATCAACTAGTTATCAGTTTATTTTCACTTATTCTTCTAAGAAGATTCTATCGAGTGATTTTGGTGAAAAGTTTTTAACCTTTCTTGTACTTTTTAGTCATTCAATATTTTAAAATGACAAGATTTTCATTGCAATCGATTTCATTTATATGTTTTTTATGTTTTAGATATTCTTGTTGTGTTGAAAATACTAAATTAACAATTTAATAGTAACACTTACATAAAGCGCTTTCAAGTTTTGTTTGGAATTTAAAAAATTCCGATATTATCCCGGAACTTTTCTATCTAAAGGTCCGGATATACTTCTGCTGAATCCAATGAATGCTTTACTTTAAAGCTTACCTGTTATAAATTGTGCTTCCCCCAGTCCAAAGCTCCAATCCGCATCACTATTCTCTGTAATAGATACCATGAGATCTTCAGGTGAAACACCACACTCTGTTTTCAGTCTATCAGCTAATAACGCATATAACTTTTCTTTCTGACTTGTTGTACGTTTTTTACTTACTACACTTATAACAACCAAGTCCTTTGTTCTTGTAAACCCTAACCCTGTATCTTGAATGATCAATTCATTCTGAGCATGCTGATGAACAATTTGATATCGATCGCGTTGGGGCACTTGAAAAGCATCCACCATCGCTTGATGAGCTGTATCAAGCAACTTTCTTAAGGTTTCTTCATCCCGACCTTCTACTAAATCAAAACGTAATAATGGCATAAATCCAAATCCCCCTTAAATAATTTTTTCAACTTGAAATGATTAATTCAATCCCATGTTTCTTTGTAAAATGCTGATACTCTTCTCCCGGAGATTTGTTTGTAATAATACAATCAACATCTTCGAGATCACAATACGTCATTAATGCATATCGACCAAATTTAATATGATCAACGAGTAAATAAATTTCGGCACTTTTTTGCACAACAGCTTGCTTAATTTCACTTTCATGTGGAGATGAATGTGTGACCCCATTCTCTATTGTAATTCCAGTGGAAGCCATAAAAGCTTTATTAATGTTGTAGGATCTTAAAAGATCCATATTTTTCAAGCTAACAAATGACTTAGTCTTACGATCAAACACACCACCGGTTGAGATAACATTTAAATTCTCATATGGAAAAGAATTGAAAATAAAATCTAAATTATTTGTAATAATTGTCACTTGTTTATCTTTTATAAACTCCACCATTTCAAGTGTTGTTGTTCCTGAATCAACATAAATAATGTCTCCATCCTGAATTAAATCAGCTGCTGCTTTAGCAATTGATATCTTTTCTAATTGATTCTTTGTCTGTCTTTCATTAAATGATTTAAGAGTTGCATGATTAACCGCTACTCCCCCATATACCTTTTTAATCTTGCCTCTTTCCACTAATTGTTGGATATCTCTTCTTATTGTGTTCTTAGAAACTTCAAATACCTCGACAAGTTCATCTAAAGAAACTGTTTGTTGCTGAAAAATATAATCTTGAATTTGTTCAATTCTTTCCGTTTTTATCATGACAATCCCTCTTGTTCTCATTTGGCAGTGCTGTCGTAATGATTATGCCATTAACACTAAATGATTCATGTAAGCCATTTCATCTTCTTTACATTAACTATAAATGTTTACGACTTTTTTTTCAACACTTAACCAAAAAATAATCATAATAAATTATAAACTTACCCATTCACACTACATCCTTTTAAAAATTCACAAGATGAAAAAATTCAAGTTTCTATAATTTTCTTTTTAAAATGTAATAAATCCTTAGTTTATAAAGGTTCGATTTAATAATTAGATACAAATTCGTGAAATTTTTCAAAAATCCTCATTGACTGAAAGCGCTTTTAATATTATGATCAAACCAGAATAAGTTACCAAAAGATAATCAACATATTACCAACATGTTGTAAAGGAGAGAATTTATATGGAACAATCCCAAAAGTCTTTTCTATTTAAAGTCATCTTTGTATCAACATTTGGTGGGCTACTATTCGGTTACGACACTGGCGTAATCAATGGTGCCTTACCATTTATGTCTGAAGCACTTGGCCTTACGTCATTTACTGAAGGGCTTGTTGCAAGCTCATTGCTTTTCGGTGCAGCTCTCGGTGCGGTTTTCGGTGGTAGATTATCAGATTACAGCGGACGCCGGAACAATATCCTCTTATTAGCTGTTATTTTCTTTGTCGCTACAGTTGGATGTACGTTGGCACCAAATGTAACGGCTATGGTGTTCTTTCGCTTCCTACTTGGATTAGCAGTTGGAGGAGCATCAGTAACCGTACCTAGTTATCTAGCAGAAATGTCTCCAGCGGAGAGTAGAGGAAGAATGGTTACCCAAAACGAACTAATGATTGTATCCGGTCAGCTCTTAGCGTTTGTTATTAATGCTATTTTAGGTAACACAATGGGCCATCATGATCATGTATGGCGTTATATGTTAATTATTGCCGCACTCCCTGCGATCTTTTTATTCTTTGGAATGCTTAAGCTTCCAGAAAGTCCCCGTTGGCTCGTTTCTAGACAAAAAAATACGGAAGCTCTACAAGTTTTAAATAAAATCAGAGCAGAAAAGCAAGCGAAATCAGAACTAAGTGAAATTAAATCAATATTCGAAAAAGAAGCACAAACTAATAAAGCTACGATGAAAGACATGGCTGTCCCTTGGGTACGACGTATTCTTTTCATCGGAATTGGTATTGCAGTTGTTCAACAAGTTACAGGTGTTAACTCTATTATGTATTATGGGACTGAGATTCTGAAGGATGCCGGCTTTGATACAGGTGCAGCACTAATTGGTAACATTGCAAATGGTCTTATTTCTGTACTTGCTACTTTTGTGGGAATTTGGCTGCTAGGAAAAGTAGGTCGCAGACCAATGCTATTAACTGGTTTATTAGGTACAACATCAGCACTTCTTCTTATTGGTCTATTCTCCATTGCACTTGAAGGCACTGCAGCTCTTCCATACGTTGTTCTTTCGTTAACGGTTTTATTCCTTGCTTTCCAACAAGGTGCTATCTCACCAGTTACCTGGTTAATGTTATCAGAAATATTCCCTACTCGTTTAAGAGGTCTCGGTATGGGTGTTAGTGTATTCTGTTTATGGATTGTTAATTTCTTAATAGGTTTATTATTCCCAGTGCTTTTAGCATCAGTAGGTCTATCAACTACATTCTTTGTTTTCGTTGGACTCGGAATCATTGCTATGACATTTGTCGTTAAATTTTTACCTGAAACTAAAGGTCTGTCTCTTGAGCAATTGGAGGATTACTTCCGTAATTATGGTAAGAATGATCCTACAGATGAGCCGTTAAACAAAATAGCTAAATGAACAAAATGAAGGCGCTTTATTCAAAAGCGCCTTTTAATATTAATTTGAAAGATTATGATTAGATTTCCTCATTTACGTCCTTAATTTTCATTGTTTTTCAGCTAAAATATCGGATCGTGATTCCACACCCATACAGCGCCTTGATAAGACCAGACAAGCATAAGACGATTTAGAATAAAAGACGTTCTTTGACTTCTTATAAAAAAATTGAGATAGTAATCAATGGATTTTCATCGTTAAATAGGATAATCTAATAAACATAACCTTATAGGAAATGGATGGAAATAAAAAAATGATTGCAAAAACTGAAGAAGATTTTAACGGATTAAAAGAAATTGGAAAAATCGTTGCCTCAATTCGAGAGGAATTAGTTCAAAAAACAAAAGCGGGTATCACAACGAAAGAACTTGATGACATGGCAGGAAATCTATTTGAAGAATATGGGGCAATTTCTGCACCAATGGGAGAATATCATTTCCCTGGATATACTTGTATAAGTGTTAATGAAGAAGTGGCACATGGTATTCCTGGTAGTCGCGTAATAGAAGATGGTGATCTTGTAAATATTGATGTATCAGGTTCTAAAAATGGTTATTTTGCTGACACTGGCATTTCATTCGTGGTTGGTAACGGAGCACCTGAATTAACAAAATTATGTCATACTGCTGTTGAGGCATTCGAAGCCGGGTTAAAAAGGGTTAAACCCGGTTCTAAGAAAAGCAGACTTGGTAAGGCAGTAGTAGCGACTGCAAGGGAGAACGGGTTTACAGTGATTATGAACCTTACAGGACATGGAATTGGTCGCACCATTCACGAGGCCCCTCACCATATTTATAACTATTACGAGCCTTCCGATGACGAGCTTCTTAAAGAAGGAATGGTTATAGCATTTGAACCCTTCATCTCAACACGTGAAGAGGAAGTGTTTCAATATGAAGATGATGAATGGACATTTGTAACAGAGAACAGCTTTGTAGCACAGTGTGAACACACAATTATTGTTACAAAAGATGGACCTATTGTCATTACATTATAATAGCTGTTTAGAATTAAGCAGAAAACCACCTTCAATCATATAAAGGTGGTTTTTTCATGCCATTAACTTATTATCGGACTTTTTGGTTGTTGTTTTTTCTTCAATTCTTTTACTTTTTTCTTTTTTTCTATTTCATTATTGACTGCTTTATAAAACGAGGTACCCATTAGTATTATGACGACGGAAAATGGAAGAGCAGCAATGATCAGCATATTCTGAAGCCCCTGTGTACCACCAAAATAAACAATAATAGCGGCCATCGCAGACATGGCAAGACCCCATGTAATTTTAACAGGATTAGCAGGATTTATTGATCCCCATGTACTCAACATCCCTAGAACGAATGTGGCTGAATCGGCCGAAGTGATAAAAAAGATTGCGATAACAACAATCGTTAACAATGCCATAAAATCTCCTAGCGGGTAATGCTGGAGAACTCCAAATGTAGTGGTTTCAAGTGAGTAGTTGGAAATAGCATCAATTCCGTTTTGCTCGATATTCAGTGCAGAAACACCGAAGACTGCAAAAAAGATAAAGCAAACAATTGCAGGGACAATTAAGACACCAAGTAAAAATTCCTTAATAGTCCGTCCCTTTGATACACGTGCGATGAAAATTCCGACAAATGGTGCCCATGAAACCCACCATGCCCAATAAAAAATGGTCCAGTTATCTATCCAAGTACGACCTTCTTCATTTAATGGAGACAGGCGGAAACTCATATCAAAGAAATTTGTAATATAACCACCGAGCGTTGTTGTAAACATATTCAATATATAGAGTGTGGGTCCAACAATGAAAAGGATTAACAGTAGGGCAAAGCCCAGACCCATATTAATATTACTTAAATATTTTATCCCTTTTCCAATTCCGGACCATGCTGATAAAGTAAACAGTATGGTTGAAATGGCGAGAATTAATAACTGCATCCAATAATTGTTTGGCGTATTAAAAAGGTAAGACAATCCTCCATTAATTTGCGCTGAACCAAATCCAAGAGTGGAAGCGACACCTACAACTGTAGCAAAGATCGCCAGAGTATCAATTAATTTACCCGGCATGGCCCGCATACTTTTTTCGCCAAATATAGGTATTAGTGTTGCACTTATTAATCCAGGATATCCTTTACGGAACTTGAAATAAGCTAACACCAGAGCGACAACGCCATATACTGCCCAGGCGTGAACTCCCCAATGAAAGAAGGAATATTGGAGCGATTGTTTAATCGCCTCGTCGGAACCCGGTTCAAATCCCGGCGTACTTTTATACGCATGAGAAATAGGTTCTGCGGTTGTCCAAAATACCAACCCCATTCCCATACCTGCACTAAATAACATCGCAAACCATGTAGGTGTACTAAAATCAGGTTTATCATCTTCTTTACCCAATTTAATTTTTCCAAACCTTGAAAACATTAAAAAGATACAGAATGCCAGCAACAGCATGATAAGTAATAAATAGTACCATCCAAATGCTTCTGATATGTATGACGTTAGATTTGCCGTCAACGTCTGTAAATGTTCTGGAGCAATTGCTCCCCAAACAACCAGTACCACACAAATAGCAAGTGCGTACCAAAAAACTGAACTAACTTTGTTCACAAATTTTCACCCCAAATGAAAGATTCATTTATTCATTATGTCGTAGCTTCTTTTATATCGCAAATATTTGATATTAAAATTTTTTATTAATTTCCATCTCATTGTATATTCAATCAATTTCAGGGTTGAAATTTTTGATTTTTATTTGTTCACAAGCCTACTATCACGCATACTTTTTGCATATTAATAAAATTCAAATCATAATTCTCCAAAAAACACTCTGCGCTCCCTCAGGATTTTTCTTTCCTTCTTCTCTTAATTTTAATATGTAACAAAACAAAGGAATAACAGACCACAAACAGTCTGTCATTCCTTTGTTTTTTAGAATATTACATATCTCGTTTCGGATTGTTATGATCATTCATATTTCTGTTTTGAAACAAATTTGTATGACTTGTAGGAATGTTTGTTTGCTCTGGTTGTCTCTTCCATTCATTCGGATCAGGACTTTGAATCGTAGTTTGCTCCATTTTATTACCTACTTTATTTAGAGTACGACTGGCAGCTTCTCTCCCACCTAATCCAAAAGCCAATCCAAATGCAAGGGTGAAACCTCCCAAGATTAAGATGAATGCAGCATTTACAATCGTACTTGCAACCCCTAGTTGATTAAGTGCCATAAAGAAAGCTAGAGTAATAATAGTATATTTGGCAATATTACCAAACATCTTACCTTCTGTTTCTTGTCTCACCATGCTTTTCACAATACGTTTGACAAGATCCCCCGCATAAAATCCAATTCCAAGAATGAGAACAGCCGTTAACACCATCGGAATATATGCTAATACAACCGTTAAGATAGAAACCAAGCTTTCAAGATTAACGATCTGCAACGCTTCTATTGTAAATAGCAGAACAACGACAATCTGTGCTGCTAATCCGACTAGTTCAGACAGGGTTAAAGTTTGTGTGCTCTTTCTCAGTGACCCTAGTCCAATTTTAGAAAGAATGCTGTTAAATCCAACTCTCTCCAACAAGGAAGTGATAGCTTTCTTAACCCATTTACCGACCCATAAACCTGCTGCCACGAGAAGAATGGCAATAATAATGTTTGGAATCATATCCATAATTTGACCAAGCATTCCAACAGCCGGTTCGGAAATACCATCGATATCTAATGTTTCAAGTGCCGAAATGACGACCGGGATTAAAATAAATACATATACAATTGTTCCTATTAGCTGAGAAATCGAATGGTTATCAAGTGCCTTTTCAGCACCTAATTTAGCTGCAAGACGATCTGTTCCAATACTGCTTAGAAACTTCACAAGAATTTCCTTTACAACTTTCGCTACTAACCATCCAATAAACAGAATGACCCCAGCACCAATAAGTTTAGGAATAAAAGCAAAAAATCCATTTAACATGCCTTCAAGAGGTTCTGAAATGGCTTCAATTCCGAGGGCTGCTAGAACAGCAGGTAAGAATAGCAGCAGGGTTAAATAAAAGACTGCTTTAGAAGCAGAGAGTACCGCATTATTCGCTTGATTTCTGTCACCTGTTAGCTTCCATCTTGATAAAAATCCTTGAACATGTTGACTATTTCCTGCTTTTTTAACTAGAATTGACAATCCTGATGCAATCAACCAGGCTGCAACTGCGATAAGAGCTGCTTTTAATAGACTTGGTATTGCCGCTGCGATTACACCCAATGCTTGTGAAATTGGCTGTGCAACAAATGGCAGACTCAGCATATTTAAAAATACAACAAATGCTATAGCCATAATGATCCAAAATACAACCTTACTAATAATAGTTTCAGAAGAATAGTTGAAAGGCTTTGATGCATCCCGGTTTCTATCAGAATCCGGTCTCATCCATCGCGCCATTTTGTTATCAAAGTCTGTACGATGTAAGGCTGCCTTTACCGCCTTTGCAATTATAGTTGCCACAATCCATCCTATCAAAAGGACGAGTAGGGCAAGTACTAAATCTGGTAATCTACCTAAATAAGCCATCCAAGAATCTGTTACTCCGTTGTAATCTATCATGTTCTGCCTCCTTTGAAAAATACGATTATGTGATGTGATTGTTTCATAGGTTACATTCCCAATGAATAATGTGGTTAAACAGAAAAAAAGGCATAAAATTATCTAAAATTTAAGTTTCAAAAAAATATATTAGGGTTCAGCCAGTTAATCAATCGATTTAGTAGATAAGTGATATTAACAACTTTTAATAGTCATATTCATTGTGTTTACAAAAGATTAGGAAGGGTATGCAAATAAACGAAGGACCAATAAATCATGAAGGAGGAATAGCAATGAATATTACCGAAGTCATGACAACCGATGTTGAAAGTTGTACAGTGAAGAGTTCTTGCAGTGATATTGCCCTAAAAATGAAAGAGCTTGAAGTAGGCTCTATTCCAATTTGTGAAGATGAAAGACTAGTAGGAATCGTTACCGATCGTGATATTGTCATAAAAGGGATAGCAAATAATCTATCAGGTGAGACATCCATTTCAAAGCTAATGACGGAAGATGTTATAAAAGGAACACCGGATATGTCAGTTGAGCAAGCGGCAGAGATCATGTCACAGCATCAAATTCGCCGTCTTCCTATTGTCGAGGGTGAGAAATTGGTTGGAATGGTTTCGCTTGGAGACATAGCAGTCCACAATGAATCAACGAAAAAAGCCGGAAAAGCCCTTGAGGACATTTCCGTACCCGCCGAACCTAATCATAATAATTAACTCAGAAAAGATGAAAGGAGAGAGAAAAATGCCATTGTTGGAAATAAGCATTATACCTATTGGAACAAATTCTACCAGCTTCAGCTCAGAGGTCACCAGCGTTGTAAAGAAAATCGAAGAAAAAGGATTAACCTATAAGCTGACTCCAACCTCAACTGTCATTGAAGGAGAAATTGATCAGCTATGGGACATTGCCAGGGACATGCATCAGGTAGCGTTTTCAGCAGGTCCGGACCGAATTGTGACAAACATAAGCATCGATCACCGTACAGATAAACAAATGGATATGAAGCATCAGATCAATTCAGTTAAAAAGGATTTAGAATAACAGAAGCTCAAGCGCCTTGATCAGCCTAGGGCAAATAAGACGATTTAGAATAGAAGGCGTTCTTTGCCTTCAATTCCAAATTGGCAAGACCCTAGAGAGGCTAGCCCCTGGAGCTGGATGTCGAAGCGTTTATCCACAGTTCAAAGAATTTTTTAGTTTCCTAGACGATAAGATAATAAGTCAAACAGAACACCCCCATACTTTGTAATGTTGTATGGGGGCGTTTTTACAAATCATAAATTTACAATATCCTAATTATCCATTTTCTCTTTCAAAAACTTCCTTTAAATCATCCTGTATACTTTCATCCGCTAGTTCTAAATTTGATCGATATGC
>Ga0180215_1001694_pt1 | contig 23683 bp, 13 predicted proteins | sample eDN3rd37CBELigBY_FD_128871 | JGI IMG/M metagenome (GOLD analysis project Ga0180215, IMG submission 128871) | Enriched backyard soil microbial communities from Emeryville, California, USA - eDNA 3rd pass 37_C BE-Lig BY (version 2) (version 2) | ecosystem: Environmental > Terrestrial > Soil >...
ATATCAGGTTCGGCTCTCGGCGGAAGCCGATCCCAACGCTAGCATAAGCAGCAAGGAAGGCACGCTTTCGATTAAAGGGGCCCGTTGGATAACGCTGCTTCTTGGCGCGGCTACAAGCTTCGAGAACTATGATGTTCAGCCGAGCAAAACGCATGCCGAGCTGGGCGGCGTTAACGAAGCAAGGCTGCAGGCTGCCGCGGAGCTAGGCTACGAGCGGCTGCGCGAGCGCCATGTGCAGGAGCATAAATCGTTGTTCCGAAGAGTGCAGCTCAGCCTTGGAGAAGCGCCTAACGGCAAGCTCGCAACCGACGAGCGGCTGAGCCGATACACGCAAGGTGAACGCGATCCCGAACTGGAAGCGCTTTATTTACAGTATGGCCGCTATTTGCTCCTCGCGAGCTCCAGGCCGGGATCTCAGCCAGCCAACCTGCAGGGAATATGGAATTACCGGGTACAGCCGCCTTGGAACAGCGATTATACGACGAACATTAATACGCAAATGAATTACTGGCCTGCCGAGCTGGGTCATCTAAGCGAATGCCATGAGCCGCTGCTCCGCATGATTGAGGAGCTGAGCGTGACGGGGGCGCGAACTGCCCGCATCCATTACGGCTGCGGCGGCTGGGCCGCCCATCATAACGTCGATCTTTGGCGGCAATCCGCGCCGACCGGCGGCCATCCGAGCTGGGCGTTCTGGCCGCTTGGCGGCGTATGGTTGACGCAGCATGCTTGGGAGCATTATTTGTATAATCCGGATATCGATTATTTGCGGGACAAGGCATACCCGATCATGCGCGGAGCGGCGCTGTTCTGCTTAGATTGGCTGCAAGAAGGAGAAGACGGGCTGCTTTTGACCTCGCCATCGACGTCGCCGGAAAACAAATTCAGAACGGAAGACGGCGAGGTCAGCAGTACGGCGGCATCGTCTGCGATGGACATTACGCTCATCCGCGAGCTGCTGCAGCATTGCTTGGAGGCGGCCGGCCTGCTGAATGTCGAGGACAGCTTTACGCAACGCGCGGCTGCGGCGATTGAGAAGCTTCCATCGTTGCAAATCGCGGACGATGGCTCGCTGCAGGAATGGCACAGTTATTTTGAGCAGCCGGAGCCCGGCCACCGGCATGTATCGCATTTGTACGGCTTATATCCCGGAACATCGATTAACGAGGAAGAGACGCCGCAGCTTGTCGAAGCGGCCAGACGGTCGCTGGAGAGCCGCATTGGAAATGGCGGCGGGCATACGGGCTGGAGCTGCGCTTGGCTAATCAATTTGTATGCGCGGCTGCGCAATCCCCAGGCGGCTTACCGCTTTATTCATACGCTGCTCGCCCGATCTACCTATCCCAATTTATTCGACGATCATCCGCCGTTTCAGATTGACGGCAATTTTGGCGGCGCAGCAGGGATGATTGAGCTGCTGCTGCAAAGCCATATGGGCCATATCGAGCTGCTGCCTGCTCTGCCTGACGAATGGCCATCGGGCTATGTTACCGGCATTAAGGGAAGAGGCGGCTTCATCGTGGATATTGAATGGAGCGAGGGCAAGCTGAAGCAGGCGCGGCTGACGTCAACGCATGGCTCTTGGTGCAGGGTGAAGAGCTTGGAGCCGATCGAGATTCGTTCATCGGACGGAGCGGTATTGAATGATGTTGACGGGTTTGCAACAGAAGCGAATGAAATTTATACGATTACCCCAATTAGCAAGTAAGGGGCTGCAAATTAAGGAGTGCATAGAAGCGATGACAGAACAAACATTGTTGCCCTATCAGGACATTCGTCTTTCCGTGGAAGAGCGTGTGAAGGATCTTATTTCCCGTTTTACGCTGGAAGAAAAAATCGAATCAATGGTTCAATACCAGCCTGCCATCGAAAGGCTGGGCGTTAAAGCCTATAAGCATGGAACAGAAGCGGCGCACGGCATGGCATGGCTCGGCGAGGCGACAACCTTCCCGCAGCCGATCGGCCTTGGCTGTACGTGGAATCCGAAGCTTATGAAGGAAATCGGCTCGGCAATCGGCGACGAAGCGCGCGTTTTCTACCAGCGCAATCCCGAAATGAACGGGCTGACGCTCTGGGCGCCGACAGTCGATATGGAGCGCGATCCCCGCTGGGGCAGAACGGAGGAGGCGTATGGAGAAGATCCGAAGCTGACAGGCGAGCTCACGGCCGGACTGGTGCAAGGCATGCAAGGCGACCATCCCCATTACTACAAAACAGTTGCGACATTGAAGCATTTTATCGGCAACAATAACGAGATTAATCGCGGCAGCTGCTCGGCGAGCATCGATCCGCGGAATATGAAGGAATATTATCAGGCTGCGTTCAAGCCTGCGTTCGTCAAGGGCGGCGCGCAGTCGATGATGACCTCCTATAACGCCGTGAACGGCACGCCGACGATACTGCACGATGATGTGAACAAAGTCGTTAAGGGCGAGTGGGGGATGAACGGGTTTATCGTCAGCGACGCCGGCGATTTGCTCGGGATCGTCAATGATCATCACTATTACGAGACGTACAAGGAAGCGGTTGCCCACGCCATTAAAGCGGGGATCGACAGCATTACGGACGATAAAGAAAAGAGCTGTCAGGCTATGCGCGAGGCGCTGGCGGACGGATTGCTGACGGAGGAGCATCTGGACAAGGCGCTCATCAATACGTTTCGCGTACGCTTCCGCTTAGGCGAATTCGATCCGGAGCAAGGGAATCCGTATGCGAATATGCCGGAATCGAAGCTATGTGCGCCGGAGCACGGAGCGCTGTCGCTGCGGGCGGCGCTAGAGGGAATTGTCCTGCTTAAAAATGAAGGCGGCACTCTGCCGCTCGATAAAAACAGGCTGAGCAGCGTCGCAGTCGTCGGTCCGCTGGCAGACACCGTGTACCGCGATTGGTATTCAGGCTCTTTTCCGTACAAGGTGACTCCGTTTGAAGGCATTAAGCGGAAGCTGGATGGCAAAACGGTCTTTCATCATAACGGCAATGATACCGTCATTTTGAAGTCTGCGGCGAACGGCAAGCCGCTTCACGCATCCGCTTTGAATGATGGCCGCCTGCAAGCCGCCGGCAATGACTCCGGCGCTGAGTTGTTCGAGCTGGCAGATTGGGGCTGGGGCAGCTATACGCTGCGGAGCAAGTCGACAGGCAAGCTTGTGACGAGCGCCGATGATACGAATATCGCCGCCTCCGCCGATGAAGCTTTCGGCTGGTATGTGAAGGAAGTGTTCGGCTTGGATGCGGGCGCAGGTGATGCCTTTACGATGCGCACTTGGAACGGCAAGCTGATTTCCGCTCCGAATGGCGGCTCTGGCTCGCTCGTCGTAACAGACAAAGCGGCGGCTGGCGCAGAGGAACAGTTTACGAAGGAGCTTATTGAGGATGGCATAGCGGCAGCCGTTGCTGCGGCGCGCGAAGCAGAAGCGGCGATCGTCGTGGTTGGCAACAATCCGCTGATCAACGGCAAAGAGGAGATCGACAGGCCTGGCCTTGATTTGGCAGAAGCGCAAAACAAGCTGGTTCGCGAAGTAACGGCAGTGAATTCGAATACGGTCGTTGTCGTGGTCGGCAGCTATCCGTATACGCTTAACGAGGTGCAGGAGCAGGCGCCTGCGATCGTGTATACCTCGCATGCCGGACAGGAGCTCGGCAATGCGCTTGCCGATGTGCTGTTTGGCGACTATTCGCCGGCAGGGCGATTAAATATGACCTGGTATAAGTCGGCGGATCAGCTGACCGATATAATGGATTACGACATTATTAAGGGCAAGCGCACGTACTTGTATTTCGAGGGCGAGGCGCTGTATCCTTTCGGACACGGCTTAAGCTACAGCACATTTGCGTACAGCGGCTTGAAGCTTCGGAACCGTATCGATGGCGGCGATGGCGACGTGCTCGTGGAGGCTAGCGTTACGAACGCAGGCTCGTTCGCAGCGGATGAGGTTGTACAGCTGTATGTCCGGGCCTGCGGCTCTCGCGTGAAGCGGCCGCTCAAGCAGCTGGCCGGATTTGCCCGGATTCATTTGCAGCCGGGAGAGACGAAGACAGTCGAGCTGACCGTCAAAGCCGATGAGTTGGCTATGTGGGATGTGACGAGAGACCGTTTTTGTCTGGAGAGCGGCGAATACGTCTTTATGCTTGGCGCATCGTCCAGCGACGTGCGTGCGGAAGCGAGGCTTGCTATCGCCGGAGAAATCGTGCCTCCACGCGATTTGTCAGCACTTGTCCGTGCGGAAAATTACGACGACTATTCCGGCGTTTATTTGGATGAAAGCAAGGAAGGCGGCAGCTGTGTCCGGCTATTGCATGCGCAGGGCTGGATTAAGTTCTCGCATATCGACTGGAGCAAAGGTTCGTCTAAGCTTGAAGCCCGCGTATGCGGCGGAGCAGAAGGAGGAGAACTGATTATCCGCAGCGGCGATTCCGGCGAAGGAGCCGAACTTGGACGCATTGCCGTCAGCAAAAGCGCGAATCAAAGCTGGCAGACTGCAGCTTGCAGCCTTGCTGCCGAAAGCTGCAGCGAAAGCTTGTACATTTGCCTGACGGGCAGCGTTAAGCTGAGCAGCTTCTCTATTCAATAATTTCATGTGCGGCATACGGGCCCGGATATAAGGCTCTAATGTGGAAAAGCCCTAATCGGTAGGGTTTATTAAAGCTGGCCATTAACAGAAAACGTTTTCTGTTTGTCCCATTGCTTTCGACATTATTCCCTAAATCGGGCTCGTGCTGCCACGCTTTTGCAGCATCTCAAAAAAGGCCGCAAACCCTTATAGATAAAGGATTTTATGTGATAAATATAATAAAGTGACATTTTTTTATAAAAACCTCTCGACAGATTTTAGGAAAACGTTTATATTATTTTCAGAAACATTTTCCATCCACAAAGTCAGATGCAAGCCATAAAAAATTTGGTTTTATTTTTTTGGTTAAAATGTAAGCGCTGACAACTAGAGCTTTCACCTCGAAATCACCTCAATGACACGATTGCACCAAGAAATCCATTCATTCATCAACTCTTGTATTCACTTCCGACATCCAGACGCAATGCAGAAAACGTTTTCTGTGCAAGGCCGAAAGCATATAGAGTACAAAAAGCTCTAGCATATGTTTATTTACCTATGTGCAAAGGGGAGAGATTTTTGAAAAAGCTTTTGCGAAAGTACACGGGCACCCTCATCATTATCATTTGCGCTGTAATCGGCTACAGCTGGTGGCAAAGCAATCGGGCGATCGATGACGGCGTTATGGCGCAAATACCCCGTTACGAAAATTTTGACGATACGTCGATTTTGGCGGGCGAGGGCGTGTTCGCCAAATTGGAACCGACCTACTTAAGCTACTTTGCCGAGAAGGAAAGGGACGGCATTCAGGATGTCAAGAGTGCGAGCATCGTCATTCCAGGCGGCTCGTTCAGCGCAGCAAGCGATGCCGGATTCCGGACGGAATCGGGAATCGGCGGCAGGGCGGAGCCGAGCGCCGTACTGGATGAAGAAGACAGCTGGGTGGAATATGAGGTCGATATTCCCGAAGACGGCTTTTATCAGATGGCGATGACCTATTACGCGCTGGAAGGCAAGCGATCCTCCGTTCTGCGGACGCTGCAGATCGACGGGGAATTTCCGTTCATTCAGCTGAAGCGGCTTGAATTTACGAGGATGTGGAAGGAAGCAGGCGAGGTATGGAGCGATAATCAGGGCAATCAATACAATCCCGCGCAGGAGGAAGTGTTCGGCTGGCAGCGCAGCTACATTCGCGATGCCGACGGCAAGGCGTATGAGCCGTACCGCTTCCATCTGACAAAGGGCAAGCATACGATACGGATTACGATGACCCGCGAGCCGGCTGCAATCGGCGAGCTTGAGATTATGGCGCCGCAGGTGCTTCCGACTTACGAGGAATATGTAAACGCTCACAAAGCAAGCGGCGCGACAGAAGTGAAAGGCCAATATATAAAAATTCAGGCCGAGGACGTTGTTTTGAAATCAAGCCCTACGCTTCGCAGGGCAGAGGTTCGCGATCCGGCGACCGAGCCGTTCAACAAAAACGGCGTCGGGCTCAATACGATCGGCGGAAACTCATGGCGAAACGGCGGGCAATGGCTGGAATGGGACTTTGAGGCGCCGGAATCGGGCTTCTACAACATCGGCATGAAGGTCGGCAGCTGGTTTTTGGACGGCATGCCCATTCAGCGGACGATTATGATCGACGGCGAGGTGCCGTTCCAGGAGCTGAATGCGGTCAGCATCAAATATCGCAATACTTGGCATTTGAAGAAGCTCGGGGACGAGGAGCCTTATCTCATTTATTTGGAGGAGGGCAAGCACAAGCTGAGAATGCAGGTTCAGATCGGCGCCTTCGGCCAAGTGTTTGAAAATGTGCAAAATGTATCGAGCAAAATGGCCTATTTAAGCCGGGAGGTGCTGCTCTATACGGGAACGAACCCGGATCCGAACCGCGAATGGAATTTATCGGCTCATATTCCGAATTTGATCGAGCGCCTTCATTTGATGGCTATACAGCTTGACGACGCGATCAACATTTTACACGAGCTTGGCGTAGAACGTGAAAGCTCGCAGCTGAGCACGCTGCGGATGGCCCGGAATCAGCTCATCGATTTGTCCAACGATACCGATACGATTCCCGCCCGCATCAAGCAAATATCGGATACGCAGTCGTCGCTCGGCACATGGATTAACGGCCTAAGCCTGCAGGCGCTGCAAATGGACTACATCGTCATTAAATCGACCGACAAGAAATGGCCGAATCCGCAAGCCCATTGGCTGGACCGAACGGTTACGACGCTGAGCGATTTCGCGCTCTCCTTCAAAAAGGATTACCGCGGTGTGGGCAACGTGTTTGAGAGCGGAGAGGAAGGCGAAACGATCGAAGTATGGATTACGAGAGGCCGCGAATGGGCGGAAATTATTAAGCAGATGGCGGATGAGGATTTTACGTCGCAGACAGGCATTCGAGTCAATATCAATATCGTCCCTGCGACGGACAAGACGAAGCTGCTGCTCTCGACTTCAGCCGGGCTGCAGCCGGACGTTGCGCTGGGCGTCGATTCCGAGGTGCCGATCGACTTCGCGATTCGCAATTCGCTCGTCGACCTTACGCAGTTTGACGATTATGAGGAGGTCGCCGCAAGGTTCAGGCCGGGCGCGCTTATCCCTTATCAGTATAACGGCGGCAGCTATGCGATACCGGAGGATCAGAACTTTACGATGCTGTTTTACCGCAAAGATATTATGGAGGAGCTCGGCATTACGAAAATTCCCGAAACTTGGGAGGACGTATTGGATATTATCCCGATTTTGCAGCAGGGCGGCATGGATTTTTACTATCCGCATGCGCCGAACTCGCCGGAGCTTGCCATTAACGAGTTTTCGCCATTCCTGTTCCAAAAGGGCGGCGAATATTACCGCAATAACGGAACGGAGTCCAATCTGGATTCGCCGGAAGCGATGGAAGCGATGCAGATGTGGACCGAATTGTTTACGAATTACAAAATCAGCAAGGATGCCAATTTCTATAACCGTTTCCGTACAGGCGAAATGCCGATCGGCGTAGCCGATTATTCGACGTACGTGCTGCTGTCCACAGCGGCGCCCGAGCTGACGGGCTGGTGGGGCATGGCGCCGATGCCGGGCATCAGGCAGGAGGACGGCTCGATTAACCGTTCGACCGGCGGTCTTGCGAAGACGGCAATCGTTTTCTCGAAGTCTGAGAAGCAGGACGAAAGCTGGCAGTTTATTAAATGGTGGACCAGCGCCGACGTGCAGGAGCGCTTTGGAACAGAACTGGAGGCAGTGCTCGGCGTAGAAGCAAGATGGAATACCGCGAATGTTGAAGCGCTACAGCGGCTGCCTTGGCCGAAGGACGATATTAACGCCATCCTAGAGCAGTGGAAATGGTTCAAGGAGCGCGAAATCGTGCTTGGCGGCTATTATACGACCCGCTACATCGCAAATACATGGAACGATATCGTCCTGAACGGCAAAAATCAGCGTGAAGCGATCGAGGACGCCGTCATTGAAATTAATCGCGAGATAGCCAAGAAGCGCGAGGAGTTCGGGCTTGATCAGCAATCGTCAGCTTCGGAATCGCAGGAAGGGGCAGGGGCAAGATGAATAGTCAACCGGTCATTCAATCAGCCGGCATACGGGCGAAGCGCTCGCTCGGAACGCGGATCAAAGACTTCGGCCATGAGCTGAAGACAAGCAGAACATCGTTTTTCTTTCTTGCTCCGTTTCTCGTTGTGTTTCTAATCTTCACGGTGCTGCCGCTTCTTATTTCGGTGATGCTCAGCTTCACCTATTACAATATCGTAGAGTCGCCGAAATGGATCGGCTGGTCCAATTACAAGCTGCTGTTCGTTGAGGACACCGTCTTCTTGAAAGCGATCGGCAATACGTTCAAGTTTGCGCTCGTAACGGGGCCGATCGGTTATATAATGGCGTTTCTGCTTGCTTGGCTCATCAGCCAAATTCCGCAAAAATACCGCTTTTTCTATACGCTCTGCTTCTATACGCCGGCGATTACGAGCTCGGTTGCGATTTCGGTTATTTGGGTCTACATGCTGTCGGGCGACCGGTATGGGCTTCTCAATTATTGGCTTATGCAGCTTGGCATTATTAACGAGCCGTTTCTGTGGCTGCAGGACGTGCGTTCCATACTGCCGGTCATTATTATCGTTTCGCTATGGATGAGCATGGGCATCGGGTTCTTGGCCTTTTTGGCCGGCCTGCAAAACGTGCCTAAGGATTTGTACGAGGCAGGCGCGATCGACGGCGTCAGATACCGGTGGCAGGAACTCTGGTATATTACGATACCTTCCGTGAAGCCGCAGCTGCTGTTCGGGGCAGTTATGCAGGTTGTCGCCTCGCTCCAGGTATACGACATCAGCGTCGCGCTGGTCGGCGTCCCGAGCCCGCTCTATGCGGGGCATACCGTCATGACGCATCTGTACGATTACGCGTACATTCGATTCGAGCTTGGTTATGCGACAGCGATAGCAGTCGTGCTGTTCACGGTGATGGTGGGCTTGAATCGAATCATATTCAAATGGCTTGGAAGCGAGGAGTGAGAGACTGATGGGGGCTACATCGGCTGCTAGAAGGAAGAGCATAGACTACGGCGGTTGGTTTCTATACATTTTTTTAACGCTGTTCGGCGTGATCATGCTGGCGCCTTTAGTATACATGGTGTCCAATGCGTTTAAGCCGACTGCGGAGCTGTTTCTGTTTCCGCCAAGGTTTTTCGTCATCAATCCGACGTTCAAAAATTTTCAGGATTTGCTGCTGGCAACGGGAACATCGCTTGTGCCGTTTCCTCGCTACATCTTCAACAGCGTCGTCGTATCGAGCTGCATCGTCGTATTCGGCGTCCTGATTGCGGCAATGGCCGCCTACCCGCTTAGCAAGCATAAAATGCCGATGAAAAAAACGATATTTTCGATGATCGTATTCGCGCTTATGTTTGCGCCGCAGGTGCTGCAAATTCCGCAGTTTCTCGTCATCAGCAAGCTTGGCCTGATCGACAGCTACGCCGCGCTCATCGTTCCGTTTCTCGCGGTTCCGGTCAATCTGTTTTTGATTAAGCAGTTTTTGGACCAAATTCCCGATGCGCTCATTGAAGCGAGCAAAATTGACGGAGCGAATGAATGGATTATTTTTTGGAAGGTTATTATGCCGCTGCTGAAGCCGGCTATGGCGACGCTTGCGCTGTTCAGCTTTATCGCAGCCTGGAACGATTCCTTCAGCGCAAACATTTATACGACGACGGAAGCGATGAAGACGCTGCCCTTCGCCTTGCTGACGCTTAGCGGCGGAACGGGCGTCGTAGCCCGTGTCGGAACGGTAGCCGCAGCGAGCCTTTTAATGGTTGTGCCAACGATTCTGGTCTTCATCATTACACAAAGAATGGTGCTGCAAACGATGGCCCACTCTGGATTAAAGGAGTGAGTGAAGGATGAATGCGCTGCGCAAACTCAGTTTTTCCGTAATGCTAATTTTGTGCTTAACTTTTGCCGTACCGCCGGCTGCGTTCGGGGACAGCTCTTACCGCGGATATATTTACAACAATTTGGAGGATACCCCGCTTTCGATCAACGGCTACTTGTATTTGGACTCCTTTGACGGATTAACGACATCGGCAGGGGCATTAAACGGACCCGAGGATATTTTCGTGGCAGAGGACGATACGCTCTATATCGTCGAAAGCGGCAATCATCGCGTCATTCACATTGACCGGAACAATCAAGTGCTGGGCGTGTTTGGAGACGCGGAAGGGGACGGCAAGCTCAATGGCCCCAAGGGCGTATACGTGACGGCAGACGGCGATGTGTATGTAGCGGATACGCTGAACCGCCGTATCGCAGTGTTCGCCAAGGACCGCAAATTTAAGAAGCAATTCGGGGTTCCCGACAGCCCGCTGCTTGGCAAAGACTTCGTATATGCGCCGTCCAAGCTCATTGTGGATAAACGCGGCTATCTGTTCGTCGTCAGCGACGGCGCTATCGGCGGCTTGATGCAAATTAAGCCGGACGGGACGTTCGCAGGCTTTTTCGGAGCCAACCATGTCGGCTTTGATTGGACGAGAACGATCGTGAAGCTTATTGCGACGAAGGAGCAGAAGGAGCAGATGGCTAGCGTCAGGCCGCCGGAATTTTCAAATGTGTATCAGGACTCGTCCGGCTTCATCTACACGACGACGCTGGGCATCGAAATGAATCAGATCAAGCGGCTCAGCGCCGTCGGCGTCGATACGCTGAACGGGAAGAGCGAGAATTGGTACGGCGACTGGTATATGCCTTCGAAGAACGACCAGTTTTTAATCTCGGCTTTTGTCGACGCGACAGTGGGCAAGACGGGCCTTATTACAGCGCTCGATCAAACGACCGGCCGGCTGTTTCAGTACGATAAGCTCGGCAACCTGCTGTTCATATTCGGCGGCATAGGGCAGCAGGACGGCTTGTTCAAAACGCCGACAAGCGTCGCGCAGACGTCCGACGGCATGATCTACGTAGCCGACCGTACGCGCAATCGGATCGACCGGTTCTATACGACTCCGTTCGCCGATCTCGTTCATGAAGCGTCCGCGCTTTACGTCGACGGCCGGTATAACGATTCGCTCGGCCCATGGAACGAGGTGCTGCGCATGAACAGCAACTATGATCTGGCCTATTATGCGATCGGTAAGGCGCAGTTCAGGCAGCAGAAGTATAAGGAAGCGATGGAAAGCTTCAAAATGGCCCATGCGCAGGGCGCCTATTCCGACGCGCTGTTCGAATACCGCAGAGTCTATGTGAAGGAGCATTTCGGCGAGCTTATGACGGCGCTTATCTCCTTGTTCGTAATCATCAGGCTATTCATTGCCGCAGTTAGGCGGAAATGGTTTGCGAGGCTTGCGTCCCTTCGCAAGGGGCCGGGAAAGGAGCTTGAACGGAATGAACATGCTTAGATCGATAAGGGGCTCGCTCCTGCATCCGCTGGATTTTTTTTATGATATCCAGTTCGATAACCGGGCAAGGCTGCGGAACGCGGTCATCATTGTCGCAATCGCCATTTTCTCGAAAACGCTCGTATCGCTGCTGACAGGCTTTTCCTTCAACGACAAAGGGGCCTATCAAATCTCGGTTTTTAATGAAGCGTTGTGGATCGTGCTGCCCTGGCTGACCTGGTCGGTCTCGAATTGGGCGGTTGGAGCGATCGTCGACGGCGAAGGCAAGTTTAAACATATTTTAATCAGCAGCGCCTATGTCTTTATTCCTTACATCCTGTTCAACATCCCGTTCTCCATTATTTCAAATGTGCTGACTCATAAGGAGCTGCCTTTTATTTTTCTTTTGGACTACGGCTCGACGGCATGGATGCTGTTTATTTTGCTGGTGACGGTTAAGGTGCTGCATGATTTCGAGCTTGGCAAAACGATTTGGGTAACGCTGCTCAGCCTGTTCGGCGTGCTGCTGATCTGGTTCGTCTGCATTATGATTTTCGGCTTGGTCAACCAGTCGGTGCAGTTCCTTGTAGACCTATACAAAGAGATCAGCTACAGAAGCTAGGGGGTGAACAAATGAAAGAGAACAACAAAGTTTTGCGGAGACGGATATATGCTGCGGCTGGCATCGTATTGCTTGCGGCGATCGTGCTTGCAATGGCTCTTGGCAGGCAGTCCGGCTCCGGCAGCGCAGCCAGCGTCGCGGACGCCGCGGGAGCGCAGGATGCGGCAGACGGGCCCAAGCTCGTTACGGATTTGCCCGGAAGCCCTATTCAGCTGAGCAAAGTGAATGCCAATAAGCTGGCGGCTTCCGGCAGCGGGCTGGAGCTTTACGTGGATGAAACGAACGGCCAAGTCCGCATCGTCGATACGAACTCAGGCAAGCAATGGCTTGGAGCGCCAGTTCCATACGAAGGCCTCTCCTCGTCGAATGTCGTTTTTGTCAATAATCCGATCAATATAAGCTATACCGTCGGCAAAGAAATCGTAACGACGACGCCGGAGAAGGAGAAGGCGACGATCGCGCTGGAAATGATCGAGCAGGGCGCTCGCTTCTATTATAATATTGCTTCGCTCGGACTTAAGCTGGCGGTGGAATACCGGCTTACGGACAATGGCTTTGAGGCGAAGGTGCCGTTTGCCTCCATCGTGGAGGAAGGCAAAGCAAGGCTGACCGGCGTCGAGCTGCTTCCGTTCTTCGAAGCGGCGGAGCCGGCGGAAGAGGGGGCGCTGTTCATCCCTGACGGATCTGGCGCGCTCATGCGCTTCAAGGAGGAGCGGTTAGCCAACTTTGATTTCTATACGGATTACATTTACAGCGGCGATCATGCTTTCCGCACGAATGTATACGAGACGGTAGCGAAAATTCGAATCGAAAATATTGCGAAGCAGCCGAACGAAGCGATCGCGCTTCCGGTATTCGGCTCCTATAAAGCGGATCAGGCCTATCTCGGCATCGTTGCGGAAGGAGCAGCCGATGCCCGGATAAGAGCTTATCCCGCAGGCATTCGGGCTGTTGAGCTGTATCGCATAAATGTTGAATTTCTATACCGCAACAACGATACGGTATTCGTCGGCAACTCCGGCGAAATTCCGATGACCGAGAAAGGGCTGATCGAAGGGGACCGGTCGATCCGGTACGTGCTTCTCAAGGGCGAGCAATCGGGCTATGTGGGAATGGCTGCCGCCTATCGCCAATATTTGATTGACGAAGGGCGGATCGAACCGCTGGCGGAGCCTCAAGCCAATGTTCAGCTCATTATGCTCGGCGGCGCCGAGCGCTATGAATCGATCGGCAAATCTTTTGTGGAGATGACGACCTTCCAGCAAGCAAAGGAGATCGTTGAGAAGTACAGGGCAAACGGCATTGAGGGCATAGAGGTTCATTTGGAGGGCTGGTCGAAAGGCGGCGTTCTCGGCGATCAGCCGGATCACTTCCCGGCGGCGAAATCGCTCGGGGGATCAAAAGGGCTTGCGGAGTTGTCCGGCTTTATGCGCGATAACGGCGTTCCGCTTTATTTGGAAGCAAATTATGTGAAGCCGTTCGCCGACAGCAAAGCGGTTAAGCCGTTGCGCGACGCCATACGAGGCTTGAATAAGGAAGTGATGGAGGTCAACAGGCCTTTCGTCACGACGAGACAGCTGTCCTCAGAGCTCTATTACTTGCTGAAGCCAAGTCTGGTATTCAATAAGCACATCGTCATGGAAATGAATGATTTCGCGAAGACTGGCGCGTCCGGCGTTCATTTCAACTATATGGGCGAGCTGATTTACTCCGATCATGACAAAGATCCGGCCTTCCATCGCTCGGCTACGATCGGCGTATGGCAGCAAGCGCTCGACCTTGCCCGAGAGAAGGTCGGCAGCGCGTCCGTTGATTACGGAATGGCGTATACGTTCGGACATATCGACCGGATTCAAGGCGTTCCGACGGATTCAAGCAATTATACGTTTATGGATGAAACGGTCCCTTTCTATCAGCTCGCTATACATGGATCCATACCTTATACGGCGAAGCCGGCTAATTTGACGGACGATCCGCGCATCTACAAGCTGAAGCTTCTCGAGTTCGGCGCGATGCCTTCCTATCATATCGCTTACGAGCCGTCCTCGGAGCTGAAGCGAACCTGGATTGACAGCTTGTTCAACTCCAGCTACGATTACGTGCTTGCCACAGACGCAGCAGAGCTGTCGGACATCGTGAAGGTGCTGCTGCCGCTGTCCAACCAGCGGATGGTTAATCATGAAATTTTGCAGCACAAAGTGAACCGGACGACGTATGAGGACGGGACGCAGGTGACCGTCAATTATAACCCGCAGGCCGTTACAGTCGGCGGACATACGGTCGAAGCGTTCGGCTACAGTATCGCGAAGGGAGGCGAAGACCGATGAAGAAGGGCTTGTCTATGAGAGCCCGTCACAATTTGGAAGGCTGGTCTTTCGTCCTGCTTTGGGCCGTCGGGTTTCTGCTGTTCATGGCCATACCGTTAGCGCGCTCGCTTATTTATTCCTTTCAGGATTTGAAGGTGTCGACGGAGGGGCTTATCCCGACAAATGTAGGATTGAAGCATTTCAGGCATGCCTTCGTGCTGGATGTTGATTTCGTTCCCAACCTAATCACTACATTTATGAGCATCATCGTTGAAGTACCGCTCATTTTAATATTTGCTATTTTTATTTCGATGCTGCTTAACCGCAATTTTATCGGCAGAAGCTTGTTCCGCGGCATTTTCTTTCTCCCGGTCATTATTACTTCAGGAGCCGTGCTGCAAAAGCTGAAGGACAACGGTGCCGAAACGCTGCCCATTTTCTCGCAATACAATTTATTCGTCAAGCTGGTTGAATTTATTCCGCGCGACATCCTGTTTCCGATGCTCGGGATACTGGATTCGCTTACGGTCGTCATGTGGGATTCCGGCGTGCAAATTCTTATCTTTCTCGCGGGCTTGCAGGCGATATCGGTTTCCTTGTATGAAGCGGCCAAGTGCGACGGAGCGACGCCATGGGAAAGCTTTTGGAAAATTACGTTTCCTATGCTCATTCCGATGATTTTTGTCAACGTGCTGTTTTCGATTATGAATTCGTTCACGAAAGCGGACAATCTCGTCATGGAGCAAATTAAAACGGTGTTTAAAGCGTCCAATTACGGCTATGCTTCGGCGCTCGGCTGGATTTACTTCGTCTTGACCTTCGTGCTGATCGGAATTGTCGTATTCATCTTCAGAAGAAGCTTAGGGGAGAGGGGGTAACGGCATGGAAGGACAGACGCATGCTAAGAAGCTCGCCGCAAGGCGTCTAGAATCCGGCAGCCTGAATTACGTTCCGGTCATTAAAAAGAAGGGAACGACGCTGTTTTTCACCGTCTTTCACTACGTCATGCTTATCAGCCTATCATTTATATTCATTTACCCGATGCTATACCTGATCAGCAAATCGTTTATGCTGTCGCCGGATTTGGCGGATTCGACTGTCCAGTGGATTCCGAAGGGCTTCTCGCTGGAAAACTACTTTTTCTCTTTTGGCGCATTGAACTACATGAAGAGCTTCTGGAACAGCATCATGACGTCGCTGGCGCCGGCTTTTATCCAAATATTTAGCTGCGCCATAATCGGTTACGGTTTTGCGCGCTACCGGTTTACCGGAAAGGGGCTGCTGCTGGCGCTTGTCATGTTCACGTTTCTTGTGCCGCCGCAGACGAACGTCGTACCGCTATATATGTTTTTCAGCGATTTGGATTGGATAAACACTTATTTTCCTTTCTGGGTCCCGGCAATGTTCGGTCATGGCTTGCGCGGAGCGCTGTTTGTCCTCATTTTTACGCAATTTTTTCGCGGGCTTCCCGGTCAGCTGGAGGAGGCGGCGCGCATTGACGGCGCCGGCCCGTACCGTACCTTCTGGACCATTATGCTGCCGCTTGCAAGGCCGGCGATGCTTGTCGTCTTTCTCTTCTCGCTGGTCTGGCATTGGAATGATATATTCCAGCCGAGCTTGTATGTGTTTATGAGCGATAAGTTTAATCTGACGCAGCAGCTGGGCGTTCTGAACGGCCAAGGCGAGCAGGAGCTGGCCATCGGCACAGCCGCATCGGCGTCTAGCGCATTAGTGCAAATTCCGACGTTTGCCAACCGGGTAATGGCCGGCGCGCTTATGACGATACTGCCGATGCTCGTCCTTTATTTGTTCACACAGCGTTATTTCGTCGAAAGCGTGGAGCGGGCAGGCATAGCGGGCGAGTAACGGCATTCGCTTGAAAGGGGTGATGCGGGCAGCCAATCGATATCAACTGGAAAGTTTCAACTAGAGCGGGGCATTAAAGCAGTATGAGATTCATCCACTATTTCGAAAGGGAGAGGTATGCTCACGATGAAAAAGAGACTTAACTTGTTAGTCGCGATAACGATGGTGCTTGCATTAGTATTGACCGCCTGCAGCGGCAGCGGCAGCGGAAAGGCGACGAATGATCCGGGAACAGGCAAGGCGACGGATGCGCCGGCTACAGTAGCCCCGCCAACGAATGAGCCGGCTAAGGAATTGGAAGGCCATTTGGAAATTTGGACGTTTGACGACGGCGGTACGAAGGTGCTTGCCGATGCATTTATGGCTAATAATCCTAAAGTGACGATCAATATTACGAACCCGGGCTGGAACGAGCTTCCGGAGAACCTGGCAACGACAATTGCGGCAGGAAAAGGTGCGCCGGATGTCGCTTATATTGAAGGAAGCATGTTCAACCGTTTTGCGGCTGGAGACGGCTTGGAGGATCTGCTTCAGCCTCCTTATGACGCAGGAAAGCATAAGGCTGACTTCAGCGAAAGCAACTGGGACCGCTGGCATTCGCTTGACGGCAAGAAGCTGATCGGCATGCCATGGGATATGCCGCCGATGGTGACGTTTTATCGGCCTGACCTGATTGAAGCGGCGGGCGGCCCATCCGATCCTGCCGAGCTTGCCGAGTATATGAAGGATGCTGATAATGTATTCAAATTAGGCCAGGCCTTGAAAGCTAACGGCGTGTTCCTGTTTGAAAATGACAATACGCCGATCGGCTTGTTTACGGGCGGCACAGGTTACTTCGATCGCGACTTTAATTATTTGCGCAATAACGACGATTTCGTTAAAGCGTTTGATATGGCTAAGCAAGTGAAGCAGCTCGGTCTGGCGATGAATACTTGCGCATTCTGGTGCGATGACGGCAAAGCGCTGGCAAGCTCCGGCAAGCTGGCAATGGTATTTTACGGTCCTTGGGCTATGAACAATATTAAAGAGCTTGGCGAGGATCAACTCGGCAAGTGGAGAGCTACCGCCCTTCCATTCGGTTTATCTGCACCTAACGGCGGATCGACGATGGTTATTCCTTCGCAAGGCCAAAACAAAGAGCTTGCTTACGCTTTTGTAGAGTGGGCGCTCGCATCTGTGGAGGGCAATGAAGTGTGGATCGGCAACGGAGGATCGCCCGGATATCTTCCGGCATGGGAAGGCGACTTTGGCGCTGTAACCTATGAATTGCTTGGCGATCAGCCTGCGAATGAGCTGTTTAAAGAGCTGATGAAGCAAGTGGAAACGGCATGGGTCCCTTTTCCGTTTAACAGCGCAATCAGCGATAACGTCTGGAATGCGAAGATCGATGAAGCGCTGGCCAAAAATATGGATGCGAAAGCGGCGCTGCAGCAAATTCAAGAGGAAGTCGAGAAAACGTTCAAGGTTGATATCGACGCCGTTAAAGCACAGGTCGGCAAATAACAATCAAGTGTAGCTGCTGCGGGCAGTCTTGCAAAGTTGAGTCTGCCCGAGCAGCAAAATTTTGTATATAATAGAGAGATTCAACAAGATGGGGTGAGAGAGTGGCTTCTATTATTGACGTAGCAAGGCATGCAGGCGTGTCGGTGGCAACGGTATCCAAGGTGATCAACAATTATCCGAATGTCAGCGATAAAACGAGAAAAAAAGTAAATGCTTCCATAGATCGCTTGAAATACCGACCGAATGTAGTCGCGCGCGGCTTGGTCAAGAAGCGCTCCTGGACGGTAGGCATTTTGCTCCACAATATGTTTACCAACCCGTTCGTATCCGAATTGCTAGTAGGCATTCAGAGCTCGCTCTATAACAGCGGGTATGATTTGATTTATTTATCGATGATGATGGATGATCCCAATTACAGCTTCATTAAGCATTGCTACAGCAGAAATGTAGACGGTATCATCGTTTTCGGCTTGTCCAAGGAAAATCCGCAACTCATGAATTTGCTGGCGGAAGAAATTCCGACGATGTTCGTCGATACCGATTTGATCGGCCGCAGAGCCGGGTATATTACGGCGGATAACAGCCGGGGAATTTTTCTTGCCGTCGAGCATTTACATCGCTTAAATCATCGCAAAATTGCCTTTATTACAGGACAAATGTATTATGTCGCGGGACGCTCCCGCTTTGAAGGCTACCAGCAGGGCATCAAACACTTTGAGCTGCCCTATCATTCCAATTATGTGGCCTATGGCGATTTCTCGAAGGAAGGCGCATACGAGGCCATGATAAATCTATTAAAATTGCCTGAACCGCCGACAGCTGTCATATGCACGTCGGATCTTATGGCGATCGGGGCAATTGAAGCGGTAGAGGATCAGGGCCTGTCAGTGCCGAACGATGTTTCGGTTATTGGCTTCGACAATACCATTTTTGCAGAAATCGTGAAGCCGGGCTTGACGACGGTCAGCCAGAACGTTCAACAAATGGGCAGAACGGCGATGGAGCATCTTATTTCGATGATCGACGATCCGAATTATTCGCCGCCGGTTCTTGTACAACCCGTGGAGCTGATTGTCCGTCAATCGACGGCGCCTATTAAAGTAAATAACGAACCTTCTTAAAAGGGTTTTTATACGCAATTGACTTCGGTATAAGAGAGTCGGTGAGCTGGTGAAAAAAGGCGGAATTGCATGTGCGGCTGCAATCGCGACAGCGCTCGCCGCCGTATTCCTGCTGTTCATGAGCCGTGATCAAGAGCCTGTCGGCGTAACGGCTTCTATATCGGGCTCAGCTCATCCAACGTCTGATCCTTCCGGGCAGAACGGGTTAACCGCTCCTGCGGCGGAACAATCAAGCGAGGAAGCTGCGCCTTTTGTTTATATTTCTCCTGCAACGGCCGTCAAGGAAATGACGCCTGGCTGGAATCTTGGCAACACGCTGGATGCGACCCCTACGGAAGGGGCTTGGGGCAACCGGGCTGCAGAGCGCACTTTCGACGATATTATAGCGGCTGGATTCCGCAGCGTGCGAATACCTGTAACTTGGGATTCGCATATCGGCCCCGCTCCTGATTACGTCATTGACGAGGGTTGGATGAATCGCGTCGAGCAGGTTGTCGACTGGGCGCTGGAGCGCGATCTCTATGTCATGCTGAACAGCCATCACGATTCATGGCTGTGGATGAATCTGGACAAACAGGACGACCCGGAGGAGTCGCTGCGCAAGTTCGAAAGGGTATGGCTGCAAATCGCTGAACGCTTCAAGTACAAGAGCGCCAAGCTGATGCTGGAAATATTGAATGAGCCGACCGATATGCCGCCTGAGCAAATGAATGAAATTGACGAGCTGATCGTTAAGGCGATCCGATCGACCGGAGGCTATAACGATAAGCGTCTCGTCGTCGTAGCCGGCCTTTGGAACGACAGCGAGCAAGCGCTCGAGCATTTTATAGCGCCCGATGATGAGCACATTATTTTGACCGTCCATTATTATTCGCCTTGGGATTTTTTGAACAACTGGTGGGGCAGGTCGGTTTGGGGAAGCGACGAGGATAAGCGGGAAGTCGATGATTTGTTCGGACGTCTGCATGAACAATTTATTGCAAGCGGGCTGCCGGTTATCATTGGCGAGTACGGATCGACGATGCGGGTCGACGGGCGCTCCAAATATGTGTATTACGACTACATTGCATCTGCTGCCCATCGGTATGGGATGGCGATGCTGCTGTGGGATAACGGCGAAAATTTAAACCGCGCGACAGGAGATTGGCGGGACCGGGTGTCGAAGGATATTGTCGTTCAGAGCGGGAATGGAGCCGTCAACTCTTTCCTTGATCCGACTGATTTGTATGTGAAAGCGGATTCATCCTCGAAGGAGGCGGTCATTGACTTGGAGCTGAACGGGAATGAACTGCAGGGCATTTGGAACGGCGATGAAGAGCTGCGGCGGGATGAAGACTACACCGTATCGGCCGAGGGCAAGCAGGTAATCATCCGCCATGAGGTTATGGCAAGCCTTCGCCAAGAAGGCGTGCTCGGACAATATGCGGCGCTGCGCTTCGCGTTCTCAAAAGGAGCCGATCAATTGCTTCAGCTCATTCAATATGATAAGCCTGGCACGGACTTGGCAGTCATATCGCTGGAAAGCATCGGCGGAAATACATATGACCAGCGCCTTCATATTTCATTCAACGGAACGAAGCCGCAAGCCGTTCAAGCGGTAAACGAGCATACAGGGCAATATGTGACGGATGCCGGCAGACAGTATTTGCGCATGTACGATCACTTCGATTACGACTCGACGACGCTAATATTGAAGAAAGATTTTCTCAACATGATCGAAAGCGATACGGATCTAACCGTCAAGCTATGGCCTGAGGGGGAGTCTCTGAAGCTGAAGATTAAAGTGCCTGAACAATGACTTGAGGAGGATTGCTGGCATGTCGACGAAGCAAGTTCGATTTCCTTTTGAGGATAGCGCGCTGCCGCTTGAGGAGCGGGTGTCCGATCTCGTGTCCAGACTGACGCTGGATGAGAAGATTGAGCTGATGGTGCAGTATCAGCCTGCAGTTGAGAGGCTTGGCATAAAGCCGTATAAGCATGGCACGGAAGCGGCGCATGGCGTCGCGTGGCTGGGCGAGGCTACCGCCTTCCCGCAAACGATCGGTCTCGGCTGCACCTGGAACAAGGAGCTGATGGGGAAAATCGGCTCGGTGATCGGAGACGAAGCGCGAATTTATTACGACCGGAACCCTGAAGTTAACGGCCTGACGCTGTGGGCGCCTACAGTCGATATGGAGCGCGATCCACGCTGGGGCAGAACCGAGGAAGCGTACGGCGAGGATCCTAAGCTGACGGGCGAGCTGACCTCCGCGTTCGTTCGAGGAATACAGGGCGATCATCCGCGCTACTATAAAGCGACGGCTACACTGAAGCATTTTATTGGCAACAACAATGAGGTCAATCGCGGGACTTGCTCGGCGAGCATCGATCCGCGCAATATGAAGGAGTATTATCAGGCCGCGTTCAAGCCTGCCATCGTCAAAGGCGGCGCGCAATCTATTATGACCTCGTACAATTCGGTGAACGGCGTGCCGATGATTATTCACAGCGATGTTCAGCAGGTCGTGAAGGACGAATGGGGAATGGACGGCTTTATCGTCAGCGACGCGGGCGATTTGATCGGCTTAGTCAATGACCATCATTATTTTGAGACATATACGGAAGCGGTCGCTTATTCGATCAAAGCAGGCATTGACAGTATAACCGACCAAAGGGAAAGCATCTGTCCGGCAATACGGGAGGCGCTGTCGGAAGGGCTGCTTGAGGAGCGGGATTTGGACAAAGCGCTTGGCAATACGTTCCGCGTCCGGTTCCGGTTGGGCGAGTTTGATTCGGACGAAATGAATCCATACGCCAGCATTCCCGCAGACAGGCTTTGCTCGGCTGAGCATAGCGCGTTGGCGCTTCGGGCGGCGAAGGAGTCGGTCGTTCTGCTCAAAAACGACGCTGCCGCGCTGCCGATTGACAGGAACAAAACAAGCAGCGTCGCTGTCATTGGGCCGCTTGCCGATGTCATATACCGCGACTGGTATTCAGGCGCCTTCCCCTATAAAGTTACGCCGCTTGAAGGCATTCGCCGCAAGCTGGAAGGAAAGGCGGTCTCTTATTGCAGCGCGAACGATCTGGTCAAGCTGCGTGCAGTCGTGAACGGCAAAGGGCTGAGCGTCAATGAAAATGACGAGGGACGAATATATGCGGGCAGCGAGGCAGGGCGCGAGGAGATTTATGAGCTGACCGATTGGGGCTGGAACAGCCTGACTTTACGCAGCGTCAAGACGGGTAAAATGCTGTCCGTCGCCGACGATGTCCATTTGGCGGCGACCGCGGACGAGGCGTTCGGCTGGTTCGTGAAGGAAGTCTTTTCGTTCGAGGAGCAAAGAGAGCGGCAATTCGCCATTCGCGCTTGGGACGGCCGCTGGATTATGGCGCCGAATGACGGAGAAGCGTCGCTTCATATCGCTTCGAAAGAGATTCAACTGGGCGAGGAAGCGCTGTTCACGATGGAAACGGTCGCCAGCGGTATAACGGAGGCTGCTGAGGCTGCTCGGAGCGCCGATACGGCGATTGTCGTCGTCGGCAACAATACGATGATTAACGGCAAGGAGGACAAAGATCGCTCCGGGCTGGAGCTGCCTGCGCCGCAGGTGCAGCTTATTCGAGAAGTGGTTGCAGCCAATCCTAACACCGTTGTCGTCGTTGTCGGCGGCTATCCCTTCGCGATGAGCGAGGTGCAGGAGCTAGCGCCGGCTATCGTCTATACGGCGCACGGCTGCCAGGAGCTGGGAAATGCAATTGCCGAAGTGTTGTTCGGCGATTATTCCCCGGCAGGACGGTTAAATATGACCTGGTACAAGTCGGAGTCGCAGCTGACCGATATTATGGATTACGATATTATCCGCGGCAAGCGCACCTATATGTACTTTGAAGACGAACCGCTTTATCCGTTCGGACATGGCCTAAGCTACAGCTCGTTTGCGTACAGCGATCTCGCGCTGCATAACCGCATAAAAGGCGGCAAAGGAGCTGTCCTTGCTGAGCTGAAGGTGACAAATACGGGCGGCATTGCGGCGGACGAGGTTGTGCAGCTGTACGTTCGGGCAGAGAGCTCGCGCGTGAAGCGGCCGCTGAAGCAGCTGATCGGATTTGAACGCATCCGTCTGGAGCCGGGCGAGACGAAAACAGTCCAGCTTAGCGCAGCCGCCGACGAGTTCGAGTTATGGGACGTTACTCGCGACCGCTTCTGCTTCGAGGCGGGGACCTATACGTTCATGATCGGCGCGTCTTCAGCGGATATTCGATTAATGGAAACGGTCGTGCTGGAGGGGGAGACCATTCCTCCGCGCAATTTGTCGGAGACTGCGCTTGCTGTCAATTATGACGATTGCGCAAGCATTTATTTAGATGAAATTAAGGGTGGCGGCACTTGCATTCGCTTGAACGGCGAAACGGGCTGGATTTCCTTCGCCGATGTCGCTTGGAGCAGCACGCCGGCCTTATTGAACGTTTCGGTATGCGGCGGTGAGGAAGGCGGAGAGCTGATCGTTCGCAGCGCAGCCGCTGATGGCGCTGTTATCGGCAGGCTGGTTGTTGCGGCCAGCCCGGACAGCAATTGGGAGTCACAGGCTTGCGAGCTTGCGGCGGTCAGCGCCGAGACGCTGGAGCTGTTCATCGAGCTGAAAGGCAGCGTCATGCTGCACACAATTAAAGTAGACTAGTATACGGGGGAGATCGTTCTATACTTGCTCTTCCCAACGCAACGAAAGCCTGCGAATGTGGTATTATCCCCTCACGGTAGACAATGAGAAAAAGACATCTGTTAAGATGGACTTACAAGTTGTTTACCGGAGGGGATTTTTCATGGGGAAAACAGGTCGTACGAACAAAAGTTATCCAGA
>Ga0180215_1001699_pt1 | contig 23663 bp, 35 predicted proteins | sample eDN3rd37CBELigBY_FD_128871 | JGI IMG/M metagenome (GOLD analysis project Ga0180215, IMG submission 128871) | Enriched backyard soil microbial communities from Emeryville, California, USA - eDNA 3rd pass 37_C BE-Lig BY (version 2) (version 2) | ecosystem: Environmental > Terrestrial > Soil >...
CGCGGGCGCCACGGTCGTCGGCCCCGTGCCGCTTCCGACCGAGAAGAACGTGGTGTGCGTCATCCGTTCGCCCCACAAGTACAAGGACAGCCGCGAGCACTTCGAGATGCGCACCCACAAGCGCCTCATCGACATCGTGGACCCGACGCCCAAGGCCGTCGACTCGCTCATGCGACTCGACCTCCCGGCCGACGTCAACATCGAGATCAAGCTCTGAGGTACCTGATGTCCACCGCTACCAAGAACGTGAAGGGTCTGCTCGGCACGAAGCTCGGCATGACCCAGGTGTGGGACGAGAACAACAAGCTCGTTCCCGTGACCGTCATCGAGATCGCCCCCAACGTCGTCACCCAGGTGCGCACCCCCGAGAAGGACGGCTACGAGGCCGTGCAGATCGCCGCGGGCGCCATCGACCCCCGCAAGGTCAACCAGCCCGCCGCCGGCCACTTCAAGGCCGCGGGCGTGACCCCGCGCCGCCACCTCGCCGAGGTCCGCACCGCTGACGCGTCGAGCTACGAGCTCGGCCAGGAGCTCACGGTCGACGGCACCTTCGAGGCCGGCCAGCTCGTCGACGTCGTCGGCACGAGCAAGGGCAAGGGCTTCGCCGGCGTCATGAAGCGCCACAACTTCAAGGGCGTCTCCGCCTCGCACGGTGCCCACCGCAACCACCGCAAGCCCGGCTCGATCGGTGCGTCGTCGACCCCCAGCCGTGTCTTCAAGGGCATGCGCATGGCCGGTCGCATGGGTGGCGAGCGCGTGACCGTGCTGAACCTCCGCGTGCACGCCGTCGACGCCGAGAAGGGCCTCCTCCTCGTCAAGGGCGCCGTTCCCGGTGCGCGCGGCCGTCTCGTTTTCGTCCGCAACGCAGTGAAGGGGGCGTAGTCCATGGCTACCGCGACCAACACCATCGACACCCTCGACATCACCGGCAAGAAGTCCGGCACGGTCGAGCTCCCCGCTGAGCTCTTCGACGTGCAGACCAACGTGCCGCTGATCCACCAGGTCGTCGTCGCCCAGCTCGCCGCGGCGCGCCAGGGCACCCACAAGACCAAGACCCGTGGCGAGGTCTCGGGCGCCGGCCGCAAGCCCTTCAAGCAGAAGGGCACGGGCCGCGCCCGCCAGGGCTCGATCCGCGCGCCGCAGATGACCGGCGGTGGCATCGTCCACGGCCCGCAGCCGCGCGACTACTCGCAGCGCACCCCCAAGAAGATGATCGCCGCCGCCCTGCTCGGCGCGCTCTCCGACCGCGCCCGCGGCGGCCGCATCCACGCGGTCGAGGGCTTCGCGGCCGGCGACGTGGCGAAGACCCGCGACGCGGTGGCGCTGCTCGAGGGCATCGCCCCCGCCAAGCACTACCTGGTCGTGCTCACGCGCGACGAGGAGCTCAGCGAGCGCGCGGTGCGCAACATCCCGACCGTGCACGTGCTGCCGGTCGACCAGCTCAACGCCTACGACGTGCTCGTCGCCGACGACATCGTCTTCAGCACGGCCGCGCTCGAGGCGTTCATCGCCGCGAAGCAGGCGAAGAAGGAAGAGGTCTCCGCATGAGCGCCGCACACAACAAGGACCCGCGCGACATCATCATCGCGCCCGTCGTCTCGGAGAAGAGCTACGGCCTGATCGACGAGGGCAAGTACACGTTCATCGTGGACCCCCGCTCGAACAAGACCGAGATCAAGCTCGCCATCGAGAAGATCTTCAACGTGCAGGTCGCGTCGATCAACACCCTGAACCGCCAGGGCAAGACCCGCCGCACCCGGTTCGGCATCGGCAAGCGCAAGGACACCAAGCGCGCGATCGTCACCCTCAAGTCCGGTTCCATCGACATCTTCACGGCTGTCGGCTGAGGAGCATAGAGAAACATGGCTATTCGTAAGTACAAGCCCACGACCCCGGGTCGTCGCGGTTCGTCGGTCGCCGACTTCGCGGAGATCACGCGCTCGACGCCCGAGAAGTCGCTGCTCCGCCCGCTGTCGAAGACCGGTGGCCGCAACAACCAGGGCCGCATCACGACGCGTCACATCGGTGGTGGCCACAAGCGCCAGTACCGCGTGATCGACTTCCGTCGCAACGACAAGGACGGCGTGCCCGCCAAGGTCGCGCACATCGAGTACGACCCGAACCGCACCGCGCGCATCGCGCTGCTGCACTTCGTGGACGGCACCAAGCGCTACATCATCGCTCCCGACAAGCTCAAGCAGGGCGACCTCGTGGAGTCGGGCCCCAACGCCGACATCAAGCCCGGCAACAACCTCCCGCTGCGCAACATCCCCACGGGTACCGTCGTGCACGCGATCGAGCTCCGTCCCGGCGGCGGCGCGAAGATGGCCCGATCGGCGGGTGCCTCGGTGCGCCTCGTCGCGAAGGACGGCCCCTACGCGCAGCTGCGCCTGCCCTCCGGCGAGATCCGGAACGTCGACGCGCGCTGCCGCGCGACCGTCGGCGAGGTCGGCAACGCCGAGCAGTCGAACATCAACTGGGGCAAGGCCGGCCGCAAGCGCTGGAAGGGCGTGCGCCCGACGGTCCGCGGTGTCGCGATGAACCCGATCGACCACCCGCACGGTGGTGGTGAGGGCAAGACCTCCGGTGGTCGTCACCCGGTGAGCCCCTGGGGTCAGCCCGAGGGCCGCACGCGTCGCCCCAACAAGGAGAGCGACAAGCTCATCGTCCGTCGTCGCACCGTCGGCAAGAAGCGCAAGTAGGAGTAAGAGAAGATGCCTCGCAGTCTCAAGAAGGGCCCCTTCGTCGACGAGCACCTGCTTCGCAAGGTCGTCGTCCAGAACGAAGCGGGCAGCAAGAACGTCATCAAGACCTGGTCGCGTCGTTCGATGATCGTCCCGGCCATGCTCGGCCACACGATCGCCGTGCACGACGGCCGCAAGCACATCCCGGTGTTCGTCACCGAGACCATGGTGGGTCACAAGCTCGGCGAGTTCGCACCCACCCGCACCTTCCGTGGACACGTGAAGGACGACAAGAAGGGCCGCCGCCGCTAGTCGCGGTGGTGTGAAGGAGGAAGAAATGGTGGAGTCGATCGCCCGCGTGCGACACATCCGCGTCACCCCCATGAAGGCTCGCCGCGTCGTCAACATGATCCGCGGCAAGCAGGCTCAGGAGGCACTCGCCATCCTGAAGTTCGCACCCCAGGGTGCGAGCGAGCCGGTGTACAAGCTCGTCGCCTCGGCCATCGCGAACGCTCGCGTCAAGGCCGACGCCACGAACACCTACCTGGACGAGCAGGACCTGTACGTGAAGACGGCCTACGTCGACGAGGGCACCACCCTCAAGCGATTCCAGCCGCGCGCGCAGGGCCGTGCCTTCCGCATCAACAAGCGCACGAGCCACATCACCGTCGTGCTCGGCACGCCCGAGGAGGGTACGAAGTAATGGGTCAGAAGGTCAACCCGTACGGCTTCCGTCTCGGCATCACCACCGACCACGTGTCGCGCTGGTTCTCCGACTCGACGAAGCCCGGTCAGCGTTACGCCGACTACCTCGCCGAGGATGTCAAGATCCGTCGCCTGCTCCAGACGTCGCTCGACCGTGCGGGCGTGTCCCGCATCGAGATCGAGCGCACCCGCGACCGCGTCCGCGTGGACATCCACACGGCGCGTCCGGGCATCGTGATCGGCCGCCGCGGCGCCGAGGCCGAGCGCATCCGCGCCGACCTCGAGAAGCTCACCGGCAAGCAGATCCAGCTCAACATCCTCGAGGTGAAGAACCCCGAGGCCGACGCCCAGCTCGTCGCCCAGGGCATCGCCGAGCAGCTGAGCGCCCGCGTGGCGTTCCGCCGCGCGATGCGCAAGGGCCTGCAGGGCGCGCAGCGCGCCGGCGCCAAGGGCGTCCGGATCCAGGTGTCGGGTCGCCTCGGCGGCGCCGAGATGAGCCGCTCGGAGTTCTACCGCGAGGGCCGCGTGCCCCTGCACACGCTCCGCGCGAACATCGACTACGGCTTCTACGAGGCCAAGACCACCTTCGGCCGCATCGGCGTGAAGGTCTGGATCTACAAGGGCGACATCACCAACAAGGAACTCGCGCGCGAGCAGGCGGCCCAGAAGCCGTCCCGCGACCGCAGTGACCGTCCCCGCCGCGACCGCGCCCCCAAGGCCGAGCCGGTGGCAGCAGGAGTTGAGGCATAACCATGTTGATTCCCCGTCGAGTCAAGTACCGCAAGCAGCACCACCCCGGCCGTTCGGGCCAGGCCACCGGCGGCACGAAGGTCACCTTCGGCGAGTTCGGCATCCAGGCCCTCAGCCCCGCCTACGTGACGAACCGCCAGATCGAGTCCGCTCGTATCGCGATGACCCGTCACATCAAGCGTGGCGGCAAGGTGTGGATCAACATCTACCCCGACCGTCCGCTCACGAAGAAGCCGGCCGAGACCCGCATGGGTTCCGGTAAGGGTTCGCCCGAGTGGTGGGTCGCCAACGTCAAGCCGGGTCGCGTCCTCTTCGAGGTCTCGGGCGTCTCCGAGGAACTCGCTCGCGAGGCGATGACCCGTGCCATCCACAAGCTGCCCCTCAAGGCACGCATCATCAAGCGCGAGGAGGGCGACGCATAATGGCCGTCGGAACCAAGGGGCTCGAGACCGTCGAGCTCGACACCTTCGAAGACGAGCGACTCGTCGACGAGCTGAAGAAGGCCAAGGAAGAGCTGTTCAACCTGCGCTTCCAGTCGGCCACCGGCCAGCTCGAGAGCCACGGCCGCCTCCGTGCGGTCAAGCGCGACATCGCCCGCATCTACACGGTCATCCGTGAGCGCGAGCTCGGCATCCGTGCCACGCCCGCCCCGGTCGAGGCGCCCGCCAAGGCCGAGAAGAAGACGAAGAAGGCCAAGGCCGAGGCTCCGAAGGATGCCGCGGCCGAGGCAGAGACCAAGGAGGCCTGATCATGGCTGAGACCAACAAGGCTGCAACGCCCGAGGTCGCCGAGACGGCCTCGCACCGCCCGTACCGCAAGGTGCGCCGCGGGTACGTCGTCAGCGACAAGATGCAGAAGACCATCGTCGTCGAGGTCGAGGACCGCGTGAAGCACCCGCTCTACGGCAAGGTCATCCGCCGCACCTCGAAGGTCAAGGCGCACGACGAGCAGAACTCCGCCGGCATCGGCGACCTCGTCGTGATCAGCGAGACCCGCCCCCTCAGCGCCACCAAGCGCTGGCGCCTGGTCGAGATCGTCGAGAAGGCCAAGTAAGCCCCCGGCTTGCTTGAGAGAAGGAATCCAAGATGCTTCAGCAGGAATCGCGCCTGAAGGTCGCCGACAACACCGGCGCCAAGGAGCTGCTCACGATCCGTGTCCTCGGTGGTTCGAAGCGCCGGTACGCCGGCCTCGGCGACGTCATCGTCGCGACCGTCAAGGACGCCATCCCCGGCGGCAACGTCAAGAAGGGCGACGTGGTCAAGGCCGTCGTCGTCCGCACCGTGAAGGAGACCCGTCGTCCCGACGGCTCGTACATCAAGTTCGATGAGAACGCCGCGGTGATCCTCAAGAACGACGGTGACCCCCGTGGCACCCGAATCTTCGGACCGGTCGGTCGCGAGCTGCGCGACCGCAAGTTCATGAAGATCATCTCGCTGGCACCGGAGGTTATCTGAGTCATGGCCAAGATCAAGAAGGGTGACCTCGTGCAGGTCATCTCGGGCCGCAGCCAGGCCCGCGGCGGAGACCGCGGCAAGCAGGGCAAGGTCATCGAGGTGCTCGTCGACGAGAACCGCGTCGTGGTCGAGGGCGTGAACTTCGTCACGAAGCACGTCCGCGTCGGCCAGACGCAGCGCGGCACCAAGACCGGCGGCATCGAGACCCACGAGGCTCCGATCCACGTGTCGAACGTCGCCATCGTCGACCCCGAGACGAAGAAGCCGACCCGCGTCGGCTTCCGCACGGAGACCGTCACCAAGGACGGCGTCCAGAAGACGGTCCGCGTCCGCTACGCGAAGAAGTCAGGTAAGGACCTGTAGCAATGACTGACACCGCGACTGCCGCGCCGGCTGGCAAGATCCAGCCGCGCCTCAAGCAGAAGTACAAGACCGAGATCGCGCAGGCGCTCACCGAGGCCAACGGGTACACCAACCCGCACCAGGTCCCGGGCCTCGTGAAGATCGTCGTGAACATGGGTGTGGGCGAGGCCGCCCGCGATGGCAAGATCATCGACGGCGCCATCGCCGACCTCACCCGCATCACCGGCCAGAAGCCGCAGGTCACCAAGGCCCGCAAGTCCATCGCGCAGTTCAAGCTGCGCGAGGGCCAGCCGATCGGCGCGCACGTCACGCTGCGCGGCGACCGCATGTGGGAGTTCCTCGACCGCCTGCTCTCGCTGGCGCTGCCCCGCATCCGCGACTTCCGCGGCCTGTCGGACCAGCAGTTCGACGGCAACGGCAACTACACCTTCGGCCTCGTGGAGCAGTCCGTGTTCCACGAGATCGACCAGGACAAGATCGACCGCGTTCGCGGCATGGACATCACCGTGGTGACCACCGCCAAGACCGACGACGAGGGTCGCGCGCTGCTGAAGGCGCTCGGCTTCCCGTTCCGCTCGAACACGGCCGCCAACTGAACATCGGATGCCGCGGGCACTCCCGAGCCCGTCGAAGGGGAGTCCGCGGCATCCACCCGGCACCGGCACCCGCCGGCGCCTCCCACCACAGGTCATCACTCGTGTAACGGGTGCTGAAACCTGGTGAACGTAAGGAAACATCCGTCATGACGATGACCGACCCGGTCGCTGACATGCTGACCCGCCTTCGCAACGCGAACTCGGCGCACCACGACACCGTGTCGATGCCGCACTCGAAGCTGAAGGCCCACATCGCCGAGATCCTCGCCAACGAGGGCTACATCGCCGGCTTCGAGGTCACCGACGCCCGCGTGGGCAAGACGCTCACGCTGAAGCTGAAGTTCGGCCCGAACCGCGAGCGCTCCATCGCCGGCATCAAGCGGGTCTCGAAGCCCGGCCTCCGCGTGTACGCGAAGTCGACCGAGCTCCCCAAGGTGCTCGGCGGCCTCGGCGTCGCGATCCTGTCCACTTCCAGCGGTCTGCTCACCGACCGCCAGGCCGAGAAGAAGGGCGTGGGTGGGGAAGTCCTCGCCTACGTGTGGTAGTTCCATGTCACGAATCGGACGACTTCCCATCGACATCCCCGCCGGTGTCGACGTCACGGTCGACGGCTCCGCCGTCACCGTCAAGGGCCCCAAGGGCGAGCTCTCGCTGACCGTCCCGACGCCGATCGAGGTCAAGGTCGAAGACGGCCAGGTCCTCGTCACCCGGCCCGACGACGAGCGCGACTCGCGCTCGCGCCACGGCCTCACCCGCACGCTCATCGCGAACGACATCATCGGCGTCACGCAGGGCTACTCCAAGGGCCTCGAGATCGTGGGCACCGGGTACCGCGTCGCGCAGAAGGGCAACGCGGTCGAGTTCGCGCTCGGCTTCTCGCACCCGGTGACCGTCGAGGCGCCGGCCGGCATCACCCTGACCGTCGAGGGCAACAACAAGCTCACGGTGTCGGGCATCTCGAAGCAGGCCGTCGGCGAGACCGCCGCGAACATCCGCAAGATCAAGAAGCCCGAGCCCTACAAGGGCAAGGGCATCCGCTACGCCGGCGAGGTCGTGCGTCGCAAGGCCGGAAAGGCTGGTAAGTAATCATGGCCGTGAAGAGCAAGTCGGCTGCGCGTTCGCGCCGCCACACCCGCCTTCGCAAGAAGATCGTCGGCACCGAGCAGCGTCCGCGCCTCGTCGTCACGCGTTCGGCCCGTCACGTCTTCGTGCAGGTCGTCGACGACAGCAAGGGCCGCACCGTGGCCTCGGCCTCGACCATGGAGGCCGACCTCCGCGCGTTCGAGGGCGACAAGACCGCCAAGGCCAAGAAGGTCGGCGAGCTCGTCGCCGAGCGCGCGAAGCAGGCCGGCATCGACTCGGTCGTCTTCGACCGCGGCGGCAACAAGTACGCCGGGCGAGTCGCCGCCATCGCCGATGGTGCGCGAGAGGCGGGGCTGAGCCTGTGACTGACAACAAGAAGGAGAACGAGGTGGCTGCAGTGGCAGAGGCACCCGTGGAGACCGCCGCTTCGAGCGCACCTCCCCAGAACGAGCCGCGTGAGGCCCGTCGAGGCAGCCGCGACCGTGGCCCGAGCCGCGACCGTGGCGGCCGTGACGCCGAGAAGAGCCAGTTCCTCGAGCGCGTGGTGACCATCAACCGCGTGTCGAAGGTCGTCAAGGGCGGTCGTCGCTTCAGCTTCACGGCGCTGGTCGTCGTGGGTGACGGCAACGGCCTGGTCGGCGTCGGCTACGGCAAGGCGCGCGAGGTCCCGACCGCGATCTCGAAGGGCGTCGAGGAGGCGAAGAAGAACTTCTTCCGCGTCCCGCGCGTCGGCGCGACCATCCCGCACCCCGTGCAGGGTGAGGCCGCGGCGGGCGTCGTCCTGCTGCGCCCCGCGTCGCCCGGTACCGGTGTCATCGCCGGCGGCCCCGTGCGCGCCGTGCTCGAGTGCGCCGGCATCCACGACGTCCTGAGCAAGTCGCTCGGCTCGTCGAACACCATCAACATCGTGCACGCCACGGTCGAGGCCCTCAAGGAGCTCGAGGAGCCCCGTGCGGTCGCCGCGCGTCGTGGCCTCGACTACGACGAGGTCGCCCCGGCCCGTCTGCTGCGTGCCGAGGCCCAGGCGGCCGAGGCCGCCGCAGCAGCGAAGGCAGGTGCCTGATGGCCAAGCAGCTGAAGGTGACCCAGATCAAGTCCAAGGTGAGCGAGAAGCAGTACCAGCGCGACACGCTGCGCAGCCTCGGTCTCAAGCGCATCGGCGACTCCGTCGTGCGCGATGACACCCCGCAGAACCGCGGGTACGTCAAGACCGTCGCCCACCTCGTGAAGGTTGAGGAGATCGACTGATGGCTGAAGAGAAGAACGAGGCCGTGGCCGAGGAGACCCCGAAGAAGGCTCCGGCGAAGAAGGCCGCTGCGAAGCCCGCCGCCGAGAAGGCTCCGGCCAAGAAGGCTCCCGCCAAGGCCGCCGCCGCGAAGTCCGACGACGCGAAGGCCGAGAAGGCCCCCGCGAAGAAGGCCTCGGCGAAGAAGGCCGAGCAGGACGTCGCGAAGCGCGAGCCGGTGCTGAAGGTGCACCACCTGCGCCCGGCACCCGGTGCCAAGAAGGACAAGACCCGCGTCGGTCGCGGTGAGGGTTCGAAGGGCAAGACGGCCGGTCGCGGCACCAAGGGTTCGAAGGCCCGCAACAACATCCGCCCCGGCTTCGAGGGTGGCCAGCTTCCGTACCACATGCGTGCGCCGAAGCTGCGCGGCTTCAAGAACCCGTTCCGCGTCGAGTACCAGGTGGTCAACCTGGACAAGCTCGCCGAGCTCTACCCGAAGGGCGGCGACGTCACCGTCGCCGACCTCGTCGAGAAGGGTGCCGTCCGCAAGAACGAGCGCGTGAAGGTGCTCGGCAACGGCGACATCCAGGTGAAGCTCAACGTCGCGGTCGACAAGGTCTCCGGCTCCGCCGAGCAGAAGATCGTCGCCGCCGGCGGCTCGGTCAAGTAGGCCGCAGCATCACCGATTGTTCGAGCCTGTCGGGACCTCGCGTATGATTCACGGGGGTCTCGACAGGCTCGAACCGCATGCGGACTGAGTCCGCAGGCGCAGCAACCCGCTCCATGACGGAGCTACAGGAGGACGAGTGTTCAACGCCATCGGGCGGATCTTCCGCACGCCGGATCTTCGACGCAAGATCGGATTCACGCTGGGCATCGTGGCCCTGTTCCGCCTCGGCTCGTTCATCCCCGCGCCGTTCGTGGACTTCGGCAACGTGCAGGCGTGTCTGGCGGCGAGCCAGGGGGCATCCGGCCTCTACGAGCTCGTGAACCTGTTCTCGGGCGGTGCGCTGCTGCAGCTCTCGATCTTCGCGCTGGGCATCATGCCCTACATCACCGCGTCGATCATCGTGCAGCTGCTGCGCGTCGTGATCCCGCACTTCGAGACCCTCTACAAGGAGGGCCAGGCCGGGCAGGCGCGCCTCACGCAGTACACGCGCTACCTCACGATCGCGCTCGGCGTCCTCCAGTCGACGACGCTCATCACCGTGGCCCGCTCGGGCGCCCTGTTCCCCTCGAGCGCCCCCGAGTGCTCGCAGCTCATCACGAACGACGCCTGGTACGCGATCCTGCTCATGGTCATCACCATGACCGCGGGCACCGGCCTCATCATGTGGATGGGCGAGCTCATCACCGAACGCGGCATCGGCAACGGCATGTCGCTGCTCATCTTCACCTCGATCGCAGCCACCTTCCCCGGCGCGCTGTGGGCGATCGCCATCTCGCGCGGATTCGACGTGTTCTTCGTCGTGCTGGCCATCGGACTCCTCGTCGTGGTCGGCGTCGTCTTCGTCGAGCAGTCGCAGCGGCGCATCCCCGTGCAGTACGCGAAGCGCATGGTCGGCCGGCGCACCTACGGCGGCAACAACACCTACATCCCGATCAAGGTCAACATGGCCGGCGTGGTGCCCGTCATCTTCGCCTCGTCGCTGCTGTACCTGCCCGCGCTCATCGCGCAGTTCAACCAGCCGGCCGCCGGCGAGGAGCCGCAGCCCTGGGTCGTGTGGATCACGAACTACCTCACCAAGGGCGACCACCCGCTCTACATGCTCCTGTACTTCCTGCTCATCGTCGGCTTCACGTACTTCTACGTGGCGATCACGTTCAACCCCGACGAGGTCGCGGAGAACATGAAGAAGTACGGCGGGTTCATCCCCGGCATCCGTGCGGGCCGTCCGACGGCCGAGTACCTCGACTACGTGCTCACGCGCATCACCCTCCCCGGCTCGATCTACCTGGGTCTCATCGCGCTGATCCCGCTCATCGCGTTCTCGCTGGTCGGGGCCAACCAGAACTTCCCGTTCGGCGGTGCCTCGATCCTCATCATCGTGGGCGTCGGCCTCGAGACCGTGAAGCAGATCGACGCGCAGCTCCAGCAGCGCCACTACGAAGGACTCCTCCGATGACCGTTGGACAGGCTCCCGGCGACGCCGCCTCCGCGACCAGCTCCGCCCGCTTCCTCATCGTCGGGCCGCAGGGCTCCGGCAAGGGGACGCAGGGTGTGCTCATCGCCGAGGCGTTCGGCGTGCCGTCGATCTCCACCGGCGACGTGTTCCGCGAGAACATCGCCAACGGCACCGAGCTCGGCAAGCGGGTGCAGGCGATCGTCGAGGCGGGCGAGCTCGTCCCCGACGAGCTGACCTGCGAGCTCGTGCGCGACCGGCTCGCGCAGCCCGACGCCGCGCGCGGCTTCCTGCTCGACGGGTTCCCGCGCAACCGCGGCCAGGTCGACGATCTCGCCGACTTCCTCGAGTCGCGCGGCGAGGCGCTCGATGCCGTCATCGAGCTCAACGTCCCGCGTGACGTCAGCATCGAGCGACTGCGCCAGCGCGCCGTCGAGCAGGGCCGCACCGACGACACCGAAGAGGTCATCGCCAACCGACTCGCGATCTACGAGCGCGAGACGGCCCCGATCCTCGAGGTCTACCGCGAGCAGGGGCTCGTCGTCGACATCGACGGCGTGGGCACGCTCGACGAGGTGACGACCCGCATCTTCGAGGCGCTCGCCGCACGCGGGCTCGTCGCCGGTGACGGCGGCAACGGCGCGGCGGCCTGACCCGCCGGGTGTTCAGGCGCTCCATCTACAAGTCGCCCGCCGAGCTGCGGGCGATGGTGCCGGCCGGCGCCGCCACCGCGGCGGCGCTGGCCGAGGCGGGGCGCCTGCTCGCCCCCGGCACCACGCCGCTCGAGCTCGACGCCGCCGCCGAACGGGTGATCCGCGGGCTCGGCGGCCGGCCGAACTTCCAGCTCGTGCCGGGCTACCGGCACACCCTCTGCGTCTCGGTCGACGACGACGTGGTGCACGGCATCCCCGGTGACCGGCCGTTCCGCCCCGGCGACATCGTGTCGGTCGACGGCGGCGCCGAGGTCGGCGGGTGGAACGGCGACGCGGCGTTCACCGTCGTGCTGCCCGACCCCGATCGACCCGACGTGGTTCGCGCCCGCCGGGCGCTCTCCGAGGTCACCGAGTCCGCCCTGTGGCGCGGGATCGCCGAGCTCGCGACCGCTCGCCACCTCAACGAGGTCGGCGGGGCGATCGAGGAGCACGTCGAGGCGGCCGGCTCGCCGTCGACCGGAGCGGCGCACTACGGCATCCTCACCGACTACGTCGGCCACGGCATCGGCCGCACCATGCACGAGGAGCCCCCGGTGTTCAACTACCGGGTGCGGGGGCGGGGCCCGGCGGTGCGCCCCGGCCTCGTGGTCGCGATCGAGCCGATGATCGTCGCGGGGGCGATCGACACGTTCGTGCGCGACGACGAGTGGACGGTCACCACCGCTGACGGCGCCGACGCCGCCCACTGGGAGCATTCCGTGGCCGTGCACGACGACGGCATCTGGGTGCTCACCGCCGACGACGGCGGTGCGGCCGGCCTCGCGCCGTTCGGCGTCACGCCGGTCCCCATCGCCGGCGCCTGACGGCTCACCCGCCGTGCGGCTCCATGAGCCGTGCCAGCTCCGCGAGCAGCCCGGGGTAGTCGGTCGCACCCTGCACCAGCCGCTGCACGTTCTCGCGCTCGGAGAACGCCTCGACGAACTGGTCGAACACCTCCTGGAACTCCGCCCGGCCGCTCTCGGCGAACGCGATGAGGGCGACGACGTTGACGTTCGCGCCGCCCCACTCGATCGGCACGTCGTCGATCGCGATCGCGATCGCCGTGCGCCGCGCCGACATGGTCATCGCATGCGGCACCGCGAGCTGCTCGGTGAACGCCGTCGAGGAGAGCCGCTCCCGTTCGAGCGCACCCTCGACGTAGGCGCGATCGATGACCCCGGCCGCGATCATCCGGTCGCCGAGCATGCGGATCGCGCCGTCGCGGTCGAATCCCCGCAGGCCGCGAACGAAGAGCTCGGGCGCGATGTAGCCCGACAGGGATGCCGCGAGGCGCGCGCGCCGGCGGGCCCGTCGCACCCGGGCGATCTCGGCCCGAACCCGCTCGAGGTCGGCCTCGGTCGGGAACGGCGCCACGAGGACGAGCCGCTCGACCGGCGCCGACGGCTCGATGACCGCGACGAGCACGTCGGCGTTCTCGACGGCGCCCCCGTGCCCGTGGTCGGGCCCCACGACCTCCACCTCGTCGTCGACGGCCCCGCGGATGCGGTCGACCAGGGCGGTGTGCACGTCGTGGTACGCGGGCGCCGAGACCGCCACCCGCACCGTCTCGCCGCGCGACCGCCGCTGGTCGAGGTAGGCGCCCACGTGCATCGCGATGTAGGCGATCTCGTCGTCGTCGACCGCGATGCCCTCGGTGCGCGCGAGCTCGCTCGCGATGTACACCGCCAGTTCGTAGATGAGCGGGTATGCGGCCTTGATCTGGGCGGTGAGCGGATTGCGCGAGAACGCCGACGTGCTCGCGCGCGCGACGAGGTTGTCGACGTGCAGCGCGAGCCGGTCGATGAAGTCCTCGTCGTCGAGGTCGACGAGGTAGGCCGCCGACGCGCTGCCGACGATGCGCCGCACGAGCGGCACGCGTGGAGAGATCGGGCGGCCCGGGGCATCCGCCTGCGCCGCCGCCGTCGTGCGGGTCGCGGCCCGGGTCTCGAGGAGCCGGGTCAGGTGGGCCAGGTCGGCCGGGCCGATCGCCGTGCCGAAATGCTCGTGGACGAGCCGGGCCAGCAGTTCGGCCAGCGGCCCCTCGGTCGTCGCCGGCGCCCGGGATGCCGCGCCGGGCGAGGATGCCGCCGCGGCGGGTGACCCGGCGGCGCCGCTCTCGGCCTCGTCGAGCGGATGGTTCGCGGCGACGCGATCCAGCGCGATGGCGGTGTGCAGCAGGACGTCGTTGAGTCCGTACTCGTTCGGCGCGTACCCCGCCTCGGCGAGCCCGGCGACGAGCGCGGTGCGGAACTCCGCCACTTCGGGGAAGGCGGCCCGGAGCCGGTCGAGCTCGAGCATGCCGCGCGACTGCTCCTCGCGGAAGAGCGCACCGAGCAGGCGCCGACGCGCGGACTCCGGCCCCTCGAGCGTGATGCGGGAGCCGTGCCGCACGAGCGCGAGGCCCGTGCCGTCGAGTCGCGCGCGCACTCGGGTCAGGTCGGCCTCGAAGGTCGAGTCGCTGACGTGGTTCGCCTCCGCCGTCTCGTGCACGTCGAGCCCCTCGTCGGCGTCGATGAGCGAGCGGATGACGCGGGCGGCCCGCAGCTGCGGGGAGGAGTCGCGCCGCGCGCGCGTGCCGCGGCCCGCCCAGGCCGCGCGGTCGAGCCGGTAGCCCGCCGGTCCGGACTCGACGATGACGCCCCCGGAGTTCGCCTGCGCCGCGTAGGTGCGGATCGTGCGCGTGGTGACGCCGAGCCGGTCGGCGAGCTCGGACGCGGTCGTCCAGCCGTCGGCATGGCCGAGCGCCTCGACGAGGCGCTCCCACTTCTCGGCCACTGCGACTCCCGGTTCGTGGCGCCACGCGACGCCGTGCGGTGCAGCCAGTCAACCATCGACGCCGCGACCGGTGGGCGGATCCGGAACGCATTTTCCGGGGGTGCGGAAGAAGATCGGGTGGAGCCCGCCGGAGGCGCGAGAGCAGAATCGACTCCATCGCGGCACCCGCCGCGGCGAACGATCGACGAGGACCGGACGACACCGGGCGAGGAGGCCTGCCGATGCGCATCATCGTGGTCTGCGGCGCCGGTGCCTCCAGCACGTTCATCGCGCACCGCATCCGTCGCGCCGCGACGGCCCGCGGGCTCGAGGTCCGCGCGACGGCGACGAGCGAGTCCCAGCTCGACGCCGCCCTCGCCGATGCCGACGTGCTGCTCGTCGGCGCGCACCTCGCCGACCGGGTGGACCAGCTGCGCGCACGTGCCGCCGCGGCATCCGTGCCGCTCGCGATCCTCCCCGACGTCGTGGCCGCGTCGCCCGACGGCGGGGAAGCCCTCGACGTCGCCCTCGAGATCGCTGGGGCGCCGTCATGAGCCCGCGTCGCGCCTCGCGCGCCGCGGTTCCCACCGCACAGCCCGCGGGCTATGGTGATCGAGGGAACGGAAGCCAGCGACGGGAACCGGAGTCATGGTGGAACGCACTGTTCGGATCGGATCGACCCACGGCCTGCACGCACGGCCGGCCAAGCTCTTCACCCAGGCCGCTGCCGCGTCGGGCTCGTCGGTCACGATCCAGAAGACCGGTGGCGCACCCGTCAATGCGGCGAGCATCCTCGCCGTCATCGCGCAGGGGATCGACCACGGCGACGAGGTCACGATCGTCGTCGACGGCGGCGACGAGCAAGCGGTCCTCGACCAGCTCGTGGAGCTGCTCAGCACCGACCACGACGAGTAGCGCGCGGCATCCGTCGCCCGTTCGACCGAACTGGAGGGGCGAGTGATGGAGATCAACGGCACGGGCATCGGACAGGGTGTCGCCGTCGGACCGGTGGTGCGGATGGCCGAGCAGTTGCCGCCGCCCGTGGATCGGCCGAGCCACCTGGATCCCGAGCGCGAGGGCGAGCGCGCCCGTGCGTCGCTGTCGGTGGTCGCGGCCGAGCTCGCGAACCGCGGCGCGAAGGCCGGCGGTGCCGCGAAGGACGTGCTCGAGGCCCAGGCCATGATGGCCGAGGACCCGAGCCTCATCGACGAGGTCACGAAGCTCCTCGCCACGGGCAAGACCGCCGAGCGCGCCGTCTACGAGGCGTTCGCCGCCTACCGCGACCTGCTGCTCGGCATGGGCGGGTACATGGCCGAGCGCGCCACCGACCTCGACGACATCTCGCAGCGCGTCATCGCGCACCTCCTGAAGCTCCCCGCGCCGGGCGTGCCCAACCCGGGGCATCCGTTCGTGCTCGTGGCACGCGACCTCGCGCCGGCCGACACCGCCATGCTCGACCTCGGCCAGGTGCTCGGCCTCGTCACCATCGACGGTGGCCCCACCTCGCACACCGCGATCCTCGCCCGCGAGAAGTCGATCGTCGCGATCGTCGGCGCCGCGGATGCCGCGACCCTCGCCGACGGCGACACGGTCATCGTCGACGCGGCGAACGACGTCGTCATCTCCGATCCCACGCCCGAGCAGGTCGCCGACGCGAAGGCCCGGATCGCCGAGCGCGCCGCCCTCGAGGCGGCTCCCGTCACGCCGGGGGCGCTCGCCGACGGCACGCCCGTGCCGCTGCTCGCGAACCTCGGATCGGCCGACGGGGCCGCCGAGGCCCTGCAGCTCGGCGCCGAGGGCGTGGGCCTGTTCCGCACCGAGTTCCTGTTCCTCGACGCCGACACGGCGCCCAGCGTGCGCGAGCAGCAGGAGCACTACACGCGGCTGTTGACGGCGTTCGCCGGCAGGAAGGTCGTGGTGCGGGTGCTCGACGCCGGCGCCGACAAGCCGCTGTCGTTCCTCAACGACGCGCACGAGGAGAACCCGGCACTCGGGCTCCGCGGCATCCGCGCGCTGCGGCACTCGGAGGTCGTGCTGCGCGAGCAGCTCACGGCGCTCGCCGCGGCCGACGCCGCGACCGACGCGGAGCTGTGGGTCATGGCGCCGATGGTCGCGACCGTCGAGGAGACCCGCTACTTCGCCGCGCTCGCCAAGGAGCTCGGCATCAGGGTGGCCGGCGTGATGGTCGAGACGCCGTCGGCGGCGCTCATCGCCGACCGCGTGCTCGGCGCGTGCGACTTCGCGTCGATCGGCACGAACGACCTGACGCAGTACACGATGGCGGCCGACCGGCTGCTCGGCACGGTCGCGAACCTGCAGAGCCCGTGGCATCCGGCCGTGCTGAAGCTCGTCGCCGACGTCGGCGCCGCGGGCGCGGAGCTCGGCAAGCCGGTCGGCATCTGCGGCGAGGCCGCCGCCGATCCGCTCCTCGCCGTGGTGCTCGTCGGCCTCGGCGCCACCAGCCTGTCGATGTCGCCATCGGCACTCGCAGATGTCCGCGCCTCCCTCGCGCGGTACACGCCCGACGACGCCAAGGCGCTCGCCCGGGCGGCCCTGGCCGCTGAGGGAGCGGCCGAAGCCAAGCAGGCGGCCCAGGCCGCCGCGACCGAGATCACCACGGCGCGGGCCACCGCGTCGTGACCACCACGGCGCGGGCGACCGCGTCGTGATCACGAGAGAGGCATTCGCATGACAACGACGTCACCCGAGACGAAGCGGCCAGGGGGAGCCCGCGTCGCGGTCCAGCGGTTCGGCACCTTCCTGTCGAGCATGATCCTGCCGAACATCGCCGCCTTCATCGCCTGGGGCATCGTGACGATGTTCTTCATCCCGGCCGGCTTCACGCCCAACGAGGCGCTCGCGAGCCTGGTCGGCCCGATGATCATCTACCTCCTCCCGCTCCTGATCGCCAACCAGGGCGGGCGGCTGGTGTACGACACGCGCGGCGGCGTCGTCGCGTGCATCGCCACCATCGGTGTCATCGTCGGCACGGACATCCCGATGTTCCTCGGCGCCATGATCATGGGCCCGCTGGCGGCGTGGCTCATGAAGCAGGTCGACCGGATCTGGGAGGGGAAGATCAAGGCGGGCTTCGAGATGCTCGTCAACAACTTCTCCGCCGGCATCCTCGGCTTCATCCTGGCGATCGCGGGCTTCTTCGCCTTCGGCCCGGTGGTGCAGGCCCTGAGCAACGGCCTCGAGGCCGCGGTCGACTGGTTGGTGAAGCTGTCGCTGCTCCCGCTGCTGTCGATCCTCGTGGAGCCGGGCAAGGTCCTGTTCCTGAACAACGCGATCAACCACGGCGTGTTCACGCCGATCGGGACGCAGCAGGCGAGCGAGACGGGCAAGTCGATCCTGTTCCTGGTCGAGGCCAACCCCGGACCCGGCCTGGGCATCCTGCTCGCCTTCACGTTCTTCGGCATCGGCCTGGCCCGGGCGAGCGCTCCCGGCGCGATCATCATCCAGTTCTTCGGCGGGATCCACGAGATCTACTTCCCGTACGTGCTGATGAAGCCGATCCTGATCATCGCGGCGATCGCCGGCGGCATGACCGGTGTCGCGACCAACGTGCTCTTCAACAGCGGCCTTCGAGCACCGGCGGCGCCGGGCAGCATCATCGCGGTCCTCGCACAGACGGCCTCCGACAGCTACGTCGGAGTGATCCTCTCGGTCGTGCTGTCGGCTGCGGTGTCGTTCATCATCGCGGCGGTCATCCTGCGAGCCAGTCGCAAGCGCGACCTGGAGAAGGCGAACGCGGGCGACCTGTCGGCCGCGATCGCCCAGACCGAGGCGAACAAGGGCAAGGAGTCCGGCATCCTGCAGAACCTGCAGGCGGGCGTCGACGAGGGCGGCGCGGAGCTGCTCGCGGAAGGCGAGGAGGCCGCGTTCGAGCGCAAGCCGATCCACAACATCATCTTCGCCTGCGACGCGGGGATGGGCTCGAGCGCCATGGGCGCCACGGTGCTGCGCAACAAGATCAAGAAGGCCGGCATCGACAGCGTCACGGTGACGAACAAGGCGATCGCGAACCTGACCGACGACGTCGACCTCGTGATCACGCACCAGGACCTCACCGACCGGGCCAGGCTGCAGTCGCCGAGCGCGCTGCACGTGTCGGTGGAGAACTTCATGAACTCGCCGAAGTACGACGAGATCGTGAACCTCCTGCAGTCGGAGGGGGTGCGCTGATCGTCGGATCGCGACGATCCGCCGCGGAGGCGGCGATCCGAGGCCGCGGTCAGTCTCGTTCACCGAGCCTGACCGCGGCCCTCGGGCGGAACACGAGGGCCCGGCGCACGACGGCCCGCGAGCAACGACAAGCGAGACGAAGGAGCATCCCATGACCGATGAGATCCTGCCCGCCGGCAACGTCCGGCTGGCCGCACGCGCTGCGAGCCGCGACGACGCGATCCGCGAGGCCGGAGCGATCCTCGTCGAGGCCGGTGCCGTCGACCCCGGGTACGTCGACTCGATGCTCGAGCGCGAGGGCTCGGTGTCGACCTATATGGGCAACTTCCTCGCGATCCCGCACGGCACGAACGAGGCGAAGGACCACATCCGCCGCTCGGCGCTCTCGGTGATCCGCTACGACGAGCCCGTCGACTGGGGCGGCGAGGAGGCCCGTTTCGTCGTCGGCATCGCCGGCATCGAGAACGAGCACCTCGACATCCTGTCCAAGATCGCGATCATCTTCTCCGACGACGACGCGGTGCAGCGGCTCATCGCGGCGCCGACCGCCGCCGAGCTGCACGCCCTGCTCTCCGAGGTCAACGAGTCGTGAAGGCCGTCCACTTCGGCGCCGGCAACATCGGGCGCGGGTTCGTCGGGCTGCTGCTGCACGAGGCCGGCTACGAGGTGGTGTTCGCCGACGTCAACGGGGAGCTCATCGACGCGCTCGCGGCATCCGACCACTACACCGTGCACGAGGTCGGCGCCGGCGCGCGCGACCGGGTCGTCGACGGCTACCGCGCGATCAACAGCCAGGCGGATGCCGCGACCCTGCTCGACGAGCTCGCCACCGCCGACGTGGTGACCACCGCGGTGGGGCCCAACATCCTGAGGTTCATCGCGCCGCACGTCGTGATGGCGCTGCGCGAGCGGTCGGCGGATGCGGCGCCGCTCGTGGTCATGGCGTGCGAGAACGCCATCAACGCCACGAACCTGCTCCGCGACGAGATCGTCGCGCTCTCGAGCCCCGCGGAGTGGCCCGAGCTCGAGGCGAAGGCGGTGTTCGCGAACACCGCGGTCGACCGCATCGTGCCGGGGCAGGCCGCCGACGCCGGCCTCGACGTGACGGTGGAGACCTTCTTCGAGTGGGCGATCGAGCGGCCCCCGTTCGGTGACGCGCCACCCGAGATCCCCGGGGCGCACTTCGTCGACGACCTCGCGCCCTACATCGAGCGCAAGCTCTTCACGGTGAACACCGGGCACGCCGCGACCGCGTACTTCGGGGCCGCCGCCGGGCACACCCGTATCAGCGACGCGCTCGCCGACCCCGCCGTGGCGGAGGCCGTCGGACGCGCGCTCGAGGAGACCTCGACGCTCATCGTCGACAAGCACGACTTCACCGCCGAGGAGCAGGACCGGTATCGCGCGACGATCCTCGAGCGCTTCCGCAACCCCGAGCTGCCCGACACCGTCGAGCGGGTCGGACGCCAGCCGCTACGCAAGCTCAGCCGGCACGAGCGGTTCATCGGCCCGGCGGCGGAGCTGGCCGAGCGCGGCCTTCCGGTGGCGGGCCTGCTTGCGGCCATCGGCGCGGCGCTGCGCTTCGACGTGCCCGCCGACCCCGAGAGCGTCGAACTGCGAGCCCTGCTCGCGAGCCGCGCGCCCGACGTGTTCGTGCACGACGTCACGGGCATCGAGGCGGGGCATCCGCTCGAGCCGGGGCTCGTGGAGGTCGTGACGGCGGCGAAGGCGGCGAGCTGAGCCCCGCCTGGCTGAGCTCCAGCTGGCCCGGTTCGGGGCCGGGAGAGCCCGGGCCCCGGTCTCGACTGGCGAAGGCGCCCGATATCGCCTATAGTTGACCCTTGGTGTTCTGCACGCCTGCTTCGGCGTGCCCGACGAGCGATCGTCGTTCGAGCACATCGCACGACCAGCATCCCAAACTCCAAGCGATAGTGAGGCTATGGCCAAGAAAGACGGCGTCATCGAGATCGAAGGCTCGGTCATCGAGGCACTCCCGAACGCGATGTTCCGGGTGGAACTCACGAACGGCCACAAGGTCCTCGCGCACATCTCAGGGAAGATGCGCCAGCACTACATCCGCATCCTCCCCGAGGACCGCGTGATCGTCGAGCTGAGCCCGTACGACCTGACGCGCGGCCGCATCGTCTACCGCTATAAGTAAGGGCTGCCGGAAAGTAACGGCCCGCGGCACCCCGCGGGCACGAGGACAGCGAACCCAAGGAAACAACTGTGAAGGTCAACCCCTCCGTCAAGCGCATCTGCGACAAGTGCAAGGTCATCCGCCGCCACGGCCGCGTCATGGTCATCTGCGAGAACCCGCGCCACAAGCAGCGCCAGGGTTGATCGCGCGCGACGCGTGAGCGTCGCGCCGATCAGGCATGCGCCACAACTGAATACGAATCCAGCTGATCCAAGACCCCGATTCATCGGGTGACACCCCGGGTTGGAGGCCCTGGCCCCGGATCAGCCCCACACCTCCACTTCGAAACAGGAGAACGCCAACATGGCACGTCTGGCAGGAGTCGACATCCCGCGCGAGAAGCGCGTGGAGATCGCACTGACCTACATCTACGGTGTCGGCCGCACGCGAGCGCTCACCACGCTCGCCGAGACCGGCATCGACGGGAACATCCGCGTGAAGGACCTCACCGACGACCAGCTCGTCGCCCTCCGCGACTACATCGAAGGCAACTTCAAGGTCGAGGGTGACCTCCGCCGCGAGGTCGCCGCCGACATCCGCCGCAAGGTCGAGATCGGTTCCTACGAGGGCCTGCGCCACCGTCGCGGCCTCCCGGTCCGCGGCCAGCGCACCAAGACCAACGCTCGCACCCGCAAGGGCCCGAAGCGCACCGTCGCCGGCAAGAAGAAGCCCGGCCGCAAGTAACCGCTCGTTCGCCAGATTCAGGAGATTTCACACATGGCAGCACCCAAGGCGGCTACTCGCAAGCCGCGTCGCAAGGAGAAGAAGAACGTCGCCGTGGGCCAGGCCCACATCAAGTCGACGTTCAACAACACCATCGTGTCCATCACCGACACGACCGGTGCCGTGATCAGCTGGGCGTCCTCCGGTGGCGTCGGCTTCAAGGGCTCGCGCAAGTCCACGCCGTTCGCCGCGCAGCTGGCCGCCGAGTCGGCCGCCCGCCAGGCGCAGGAGCACGGCATGAAGAAGGTCGACGTCTTCGTCAAGGGCCCGGGCTCGGGTCGTGAGACCGCGATCCGCTCGCTCCAGGCCGCGGGCCTCGAGGTCGGCAGCATCAACGACGTGACGCCGCAGGCGCACAACGGATGCCGCCCGCCCAAGCGCCGCCGCGTCTGAGTTCTCCGTCGACGGTGATCGAGGTGGCGTCCGGCACGGCCGGGCGCTCCTCGATCGCCGCACATCCGTTCTCTCACAACTCAAGATCCTCGACCTCGCAGGTGTCATATAGCGGACACCCTGCCGAAAGGAATCAACAGTGCTGATCGCACAGCGCCCGACGCTCACCGAAGAGAACATCTCGGAGTTCCGTTCGCGTTTCGTGATCGAGCCCCTCGAGCCGGGCTTCGGTTACACCCTGGGCAACTCCCTCCGTCGCACCCTCCTCTCCTCGATCCCCGGCGCAGCCGTGACGAGCATCCGCATCGACGGCGTGCTCCACGAGTTCTCGACCGTCCCGGGCGTGAAGGAGGACGTCACCGAGATCATCCTCAACATCAAGAACCTCGTCGTCTCGAGCGAGCACGACGAGCCCATCACCGCGTACCTCCGCAAGCAGGGCGCCGGTGAGGTCACCGCCGCCGACATCTCCGCTCCGGCCGGTGTCGAGGTGCACAACCCCGAGCTCGTGATCGCCACGCTCAACGACTCGGCCAAGTTCGAGCTCGAGCTCACGATCGAGCGCGGCCGCGGCTACGTCTCGGCCAGCCAGAACCGCAACGAGTACTCCGAGGCCGGCCAGATCCCGGTCGACTCGATCTACTCGCCGGTGCTGAAGGTCACCTACCGCGTCGAGGCCACCCGTGCCGGTGAGCGCACCGACTTCGACCGCCTCGTGGTCGACGTCGAGACCAAGCCCGCGATCTCGCCTCGTGACGCCATCGCCTCGGCCGGCCGCACGCTGACCGAGCTGTTCGGCCTCGCCCGCGAGCTCAACGTGGCCGCCGAGGGCATCGAGATCGGCCCCGCGCCGGTCGACGCCGTGCTCTCGAGCGAGCTCTCGATCCCGATCGAGGACCTCGACCTGTCCGTCCGCAGCTACAACTGCCTGAAGCGCGAGGGCATCAACACGGTCTCCGAGCTCGTCGCCCTGTCGGAGTCGCAGCTCATGAACATCCGCAACTTCGGCCAGAAGTCGGTGGATGAGGTCAAGGACAAGCTCACCGAGATGGGTCTTTCGCTGAAGGACTCCGTCCCCGGCTTCGACGGCGCCCACTTCTACACGGGCTTCGACGACGAGAACTGATCCGGCCAAGGCGGCCGCACCAACCCCCCACCACTGGAGATAACGAACCATGCCGAAGCCCACCAAGGGCCCCCGCCTCGGAGGCGGACCCGCGCACGAGCGGCTCCTGCTCGCGAACCTCGCCGCAGCGCTCTACACGCACGAGCGGATCACCACGACCGAGACGAAGGCCAAGCGCCTCCGTCCCCTCGCCGAGCGCCTCATCACGTTCGCGAAGCGCGGCGACCTGCACGCCCGTCGTCGCGTCCTGGCCGTGATCGGCGACAAGGCCGTCGTGCACAAGCTGTTCACCGAGATCGCGCCGCAGGTCGCCGACCGTGAGGGTGGCTACACCCGCATCACGAAGATCGGCAACCGCAAGGGCGACAACGCGCCCATGGCGGTCATCGAGCTCGTGCTCGAGCCCGTGACCCCGAAGAAGCGCGCCGCCAAGCCGGCCGCGGCTCCCGCCGCCGACGAGGCTCCCGCCGAGGAGCCCGTGGTCGAGGAGACCCCCGAGGAGGTCGTGACCGAGGCCGAGGCCACGGTCGACGAGGCCGCCGGCGCCGAGGCGTCGGAGGAGTCGGCCGAGGAGCCCGCCGAGGTCAAGTAACCTCGACGATCC
>Ga0180215_1001700_pt1 | contig 23632 bp, 23 predicted proteins | sample eDN3rd37CBELigBY_FD_128871 | JGI IMG/M metagenome (GOLD analysis project Ga0180215, IMG submission 128871) | Enriched backyard soil microbial communities from Emeryville, California, USA - eDNA 3rd pass 37_C BE-Lig BY (version 2) (version 2) | ecosystem: Environmental > Terrestrial > Soil >...
CTTCAAGATGCTGGTCTTTCAGCTAGCGATATTGATAAAGTCATCCTTGTTGGTGGCTCAACTCGTATTCCTGCTGTTCAAGAAGCAATCAAGAAAGAAACTGGCAAAGAACCACATAAAGGGGTTAATCCTGACGAAGTAGTTGCGTTAGGTGCAGCAATTCAAGGTGGAGTATTAACTGGAGATGTTAAAGACGTCGTTCTATTAGACGTAACACCTTTGTCACTTGGTATTGAAACAATGGGTGGTGTATTTACTCGTTTAATCGATCGTAATACAACAATCCCAACTAGTAAGTCTCAAACATTCTCAACTGCTGCAGACAATCAAACAGCTGTTGACATCCATGTACTTCAAGGTGAACGTCAAATGGCTGCAGATAACAAAACATTGGGTCGTTTCCAATTAACTGATATTCCACCAGCACCACGTGGAGTGCCACAAATTGAAGTAACATTTGATATCGATAAGAACGGTATCGTAAATGTTCGTGCAAAAGACCTTGGTACAAATAAAGAGCAAGCTATTACAATTCAATCTTCTTCAGGCCTTTCTGACGATGAAGTTGAACGTATGGTACGTGAGGCAGAAGAAAATGCAGAAGCCGACAAAAAGCGTAAAGAAGAAGTTGAACTTCGCAATGAAGCAGATCAATTAGTGTTTACAACTGAAAAAACACTTAAAGACTTAGAAGGTAAGGTAGATGCTGCAGAAGTTGAGAAAGCTAACGAAGCTAAAGACGCATTAAAACAAGCAATCGAGAAAAACGATCTTGATGAAATTAGAGCAAAGAAAGATGCTCTACAAGAAATCGTTCAACAGCTTTCTGTGAAACTATATGAGCAAGCTCAGCAACAAGCACAAGCAGCTCAAGGTGCACAAGGAGCAGAAGGCGCAACTCAAGGCAAGAAAGACGACGATGTAGTAGATGCTGAATATGAAGAAGTAAATGATGATAAATAGAAAGGCGTAAGTGCCTTGTACAGAAACGAGAAAGCTGGCCGCCTAAAACGCCACGTCCTATGGGAAAACAGCACTAGCACTTCTTGTGTGCTTGAGACTCCGACAAATAGGCGTAGTTTGCCTCTGCAGGAGGCGTTCAAGTTTCTCGAGTTTCTAGGCACTGAAACCAGACATCATTAAAAAGAATTAAATGTAAAAAAAGTCGAAGTCAGGCCTGTCTTGGCTTTGACTTTTTTTGTTTAAAGTGGATACCTCTTAAAAGTTTGACAATTATGAACTTGATGCTTGAAACAAGTATTATTGCCTTTTCATAAAATTAAATGATACAATATTCTTTATGTGAATGATGCGGGAGTGGATTCAATGAGTAAAAGAGATTATTATGAGGTACTCGGGGTTTCGAAAAATGCTAGTAAAGACGAAATTAAAAAAGCATATCGAAAATTATCAAAAAAATATCACCCCGATATCAATAAAGAAGCAGATGCTGCAGATAAATTTAAGGAAATAACAGAGGCTTACGATGCCTTAACAGACGATAACAAACGTGCTCATTATGACCAATTTGGCCATTCAGATCCAAATCAAGGATTCGGCGGCTTTGGTGGAGGTGCAGATTTTGGTGGTGGCTTTGGTTTCGAAGATATCTTCAGCTCAATCTTTGGTGGCGGAACTAGAAGAAGAGACCCAAATGCACCACGTCAAGGGGCAGATTTACAATATACAATGACACTTAAGTTTGAAGAGGCTGTTTTTGGTAAGGAAACAGACATTGAAATTCCGAGAGAGGAAGAATGTTCAACCTGTCATGGGTCAGGTGCAAAACCTGGAACAAACCCACAAGAATGTTCACACTGTGGAGGTTCGGGTCAAATCAATGTTGAACAAAACACAGCTTTCGGAAGAATTGTAAACAGACGTGTTTGTCACCATTGTAGTGGAACAGGTAAATTTATTAAGGATAAATGTTCTACATGTAGTGGAACGGGTAAAGTGAAAAAACGTAAGAAAATTCATGTGAAAATTCCAGCTGGTATTGATGATGGCCAACAGCTTCGCGTATCAGGTCAAGGTGAACCAGGTGTAAACGGAGGACCTCCAGGGGATCTATACGTTGTGTTCCATGTTCAATCACATGAGTTTTTTGAGCGTGACGGAGACGATATTTTCTGTGAAATGCCACTAACCTTTGCGCAAGCTGCATTAGGTGATGAAATTGAAGTGCCTACTCTTCATGGGAAGGTAAAGCTTAAGATACCTGCGGGCACTCAGACTGGAACAAAATTCCGACTTAGAGGCAAGGGTGTCCCAAATGTTCGTGGATATGGTCAAGGAGATCAACATATTCGGGTTCGGGTTATTACCCCAACAAAGTTGTCTGAAAAGCAAAAACAATTGCTTCGTGAATTTACGGAAATAAGCGGTAATGAAGCTCCAGATGAACAACATGATAATTTTTTCGCGAAGGTAAAACGAGCTTTTAAAGGCGAATGATACAGAATGGTTTAGTAACTTTTTAACAAATGGATTGGAGTTGGTAGTAATGAAATGGTCTGAAATTAGTATTCACACTACACAAGAGGCAGTGGAGCCGGTATCAAATATACTTCATGAGGCAGGTGCAAGTGGAGTTGTCATTGAGGATCCATTTGACTTAACAAAAGAACGTGAAAATGTGTTTGGTGAGATCTACCAACTCAATCCTGATGACTATCCTGAAGAAGGTGTTATCGTTAAGGCGTACCTCCCAGTTAATAGTTTTTTAGGTGAAACTGTTGAAGAGATAAAAGAAGCAATTAACAATCTTTTGCTTTTTGATATAGACTTGGGCCATAATAAAGTCACTATTAGTGAAGTACATGAGGAAGAGTGGGCCACAGCATGGAAGAAGTATTATCATCCTGTAAAAATCTCTGAGAGATTTACAATCGTGCCTACTTGGGAGATGTACGAGCCTGTTCATAGTGATGAATTAATAATTGAATTAGACCCAGGCATGGCTTTCGGAACAGGTACACACCCTACTACTGTCATGAGTATTCAAGCTTTAGAACGAACAGTTAAGGACGGAGATACAATTATCGATGTCGGTACCGGTTCGGGTGTGTTAAGTATTGCAGCAGCAATGCTAGGTGCTAGTTCTATCAAAGCACTTGATTTAGACACAGTTGCAGTTGAAAGTGCAAAACTCAATATTAAATTAAACAAGGTTCATGATAAAGTTACTGTCTCTCAAAATAATCTCCTTGATGGTATTGAGGGACCTGTGGATCTTATTGTAGCGAATATCCTTGCTGAAATTATTGTCCGTTTCACTGATGATGCAGCAAAAATCCTAAAACCGAATGGAGCTTTCATTGTTTCTGGGATTATTAATACGAAAAAACAAGAAGTAAAGGACAGTCTTCTAGCATCCGGATTCGAGATTGAGGAAGTACTTGTTATGGAAGACTGGGTATCAATGATTGCTAGAAAGATAAGCGAATAAGGATATTTGCAGGTGGTGGAAGAATAAATGCAAAGATATTTCGTCGATCATATTAACGAAACACAAGCTACAATTACAGGTGAAGATGTACACCATATAACACGAGTTATGAGAATGTCAGTTGGAGACTCTATTTTTTGTTGTTATAATGGTAGAGTAGCTATTTGTACAATTACTGAAATTACCAATGATACAGTTTTGGCAAATGTTGTAGAATGGGTAGAGAACTCGAATGAGCTTCCCATTAAGGTATGTATTGCAAGCGGACTACCAAAAGGGGATAAGCTTGAATATGTAATCCAAAAAGGGACGGAGCTTGGGGCATCTGAGTTTGTCCCTTTTGTTGCGGCACGTTCAATCGTCAAATGGGATGAAAAAAAAGGACAAAAAAAGGTTGAACGATGGGGGAAAATTGCAAAAGAAGCAGCTGAGCAATCCCATCGCGGAATGGTTCCAAACGTTACCAAACCATTATCATTCCGAGAACTATTGTCCTTTAGTCAATCTTATACTTATAAGGTAGTAGCTTATGAAGAGGATGCAAAGCGCGGTGAAAACTCTAATTTGGCACGTCTTTTATCACAAATGCAAAATGGGGAATCTCTTTTTGTTGTGATAGGGCCTGAAGGAGGACTAACCGAAAAAGAGGTTTCCTCATTAATCGAAAATGAGTTTATTTCCTGCAGCTTTGGACCAAGAATCTTACGTACTGAAACAGCACCACTATATGTTTTATCAGCTGTATCATATCATTTTGAATTAGCGAGGTGACAATCATGTCATTAGTTGCATTCCATACATTAGGATGTAAAGTAAATCATTATGAAACAGAAGCCATATGGCAGCTTTTTAAAGAGTCTGGCTATGAGCGTACTGAGTTTGAAAGCACTGCTGATGTGTATGTAATTAACACTTGCACTGTTACAAATACAGGGGACAAAAAGAGTAGACAGGTTATTCGTAGAGCAATCCGTAAAAATCCTGATGCTGTTATTTGTGTTACAGGCTGTTATGCACAAACATCACCAGCGGAAATCATGGCGATTCCTGGCGTTGATATTGTCGTAGGTACACAGGATCGTAAGAAGATGCTTGAATATATCGAGCAATACAAAGAAGAGCGACAACCGATAAATGGTGTTGGAAATATAATGAAAACACGTGTATATGAAGAACTTGATGTACCTGCATTTACTGACCGTACGCGTGCTTCATTAAAAATCCAAGAAGGTTGTAATAATTTCTGTACGTTCTGTATCATTCCATGGGCACGTGGTTTAATGCGTTCTCGTGACCCACAAGAGGTTATCAAACAAGCACAACAGCTTGTGAATGCAGGCTATAAAGAGATTGTTTTAACTGGAATCCACACAGGTGGCTATGGGGAAGATATGAAAGATTACAATCTCGCAGCTCTTTTACGTGACCTAGAATCAAAGGTGATAGGACTTAAGAGAATTCGTATTTCTTCCATTGAAGCTAGCCAAATTACAGATGAAATTATTGAAGTGTTAGATAACTCCGAAAAAGTAGTTAGACATCTACATGTTCCATTACAATCGGGCTCAAACACCGTGTTAAAGCGTATGAGACGTAAATATACAATGGAGTTCTTTGCTGAACGTCTTACAAAATTACGTCAGGCTTTACCAGGATTGGCAATTACATCAGATGTTATTGTTGGTTTTCCTGGAGAAACGGAAGAAGAGTTTATGGAAACTTATAACTTTATTAACGAACATAAATTCTCTGAATTACACGTTTTCCCATATTCAAAGCGTACTGGTACACCAGCCGCTAGAATGGAAGACCAAATTGATGAAGAAGTGAAAAACGAGCGTGTACACCGTTTAATTTCACTATCTGACCAATTAGCGAAGGAGTATGCGTCTAATTACGAAGGCGAAGTACTAGAGGTAATTCCAGAGGAAATTGACAAAGATGACCCGGCAAGCGGTCTATACATCGGGTATACCGATAATTATTTGAAAGTAAAGTTCGATGCCACTGAAGATATGATTGGAAAAATCGTAAAAGTGAAAATTACAAAAGCCGGTTATCCATATAACGAAGGTAAATTTGTAAAAGTCGAAGAAGAACTTTCGGTTGAACAAGAACAAAGAACGACTGCATAAAGATTAGAATAACGTAAAGAAGTTAATCGTTGGATTAGCTTCTTTTTTTTATCGCATAATATGAAAGAGAAGTGCTAGTCAAGCTATTGCAACAATGATATGATGTTAGAGGTACGTACAACTGAAAGTTGAAGGGAGAAATACATAATGACAAATATTGCAAAAATGATTGATCATACAGCATTAAAAGCGGATACTACGAAAGCACAGATTGAAACCCTTTGTGCAGAAGCTAAAGAATATGGGTTCATGTCAGTTTGTGTAAATCCAACATGGGTGGAAACAGCAGCAAGCTTGTTAAATGGTTCAGATGTAAAGGTTTGTACGGTTATTGGTTTTCCATTAGGAGCTAGTACTTCTGAAACAAAGGCATTTGAAACAAAGGATGCAATTGAAAAAGGAGCTACTGAAGTTGATATGGTAATCAATATCGGTGCTCTGAAGGATAAAAATGACGAATTAGTTGAAAAAGACATTCGTATGGTTGTTGAAGCAGCGAAAGGTAAGGCACTTACTAAAGTTATTATCGAGACATCTTTGCTAACTGAAGAGGAAAAGGTAAGAGCTTGTGAACTTTCCGTCAAAGCTGGAGCTGATTTTGTTAAAACATCAACTGGTTTCTCAACAGGCGGTGCTACAGTGGAAGATATTCGTTTAATGCGTAAAACAGTAGGTCCCGATATCGGGGTAAAAGCATCCGGTGGTGTTCGTGATGTGAAGGGAACTCAAGATATGATTGATGCTGGGGCAACCAGAATCGGTGCGAGTGCGGGTGTTGCAATCGTCAATGGATTAACTGGTTCTTCAGATTACTAATAAAGAAAAAAAGCTGGCCAAATGGCCAGCTTTTTATGTAGTTCTATGTACTTTCGTGATAAAATCTGTTAAAACTCCTGCAAATGGTAAAAATAGGAGTGAACTGAGGACGTTAAAGATTAAACTAACGTGTGCGATTTGCACATCAGGATGTGATGTGAGTAACATGGCGATTTGACCAAGTACATTAATAAACGGGAAAAATAAGGTTACCCCGATTACATTCACCCAAATATGAGCATATGCCGCTAATTTTGCTTCATGCTTACTCCCAATACTTGCTATAAACGCTGTAATACAAGTTCCTATATTCGCACCAAGTAATACGGCGATTCCTGCATTTAAAGTTAATAGTTGTTCATTCATAAACCCCATAATTATTCCAGTTGTCGCTGTACTTGATTGAATAATAGAAGTTAAAATGGTTCCAACCCCTACACCAAATAGATTACTTTGGTTTGTCTGCTGAAAAAAAGTATAAATTGAGGGGAAATCTCCTATAGGTCTTGCGAGTTGTTCGAATCCATTCATTGCCACAAACATGCATCCCAACCCAAACAAAAAGGCACCAAAACTAAAAACCTGCTGATTTCGAACAAATAAACATAAAAATCCTATGATTAATATTGGGACAATCCATTCGAATATATCAATAGTGATCATTTCTGCAGTAAATGTCGTGCCTATATTTGTCCCAAGAATAATTCCAAACGATTGTTTAAAGGTTAAATATCCAGTAGCAATTAATCCAACAACAAGAACCATAACAGCAGAACTGCTGTGGATAATTGCTGTAATGATCATGCCAGTTAATAAACCTTTTATCGGATTATTTGTAAAACGAATTAACCATACTCTTAATTTTTCGCCTGTCAGATTATATAAGCCTGTCCTCATAACAGTCATACCAAATAAGAAAATGGCGATAAATACAGCAAATAATGATATAAGTTCAATCATTCATCTTCACCCCTATCACATTGTATGGACAAGGCTGCTTGAAAATGACTATTTCAATTTATTAAACTTTTTACTTGTTAAATTTTTGGAATAAGTAACAAACTGTAAAAAGTAAGGATTTAGTAGGAATAGAGCATAAAACTTTATCAAAACTATTGAATATGAACTACTTTCTAGTGTTCAATTGTGATAAATAGTTGACCAAAAAACATGCATATATTATAATTGCAAAGTACATGTTTATTTTTTAGACGATATTTAGCTATCGACACTAAGAGAACCAATGGAACATGTGTCTTAATTAGATGTTAGTGGTTGTTTTCGGAGGGAGGGAATTAGAATGTCAAAAACGGTCGTTCGTAAAAACGAATCGCTTGAAGATGCTCTTCGCCGCTTCAAACGTACTGTATCTAAATCAGGTACTATTCAAGAAGCTAGAAAGCGCGAATTCTATGAAAAGCCTAGCGTAAAGCGTAAGAAGAAATCTGAAGCTGCTAGAAAGCGCAAATACTAAAAGAGGGTGTAGTTTTATGAGTCTTCTCGAGCGTTTAAATAATGATATGAAAACAGCGATGAAGAATAAAGAGAAAGATAAGCTATCTGTTATTCGAATGGTTAAGGCTGCTCTTCAAAACGAAGGCATTAAGCTTGGTACCAATGAGCTATCAGAAGAAGCAGAACTAACTGTTCTTACTCGTGAATTAAAACAACGAAAAGATTCCCTCCGCGAATTTAGTAACGCTGGTCGTGAAGATCTTGTTAATAAAATTCAAACTGAAATTGAGATATTAGAAGTATACCTTCCAGAGCAATTATCCGAAGAGGAACTTGTTGAGATTGTGAAAGCAACAGTACAAGAGGTCAATGCTTCTTCAAAAGCTGACATGGGCAAAGTGATGGCTGCAATTATGCCAAAAGTAAAAGGGAAGGCTGATGGCAGTCTCATCAACAAACTTGTTCAACAGCAACTATCTTAAACAAAGCACCTTACATTGTGTAAGGTGTTTTTCTTATATGGGAGGAAATAAATTGCTCGTTTCGCTGGCCTTGATCTTCATCTCCAAACATACAAAACCCAAGAATTACCAACGAAAATAATGTATAGAATTACACAAAATATTGAAACCTCGCTTACATCTCAATCGTATAACATACTATCAAGTCGTAAAAATAAATAGAGAGGGGGGGAACGCCTTGAAAAGATTGAGAATATTTTTGTATCTTTCCATTATTGTTTTACCTTTACTCCTTACACTAACGCCCAATAAAAGCTTAAGTGCAACAGATCAGGTAGTTTACATTATTCCGTTGGAAGAAACGGTTGAAAAAGGCTTACATGCTTTTATTGATCGCTCGATTACCGATGCTGAGGAGAAAGGAGCCAATGTCATCATTCTTGAGATAAATACTCCTGGTGGGGCTGTTGATGCAGCAACTCAAATTGGAAAACGAATACAGGAAGCAGCTATTCCTACCGTTGCTTTTGTCAATAACGACGCCATCTCTGCAGGTGCTTTTATCGCCTTAAATGCCGATGAGATTTATATGTCTGAGAATGGAAGAATGGGGGCAGCAGGAATAATCGACCAGGCAGGGAATACTGCTGATGAAAAAGCCGTTTCTTACTGGCTTTCAGCGATGAAAGGCGCTGCTGAAAACAATGGTCGTAATCCGATTTATGCATTAGCAATGGCCGACAAAGAAATAGACCTGCCAGAACTAGGTGCTGAAAAAGGTAAATTTCTCACTTTAACTGCAAATCAGGCTCTCGAAGTTGGGTACGCAGAAGGTGTTGTAAAGAATCGAGGAGATTTACTAAAGACAATTGGCTATGAAAAGGCTGCAGTTGAAGAAGCTGAACTTAGCTTGGCAGAAAAAATTGCACGCTTTATTACGAATCCAATTGTCGTTTCGATCTTATTAACAATTGGAAGTTTAGGTTTAGTTGTTGAACTTTACTCACCGGGATTTGGTATTCCAGGTATAATGGGAATATCATCGCTACTACTCTTTTTCTACGGACATTTGGTAGCGGGACTAGCTGGTATGGAGTCCATTATCCTTTTTGTAATTGGAATTGTGTTAGTTCTATTGGAGTTTGTATTGCCGGGGGGGATCATAGGCTTGATAGGTTTAGGAGCAATTTTAACAAGCTTTTTCTTGGCAGGGAGTAGTGTTATGGTTATTGGAGTTTCATTATTAGTTGCTTTAGTAGCTACTGTCATTGTTTCAATTATTTTAGTTAAAATATTCGGAAAGAAATTACATGCCTTTAAAAAGATTATTCTCTTCGATTCTACCAATACTGAAAGCGGGTATGTGTCAAATAAGAATCGTGATGATTTAATTGGAAAACGAGGAATGGCCTTAACAACCTTAAGACCTTCTGGTACAGCAATCATTGGTGAAGAAAGACTAGATGTTGTCTCACAAGGGAATTACATTGAGAAAGACACAAAAATTGAAGTGATCAAAACAGAAGGTTCTCGAATTGTTGTTCGAGAGGTTACTGATATTGATAAATAAACTTAATCTAGGAGGAAAATTAGAATGCCAACAGGTATGATAACAATTCTAATATTAGTTGCACTGGGTATTATTTTATTAGCTGTACTATTTACATTTGTGCCAGTTGCACTATGGATTTCTGCACTGGCTGCGGGTGTCCGTGTAAGTATCTTTACATTGATTGGGATGAGATTGCGTCGGGTTATCCCAAACCGTGTCATTATCCCTTTAATTAAGGCCCAAAAAGCGGGACTAAATCTTAATACAAACCAACTGGAGAGTCACTATTTGGCAGGTGGTAATGTTGACCGCGTCGTAAACGCGTTAATCGCTGCACAACGTGCGAACATTGAATTAACTTTCGAAAGGGCAGCTGCAATCGATTTAGCAGGTCGTGACGTGCTAGAGGCCGTTCAAATGAGTGTTAATCCAAAGGTTATTGAAACACCATTTATCTCTGGTGTGGCAATGGATGGTATCGAAGTTAAAGCGAAAGCACGTATCACTGTGCGTGCGAATATTGACCGCTTGGTCGGGGGAGCAGGAGAAGAAACTGTTATTGCCCGTGTAGGTGAAGGTATCGTTAGTACAATTGGTTCACAAACTGACCATAAAAAAGTACTTGAAAATCCAGATATGATCTCTCAAACCGTTCTTGCAAAAGGACTTGATGCAGGTACTGCATTCGAAATTCTTTCCATTGATATCGCCGATATTGATATTGGTAAAAACATTGGTGCTGTGCTTCAAACAGACCAGGCCGAAGCAGATAAGAAAATTGCTCAAGCGAAAGCTGAAGAACGTCGCGCAATGGCGGTTGCAAGTGAACAAGAAATGCGCGCTCGCGTTGAAGAAATGAAAGCGAAGGTTGTGGAAGCAGAAGCAGAAGTACCTCTTGCTATGGCAGAAGCATTACGTTCAGGTAACTTAGGAGTACTCGATTATACGAACCTTAAGAATATCATGGCTGATACTGATATGAGAAATTCAATTGGTAAAAGCACACATCCAGAAGATGAAGAAAAATAATAATAAACTGAAATAAACCTCAAAATTTGAAGGGAGGTTTACATTGTGGAATCACCTTTGCAAGACTTGATTGAATTTGTAATGGCAAATGCTTGGATTGTGGTCATTATAATCGGTTTTGTTTTTAATACGTTCAGGCGATTTACCAGAGGGGAGTCAGAACCTACAACCCCGGTTCCAATGCCAAAACAGTTTAATCCGTTTGACCAAGAACGTAAACCTGAAAAAGATGAATATCAGGTTGAAACAAAATATGAAACTGAAGTAGAACCAGAAGAGATTCCCGATACTCAAGTTCCAAATACGTTTTATGATCGTTATCTAGAGCTTCAACAGCAGGGCGTCTATACAGAGACGGAAACTGTAACCAGGGAAGAAGAACCAATGCTAAAGGTTCTTAAACCAACTGCTTCTAGAGAAACAAGGCAAGCGAAAACATACTCGAAAAACAAGGTTGTAGAAGGTATTATATGGTCCGAAATTCTAGGTCCGCCTAGAGCAAAAAGACCATACCAAATCCGTCGTTAAGACTAGTTCTCTGATCTAGGAGGATAAAAAGGACCAAGAAGTTTAAGGCGGCGCAATTTTGAGGACCGGAGCGTATACAGTAAATACGTGAGGACCTGAGAAGTAAGCCAACACAGGAGTTCGATGTCTCATTTACATCCTCCTTAAAAAATGTACTAAGAACCCCTTTTCACTCATAAACATGAGATGAAAGGGGGTTCTTTGTTATGCCTAAAAAACTAGGTCAACGAATGAAGAGTTGGATTACAAACAAGATGGAACTTCCTGCTGACGTCATGATGGATCTTCCAAGAATAACCATGATTGGACAATTACATATTTACATAGAAAATCATCGAGGATTATTAACCTTTTCAGATAAAGAGGTACGGCTATTACTGAAACAAGGACAACTTCTGATAAAGGGAAATGCATTTGTGATTAAAACAATTTTACCTGAGGAAATAATGCTCGAAGGAAAAATTGAACATGTGCAATATATTGAGAATTGAATCAATGAATCAGTAGGGGGATAAGCATGAAAAATCATTGGATGCACTTTTTTAGTGGGAGTGTCAAAGCTGTTATTACTGGAAAAGGTACAGAGAGATTCATAAATGAATGTGTACGACAAGGAATTGTCGTGTGGGATGTAAAGAAGCCAGGAACCCATGCCCTGAGCTTCTCTATGTATTTAAAGGATATAAAAAAAATTCGAAGGGTTGTCCGTAAAAATGATTGTAAGCTTCGCTTTATTGGAAAAAAAGGATTGCCATTTCTCGTTCAAAAGGCAATATACAATAGTGGATTTCTAATTGGAGCTTTTTTATTTCTTATCATTGTTACTTTGTTATCAAATATGGTATGGGGCATTAAAGTAGAGGGTGCTAAGCCAGAAACAGAACATTTAATTATTAAAGAGCTGAAGAAACTTGGAGTTGAAAAAGGGAAGCTTCAATTTTTTATTGAAGATAATGAGTCCTTACAAAGGCATTTAGAAGAAGCGATTAACGATATTACTTGGATTGGTGTGGAGTTAAATGGGACGACCTATCATTTTGAGGTTGTTGAAAAGAACCAACCTGACCCGCCGGAACAGTATAGTCCAAGAAATCTTGTTGCAAATAAAACAGCTATTATCAAAAAATTAATTGTCGAAGAAGGAAGACCAGTTAAAGCAGTAAATGATCTTGTTAAAAAAGGAGACATACTAGTTTCGGGCAAAATTGGAAAAGAAGGAGAAGAAGTCTACGTACCTGCTCGTGGGAAGATTTTTGGCGAGACTTGGTACAAGTCTTCAGTAGAGGTAGAAATTACAACGAAACTTAATGTGATGACAGGAGAAAATAAACAAAAGCATTATATCTCGATAGGGGATTTACGTATTCCAGTATGGGGATATGGTAAAGTTGAATATAAGGAATATCAAACTGAAATAGATAAGAGACATATCAAATTCTTTAATTGGGAACTTCCAATTGCGTATGAAAAAGTGGCTATTCGAGAAAGTGAAGAAATCACAAGAAAATATACAACAAATGAGGCTGTAGAAGAAGCAAAAAGAATAGGTCGGAATGCTTTAGAACAAGATTTGGATAGTGATGCCGAAATTATTGAAGAAAAAGTTTTGCGTCAATCCATTAACAATGGTAAAGTAAAATTGGAAATAAAATATAATGTTATTGAGAATATCGTCACTACGATACCATTAGTTCAAGGAGACTAAAGGATGTCAGAAGATTTAGTAATGAGTAAACATCAACTGGAAAATCCAAACGAAGCACTTGTGCTGTTTGGAAACAATGACCTCCACCTTAAAAGGATCGAGGAGGAATTAAATGTTTCAATTATAACTAGAGGCGAGGCACTTAATGTTTCAGGAAATTTAACAAGTGTTCAATTAGTTGAAGAAATTATTGAAAAGCTTCTTGGGGTAATTCGAAAAGGAATACGAGTAAGTGAACGTGATGTTATTTATTGTATTCAAATGGCGAAGAATGGAAATTTAGATTCATTTGAAGAATTATATGATGAAGAAATCACAAAAACTGCAAAAGGAAAATCAATTCGTGTAAAAACACATGGACAACGCCAATATGTAGCTGCTATCAAACAGCATGACTTAGTTTTCGGGATTGGTCCAGCAGGTACAGGAAAAACTTATTTGGCCGTAGTAATGGCTGTAAATGCACTAAAAAATGGACAGGTCAAACGAATTATTCTAACCCGCCCTGCTGTAGAAGCGGGTGAAAGCTTAGGATTTTTACCTGGAGATCTAAAAGAAAAAGTCGATCCATATTTAAGACCATTATATGATGGATTACATGACGTACTCGGAGCAGAACATACGGAACGACTAATAGAAAGAGGAACAATTGAAATTGCTCCATTAGCCTATATGAGAGGGCGTACTCTTGATGATGCTTTCGTCATTTTAGACGAAGCTCAAAACACAACACTAGCCCAAATGAAGATGTTTTTGACACGACTTGGTTTTGGCTCTAAAATGGTCATTACTGGGGATATCTCGCAAATCGATTTACCTAGAGGGGTAAAGTCTGGATTACATGAAGTAATGGATATACTGAAGGACGTATATGGTTCTGCCTTTATCTTCTTAGAGCAGTCTGATGTAGTACGTCACCCACTTGTAGCTCGTATCATTGAAGCTTATGAAAAGGCAGAAGCAGGACAATCATGACAAGACCCATGCGAAATGGGTCTTTTTTACCATTAGTGAAACTGGTAAAATCAGGTTAAAGGAGGTTAGAGAGATGAGGAAACCGAATAAGCTGCAACATAAGTTGTCCATCTTAAAAAGCTATCAATCCCTACATATTTTGATATATATCCTCCTTGCGGGAATTATGTTTTTAGTCATGTTTAGCAATGTGAAACCGGATGTTTTACAAATCGAAGCTTTAAAACCCTCTGAACAGACGATTCGTTCACCTTTGACAATAGAGGATAAGGTTGCCACAAAAACAAAACAAGATGCAGCTGCAAAAGAGGTTGAAGATGTTTTCACTCTCAAATCAGATTATGCAGACAATCAAGTTGACCTAGTCATTTCAATTTTTGATTCTATTGATGAAACAAATAATGAAGCAATGGATATACACAAATCAAAGGTCAAAGAGTGGGAAAACCTTTCGGAGGATGATCGAGGAGAAGAACCAAAGCAGCTCACAGCTTCTGAAAAGTTACAAATTTTAAAAACAAAACTTCCACAAGATTTAACTGATCGAATTCAAAACGATGTTCTTACCGCATTATTAACAGCTAGTCCCAATCAATTATCACGCACAAAGGATGCAGTTATCACCGCAGTTAATAATGTGATGAACACAAGAATTCCAGCTTCTGAAGTTGAGACTGCAAAAAATAAGGTAGTGGAGGAACTACGTTATTCAAGTGTAGATACTGCTCTTCGAGAACCAATGCGGGAAATGGCGCGTTTTGCAGTTGTTCAAAATGTCTATTATGATGTTGAAGCCACGGAAGAAAAGCGACAGCAAGCGATTGAAGCAGTCGAGCCGGTTAAGATCCTACAAGGTCAAATTATTGTTGAAGAAGGACACTTAATCACTAGGGATATATATCGTCAGTTAGAGCTGCTTGGTATGACTAACACTAATAACCCTATACAGCCATTCATCGGCCTGTTATTGATTATTCTATTAATTATTACCGGGATAATTTATCATTTTCATAATGAGATGATTCCAACTGATCGGCATCGGAATATCTATTTATTAATTTTTGCAATTATCTTTACTATTACCATTCTATTAATGAAGGGTATTAGTTTATTCCAACAAATCGATTATTCTGATATAGGATATATTGTGCCCGTGGCAATGGGGGCAATGCTGATAAAGCTATTGATTAATGAAAAAGTTGCAATACTTTCAAGCATGGTTTTTGCAGTTTGTGGAAGCCTTATCTTTAATGAAGGTGTGACGGGCACGCTTAATTTCTCAGCGGGGATCTACTTCCTGTTTGGCAGCTTAGCTGGGGTACTTTTCCTAAGTAAGCACAATCGTAGGGGGAAAATTCTCCAAGCTGGACTCTTCGTAGCTTTAATCAATATCTTAGTCATATTTTCCATTATGTTATTGCAAAACGGTAGTTATTCAAGTCTAGACTATGGTTCTTCGATTATTATGGCCGTTTTATCTGGTGTAATTGCTGCTGTATTAACGATTGGGTTACTACCATTCTTTGAAGCAGGGTTTAATATTTTATCAACGATGAAATTAATTGAATTATCAAACCCAAATCATCCGTTACTGCGAAAAATTTTGACAGAAGCTCCTGGAACCTATCATCATAGTGTTATGGTTGCGAATTTGTCAGAATCTGCCTGTGAAGCAATCGGAGCTAATGGATTATTAGCTAGAGTGTCATCGTATTATCATGATATTGGAAAAACAAAGCGCCCGCATTTCTTTATTGAGAATCAGATGAATATTGAAAATCCGCATGATAAGATTGCACCGCAGCTTAGCAAAACAATTATTACAGCACATGCTACAGACGGGGCAGAAACTTTGAGAAAATTTAAGATGCCAAAAGAAATCGTGGATATAGCAGAACAGCATCATGGTACAACACTGTTAAAATATTTTTTCCATAAAGCTAAACAACAAAGTGAACGCGATATCCTAGAATCAGATTTTAGATATGTAGGTCCAAAAGCACAAACCAAAGAGGCAGCGGTGATTGGGATTGCAGATAGTGTTGAAGCAGCTGTAAGGTCTCTATCAAATCCTACTCCACATAAAATTGAATCTCTAGTAAATAGCATTATTGCGGACCGCTTACAGGATGGACAATTTGATGAATGCGATATAACTCTTAAAGAGCTTGATGTAGTTGCGAAAACACTTTGTGAATCACTCAAGGGAATTTTTCATTCAAGAATTGAGTACCCTGCCGAGACCACAAAACAGAAGGTGAAGGAAGCATGAGACTAGAAATTGATTTTAATGATGAAATTGGTGAAGTAAAAGAAGAAGAATGTAGATTAGTTCAAGAACTATTATTTTTGGCTGCCGATAAAGAAGGAGTCAGTGAAGGAACTGAGGTTTCTGTCACGTTTGTTGATAACGAACGGATTAAAGAAATAAACCGAGAATATCGTGACAAAGATCAACCGACTGATGTCATTTCATTTGCTATGGAAGAGATGGGTGAAGGGGAAATTGCGATTGTCGGTGAAGACATACCAAAAGTATTAGGGGATATCATCATCTCGATTCCGAGAGCAAAGGAACAGGCTGAAGATTATGGTCATTCTTTTGCAAGGGAATTAGGTTTCCTTGCTGTCCATGGTTTCTTGCATTTACTTGGCTATGACCACATAACAAAACAAGATGAGGAAAAAATGTTTTCAAGACAAAAGGAAATTTTAGAGGCGTATGGTCTTGAAAGATAAACAAAAGAATGAATGGTCACGCTTAATCAATAGCTTTTCGTATGCTTTACAAGGCTTGCGAGAAGCATTTTTTTCAGAACGAAATCTGCAAATTCATTTTTTTTTCTCGGTTATCGTTATTTTTTGTGGTTTCTTGTTTCATATTACAAAGGTAGAATGGTTGATTGTACTCCTTTTATTCGGTGGAATGTTTGCAATAGAAATGCTAAATACCGCAATTGAAAAAGTGGTTGATTTAGTCACGGATGAGTATCACCCCTTAGCCAAAAAGGCTAAAGATATTGCGGCCGGAGCTGTTCTTATATATGCGATAATCTCCATTTTAGTTGGATTCATCATTTTTCTACCTTATCTAATTTAGAGAAAATTCTTACAATTATGTAACATATGTAACAAATGAAACATAAACGATGATTTCGTGAACGTTTTTATGTAAAATGAAAATACACTTCCGTACTTAGATACGAAGAAAGGAAGAAGAAATAGTGAAAACAGAGGAACTAATCAACGAAGCGAAAAAAGCAAGAGAATTAGCATATGTTCCATATTCAAAATTTAAAGTAGGGGCTGCGATATTAACAAAGGATGGTAAAGTGTACCATGGCTGTAATATCGAAAATGCAGCATACAGTGTAACAAACTGTGCAGAAAGGACAGCACTATTTAAGGCTGTTTCTGAAGGAGATAAAGAGTTTGCAGCAATAGCTGTAGTTGCAGATACAGAACGACCAGTACCGCCTTGTGGCTCATGTCGTCAAGTGATTTCAGAGCTTTGTGGACGTGATACAAAGGTATTCTTATCGAATCTTAAAGGTGACGTACAAGAGATTACAATTGATGAACTGCTACCAGGAGCATTTACACCGGAGGATTTACATGGAAACTAAGACTAATTATAAATCAGGGTTTGTTTCAATAATAGGACGACCGAATGTTGGAAAATCCACTTTTTTAAATCATGTTATTGGACAAAAAATTGCTATAATGAGTGATAAACCACAGACGACACGAAATAAAGTCCAAGGTGTTTATACCGAAGAAAATTCTCAAATTATTTTTATTGACACGCCTGGTATTCATAAGCCAAAGCATAAGCTGGGCGATTTTATGATGAAAGTCGCTCAGAACACTCTTAAGGAAGTTGATCTAGTTTTATTTATGATCAATGCGGAAGAAGGTTATGGTCGTGGGGATGAGTTTATTATTGAACGACTAAAAAATATTCAGACACCAGTTTTTCTCGTTGTTAATAAGATAGACCAAATACATCCTGACCAATTATTGGAGTTGATCGAGAAGTACAAAGGACTTTATCCATTTAAGGAAATAGTTCCAATTTCAGCACTCCAAGGAACGAATACCGCTAGATTAGTTGAACAGATCAAAGTTTATTTACCAGAGGGACCTCAATACTATCCTGCTGATCAGGTAACGGACCATCCTGAGCGATTCATTATTACGGAATTGATTCGTGAAAAAGTTCTTCACCTAACGAGAGAGGAAATCCCACACTCGATTGCAGTTGTAATGGATTCACTCGAAAGAAGAGAAAGTGGAAATACGGTGTACGTTGGAGCTACTATTATTGTCGAACGTAATTCCCAAAAAGGAATCGTAATTGGAAAGCAGGGCAGTATGCTAAAAGAAGTAGGAAAACGAGCAAGAGCAGATATTGAAGCATTGCTCGGTTCAAAAGTTTTTCTAGAGCTTTGGGTTAAGGTTCAAAAGGACTGGCGCAACAAAAGTTCTCAACTTCGCGATTATGGCTTTAGGGAAGATGAATATTAAAGTCTAAGTATACGTAAATTCCAAAAAAATACACGGATTAGCAAAATTTATGTAACATGTTTTTTAGGATTTTCGGTCATGATATTCTTACAAGTGAATGAAATTGGAATAGTCTTTGCTAGTGTTTAAATTACAGAAAGGTGGGGTTACTATGTTAGATTTTACCTGGAAGGTGTTTAGTCAAACAGGTAATGTTGATACGTATCTTCTTTTTAAGGAATTGGAACAAGAGAAGACAGAGAGACCCGAGGCACAAAGTGAGGAGCTAGCAGAAATAGATTTTCCAATTACTTGACCATCCTAAAAACAAGCGTCTTAAACCTTTATAAGGCATGTATGACGCAAATAAACAATGGTAATTGGATTGCCTAGTTGCCAACGGATGGTGACAGTAGTGCTACAAAAATGCGAAGGTATTATCATAAGAACAAGTGATTATGGTGAAACAAATAAAATCGTAACTTTGTATACCCGTGAATGGGGGAAAATAGGGGTAATGGCAAGAGGTGCGAAGAAACCTAGTAGTCGCCTCGCAGCCATTACCCAGGTTTTTACATATGGACAGTTTTTAGTTCAAAAGACGTCAGGTTTAGGTGTTTTACAACAAGGTGAAACGATTTCAACCTTCCGAAGTATTCGGGAAGATATTTTCCTAACGGCATATGCATCTTATGTTGTCGAGTTAACTGATAAATGTACTGAAGATAAGAGATCAAACCCGTTTTTATTTGAAATGTTGTATCAAACACTAAATTACTTAAATGAGGGGTATGATCCTGATATTCTATTGTACATATATGAGCTTAAGATGCTGCCATTGCTTGGGTTGTATCCTCGACTTAATGAATGTACAAACTGTAACAGTACAGAGGGAGAATTTGCTTTTTCAGTTAGAGAGGGTGGCTTACTTTGCCACCGTTGTTATGAAAAAGAACCCTATCATTTAAAAGTATCGCAAGCAACAATACGATTGTTGCGCTTATTTTATTATTTTGATTTAAACCGATTAGGAAAAATTGCCGTAAAAGACGAAACGAAGAAAGAATTGAAGATGGTTATTGACATGTACTACGAGGAATATTCAGGCTTGTATCTAAAGTCTAAACGATTCCTAGACCAACTTGAAAATTTACGTCTAACCTAACGTGGCGACTTGACATCGCAGTGAAATTGGAATATAGTTCAATTAAAATAAGAGTTCAAAAAGTTGACGAATCAGAAGCGAGAAGGTCAAGGAAAGAGTGCCTTGAGGACCGCAGCGTATGCTTTTAATTTTAATACGTGAGGACCGTAGAGGCCGAGTGACGCAGAGATTCGAAGTCTTATCATTTGGCTACTTTTTGAAATTCATCTAAAAATATTTGCACGGTGAAGGAAAGTAGTACTTATTACAGTGAGTGTGCAAAAAGAAGGATAAAAAGGACCAAGAAGTTCGAGACGGTGCAGCTTTGAGTAGCGGAACGTATGCAGTTAATACGTGAGCAGATGTTCTAGCACGAAGGAAAAGTGATTTTCTTTTCCAAGGAACGGAAAAGCAAGCCAACGAAGAAATTCGATGTGTCATTTTTACCGGACTTTTGAACATCCGCTTTAGTTCATAAAAGCGAACCTAGGATGGTGGAAGCTAGGGTATGAACAGATAAGGAAGGCGTTCCAGAGTGTATCGCTTGAAAGAGGCAATAACTCATAATAGAGTTATTTGCAAATAGGGTGGAACCGCGGGTAAACTCTCGTCCCTATGTCTACAATTAGGCATAGAGGAGGGGAGTTTTTTTATTTTATTTTAAATAGTTTTTTCAATCTAGCTGCAGCGCCTAGAAACTCGAGAAACTTCAACTCCTCCTGCAGAGGCAAATATTGCCTCTTTGTCGGAATATCCGACGCACAGGAAGTGCTAGTGCCGACGTTGCCACAGGACGTGGCGATTCTAGTCGGCCAGTTTCCTCGTTTCTGAGCAAGGCGCTTCCGCTTTATAATTTTGGAGGTGCAAGATTAATGAATATTCAAGAAATGATATTAACCCTACAGAAGCATTGGTCAGATCAAGGTTGCATTCTGATGCAGGCCTATGACGTTGAAAAAGGTGCAGGAACAATGAGCCCCTACACATTTCTCAGAAGCCTTGGCCCTGAGCCATGGAATGTGGCATATGTTGAACCTTCAAGACGTCCAGTCGATGGCCGTTACGGAGAAAACCCAAACCGCTTATATCAACACCATCAATTTCAGGTGATCATGAAACCGTCGCCTGATAATATTCAGGAATTATATCTGGATTCCTTACGTGCATTAGGAATCAATCCATTAGAACATGATATCCGCTTCGTTGAAGATAATTGGGAAGCACCAACACTTGGAGCAGCGGGACTTGGCTGGGAGGTATGGCTAGATGGGATGGAAGTTACTCAATTTACCTATTTCCAACAAGTTGGAGGCATTGAATGTAAGCCAGTGTCAGTCGAAATTACATATGGAATTGAACGTTTAGCCTCATACATTCAAGATAAAGAAAATGTATTTGATCTTGAATGGACAAAAGGATTTACAGTTCGAGATATTTTCCATCAGCCTGAATACGAACATTCAAAGTATACGTTTGAAACATCAGATACAGAAATGCTTTTTAACTTATTTAGCATTTATGAAAAGGAAGCGCATCGTCAAATGGACGAAGGACTCGTCCATCCAGCCTATGACTATGTTTTAAAATGTTCTCACACCTTTAATCAATTAGATGCAAGGGGAGCAATTTCAGTTACCGAAAGAACAGGATATATCGGCAGAGTTCGTAATTTAGCTCGTAAGGTAGCTAAGACGTTTTATGAAGAGCGGGAAAAATTGGGCTTCCCGATGCTGAAGGCAAAAGGAGACGATCGTAATGAGTAATCGAGATTTATTGATTGAAATTGGATTAGAGGAAATGCCAGCACGCTTTGTAACAGATTCTATGAATCAGCTTTCTGACAAGATTACAAATTGGTTGATTGAACATAATATTTCATTTGAGCAGGTAGAGAGTTTTTCTTCACCGAGAAGACTAGCAGTTCTTGTTCGGGACGTTGCTGACAAACAAAAGGATGTTGAACTAGAAGCAAAAGGTCCTGCGAAAAAAATTGCTTTAGACCAAGATGGAAATTGGACAAAAGCTGCAATGGGGTTCACAAGAGGACAGGGTGCTACTGTTGAGGACATCTTTTTTAAAGAAATAAATGGTGTGGAATACGCACATATCAATAAATTTATTCAAGGAAAAAACACAAAAGAAATCTTAGGTGAACTTGAGAATGTTATCGTACATCTTTCATTCCCTAAAAATATGCGCTGGGGCGATCAAGATCTACGCTATGTCCGTCCTATTAAATGGATTGTTGCTTTGTTTGGAGATGAAATTATTCCAATCACAATTACAAATGTATCATCAGGGAATAAAACATGGGGACATCGTTTCTTAGGCCAAGAGGTTGAAGTCACATCTCCTAGGGACTATGAAAAAGTGCTTATGTCTCAGTATGTTATTGCGGATTATTTAGAGCGTAAGGAAGCCATTAAGAATCAAATTAAAATACTTGAAGAAGACAATAATTGGGAGATTCCAATTGACGAAGATTTACTTAGTGAAGTAACGAATCTTGTTGAATATCCTACTGCTTTTTTCGGAAAATTTGAAGAAGAATTCTTGAATTTACCTGAAGAAGTCTTAATTACAAGTATGAGGGAGCATCAGCGTTATTTTCCTGTAAAGGACAAAAACGGGGCTCTGCTACCTTACTTTGTTGCAGTTCGTAATGGTGATCATAACTATCTTGAAAAAGTTGCTAGAGGGAATGAGAAGGTTTTACGAGCACGTTTATCTGATGCAGACTTCTTTTATAAAGAAGATCAAAAGTTAGAAATTGATAACTTAGTTCAAAAGCTTGATAAAATCATTTACCATGAAGAGATTGGTTCAATTGGTGATAAGGTTAGAAGAATCCAGCTTATCACTAAGAATGTGTCAGAACTTTTGAAAATTGATAGTCAAACACAGGAAAAAGCAAATAGAGCAGCCGAAATATGCAAATTTGACCTTGTAACCAATATGGTATATGAATTTCCTGAGCTTCAGGGTGTAATGGGTGAACGCTATGCACGAATAAGTGGAGAAGACGAGGCGGTGGCGGTAGCTATTAACGAGCATTACATGCCTAGACATGCTGACGATTCTAGTCCAACCTCCACTATTGGAGCATTAGTTAGTTTAGCTGATAAATTGGATACAATCATTGGATGTTTCTCTATCGGTATTATTCCAACAGGTTCACAGGATCCATATGCATTACGCCGTATGGCTTCTGGTGTCGTTCAAATCTTACTTGATAAAGGTTGGAATATTGGCCTTGAAGAACTAATCGATGATGTTTTAGATCTGTTTATTGAGGCAAAAGTTGCGAAACTTGAAAAACAAGAAATTAAGAAAGAACTTGTTCAGTTCTTTAAATTACGAATCAAACATGAACTAAATACTAGAAACATCCGCTATGATATAATTGACGCGGTTCTTGGCACCCAGATTGGAAATGTTGGTCTTGTTATTAAAAAAGCGGAAATGCTTGAGAACAACAAGGACCATCAAGATTTTAAAACAACTATTGAGTCATTAGGTAGGGTTGTTAACATTGCCAAAAAAGGCGAAGAAGCTGAAATTAATCCAAGCCTTTTCCAATCTGAAGAGGAAAAGCATCTCTTTGAGAAGTTCACGGAAGTAAAGCCAAAAGTAATTGAAAGTCTAAACAATCATGAAGTAGCAGAAGCATTCCATTTATTAGCTTCATTGAGAGAGCTAATTGATCAATACTTCGAACATACAATGGTTATGGCAGAAGATGCGGCAGTAAGGCAAAACAGACTTGCACAAATGGTGCAACTAGCGAACATTATTTACTTAATTGGGGACATGAACGCAATTATTGTAAAATAAGCGCGAACAACATTTTGAACTCAAAAAAGAAGCACATTTAA